>Ga0326597_10012493_pt1 | contig 11199 bp, 8 predicted proteins | sample RVTome_12_FD_203789 | JGI IMG/M metagenome (GOLD analysis project Ga0326597, IMG submission 203789) | Soil microbial communities from uranium-contaminated site in the Upper Colorado River Basin, Wyoming, United States - RVT100D185 | ecosystem: Environmental > Terrestrial > Soil > Contaminated >... | reverse complement strand
CGTATAGCCGGCGAATCGAGGGGGCCATCTTGTCGGTAACGGTGCCCGCCACGATCATCAGGTCGGCTTGACGTGGTGAGGCAGGGAACGGAATGATGCCAAATCGCATCATGTCGTACCGGGGTCCTGCTGCGGCAATCATCTCCACCGCACAACAGGCCAGCCCGAACTGGAACATCCACAAGGAGTATTTGCGAGACCAGTTCAACAACGAACTGATCGGCTTTGGTATGCCGAACTTCTCGACTACTCCCATCGGAGCACCCCTTTTCGGATGGCATACACAAGCCCCATAACGAGAATCCAGATGAAAACGAGCATTTCTACGAGACCAAACGTTCCGAGCTGTTCAAGTCGGATGGCCCACGGGAAGATGAACACGGCCTCGACGTCGAAAATGACGAACAGGAGGCCATAGGCGTAATAACGAACGTAGGACTGGCTCCAGCCCGATCCGACAGGATCGACACCGCATTCGTAGGTAAGGAGCTTGGTTGGCGTCGGGTTCTTTGGGCGGATCAACCAGGTGATCACCAGCGTCGCAGCCACGAGAGCAGCGCCAAAGCCGGCAAAGGCGCCTACCGTTATGTACTGCTCAAAGTACTCCACTTGCCCCAACCTCTAACGGCTGACTCACGCCGCGTCGAATACACGAAGTCGGGCGCAAGTATAGGGTGCTGAAAGTGACGGCCAAACCTCTCCGACGTCCGGGGTGATCCTTTGCGAATCCTTGCTGCCATGGACAAGTTCAAAGGTACCCTCTCGGCCCGGGATGCGGCGCAATCAGTCTGCCGCGCAGCCGGTGATCATTGGTGCGACGCCTGCCCGGTCGGGGACGGTGGAGACGGGACCATCGAAGCGTTCGGTCGGCCAAATCGTGTCTCCAGAGTGTTCGGACCCCACGGGTATGAGCTCGACGCAGCTTGGCGATTCGCCGGTGACGGTGCCTATATCGAAGTGGCCGCTGCCTCCGGGCTGGTAGTGAGCAACAATCGCCACGACCCGGTCGAGGCCACGACCTATGGAACCGGCCAATTGATCGCTGAGGCGATCCGGCTCGGTGCCGGCAGAATCCTGGTTGGCGTCGGCGGTTCGGCCACCACCGACGGTGGGACTGGAGCCATCCAAGCTGTGGCTCCCCTGCTGCAAGACGGTCGACTACCGGTACCGGTCACGGTTCTCTGTGACGTCTCAACAGTCTTTACGGATGCCGCAAGGATCTTCGGCCCACAAAAAGGTGCATCCCCGGCCCAGGTCGAAGTGCTGACCGAACGACTCCGCTCGATGCGAGCCGGTTGGCTCGCTCATTACGACGTTGATGAGATGGTCGGCTCGGGTGCCGGTGGCGGACTGGCCGGTGGCCTGGCCAGCCTGGGAGCCGAGCTGAAACCGGGGTTCTCGACGGTCGCCGAACACCTGGACCTGGCCAGGAGGATCGGGGAGGTCGATCTGGTCTTCACCGGCGAAGGGCGCTTCGACGAGACGTCCCGACAGGGAAAAGCCGTCGGTGGGGTGCTCGACCTGGCCGCCAACGCCGGCGTTCGCGCAATTGTCATTGCCGGGGCCGCTTCGGAGGGTGACCCCAACGTCATCTCGCTCGTCGGCCGATATGGCGATACCGCCTGGAACGATCCTGCGGCCTGTATCGAGGCAGCAGTTCGGGAATGGCTCGACGGGCCGGCGATCGCCGGCCGGTAAGCTCGCAGGTATGCGTCCTCCCCGGGTCAACGGCCGATCGTTGGTCAACTTGATTGCCGAACTCGAACACCGATTGACCGGCAGCTGCCAGGCTCCTCGACTGGATACGGACCTGGCCGATCTGATCCCTGCTGCAGAAACCTACGTGCTCACCCTGTTCGACGGCCTGGGAGTCCACCAACTGGGCCACCGCAATGCCTCAGATCTAGCCGCCGCCAAGGTGGCCACCATCGATGCGATGTTCCCATCGACGACCACGGTAAGCCTGTCAACCATCGCGACGGGTATGACTCCCACCCAACACGGCATCATCGCCTACCTCATGAACTTTCCAGAGCATGGGGTCGTCAACATGTTGAAATGGGCGAAGCCAGGAGGGGCGCCCATCGAAGGAGACACCACCCACCTGTTGCCGACGCCGAATTTGTGGGAACGGCTCCGAGTGGCAGGAATCGAACCGATCTGCGTGCAACCCGGCAATTTCCAAAGCACTCCGCTAACCCGCGCCCTGTACCGGGGCGCCCGATTCGAAAGCGTATGGACCGAGAACGACATCATTGATGCCACATCTCAACTGGCCGCCGAACCGGGTCGGTTGATCTTCACGTATGTGCCCCATGTCGATGTCGCCGCTCACGTTGGTGGACAGCAATCAGAGGGCTACGCCACAGCAATGCGGACTGCCAATACGATCTGGCAGGCGATCGCCAACCGTCTCGGGGACCATGCCGTGATGGTGGGCACAGCCGATCACGGCCACCTCGACTACGCAGAGGACCACAAACTGGACTTGCCGGTGGCTGACCTTACAATTTTCGGAGAACCACGAGCGATTTACGTATCGGGCGACGAGGGCGATTCGACCGAAGTACCACCGAGTCTGGCGGGGTTTCCGGCCCGGTGGGTTCCGAAATCCGAATTACGGGAGTGGCTGGGTCCCGGCTCTGCGCATCCCGCGCTCGAAGATCGACTGCCAGACGGTGTCTTGCTTCCAGACCCCGGCTACCTACTACTCGCCGGCTTTATGGACCGGCGCCTCGTCGGCATGCATGGCGGGCTCGAGCCGGGCGAACTCGAGATCCCGATCCTGGTTGCATGTCCCGCGACTGGTTCGTGACTACCGTCGTCCGAACAGATCCTGGAGATGGCTACGAACTGCGGTAGATGCGCAACAGCAACGACAGCCGCCACCTGCCCTAGCTGCGGCGCACCGGTCGCTCCCCTCGCCGCGGACCCCTTCGCGGCCGACCCGTCCGCGAGTCCTCGCCACGACTCACCACCGGTCCCGGCCACCCGGCCCGTCCCGGGCACGATCACCGGTCGCGGTCCGGTTACCGGAAGACCGGTCGGATCTGAGATTCTTCCAAAAAAAGGTAGGGGCCCGATCAAGGAGATAGTCGGTGGGATCGCTCTCCTGGTCTTTCTGGCCGTCATCGCGATCGGACTCTTTCCCCGCATCTTCGGGGACTTCTCAAAGTTGCCTGCGATCAACGACTTTTCCGCCGGCACGTGCTTCATCATCGATGGTCCGGGGATTTTCTCTCAGACCGCCTGCTCGAACCCTCACGATGGGGAAGTGGTCGGCGGAGCCGACCGGGAAGGTGCCGAAGACTATCCGGGGACGGACGTTTTGGAAGACTGGGCGAACACTGCCTGCGCCGGCCAGTTCGTGGATTTTGTCGGCATCGAGCCTGACTCATCAGACTTGAACCTTGGAGTGCTGTACCCGTCGGAGTCGTCGTGGCAAGAAGGGGACCGCCGGGCCGTCTGTGCCGTTCAGTTTCCCGACGCACCCGAAACAGGTTCCGTTGGCCAGAGCCGACGTTAACCGGTCGTACGGTCGAGGACCTCGAAGATCGTCGGTTCCCAGAGGGCAGCCTCAGCCGGGTCATACACGAGAATGATGGCGATCGCCCCGGCGTCGGTGTTCCCCAAGCCAGCCTTCACCGGCGCTCCGCTAAAACTTCCGTCGAGAATCGACCAATCGATCCCGTTGGCCGAGTAACGAGTGTTGCTGTCGCTGTCAAGACCGAACTGGGGGCCGAGCACGTCGGCCAGCAGGTCCTTGTCAACGGACGTAAAGCCGACCGCGAACAGAACCGTGGTGTCCAGGTCGGTCTCGCCTCTCGTCCAGACGCCGTCGTTGATCTCTTCCCAGCCCTCGGGCCGGACGGTGGTAGCTCCGGCCAAGCCGTCGAGGGCCACCTCGACATATCCGCTCGGGCCAGTCGCCAAAGCCGGGTCAAGGAATTCGGGAGGGCCAACCGTGTCGACACACGAATCGTTCGGTTCGGTATCGGGATCATCCAGGAACGCCAGCATGAGCGTTTGCGCACAGAGATCGGTGGCCGTGGCTGCATGTCCCGAAAAGAACTCCCGATAGAACGAATTTGGAAGATGCTCGGTAACTCCGACCCCCCAGGCCGGCGGGGTGATCGGATCGTACCGACCCGTCGTTATGAACGTCGGGATGTCACTGACCACCGCCTCGTTCTCGATGTCATCGGCGCGGCCGGTGTCCCAGATTTGGCAGGCTTGATATGTGGCCGGCCCAACCCCGAAGGAGGCATCGAAGTAGTCACCGAATTCTGGATAGGCGTCGACGGCAGCCCGGGCAGAGGCCGGATCGGAGAACGGAGCTTCTTCTCGACACTGGACCACCGAGTAGTACCCACTCGACAAAAATGAACGGTTGGTGACGGCGTTCGAAACGAGCAAGCCGAGTACAAACGACTTGCCATCCTCAAGGTCGGTAATCATCCGCGGTAAGTAACGGATTGCATCAAGTGAGTAGAGCGCCTGGAAGGTGGTCCCCATCAAAGCGTCACCATCAATGGCCGCGTCGTACCGATACAGGGTCAGGGCATCGCTGACTTGCACCATGATTGGCGAGGTATTCAACGCATCCACCAGCGCGAAGAACCGTGCCTCAAGGTCGGGATAGGAAGCGGGGCAGTTCGGATCTCCTTCACATGCCGCGAAGAACTCACCCAACGCTCTGGCGAAATTGGCCGGGGTCTCGGTAACGAGGTCTCGTTCCGGCGGATACACGGAATCCAGGACCACACTGCGGATCCCCTCAGGATGATCCCGCATGACCGTCAGTGCCAGCTTGGTCCCATAGGAGATCCCATACAGATTCCACTCGTCATACCCAAGCGCCGTGCGCAAATCTGCCACGTCAGCGGCGGACTCGGCTGAGTTGTAGGCCGTGAAGTCGACCCCGTCGGCGGCGATACGATCGTGGCACGCCTGCTCGGCGTCGAGCTCGATCTGGAGTCCTTCTTCAGGTTCGAGGATGGTACCGATGTAATCGACGGTCAGATCCTCGACCTCCTCGCATGCCAACGATGGCTCCGAGTACCCGGTCCCTCGCTGGTCGAAAATGATGACATCACGTTCGTTGAGCAAGGGCGCGAACGTGTCCTCGAACGAATACTGCACGGTCTCGAGGGCGTCGCCTCCTGGACCACCTTCGAGATAGACAACCGGGTCGGGTGCCGGACTGTCAGAGATTGATTCAAAAATGGCAACGTGAAGACGGATGGTTGAGGACCCGGCAACCGACCGGTTCTCCGGGACCTCGAGGTAGCCGCACCGAGGATCCTGATCAGGCACTGCCACAAATTGACACTTGCCCTCGACAAACATGGGCTGGTACCCGGGTACCCCGCCGGGGGTAGGGGTCGTCGTCCCGGGACTTTGATCGACAGTTGTCGACACCGCCGAATCTTTACCGGTCGTAGGTGTCGGCGAGGTGGCGGCTGTCGTGCACGCTCCGGCCAGCAGGGCAAGGCCGAGAAAACCTCCGATTACGCGCTTGATGTTGACACCTCGAGATTGACGATGGGCGACAGGCTACCGGTGATCCGCCTATAACGGCGAGGCAGGGTCAGGCCGCCAACAATCGGGCCGTATTGCGCGCTCGACTGGCGAGATCCAGCCAGAGTTGAGCCGTCCCGGCGTGGAGGACCGCCAACGATTCCCAACGGAGAGCGGCCCGTCCGTAGTGATTGGCAAGACCCGACCGGGTTTCGGAGTGACCTATCCATGCCGATTCGACCAATCGGCGATCGACCGACGAGTTCCGAGCTGCCGCCAGGTCGGCTTTCGTAAGCAACGATCCCGACCAAACCGACAGCAAAAAATCATGCAATGACACATCGGGAGCCAATGGACCGTACCCGTCAAAACCGGGGACCACCAGTCCCTCGGACCCGGTCAGGGCCGGAGCAGGCCGCATTCGATCGCCTATGTCAAGCAGACGTTGTTTGGTCTCTCTGGCCGCGTCGGCTCGATCCAAGTGGCTGCGCTCGATGGCATCAAACCAGGGAACCGCCCAGTGCACGATCCGATCACCGACCAGGAAACGACGCTCCGCGTAGGCACGGGTCGCCACATGGGGTTGATCGTTCGCCCAGGCATCGGATTCGGCCTGGGCGAGCCCGGAGGCGAATCGAGCAAGGTCGGCGAAGTCGAGTTCCCCGACCGGATAGGACCAGCTCACCATTCGCCTGGCAAGATCCTTGGCAGGGTCGTACAGCCGGACGGTCGCCAGTTCACAACCGGGCACGTCGTCCCACACATGAAAGTGACCGTCGGCCTGCCACTGATTCGAGAGGTCGATCCAGATCTTGGCTTCTTCTGCCGCCGCGTCGGCTGCTAACGATAAGGTTTCAGGCTTGGTATGCATCCAACGTCGGTTTGATAGGGCGATCCAACCATGTTGGTCGACGAGTGCCGTCAGGTCCAGGACCTGGCTTGGTTTTTTTCAGCCACTCCTCGTAGACCGCGAAGCTCTTGTTCGTATCGACGACCACATCGCCATATTGGTCACCCGGTTCGGCCGCCGCAATCTTTACGATCTGATGCCAGGCGTGCATACCCGATATCGGATCAGGGTGGGGTGGGAAGGCCAGGTTCTGATGAACGCCGGCGTCCTTCCACCAGATGCGCTCTGAGTCCGGATCGGACGACGTGAACGGCTCAATACCCTTCTTCTGGCGCATGCGCCATTTGCCGTCTCCCAGGCGGTCGATGTCGACGAGGGCCGACGACCACCGCTCGTTGCCCTTCTCGTCGTCGAGGCGCCAGCGACCCATATGATGGCTGGCCGCGACTACGCCAGGACGGATTCCCTCGGTCCGCCAAACCCGAATCACAAAATGGCCGTTGTCGGTCGTGACTCGAACCAGTTGGCCAGATTCAAGGCCGAGGGCATCGGCGTCGACCGGGTTCATCCAGAGAGGGTGACCGTGGCTGATCTCATACAGATACTTGGCGTTGCCAGATCGTGTGTGGATGAGCGTCGGAAGTCGGAAAATCGGCACGAGGACTCGCTCGCCGGCCGATTGATCGAGATCTCGCCAGTACACGTGGGTCTTGAGGTAGGTGGGGATCGATTCATCTTTCCAGCCCCAATCTTCCATGGTCTGAGACCACCATTCGAGCTTCTTGGTTGGCGAAGCGAATCCGGTGACGGTGTCCTCACCTGCTTGCACCCCGACCACCTTGTCGTCACGCCTGGCCAGGCCGTCGGACCCGACTGTGTCGGCTTGCACGGGGCGCTCCTGAACGTTGTAGATGTCGGTTTCAACTTCGACGGCTCCGTACTTGCGCATGTACTGCAGAGGAGTCATGTTCTCGGCCGAGGCCTTCTCGGGCAGACCGGGAACCGAGTTCTCGAACATCCAGCCGTAGTACTCATCGACCGAGATGGGTCGATCCGGATCGTTGGGAGACGCAAACCATTTTTTGATACCAAGCGATCCGTCCGGATCGACCTTCCAGGAAAGGTCGATCCAAAACTCCGTCTCTTCCCAGACTTCGCCAGGATTGGTCTCGTACGTACGGTTCACAACCTGGCCGTCACGCTCGGCATTGACCCGCAAGACCGGCTGGCGGAAGCCAAGCCATTGTCCCATGTGGGTCTCGTATGAATGCGTGTCATGGCGCTCCGAACCGACCCCCATCGGAAGGATGTAATCGGCATACCACGCTGACTCCGACCAGGTCGGAGTCAGGGCAACGTGCAATCCGACTTTGCTTTCGTCGGTGAGTGCTTCGATCCAGGAAAACCCGTCGGGGTTCGTCCACACCGGGTTGTACACCCTCGTGAAGTAGACGTCGAGTTTGCCGCGGCCCTCTTTGAGAAAGTACGGGAGGAGGAACGACATTTCGTGGTGGGCGAAGGGGTATTCCTTCGGCCAGAGCAGTTCGTTCCATCGACTGTGGGCGGGCGGGGTGTTCCAATGGGCCGGTTTGAACTTATCCCAGGCGCTCGGGGCTGTACCGCCGACCGTCCCGATGGATCCGGTCAGCACGTGCAGGAACCAGAGGCAACGAGCCGTCTGCCAACCGCCGAGGTTTCCCGACCCGGCAGAGCGCCAGGTATGTGAAGCAAACCGGGTCCCGGCATCGGCGATCCCGGCGGCGATGTCGAGGATGCGATCCACTGTGACACCGCTTTCGTCGGCCGCCCACTCCGGGGTGTAATCGACGTACTCCTCTTTGAGTACCTCAACGAACTCTTCAAAGGTCTGGGGCCGATCTGGATGGCGGTTGGTCATGGTGTGTTCCCAACTCATCCACCGCCTCATAAAATCGCGGTTGATCTGGTCGCGGTCCAACAGCAATTTGGCGATAGCCAGCAAGAGGGCTGGCTCGGTTCCTGGCCAGGAGGACACCCAGATGTCGGACATCGCCGCCGTGTTGGACAAGCGGGGATCGATCGTCGCCAACTTGGCGCCGGCCTGTTTGCCTTCCATGATTCGCTGGGCGTGCGGGTTGAAATAGTGACCCGTCTCGAGGTGGGAACTCAACAGAAGAATGAAACGAGCATTCGCAAAGTCGGCAGACGGCCGGTCATGGCCCATCCACATGGCATAGCCGGTACGCGCTCCTGCTGAACAAATGTTGGTGTGCGAGTTGTGGCCGTCGACATCCCACGCTTTGAGCGTGCGATCCATGAAGCCATCTTCGCCAGGTCGACCCACGTGATACATGATTTCGTCGTTACGATCTTCCAGGAGCGCCTTGCGCATCCGACCGGCGATGTCGTCGAGGGCCTCTTCCCAGCTAACCCGCTCCCAATCACCGCCGCCACGCTCCCCGACCCGCTTCATCGGATAGAGGATTCGCTCCGGGTCGTACATCTGATTGAGTGTGGCCGGACCCTTTGCACAGTTACGTCCCCGTGATCCGGGATGGGCAGGATTACCTTCGAACCGCCGGACGTCGCCGGTTTTTTTGTCGATGACTGCCAGGAGTCCACAGGCCGACTCACAGTTGAAACAGGTGGTCGGCACAAAACGCACCTGCTTTTTGACCTTGTTCGGCCATTCCTTGGCGTCGTACTCTTCCCAGTCGTCCCATCGGTCGGGGGGCGGAAAGTTGGTGAGTTCCGAGCCAGGCAGCAGACGGGGGATGTCATTCTGATTACGTTTGGCAATTGTCATCTCAGCAGACCTTTCACGACAGTGGAACCGATTGGCCGGCTTTGACCATCGCATCATCGGAGAACCAGATTCCGGCACAAGCGGCCAAACCGCCAAGGGCAGCAATGCCCGCTCCCCCGTTTCCGGTGAGGGCGAGGGCGCCTGAAGCAATCGGAGCGAAAACGCCCAGGAGGATTCCCCCAACCCACCACTCGGTCCGAAACACGCCTTGCGTCATGTGATGGACCGCCTCGGTGATATTGCGGGTGGGGTGTCTCGAAACCAACTCGCCCCAGGCGATGGCTCCCAGGGCGGCCGAGCCGCCGATCATCGTCCACAAGAAGGCTGTGGTGGCCATCTCCGAGAGGTCAACGAACAGCGACAGGAAGAGGGCGAACCCACCGCCGACGGCAAACGCACCGGCCAACATGTGCCAGAGCAGCATCGGCGACTGCCAGAGGTCCCTCGCCTCGGCTTGTCCGAAGAGAAACGCCGTATAGCCAGACAGGGCAAGTGCCAGCGGAACTCCAATCCAGATGCACACCCGCACGAGCGAATCGGCCCCGAGCACTCCAGCCAGGAACCAGACGCCCATCAACGCGGCATACGCCGACAGGATGTAGGCGCCCTTGACCAACCACGAACCCGGGTTACCCCTGGTCAACAAGTAGTAAAAACGGTCAGGTCGTTTCAAGTCCCATACGAGTAAGGCGCCCGTGAGAGCCAGGAACAACCCGGCCACCAGCGGTATGACCCAGGCAGTGAAGGCGTTGTCGGTCGAGGCACCCGCCAGCATGGCCATGGCAACTGCCAGGATCAGGCCGGCGGCGATGCCCTTTGTCAAGAAATACGACGAGACCCGCCAACCCCATGGCATGGGATGCTCGGTGTTGTACACGACCCGGGGTGGGGCACCGCTGTCGGCCTGGAGGTGGGCCGTATGATGGTCGGCGGACGGGTCGACGGTTAGAAACGAGTCACTGTCCTTCCAGATTCCTCCGTGGGTGAGCGGCTGGGCGGCCAATGGGTCGAGGCTCGCTTGATCGGCACCCATGTAATACAAGTTGGGCCGGGTGCCTTGCTCGACGGCCCGTTGACTCGTCTTTTCGGAGCGGACCAGGTTGGCTATCTTCGTGGTGGGGTCCTCGAGGTCGCCGGCGATAATCGCCTGCTCGGGGCAAACAACCACGCAAGCCGGTTCAAGGCCAATCTCAGTACGGTGTGAGCAGTAGTTGCACTTCTGAGCGGTGTGCTCGTGCGGATCGATATAAAGGGCATCATAGGGGCAGGCCTGCATGCAGGACTTGCAGCCGATGCACGAATCGGTATTGAAATCGACGATCCCGGTGTCTCGCTTGAACAAAGCCCCGGTCGGGCAGATCGTCACACAGGGGGCATCGGTGCAGTGATTGCACCGCATGACCGAAAACACCCTGGTCGAATCCGGCCACGAGCCCTTTTCAACATACTTGACCCAGGTCCGATTGACACCAAGAGGAACATCGTGTTCCGTCTTGCAAGCCACCGTGCAGGCGTGACAGCCGATGCACTTGTGCTGGTCGATGACGAAACCGTACCTCACGCGACTTCACCAACGCAGTAGGCAACCAATGGGACTCCTTGAGGGCTCGACGGACATGCTATCGCTCATGATCCCCCCCGCCGTCGTCACCCGGAGAGGTAGGAACGAAGTCGACTAGGACTTCTCAATGATGAAGTGGTGTTCGCCTTCCTGGGAGAACTGCTCCTTGAGCGAATGACCCATGTCCTTCGACCAGGCGGGGATGTCGGACAGCGCACCGTTGTCGGTGGCGATGACCTCGAGGGTTTGACCAGATACGATTTCGTTGATGCCTTGGGCAACTTTGATCACGGGCATCGGGCACTGGAGCCCTCGTGCGTCAACAACTTTGTCTGCCATGTGGATACCTTCCAAGTGGGGGTGAATTACGTCGGATCCCGGGTATGGACCAAACGGCCTGCTCAAATGAACAGGGAGATCGAAGCTTCTTTCATAAGAGAAATTGCTGAGCCGGCGCCGGCCGGCTGGTCGAGTCCGGGAATC
>Ga0326597_10012492_pt1 | contig 11199 bp, 6 predicted proteins | sample RVTome_12_FD_203789 | JGI IMG/M metagenome (GOLD analysis project Ga0326597, IMG submission 203789) | Soil microbial communities from uranium-contaminated site in the Upper Colorado River Basin, Wyoming, United States - RVT100D185 | ecosystem: Environmental > Terrestrial > Soil > Contaminated >... | reverse complement strand
TGAGCCGCGTCGAAGGCGCCACGGTCAACAACTGCCGCAGGGACAGAACCCCCATCAGGTGGTTGCGGGCATCGGTGACGTAGACGTAAAAAACCATCTCGACGTCGCGGGCCATCTGCAGCGCCTCGATGGCCTGTTGCGCGGTCGTATCCTCCCGCAGGGAAAAGATATCGGTCGACATGATGCCGCCGGCCGTGTCCTCGTCGTACTGGAGCAAATGCTCGATTTCGTCCGAGTGTTCATCCTGCATGGTGCTGAGGATTTCCTGGGCGACATCCTCAGGCATGTTACGGATGATTTCGGCGGCGTCGTCGTAGGCCATCTCCTGGAGCACCTTGGTGATCGTTTCCTGGCCCATCTGTTCCAGCAGATGGGCGCCGGTGCTGTAATCGAGCTCGGAAAGAACGCTCGCCGCCGTTTCGGTATCCTCAATGAGGCTGAACAGGATCTGCTGTTCCTTGGGCGAAAGGTAGGAAAAAAGTTCGGCGATATCCGCCGGATGGGATTTGCCGATCACTTTGTTCAGATTGGGGTAGGCGCCGCGACGGATGAGCTTTTTTACCGTATCCAGGAGTACTTGAAGTTTCTGATCCATCGGGGGCCTCCTGACAAGGGACAAGGACGGTTAAACGCGTCACCGTATCATCTCGAACGCTGAGCTGTCAATGCGGGGCCCGCTGAAAACTGCTGGCTTGGGAGGAAGGGGACTGGTGCTTCCGGTCACTCTTCGGAAGATTCGGAAGGCGACTGGTAGAGAAATACCCAATCATGGTAGGTTTTGGCGTTCTCGAATTTCACGTATTCTTCGGCAAAGCCCTTGGTCTTGAAGGGTTTGGCGGTACTGTGGCTGCGCACTCCCAGGATCCGGTCGGCTGAGTCCCGGACCACTTCCCATTCGCGCCCGGTCATGGGATCGGGATAAAGCCGGCGCAGATGGCGAATCTTCCCGGGAAACCGGGGGTCCCTGAGCAGATCCTCCAAGCGAAGGGGATAGTTGCCTTCGGCCGTCCCCGCAGCGACATAACTGCCGATGGCCCGGCGATACTGGTCGCCGCGAAAGAGCAGTTCCTCTTCCCGGGTCTGCTGCATGACCGTTTTCCAGGTGGTCCCGGCAATCCCCGCCGAAAGGCCCAGCACGACCACCATCGCCAGCACGACCATAAGGGTCGCACCCCGTTCATTGCCCCAGATGTCCGCCCGTCGCACCTCTGCCATAGGTTAGATCCGGTTTGCGGGAAATAAGTTCCCGGAGTCCTGTCCCTTCCAGCCGGGGATGCTCTACGGCCGGAAGGGACAGCCACCGGCTACTTGCGGACCCAGCCGCCATCCTTGTCCTGCAGGTACCAACCGGCCGTCGCCTGCTGCCGCCAGGAGTCGGCGAAGATATCCTGAACCTCGCCGGCCTTGTCGGGAAAATCGTTGGCCCGGGCGATTTCGCGGTATAGACGCAGCCGGTCATTGTTCTCGTCGGTCACCATCCGTTTGAGTTCGCCGCGGGAGCGCAGGTCGAGACCCGCGGTGTCGCGAATCACCAGCAGACCGTCCCAACCGATCCCGATGCTGCCCCCTTGCAGGTAAGGCCGCAGCTCCGTGGTCCGGTTCTTCATCGATTGCTTGATGGCCCGGATCTCCGGAGTACTGACATTGATATCTTGCGCGGCGAAGGCGATGCCGGGACCGAACAGATGCAGCAGGGCAGACGGCTTGGAATCGGTTTCCGGAGCAGGCTGCGGCTCGGCGGGCTTGCCGTTGCGCTCGCCCCAGACTTCGTTGACGATGCGGTCGGCGGCGCTGCGCACCTCCTCGGCGGGAAAATAGATATTGATGGTAACGCAGGACAACAGGACCGTCACGGTCAGCAAGGAAAACAGCCAGTTCAGTCTCTTCATTACTCTTCTCTCCTCGAAGGATGGCTACGCCATCAATAGTTTCGAACAGTTGCAACTATACATTCCGGCCGGGGCAAAATCAATCGGGTTGCTCAGCCCGACTATTCCGCCTACCGTCGCTCTGCCCGTTCGATGCGCTGCAGCCGTTTTAGCATTTCGCTGAAGGAGATGGCCGCCGGCGGAGCGACGATGTCGATCTTCGGCGCAAGAATACCGCCGTAAACCAGGTACCGGTCCGAATCGGGCCGGGCCGTGCCGCGCAGATGAAATACATCCTTTTCCAGTTCGCAGAGGATGCCGATCTTGCGATAGCGATAGAAATCGATAAAACGATAGACCCCTCGCGACAGGGCCGCTGACAGCCCCCCCTGGCTGAGGATCGTCAGGTTATTAAGGGCCTTGACGCTGATGTTGCGCTTTCCCTGGTCGCGGCTTTCGAGCCTGGCGGAAAACCGGGCGGGAGTCGCGCCGAACAGCCGCAGTTCCCGGATATGGCCGTCGACAATTCCGTTCATCACGCCGAAGGAAAAGGTCCGGGTGAGCTGATACAGATCGATGGCGGTGAAATCGACATCGGCGAAGGTCTGCAGATAGGCCAGGGACGAGGCGTCAAGGCGGATGTTGCGAATACGGATACGTCCGCCGAAAACGTCGATTCGCGCCTCTCCCGCCGAACGAAGCACCCCGCCGGCGTAGTGAATCCGGCCGAGATCGGCGTCGATGCTCCCTTGCATGGGCGGCAGCTCCAGTTGCCGGGACAGGGATCCCAGTTCGATGCCGGCGACGGTGAACATTCCTTCGAAGTTGAGGCCCTTCCGATCCCGACCGAGCGCCAGTCCGTCGATGGTCATCCGCCCCCCCGCCAGTTGCAGGACCAGCGGCGTGGTAACCGCCAGTCGGTCGGAGGCCGAAAGGACCCGGATCGCCTCGCCGGCCAGGGACACGGGCCCCAGTTGCAGGGTTTCAAAGTGCAGCATGCCGACGCGATCTTCCCCCTGCCCGGCCGGCGCTCCGGCGCCGAAGGTGAGTTCGAAGGGCAGATTGCCGGTCGCCCCGGCCAGGGAAACTCCGGCCTCGGGCACCTCAACGGCCAGGGTAGTCGGGAAGGCTTCCCCGCGAATGCGCCAGCCGTCGGCCCGGCCGATGACGGACAGGGTGGTTCGCAAGGCACCGGCCAGATGAATTTCCTTGAGCAGCGCGTGACTTTCGCCCAGGGTGGCCCGCAGCAGTCCGGTTAGGGGACCGGCCAGATCGGGCAGCTCCAGTTCACCGGCGAGGTTCAGGGCTTCGGGCGTTACGGTTCCGGCGGCCTGCAGCCGGCCGATCTCCGACAGGGTCAATTGCAATTGATCCAGTTTGACGCGCCGGGTTGCCGGGTCCAGATCCAGACGAACCGCAAGGCTGGCCGGAACGGCTGATAGATCGGCGTAGTAGGAACCCCACAGCCCCTCGGACAAACCCAGATCGGCGTTCAGGGTCAGGCGCAGGGGCGCATCGGGTCCACCATCCAGACTCCCCTTCCCCTTAAGCCGGCCACCGGACAGACCTGCCAGGCCGTCGGCCGAGAGCAGTTCGGCATTTTCCACGGCCAGGTTCGCCAGTTCGACATGCCAGCCATCCTCCTGCCAGGATCCGGAACCGGCCAGGGTCAGGCTCGCGGAAAACTGTTCGGAGCCGCTCAGCCGGGCACCGGCACTGGCCTTGGTGAGGGTCAGCCGGGTTCCGGCCAGTCGCCATTGGCTGCCGGCGGTCAGGTTCTCAAGGGACAGATCGGCGACAGCCAGTTTTTCCCCTTGCAGAGCAAGACTGCCGGACCATCCTTCGGTTGTTGCCGCGGCAAAATCAAGATCCGCCGTCAACCCGGTCAGGAGGTTATCGGCCAAGCGCAGTCGGCCGGCGGCCAGACGAACCGAACCGGACAGGGTACCGACGGAATTCCGTGCCAGTTGCAGATCGCCCCGGAGCCCTTCGGCCTCCTGCAACGGGAGCCCCTGCAGGCGAGGCCCGAACAGGAGGCGGAGCTGTTTCAGGGCGACAGGCCGGAGTTTTACCGAAGCCTTGTCGGGATCGCCCTCGAACTGGAGCAGATCCCCCTCGCCGAGGAGCAGACGGCCCTGCCCGCCCCACCCAGCCTGCGTGCGGCCGATTCGCCCACGCAGGTGCAAAGGCGCGAGATTCAGCAGAAAATCCTTCCCCTTCGCGGCGGCGGTAAAACCTTTTATCGCCACCTGTATTTCCGGTTCCGTCGTGGTACCGGAAATAGCCGCGTCCACCTGCAGGCCTCCCGCCAACGCCGGAGCCTCTCCGCCGGTCAACACCATTTTGAGTCGGCCCGGTTCCGCCACCGTCGCCAACAGCCGCCCGTCCAGCACCCCGGCCTTGCTTGAGAAAGTCAGTTGCAGGGGATTGTCGTCGGCAAGCCGGGCTTGCGCCCTTCCCTGCCACTCCTCCCCCGCCCCCGACAGATCCAGATTCAGTGCGGTCAGAGGCACGTTCAACCCGCCACGAAAAAACCGCAGGCCCGCCGCCTGCAATCCCAGGGAGAGACGGTTCCCGGCCAGGGAAAATCCCACCTCCAGCTCCTGCAGGACGAAATCCCATCCTTCCGGAAGGTCCGCCCGCAGCGGAAGCCCCGCGAGGAATCCCTCCAGGGCGGCGCGGTCGAGGCGGGCCAGGCGCAGACGGCCTCCAACGGCCGAGCCACCTCCCGGCGGAATGGTGAAATCAAGGGGGCTTGCCAGCAGCTGACGGTCGTTCCACTGGAAGCTGTCCAGGGTAACCGCCAGTCCCTGCCGCCATGCGGCACGCCCGGACAGATGCACGGTGGCACCGTCCGGCGCACCGACCGAGGCCGCCAGGGCAAAATCCCAGGGTTCGCCGCCGGCCGCGTGGAAGTGAATCCCTTTCGCCTCATAGCGTTTTTCGGGAAGTTGGAAGACAATCTGGCCGTCGTGCACGGTCAGCCGGTCGATGGAGATCGGTGGTCGAGATGGGAACCCGGCCGCCCCTTCATCGGGAGAGGGTTCAAGCAGGAGGTCCGGGGAAGTGATTTCAAGGGCGGCGAGATGGCGGCGCAGCAGGCCGAAGAGGGACAGCTCGAACCGCAGGCGGGGAACCGCCAGGCGATAGTGGTGGGGACGCCGCACCTGGAGTTCGCTGACCAGCAAGCCGCCGTCGCGCCAGACGAGACGGCCGATGGTAACCTCGGCCGAAAGCTTTTCGCCAGCCATCGCGGCGAGCCGGGGCCGCAGCAGGTCATCGAGCAGCCGGTCCCTGCCGAAAAAAACGCCCGCGGCCAGCACCGGCAGCAGAAGCGCCAGGCAGAACCAGAGGTATTTGGCGCGGACCGTTTTCATGGGTTAAAGGCCTTACTTCGACTCAGTGCGCTTCGCTCCAGTTGTTGCCGATGCCGATGTCGACCACCAGCGGCACCGTCAGATCGGCGGCTCCTTCCATCTCCTGGCGAACCAAAGCCTTTACCGCTGCCAGTTCGGCCTCGGGCACATCGAAAATCAGTTCGTCATGCACCTGCAGCACCATTTTCGCGTTCAGGCCTTCCAACGCCAGCCGCCGGTGGATGTGGACCATGGCGACCTTGATGATGTCGGCCGCCGAGCCCTGGAGGGGATAATTGACGGCGTTGCGTTCGGCATAGCCCCGCACCGCGCCATTTTTGCTGGCGATTTCCGGCACCGCGCAGCGCCGGCCGAGCAGGGTGGTCACGTAGAGGTCCCGGCGGGCCTCGGCTTTCTTCGCTTCGATGAATTCCAACACCTTCGGATATCGGGCGAAATAACTGTCGATATAATCCTGCGCCTCGGCACGGCCGATGCCGAGGGCCTTGGCCAGGCCGAAGGCGCTCATGCCGTAGAGGACACCGAAGTTGATGGTTTTGGCTCGGCGGCGCATTTCCGGGGTCACCATTTCGAGGGAAACGCCGAAGATCTCACTGGCGGTGCGGGTGTGGATATCCTCTCCCTGGGCGAAACTGTCCTTAAGCACCGGCTCGTCCGCCAGGTGCGCCAGGATGCGCAGCTCGACCTGGGAATAATCCGCCGCCAGCAGCCGGTTGCCCGCGGCCGGGATGAAGGCCTCACGAATCCGCCGGCCTTCTTCGGTGCGGATCGGGATGTTCTGCAGGTTCGGATCGCTGGACGACAGCCGGCCGGTGGCGGTTATGGTCTGGTTGAAGGAGGTATGAATGCGTCCCGTTTCGGGATGAATCAGCTTGGGCAGGGCGTCGCAATAGGTACTCTTGAGTTTGGCCATGGAGCGGTAATCGAGCACCCGGGCGGCGATGGGATTGTCTTCGGCCAGAGTGGTGAGCACCTCGACATCCGTCGACCAGCCGGTCTTGGTTTTTTTGCCCCGGGCCAGCTTGAGGTGTTCGAAAAGCACCTCCCCCAGTTGGCGCGGTGAACCAACGTTGAAGGACCGGCCGGCCAGTTGGTGAATTTCCTTCTCCAGCAGGGCCAGACGCTTTTCCATGGACCGGGACAGGCCGCGCAAAAAATCCCCGTCGATGCGCACGCCGGTCCATTCCATATCGGTCAGCACCGCCACCAGGGGCAGTTCCACTTCGTCGAACAGTTTCCGCTGGCCGGTTTCGGCTAGCAGCGGCTCCAGCTTGACGGCCAGCCGCAGGGTGATATCCGCATCCTCGGCGGCATAGACCGTGGCTTTTTCCACCTCGACTTCCTCGAAACCGACCTGGCTTTTGCCCTTGCCGGCCACCTCGGAAAAGCTGATGGTCCGGTAGCCGAGCAGATCCGCAGCCAGATTGTCGAGGCCATGGGATTTGGCCGCCGGGTTGCCGAGGTAGGAGGCGAGCATGGTGTCGCAGACCAGGCCCTTCACTTCCACCCCGGCCCGGCGCAGCACCAGCAGATCGTATTTGGCGTTCTGCGCGATTTTTTCCGGTTTCGCGCCGGACAGCAGCGGACGCAGCTTTTCCAAAACCAGTTTCCGGTCAAGCTGCGCCGGAACCCCCAGGTAACGATGGCCGACCGGAAGGTACCAGGCCTCCCCCGGACGAACAGCGAAGGACAAGCCCACCAGATCGGCGCGGGTCGGGTCGAGGCTGGTGGTTTCAGTGTCGAAGGCGAAGCGATCGGCTTTTTCCAGGGCCGCGATCATTTCGGCGAGTTGCGCTTCGGTCAATACTGCCTGGTAGCCTTGGCCGCTGGCCCGCTCGTCGGTGGAGAATTCCTGCAGCAGTTTGTGGAATTCCAGTTCCCGGAACAAGGCGGTCAAAGCCGCGCAGTCCGGCTCGCTAAGGACGAAATTACCGGAATCGACCTCCAGAGGCAGATCGTCCACCAGTCGAACCAGCTTTTTCGACAGCAGGGCCTGTTCACCGAACAGGCGCAGATTCTCCTGGCGTTTCTTGCCCGACACCTGATCGATGTTGGCCAGCAGGTTTTCGACGCTGCCGAACTGCAGAATGAGTTCGCGGGCGGTTTTCTCGCCGATCCCCGGCACGCCGGGCACGTTGTCGGAACTGTCCCCGGCCAGGGCCTGCACCTCGATGACCTTGTCCGGCGTGCCGCCGAAACGCTCGGCCACCTCGGCCAGGCCGGTTACCTGGTCCTTCATGGTATCGAGCAGGCGGATACGCTCACTGACGATCTGCATAAGGTCCTTGTCGCCGGTGACCACGGTGACCTCCATCCCCTCCCGGGCGAACCGCCGGGCCAGGGTGGCGATGATATCGTCCGCCTCGTAGCCTGCCAATTCCAGCGCCGGCAGATTGAAGGCCTCGACCACCTGTTTGACCAGCGGGATCTGCGGTCGCAGATCCTCGGGCATGGCGGCGCGATTGGCCTTGTATTCGGGATAGAGTTCCTTGCGAAAAGTGGGTCCCCTGGCGTCGAAAATCACCGCCAGATGGTCGGGCCGTTCTTCCCGAATGACCTTGAGCAGCATATTGGTAAAGCCGAACACGGCATTAGTGGCCTGCCCCCTGGAATTGGACAACTGCCGGATGGCGTAATAAGCTCGATAGATGTAGGATGAGCCATCGATGAGATAAAGGCGCCGGGGCTGATCGGTCATGGTATATTCCCTCAACATGGTGAAATTGGCCGATATTATCCTACGCACCGGGAAAAAGCAAACCCGGGCGCTGACGCAATCAGGCGATTGATGCTTTCGCAAGAAAGCAAAAAGAATGAATGGCTAAGCAAGATGCTTTCGCAAAAACTCATAAGATGGCTAAGCAAAAATTTCGTCCTACAAGGCTTGGTGGTTTTTCAGGGGCGAAGGCATACATATAGTATGTCGAGGTCCTGAAAAAACGCCGTAACGCCGTAGGGCGGACTTTTTGCGACGCCATCAAGCAAAAGACGTATACTTTTTTTATGACCCGGCAGTCGGACACCTGAATACGGGGGCTCCCCGGTTGACATCGCGCGCTGCGATGATTAGCTTGCCGACGTTACCCATCATGCTGGAAGGAGGCTGTATTTAATGAGTGATGAACGGGAAAAACGCGACGACCAGGACCCTCTCACCGAAACCGGGCAGGCCGTAGAATCGGCGGATGAGCCCTCCGATCGCCCGCAGGGAGACGCCCTGGTGCTGGCAGCCAACGTGCTGCCCTCCATGTTGCCGATCATTCCCCTGAGACCGCGCCCGGTCTTCCCGGGGATTCTCATCCCCATGGTATTGAGCGGCAAACATAAGCTGGCCATCGCCAAAAAAGCCATTGATACCCAGACCAAAGCCATCGGCTTTGTCCTGGCCAAGGATCAGGAGGAAGAGGACTCTCCGGAAAACCTGCATTCCATCGGGGTGGTAGGCAAAATCCTCAAGGTGTTGCACACCGACGAAAACAGCATCCATCTGCTGGTCAACTGCCTGGAACGCTTTTTCATCCAGGAACTGCTCCCTTCAAATAAGGAGATTTTCGCCCGGGTTCAGTATCACCATGCCGCCGAACTGTCGGTCAACCCCGAACTGCAGGCCTATTCCATGGCCATCATCACGGCCCTCAAGGAACTGGTACAGATCAACCCTCTCTACAACGAAGAGATCAAGCTTTTTCTCAATCGCCAGAGTATGGACGATCCCGGCCGGCTGGCCGATTTTGCCGCCAACCTGACTTCGAGCGACGGCCAGGAACTGCAACAGATACTCGAAACCTTCGACGTGCGCAAGCGGATCGACCGGGTTCTCGTCCTACTGAAAAAGGAGCTCGAGGTATCCCGGCTGCAGACCAAGATTTCCAAGCAGATCGAGGAAAAGATCTCGGCCCAGCAGCGGGAATTCTTCCTCCGCGAACAGTTCAAGGCGATCAAAAAGGAACTCGGACTCGAAAAAGAGGGCAAAGTCAGCGAAATCGAAAAATTCGAAAAACGCCTGCAGAAACTGACCCTCAACGAGGAAGCGGAGAAAACCATCACCGAGGAGATGGAAAAACTCCAACTGATCGAACCATCCTCGCCGGAATACAACGTATCACGCAATTACCTCGACTGGCTGACCATTCTGCCCTGGGGCAAATTCAGCAAGGACAGCTACGATCTGCAGCGGTCCCGCCGGGTGCTCGACCGCGACCATTACGGACTCAAGGACGTCAAGGATCGGATCCTGGAGTTCATCGCCGTCGGCAAGATGAAGGGCGACATCTCAGGATCGATCATCTGCCTGGTCGGTCCGCCTGGGGTCGGCAAAACCTCCGTCGGCAAGAGCATCGCCAGCGCTCTCAACCGCACCTTCTACCGCTTCTCCCTCGGCGGCATGCGCGACGAGGCGGAAATCAAGGGCCATCGCCGCACCTACATCGGCGCCATGCCGGGCCGCTTCATCCAGGCCATGAAGAGCGCCGGCACCGCCAACCCGGTGCTGATGCTCGACGAGATCGACAAGATCGGCGCCTCCTTCCAGGGCGACCCGGCCTCGGCCCTGCTCGAGGTCCTCGATCCGGAACAGAACGCCACCTTCCGCGACCACTATCTGGATGTGCCCTTCGACCTGTCCAACGTGCTGTTCGTGGCTACGGCCAACACCCTCGACACCATTCCGGGGCCGCTCCTCGACCGGATGGAGGTGATCCGCCTGGCCGGTTACATCCTCGAGGAAAAACTGGAGATCGCCCGCCGCTACCTGGTCCCCAAGGCGTTGAAGAACCACGGCATGGAGAAATCGCAGGTGACCATCCGCAAAGATGCCCTGGAGGCCATTATCGACGGCTATGCCCGGGAAGCCGGGGTGCGCGGCCTGGAAAATCTGATCAAGAAGATCATGCGCAAGGCAGCCATGGAATTCGCCGAGGGGCGCAGCGAACGCATCACCATCCACAAAAGGGAGGTCGAAACCTACCTCGGCAAACCGATTTTCGACAAGGACGAACTGTTCGAGGACCTGCCCGGCGTGGTGACCGGCCTCGCCTGGACCCGCATGGGCGGCGCCACCCTGCAGATCGAGGCGACCGCCATGCCAAGCCGCAACAAAGGCTTCAAGCAGACCGGCCAACTCGGCAGCGTAATGGTGGAAAGCAGCGAAATCGCCTACTCCTACGTCATGGCCCATCTCGAGGAATACGGCATCGACAAAGAGTTCTTCGACAAACACTTCGTGCACCTGCACGTGCCGGCCGGGGCCACGCCCAAGGACGGCCCGTCGGCCGGCGTCACCATGACCACCGCGCTGCTGTCGATGATCACCGGCAAGCCGGTGAAGAAAAAACTCGGCATGACCGGCGAACTGACCCTCAGCGGCCGGGTCCTGCCCATCGGCGGGGTCAAGGAAAAGACCATCGCCGTGCGCCGGGCGGGACTGAAAACGGTCATCTTCCCCATCGGCAACCGCAAGAATTTCGACGAGCTCCCCGACTATCTCAAGGAAGGGCTGGAGGTTCATTTCGCCGCCGACTATAGAGACGTCTATCGCGTCGCTTTCGGAACCTGAAACAGGTCCCTTTCAATCCAAAGAGGATTTTTCCCGAACATGACCCTCGAACAGCTCAAGTCTGCCGTTTTGGCCCTCGATCCCGAAAACAAAAAGGCGTTCATTCTCGACGCTCTGCCCGAACTGGCCCGGGACGCCATGCAGGACCCGATGTTTCTCATGCGGCTTTTTCCGGTCTTTCTTGACATTCTTCAGGAAAGCGGCATCGAACTGCAGCAGCTGTTGCAGTTGGCCAGCCTGCTCGATCCCGCCGCCAAGGCGGATTAGGGGCCGGAGGGGGGCCGAATTCGTCGTTGACGGGCTCTGCCGGAACTGCTAACTTGGCCGCACTATGAATATTTTCACGTACCACAACGCCAATTCCTTTTGCCACTGTTGGCGCCGGACCTCTTTGCCGAGC
>Ga0326597_10012491_pt1 | contig 11199 bp, 9 predicted proteins | sample RVTome_12_FD_203789 | JGI IMG/M metagenome (GOLD analysis project Ga0326597, IMG submission 203789) | Soil microbial communities from uranium-contaminated site in the Upper Colorado River Basin, Wyoming, United States - RVT100D185 | ecosystem: Environmental > Terrestrial > Soil > Contaminated >... | reverse complement strand
ATGACGCGGATCATGGAGGAGGTGCGGCCGACGCACGTGTTCCACGCGGCGGCGTTCAAGCACGTCCCGTTGATGGAGTTCCACATCGCCGAGGCGGTCGAGAACAACATCTTGGGGACGTGGACGACGCTCGAGGCGGCGCACGCGGCGCATGCGAGCAAGTTCGTGCTGATCTCGACCGACAAGGCGGTGCGGCCCTCGAGCGTGATGGGGGCGACGAAGCGCTTCGCCGAGATGCTCGTGGCTGAGGCGACGCGCGAGAACGGGATGAAGGGCGTGATCGTGCGGTTCGGCAACGTGCTCGGCTCGAACGGCAGCGTGGTGCCGCTGTTCCAGCGCCAGATCGCGGCGGGGGGACCGGTGACGGTCACGAGCCGGGATGCCACGCGCTACTTCATGACGACGCCCGAGGCCGCCCAGCTGGTGCTCCAGTCGGTGGCGATGCCGGAGTCGGCTGGCAAGGTGGCGCTGCTCGACATGGGGACGCCGGTGCGGATCTGGGATCTGGCGGAGCGGCTGATTCGGCTGAGCGGGCTCCGGCCGGGGGCGGACATCGAGATCGTGGAGACGGGGCTGCGCCCGGGCGAGAAGCTCCACGAGGAGTTGTGGTGGGATGCGGGGAACACGACGCCGAGCAGCCATCCGCAGATCATGTTGGGGGAGGTGGGGGGGTCAGGAAGCGGCACGCGCAGCCTGATCCCGCTCATCCGCGGGCTGGTCGAAAAGGACGACGCGATCCTGTTGCACCAACTCCTGGAGGAGAGCGTCGGGCTCACCAATGGTCATCATGCTGCGGGGGCCGGCCCTCGCCTCTTGCGGCCTCGTCTGCCGATCGAGATGAAATCGCGTCCGCACTCCGAGTCGCCTTCCGCAGCGATGGGCAACGGCTGACTCGGGTTGCGCCGAAGCGTTGCGCAGCGCGCCGTCGTAACTCCTTATCAGGAAGGCTAGCGCGGTGAACCGAACCGTAGTCCGGACGATTCCGTTCTTCAGTTACCCTGCACTCTTCGCGCGGCAGCGCGAGGAGATCCTGAGCACGGTCGAGCGCGTGCTCTCCGCCGGGAAGTTGATCTTGCAGGAGGATCTCGAACAGTTCGAGGCTAACCTCGCGCGGTACCTTGGCGTCAAGTATGCTTTCGGGGTCGGAAATGGTACCGACGGACTACTGATCGCGCTGATGGCAGCGGGCGTCGGCAGGGGGGACGAGGTCATAATGCCCTCGCACACGTTTATCGCGACCGGCGCGGCCGTTCATCACGCAGGCGCGACTCCAGTCCTCGCCGACTGCCGGGATGACCATCTCATCGATCCGACATCGGTGCGAGCGAAGGTGACCAAGCGCACGAAGGTGATCGTACCCGTCCAGTTGAACGGCCGGACGTGCGAAATGGATGCACTGCAGGAGATCGCCGAAGAGCATGACCTGGTTGTCGTCGAGGATGCTGCGCAGGGTCTCGGGTCGGAGTACGGCGGACGGAAGGCTGGGACGTTCGGGCGCGCCGCCATGTTCAGCTTCTATCCCGCCAAGGTGCTGGGGTGCTTTGGCGACGGGGGCGGTGTCGTCACAAATGATGATGGCGTCGCCGATCGCATCAAGACGCTGCGGAACCACGGGCGAATGGACGACGGCGACGTGAGCGGATGGTCCTTCAATAGTCGGCTGGACAACATTCAGGCGGCGCTGCTCGACCTGAAACTCAAATCGTTTCCGGAGGAAGTCAGCCGCCGTCGGACGCTTGCGGCCCTCTATCACCAGCACCTCAAGGGGATCGCGGGGCTCCGGTTACCGCCGGACTCGCGCTCGGACCCTCGACACTTTGATGTGTATCAGAACTACGAGGTCGAGGCCGACGGGCGTGACGACCTTCGTGAGTATCTCAAGGTGAACGGAGTTCACACGATTCTGCAATGGGGCGGGAAGGCGATCCACCACTTTCCGGCACTCGGGTTCAAGGTCGACCTGCCGGTGACAGAGCGGATCATCGCGCGCTCGTTCCTCCTGCCGATGAACACATCCCTGAGCGACGACGACATTGCGTACATCTGCTACCTGATAAATGACTTCTACCGCGGTTGATGCTGGTTCTCTAGGGAGTCTTGCGGACCCTCGGTTCGGGAACGAGCCGGTGGCGCTCGGCACAGCTCCGCGCCAGCGCCTACTCGTGCAGCTCAGCCAAATGCACTTGATCCGCCGAGCCGAGGAGCAGGTGGCGGACCTTGTGACGAGCGGCGAGGCTCGGTGTCCGTGCCATCTCGCGATTGGTCAGGAAGCGTGTGCGGTCGGGGTCGCAACGGCGTTCAAGCCGGGGGACCGGGCCTTCGGTGCACATCGATCTCATGGGCACTACCTCGCGCTGGGAGGTGACCTAGGCGCCCTGTTTGCCGAGGTGCTCGGCCGGGCGACTGGGTGCTCGGGCGGGATGGGAGGGTCGATGCACCTCGTCGCTCCAGAGCATGGGCTCTTCGGCACCGTGCCCATCGTCAGCACCACCATTCCCATCGCGGTGGGCGCGGCGCTCGCGGCAAAGCTGGAAGGGCGCTCCGCGCTCGCGGTCTCGTTCTTCGGAGATGGAGCCACGGAGGAGGGCACCTTCCATGAGGCGCTCAACCTCGCCGCCACGCATCGCCTCCCGGTGATCTTTGCGTGCGAGAACAATCTCTTCTCGAGTCACTTGCACATTTCACTGCGCCAACCCGCGGACAGCGTGGCGCGGTACGCGGTGGCGCATCGCATCCCGTACGAGGTCTTGGACGGGAACGACGTGTGCGCGGTGTCGGAGGCCGCTCTGCGAGCTGCCGAGCGGGCTCGGGCCAGTGGTGGGCCCACGTTCCTGGAGATGGTTACCTACCGGTGGCGTGGCCACGTCGGGGCGAGCGAGGACACCGACGTCGGCGTGAAGCGAGGCCAGGAACTCGCCCTGTGGAAGAATCGCGACCCGATCCGGCGCCTGCGAGAGGCGCTGATCGCCGCCGGGATGGTCACGGCGGCGGAGGCTGCCGCCTTGGACGAGGCCGCGCGAGCACGCGTTCGGGACGCTATCACGAGCGCACGGGCGGCACCGCACCCGTCGCCTGACGTCGTGCCAGAGTACCTCTTTGCTTCACGCCGCCATGACCGCTGAGAAGGTGATTCGGACCTACGGAGCGGCGATCCGGGACGGCTTCGCGTACCTGCTCGGGAACTACCCCGAGACGTTTGTGATCGGGCAAGGGCTGTGGAGTCCCTGGTACGTGGGGAACTCGATGACCGACTTGGACATCGAGTTTGGCCGCGACCGTGTGATCGACTCACCCGTCTCGGAAATGGCGTGCACGGGCGCGGCCGTTGGAGCGGCGATTGCGGGACGCCGCCCCATCGTGGTCCACCCGCGAATGGATTTCATGATTCTCGCCACTGACCAGATCGTTACGCAGGCGGCAAAGTGGTCGTCGATGTTTGCTGGGCGCGTCTCGGCACCCGTAGTGATCCGTGGCATTATCAATCGCGGCGGGCAGCAGGGCGCACAGCATTCCCAGGCCCTGCATGCCTGGTTCGCCCATGTACCGGGGCTCCGGGTCGTCATGCCGGCCACCCCTGTGGATGCGCGCGATCTCCTGGTTTCGGCCGTGCTGTGCGGCGACCCGGTGCTCTACATCGACGATCGGTGGCTGTACGATCGGTCTGGCGAGCTGCCCGCCCTGCCCGATCACCGCGCCATCTTCGGCGGGCCGCGCATCGTGCGCAGGGGCGACGATCTCACGTTGGTCGGCGCGGGCCACTCCGCGTATCTCGTAGAACAAGCCGCGGCAAAGCTGGCGGGGGACGGTGTCAACGTCGAGGCCATCGACCTCCGGGTGATCAATCCGTTGGACATCTCGCCGGTGGTCGAGTCTGTCGAGCGGACGCGACGCCTGGTCGTCGTGGATGGCGGCTGGACGTCTTGTGGCCTGGCCGGCGAGGTGATCGCGGCTGTCACGGAGCGGGTCGAGCCGGATACGTACCGTGCTGCGCCGCGCCGGCTTACCTTGCAGGATGCTCCCGCTCCAAGCAGCGGTCCGCTCGAGGCGGCCTACTACCCCAGCGTCGATCGCACGGTGCGACTGGTGCGGGAGGTCCTCGAAGCGGCACCCCGGGCCGTGTGATCAACGCTGCGGACCCGAGGTATGACGCGGTGAGAATCGCACCTGCGCCAGGTGAGCAATGCGCTGGGTAGTACTGACTCAGTACTTCTCGCCCGAAATCGGAGCGCCCCAGGTACGTCTTGGTGCCATGGTGCGGGAGTTAGTCCGCCTCGGCCACGACGTGGAAGTAGTGACAGCGCTCCCAAACTACCCGACGGGACGGATTCTTGAAGAGTATCGTGGCGGCTTCTATCGCCGTGACTCCTGGCACGGGATCACCGTGCATCGCGTCTGGTTATACCCGTCACTCGGAGTCGGCTTTGGGCGAATGGCCAACTATCTGTCTTTCGTCCTCACCCTCCCCTTCGGCTTGATGCGCGCGACCCGACCAGACTTCGTGTTCGCCGAATCCCCTCCCTTGTTTCAGGGAATCCATGGTGTCCTCATGTCCCGGCTGTGGCGGGCCCGGCTCATCTTCAACGTGGCGGACCTATGGCCTGACTCCGTACGCGAACTGGGCATTCTGCGGGATGGTTTGACGCTCCGACTTGCTGCGCGACTAGAACGTTGGATCTATCGGCACGCTCATTTTGTCAACGCCGTCACGGAAGGAATCCGGTCGACGCTGATTAACCAAAAGGCGGTACCCGCTGAGAAGGTTCTGTTCCTGCCCAATGGGGTGGACACAGAGTTGTTCGCACCGCGTGAGCCGAATCGCGAGCTGAGACGAACCCTGGGACTGGATGGTAGGAAGGTCCTCCTCTACGCTGGCACGGTCAGTGTTGCGCAGCGCCTCGATGTGGCGCTCGATGCAATGGAGATTCTCCGCCGTGACCATCCGGATGTAGTTCTGGTTCTTATGGGGGACGGTTCCGACAAAGCGAGGTTACAGAGGGAGGCCGGTCGCCGTGGCCTCGACGATGTCGTCATCTTTCTCGAGCCCGGGCCGCCTGAAAGCGTCGCGCAGCTCTATACACTCGCTCACGCCGGCTTCGCAAGCCTCAGGGACTTGCCGCTCTTCGATGGCGCCAGGCCTTCTAAGATTCTCCCGCCGATGGCTGCTGGAAGACCGGTGATCTATTCAGGAGCTGGGGAAGGGGCGCGTGTAATCGAAAGGGCGAAAGCAGGGATCGTCGTTCCGCCCGAGAACGCGGTGCGTTTGGCCGAGGCCGTCCGGCGACTTATCGAAGACCCCGCTTACGCGAGCCAACTTGGGAGGAACGCCAGGCAGTTCGCTGAACGGGAGTGCGGCTGGGACAAGCTGATTCCCCCTTGGGTGGATGCTCTCATGGAGCGATGCGCGGCCAAGCCAAAGTCGACCGCGGCGACGCGCACCGGGCGATGAGGCTCGTGACCGTGGTGGGAGCCCGACCACAGTTCGTCAAGGCAGCGACGGTATCCCGTGCGATCCAAGATCACAATCACGACCGTGGGACCTCGGGCGCACCCGTTCACGAGGTCCTTGTGCATACGGGCCAACATTACGACGCCAACCTTAGCGATGTCTTCTTCCGGGAGTTACAGATCCCCGCGCCGCAGTACCATCTTGAGATTGGGTCCGGCTCTCATGGAGAGCAGACCGGGGAGATCCTCAAGCGACTGGAGAAGGTTCTGGTCCGTGAAGAGCCGGATTGCGTGCTGGTTTACGGGGACACCAATTCCACGCTGGGTGGCGCGTTGGCGGCGGTGAAGCTGCACATCCCAGTCGCCCATGTCGAAGCTGGCCTACGCAGCTTCAATCCGCGGATGCCGGAAGAGACAAACCGGAAGGTCACTGATCACATCTCGACCTTCTTGTTTTGTCCTACGCAAACAGCAGTGCGCAACCTCGCGCAGGAGGGCATAACGAAGGGCGTCCATCTGGTGGGCGATGTGATGTACGAGTCTCTGCAAGCCTACCTCGCGATAGCCGAGCGTACCTCGACTGTGCTGCAGGGGCTGGGGCTTCGATCGAAGCACTTCGTCCTCGCCACAGTACACCGCGCAGAGAACACAGAACACCCGGCGCGGCTGCGCAGTATCCTCACGGCCCTGGGACGCATTGCCGCGGAGTTGCCGGTGGTGCTTCCACTGCACCCGCGGACGGCGAAAATCTTGCGTCAAGCGGGAGATGGATTGCCGTCCCAAGCGGACGGCCTCCTGGTGGTCGAACCGGTGTCGTATACCGACATGCTGATGCTCGAGAATCATGCACGCGTAGTGCTCACGGATTCGGGCGGCGTACAAAAAGAGGCGTACTGGCTCGGCGTCCCCTGCGTTACGCTGCGGGATGAGAGCGAATGGGTCGAGACCGTCCAGTCGGGCTGGAATCGTATTGCGGGGGCTGACGAAGAGCGGATCGCCGCGGCATGTCGTGAGTTTCTGAACGGCCCCGGTTTGCCGGGCCCTCGGGCGATTGCCGTCGAGGCGTCGCCCAGTGGGCGCATCGTGGCGCTCCTGAGCTCACTCGATTCTAGCGTCGGATAATCGCAACGTGAAGCTTGCCATCCTCGCCGACGCGGAGTCGATCCACAGCTGGCGCTGGGTTCGGTATTTTGCCGAGCGGGGACACGAGATTCACTGGATCTCTCTCCGCCCGTTCGCGGCCCCCGGTCCCGCGACTGTGCGGGCGTACGAGGTAGGCGCATATCCCACGAATGCGTTCGGGATAGTCCGGGCGGGGTGGCGCGTGCGAGGCATCCTACGTCGGATCGCACCTCAGCTACTCCACGTTCACTCGGTAGGGACCTACGGGCTAGTCGGTCTGCTTGGCGGGTTCCACCCCTTGATCGTCACGCCGTGGGGCTCGGACGTGCTGCTGGGGGCCAAGTCCTCTCTGAAACGTCCGTTCATCAAGGCCGTCCTGCGGCGGGCCGACCGGATCACGTGCGACGCCTATCATATGCGGGACGCCATGGCGAGGCTGGGAGCAGATGTAGCGAAGATCGAGATTGTTTTTTTCGGGACTGATACGATCAAGTTCCGACCGGAGCTCGACGGTGTGGAAATCCGGGTGCGGTTCGGACTGGGTCAGGCGCCAGTGATCATTAGCACGCGGACGCTGGAGCCGCTGTACGACGTCGAATCGCTTGTGCGGGCGATGCCTCTGGTGCTGCGGGGGCATGCGCGCGTCAAGTGCCTGGTCATTGGGCGGGGGCCCGAGCGCGCGCGGTTGGAGGCTCTGGCGGGCGAGCTAGGAGTGGCGGATAGCGTACGGTTCGCAGGTGCCGTGACTGGAGACGAGATGCCCCGTTGCCTGGCGGCGGCTGACATCTACGTGTCGGCATCCCTGTCCGACGCCGGGCTCGCGGCGAGCACCGCGGAGGCTATGGCGTGCGGGTTGCCGGTCGTCGTGACCGATTCGGCGGAGAATCGCGCGTGGGTCGAGAACGGCACCGGGGGGTTCGTCGTCCCGGTCCGGAGTCCGGAGGCCTTGGCAGAGAGGATTCTCTATCTGGCGGAGCGGCCTGAAGAGCGGAGACGCTTCGGGGCCCACAATCGGCGGGTCATTGAGGAACGCAACAACTATCACGTCGAGATGCGGAAGATTGAAGGGCTTTACGCGACTGTGGCCGAGGAGTTCGCTCAGCGGTGATCAAGCGCTGGCTGCAGAAGCTGCCGCGTGTCTACCGGGTGCTGCACCGCTTCTATTACGCTGTGCTCTACTGGGTCGAGCAGCACGTGCTTGGCACTCGGCTTCACGAGCTGATGTGGCGGGCGCGGCGGTTGGAGAAGGCCACCCAGCGCTCACAGGAACACCCGCATCGAGCGTTCCTAATGGCGCGGATCGGGCGGTTCGCCCCGTTGACCTCCGTCCTTGAAGTCGGCTGCAACACTGGGCCGAACCTCATCGCGCTATCGCGAGCATATCCGGGAGTCGGGCTCTACGGCGTGGACATCAACCCTCACGCCATCCGCGCCGGACAAGCTGGGCTCGCGGGGGAGCGGATCCCGAACGCGTCCCTGTTCGTGGGCCGTGCCGACGACCTCAGTCGGTTCGGCGATCACACGATAGACGTTGTGCTGACGGATGCGACTCTGATGTACGTGGGCCCCGACAAGATCGCCCGCACGATCGCCGAGCTGCTTCGGGTCGCCCGAAGGGGGCTCTTGCTCAATGAATGGCACATGTTCGAGCCGACCCCCGACCGCGCGCACTGGTACTACGCGCACTGGGTGCACGACTATCAGGCTCTCCTGGCGGGAGCACCCGGCGTGCGATCGGTGCAGGTGGAGCGCTTACCCGATGGGTTCTGGGTTGGGGGTGGGTGGGCAGCGTATGGGGCAACTATCGTGGTGGACCTGTGAAGCGAGTCGCTGTAGTAGGATTCCTGTGGCCATACATCAGCGGGAGCAAGCGCACCATCGGCTTGGCCACGCATCTCCACGCGTACGGTTGGGAGCCGATCGTAGTGACCGCACCGCTTCGCGCGAAGCCGGAAACGAACTTCCAGGTTGTCGAGAGCGAGTACATCGGCCTCTTCGGACGAGCCGTCCGCTCCGTCGGTCTCAGCGAGCGACACGACGTTGGGGAACAGTTGAAGGAGCGTGTCAGCACGTGGCCGCCTCTCGTCAAGAGCGCGCTGCGGGGGAGCTTCCGGATCGCGATGGAGGTCCTGGCGTTTCCCGATGAGCACAAGGGCTGGCGGCGATTCGCGGTGGAGGCGGTGGACCGCCTGGTGCGGGAGGGAGAGGTGGAGGCCGTCATCAGCGTCTGGCCAGTCACCAGCCATGTAGTTGCGCGGACCATCAAGGAACGTTACCGCATTCCCTGGATCGCCGACCTTGCCGATCTCTGGTCCGATAACTCCGCGTACGCGTTCGGAGCGGTGCGGCGGGCGCTCGACCGCCGCTGCGAAGTGCGGACGCTGGGGCTGGCCGATGTCGTCACGACCAGTTCCTCGCCGCTGGCGGAGCGCCTGCGCCAACTCCATCGAGGGAAGGAGATCCTCCCGGTCATGATGGGTTTCGATCCCGAGCAGCTGAGCAAGCCCGCAACGCCGGACAGGGCGAGGTTCACCGTTACGTACACCGGGATGTTCTATCGGGGCAAGCGGGACCCGGCGATGTTGTTACGGGCGGTCAGCGAGCTCCTCCGTGAGGGCGTACTGGACCCCGCGCGGCTGGACGTCCGCTTCTACGGGCCGCGGGCCGACTGGGTGGAACAGGAGATTCGGGAGTACGGGCTCCAGGGGGTGGTCCGGCAGTTCGGCCCGGTGCCGCTGGACACGTGCCTCGCCTTGCAGCGGCAGTCCCAGATCCTGCTGCAAATCAACTGGAGTGATCCGGAGGAGAAGGGCGTGTTCTCCGGGAAGTTCCTGGACTATCTGGCGGCGCGGCGTCCGGTGCTCGCAGCCGGCGGGGTGGGGAGTGACGAGGTCGTCGCGGCGATCCTAGCGGATACGAATAGTGGGATCTATGCGCCCAGCCTGAGCGCTATCAAGCACGCACTGCGCGATTGGTATGCCGAGTACTGCCGCAACGGCGTGGTGCAATTCCGGGGGAGCACCGCGAAGATCATGACCTACAGCAACGCGGAGATGGCGGGGACGTTCGGCCGCACGCTCGATCACCTTGTCGAAGCCCGGCACAACGCCCGATCGGCTTAGCGGCCGAGACCCACGGCCCGCTCTCGCCCGGCTGCTCTCCGCGGTCCGGCCTGGCGCGTTCGGGAAAGACGCGCTGACCCTGGCTACCGGCGCCGCCGTGGCGCAGGCCATTAGCTTCGGGATCGCGCCCGTGCTGGCACGGCTCTACTCCCCGCACGACTTTGGCGTCTTCTCGATCTACGCTTTCGTGCTCGGCGTCCCAGCGGCGGTCGTGTGCTGGTCCTACGAGGCCGCCGTGGTGCTGCCGAAGGAGGACCGCGAAGCGCGGGACATCGTCGTGGCGTCGATTGTCATCGCGTGCACGATGGCGACGGTGCTGGTCGTGCCCGTGCTGGCGGGCGGTTTCATCGTCCGCGCGCTGCACGCCCCGGGTCTCGATCGGTGGCTTGGCTGGATCTCAATCAACCTGCTCGCCTTGGGAGTGTACCAGGCCTTGAGCTACTGGTACAATCGGTCAGGCGAGTTTCGGTCTCTAGCAGTCTCGCGCGTTATTCAGTCGGGCGTCACCGCCGGGGGGCAGTTCGCGGGCGCCCTGGTTACGGCGGGCCCCGGCGGCCTCATCGTGGGTCAGGTGCTCGGGCAGGTGGCCTCGTCGGGCTTCCTTTGGCGGCTGGCTGTACGGAACGGCGGGCTTGACCCACGGGAGAAGCTGCGGGTGCAGACCCTGGCACGCGTTCTCACATCGTACCGCCGCTTTCCCCTTTACACGAGCTGGGGCACCCTCGTGGGCACGACGGCTCTACAGATCGTCCCGGTGCTCCTTGCGATGCGATTCGGGTCGGTCGAGGCGGGTCTGTATTTCTTCGGTTACCGACTGCTCAGCGCGGGGGTGCAGCTCGGCACAAGCTCGATCGGCCAGGTCCTGTACCAACGGGCCGCCGCGGTCCTGAACGCGGGTGAGAGCATCGCGCCGCTTCTGGAGGCCGTCGTTGCACGGTTGACCGTTGGGTGCGCTATTGTCCTCGGCCTGTTCGCGGCATTTGCGCCTCGTATCTTCTCGGTGCTGTTCGGAGCGCACTGGGCACTGTCCGGGGAGTATATGCGGATCGTCAGTCCGATGTTCTTCATGCAGATGATCGCCTCGCCGGTGTCGATCACCTTGTTCCTCTTCGAGAAGCAGCATGTGGGGGCGCTGATGCAGCTGGCCTTGCTCGGAGGGTCGGTAGGGGCCATCGCACTGGGCCAGGCGCTCGGAGCGAGCCCTGGCGGAACGCTCGCCCTCTACGCCGCGATCCAAACCGGCCTTTACTTCGCGTACCTCGGGATCGTCCTGCGGGTCGCCTCGGCATCGCCGCAGCGTGTCGTGCGCGCGATCGCGGCCGGACGGTGGCTGAGGTTCAGGGCGTGACGGCATGATCGTCCTTTGGCTCGGTGTTCTGGTGCTGTTCTGGGTCGCGTACTTCCGCTTCACACGGGGCGCGCTGACGAGGCATCTGGGCTTCCTCCACTTCGGGATTTACTTCTTCGCTATCTACCTGGCGGCCTATCAGCTCTACATCGATAACGGGTC
>Ga0326597_10012490_pt1 | contig 11199 bp, 14 predicted proteins | sample RVTome_12_FD_203789 | JGI IMG/M metagenome (GOLD analysis project Ga0326597, IMG submission 203789) | Soil microbial communities from uranium-contaminated site in the Upper Colorado River Basin, Wyoming, United States - RVT100D185 | ecosystem: Environmental > Terrestrial > Soil > Contaminated >... | reverse complement strand
GAAACCAGCTCCACCAGTAACAAGTGCTTTCCTTTTTGCCATTAATTTCCTTTTTTTACTAATTATAATATCTTTTACATTAAAAAATTTGATTAAGGCAATTTAATTAAGAGAATTTTTAATAATTTTACCTATAAATTCTTGTTCATTATTGGAAAGCTCTTCATGTAATGGAAGTGAAATTGAGTTTTTATATAAAAATTCTGAATTGTTTAATCTTCCTTTTCTAGGACATCTTTTGAATACTGGAAGACAATGTAGCGCATAGGTTCCTATTTGACTCTCTATATTATATCTAGAAAGACCCTTCATAATTTTATTTCGGAATCCTTGTTTGGAAACTATACAGGTATAAGATTGGTATGTATGTCGTGAATTAGATGTTGTTTTTTGTCGCTCAATAAAATTTATTTTTGAAAAAATCTCATTATAGATTTTTGCTTTCCATTGACGCTTTTTAATTATTTTTTCAATTTTTTCTAATTGTGATAAACCTATTGCACTATTAATATCTGAAAGTTTGTAATTAGTCCCCATGTCTAGAAATTTTGTGTCTCTTTGACCAAATTTCTTAAAAGATCTAAATTTTTCACTTAAAATTTTATCATTAGTAGTTATCATACCTCCTTCTCCAGTAGTAATGATTTTCCTTGGATGAAAACTAAAACAAGTTGCATCAGCAAATGATCCCACATATTTGGTACCAACTTTTGTTCCTAAATTTGTAGCCGCATCTTCAATAATTCTAATATTATTTTTCTTTAATTTATAAAAATCTTGATCTAATGTATTTCCAAAAAGTGATACAGGAGCTAAAAATTTTGTATTTTTATCTAATGATTCCTCAATAATTGCTCGGCTTACATTCATAGTTTCTTTATCTACATCTACAAGCACTGGTTTTCCTCCAGCTTGAAGAACTGCAAGAGCAGTAGCGGGAAAAGTAAAGTCAGATACTAGAACATTTTTTCCTTTAACCCCCATACAATGAAATGCTGTATGAAGAGCTGTGGTTGCAGAAGTTGTAGCTATTGCAAATTTTGAATTTACATAACTTGATATGGCCTCTTCAAATTTTTTAGTGATTTCTCCCTCAGTTAGAAATTTTGATTGAATTACTCCTTTTATTGCATTAATTTCTTCAAATCCTACATTTGGTCTCATTAGGTAAATTCGTTTACGCATGGCTAATACGCTAATTATCAATTATATGTATTAAAAAACTATTGTAAAAATGCAAAAATTAATTATCACTACTATTTGCACATTTCATAACCATGAAACAAAATAAGGATATTGTAGTAGGTCTTGGAGAAATTGGGACACCCATTCTTAAATTACTATCAAAATCTAAAATCGTCGTTGGATATGACGTGGACACAAAATTAATGGATATTAAAAAATTCAAAAAATATCAAGAATTAGAAACATGTTTTGTACATATTTGCATTCCTTTTACAACCAAATTCATCTTTCATGTTAAATCACTTTATAGGAAATTTTCTCCCAAATGTATAGTAATTCACAGTACAATTAGTCCCTATACTACTAAAAAATTACAATCTGATTTACCAATCCCGATTATCTACAGTGCAACACGAGGAGTTCACAAGAGAATGATTTCTGATATTAAAAAATATACAAAATTCTATGCGCTTGAAAAAAATGCCCCCAATAAGAAATGGGCCTCTGAAAATTATTCCAGTCTTTTGAAAAAATGTGGAATAAAATCAAAGATAATGTCAGAACCCATCACATTAGAATTAGCAAAGATTGTAGTTGACACTTCATACTATGGTTGGTTAATCAATTATGCCCAATTGAGTAACATGATTGCAAAAGAGCATAATGTAGATTACGATGAAATGTGGTCCTTTGCTGATGAAATTCATAAATTCCTTGGAAATAGGCCAAAAATGTTCCCAGGCTTTATTGGTGGCCATTGTCTTGATGGCCAAGAAATAGTCTATATCAAAACAGAGAATGGGATGAGGCCTATAACAATACAAGAATACGTTGAAAAAGATCTGAAAAATGATATCCTGTCGTATGATATACAACAAAAGATACCAATCTTTGACAAAGTCACACACAAGTGGAAACGCACCTTTTCTGGTACAATGGTTACACTGACTTCGCGTACAAACCGTTCTATCAAAACAACAGACGAACACCTGATGCTATGCTCTGACGATTTATCTACAAAATTCGCAAAGGACGTTACGATAAACGATAAAATCCCATTCATTTCAAGTCTTCCTGATCACAACATCAAAGACCAATACGAGTTTGAAACAAAAAACTGGAGATTTAGATATAACATGCCCAAATCAATTCAAATTACACCAGACTTTTGCAGACTGCTTGGTTATTATGTTTCAGAGGGATCTGTGAGTAATTATGGAAAAGGATACTCTGTCAGATTCTCCTTTAACAAAAAAGAACTCAAATACATAAAAGATGTTTGTACCACCCTAGAAAAACTTGGTCTTAACTATTACACATATTCACAGGACAATGTAACACATGTAGGTGTCAAATCCACCCCGTTTGCTTTGTTCGTATCAGACACCTTGGGCTGTGGAAGATCTTCAAACGTAAAACAACTGCCAGATTTCATCTATTTTACACAAAGAAACTACAAAGAAGAATTCATTTCAGGTTATCTCAGAGGAGACGGTTCATTCTCGCCTCAATTAGGAATGGTTCAGGCAGGAACTGCCTCAAAGATATTAGCTTCAGGCTTGGATATTTTGCTACTGTCCATGGGATATGTCATGACATGTGGAAAAAGTACACCCTCTCAAAGTATCATAAGTGGTAGGAGCGTTAAAGGAGGTCTTCTTTATACACTCGTATCAAAAATGCAGAGTCAATACAATGAACTGGCAGACATGGGAGGATTTGAACAATTTAACCAAAGGACTCACTCTAAACAACTATGGCACATGTTGCATGAAAACCTCTTCATGATCAGAACAACAAAAACACTACATGAAGAAGAAGAGCAAGTAGTGTATTCTATTGATACACAAAAACATCTATTTGTATCAACAAACGGACGTCTCATCCACAACTGTGTAATTCCAAATTTAGATTTGATGCATAATCAAACTTTGAACTTAATTAAGAAAATTAATGATTCTTATATCAAAAAAATTCCCAAAGCAAAATCAATTAATAAAAAATACGATAAATTCAAAAAATCCTCTTACGATTCGAGTAAAATATAATGAAAAAGGAGATACCAATCAATGATCCTCTACCAGAAACAAATCTGGCTGTACAAGCTGCTATTGAAGCAGGAAAAACAGTAATGGATGTATATAATCAGGAATTTTCGTCAACACTGAAAAGTGATAATGAGCCATTAACCGAAGCCGATGTAAAAAGTAACCAAATAATTCAAAATATTATTTCTGATTCCGGATATCCTATTCTTTCTGAAGAAACTGAAGATAATAAAAAAAGATTAGATTCAGTAAAAAATCTGGATTGTTGACCCTCTTGATGGAACATCAGATTTTATCAAGAAAACTGGAGAATTTACCATAATGATTTCTCTAGTTGAAGATCACATCCCAATTTTAGGTGTCATTTATTGGCCCACTAAATCCACATTATATCTTGCGCAAAAAGATCGAGGAGCATTTAAATCAGAAAATGGTATTTGGTCAAGGTTATCAGTTAGTAATGTTTCAGAATTGGATAAATGTAGAGCTGTTGGAAGTAGATTTCATATTTCAGATAAAGAACAGAATTTGCTAACTTCACTCAAAATTTCTAAATTTACCTCAAAAGGAAGTTCTCTTAAAGTTGCTGATATTTCTTCTGGAAATGCTGAATTGTATTTTACTACCACAAATAAAATAAAACAGTGGGATACGTGCGCATCGTATTGTTTGGTTACTGAAGCCGGAGGGAAAATGACAGATATGTTTGGCAACGATTTAGAATACAACACTGAAAAACTTAATCATGAAAATGGGCTACTTGTTTCTAATGGATTAATCCACCAGCAAATCATCAATATTTATCGTGAAACAATGGTAAAATATGAACAAAAAAAATCCTAGTTTTAGGATTTTAAATGACCTTTTGCTCTAAGATAGCTTAAAATCTGTTCTACACTCTCATCTAGAGATTTATTTTGAGTTTCAATTATCAATTCTGGCTTTTCAGGAATGTCATAGGGATCATCGATTCCAGTAAAACTTTTAATTTCTTTATTTCTGGCTTTTTTATACATGCCTTTTACATCCCGTTCTTCACAAACATCTAGGGGACACTTCACATATGTTTCAATGAAGTTCTCATCTCCAATTATTTTCCTAGCATATTTTCTATTTTCATAATAAGGGCTAATCAACGAAACACTTACTGGAACATTATGTTTTAAAAGAAGTTTTGCTAAATGAGCAACTTTTCTATTATGTTCATTTCTACCTTCACGAGAGAAATCTTTTGGAGATAGCCATTCTCTAAGCTCATCTCCATCTAAAACTGCTAAATTAGGAACAAATTCTTGTAGTTTTCTAGCTAGAGTTGTTTTACCAGAACATGGCAATCCAGTCATCCATAATACAAAAGCCATCTTCTAACATTTCCTATTTTTCTTTATATTTATGATTCTAAAATATTATTCACAAAACTTTGTTTTTACAATCTCTTTTTTATAAAATCAATTGACGAAATTGGAGTAGGATCAATTTTTGCTAAAATTGCATGATAAATTGAAGTGTAATCTAAAAGATAGATCATAGTAATTAGTTTTGATAAAATATTTCCTTTAATTGATTTTATTTCTCTATAATCAATATTATTTTCTTTAAAGTATTCCTTTAAAATTTTCCATCTTTCTTTTGTTTTTATAAAATCGTCTTCTCCTTCTAAAAGAATTGGTTGGACTATCGATGGCTTTTCCCACGAAACTATACCGTTATGACTTGTTTCAAGTATGTCTTCTGCAATTGCATGAATTTTTGCATTTTCCTGAAGGGAATTTTTGAATCTAATTGCTGCTGCTTGTAATCCCCATGGATAGTATATCATTGGAATTCCCTTTATCCATTCAGCTAATTGTAATGATGGATTATCTTCGGTTAAATTTGTTGATGATATTTTTTTGTTTAGGTTTTCAAGCTCTTTGATGGATTCAAAAATATCTTGTTTCTCTATAGGAATAATTGGCTCTAAAACCTTTAACATTGAATATAAAAATTCTGTAAAAGAAGATCTGGGTGAAAGATGTTGTGGAATATTTCTGTATTCAATTTTGTTGCTTGTACAGTAATTTTCCAACTTACCCCCATCAGAAAATGCTATTATCTTACAATCTAATTTTTTAGCTGAATCTAGAACAGTTAGAGTCTCTATCGTATTTCCTGAAACACTAGTAGTAATAACTAATGTATCCGAATCAACGGTTTTTGGCAAAATGTAACCTTTTACTAGAGTAACATGTACATTCGTTTTTGATAGAATCGAGGAGAAAATATCTCCTAATGCACCAGAACCTCCCATGCCAGCAAAGACAATATGTTCAATATTTTTGAAATCTGCTGGAATAGCATTCGAATTATAAGCATTTTTAGCTATTTCAGGCCATTTATCATAGATGGAATACATTTTCTTTGTGTCATATTTGTTTAGAGTTTTAATATCTAACAATATTTTCTTTAATTTTTATTATCAATATAACACTTAACCAAATAATTCACTAGTCCATTTTAAATATAGTACAAATCCGATAAAATCACTGATGATAAAAGAAACTACTGCTATTCACTCATCGTTGAGAACTATAGACTGGAAAGACAACAAACTTGTGATGATTGATCAAACCAAATTACCCAACGAACTTGTTTTTGTAGAATTTTCAGATTATCAAGAGGTAGCAAATGCCATACGTACCTTAGTTGTTCGTGGTGCACCTGCAATTGGTGTAGCAGGAGCATTTGGTCTGGCACTTGCTGCATTACAAAGTAAGGCAACAACCAAAAGAGAACTAATAGAAGATCTAGATAAGGCTAAAAAAATTCTTTTTGAAACAAGGCCCACAGCGATAAATTTGAAATGGGGATTGGAAATGATTATGAAAGTTGCTAATGAAGGCAATGATGTATCTAAAATAAAAGAATCTGTTGTTAATGCTGCCAAAACAATGGCAGAAGAAGATATTCAAATCAATATGGCAATGGGAAAATATGGTTCAGAATTGTTTAACGACAATGATACCATAATGACTCATTGTAATGCGGGAGCTTTGGCTACAGTTGCATATGGTACTGCTTTAGGAGTGATACGTGCAACAAAAGATAGTGGGAAAAAAATCAAAGTAATTGCTACAGAAACACGACCTGTACAACAAGGATCACGACTTACAGCATTTGAGCTAAAACACGATAATATTGATGTCAGCTTAATCCCAGATACTGCAGTTGGATATTCCATGGCACAAGGTTTGGTTAACAAAGTAATAGTTGGGGCAGATAGAATTTTACGGACAGGACATGTATACAACAAAATTGGAACCTACCAAGTTGCAACAATGGCAAAGCAGCATGGGATTCCATTTTATGTAGCAGCCCCACTTTCAACATTTGATTTACAAAGCAACCCTGAAGATGTAATTATTGAACAGAGAAATGGTAGTGAGGTAACAGGAATTGGAGATAAAAAAACTGCTCCAGATGGAATTAATGTGATAAATCCAGCATTTGATATGACTCCTCCCGAATTAATCTCAGGCATAATTACTGAAAAAGGCATAGCCAAAGCTCCATTTAGAGAATCTATCAAAAAATTATTTGAAGCTAATTAATAGAAAGTTTTTATTGTTTTTTGGAGAGGTGGTAAGAAGATGAGCACAGTTACATCTCAAGCAATAAGGGATTCATTGAAACAATGTATGGACCCTGAAGTACCTCTAAATATTGTTGATATGGGTCTAATCTATGGAATTGATGTCCTAGAAAATAACGATGTCAATATCAAAATGACTATGACTACTCAAGGCTGTCCATTACATGAAACATTAGTACAAGATGTAACAAGATATGCCAAAAAAGTTCCAGGTGTAAATAACGTTAAAGTCGATATTGTTTGGAATCCTCCTTGGTCTATGGATAAAATGTCTGATGAAGCAAAAGCCACACTAAAAAATATGGGAGCAGGTATGTCGACTCCAGCACCAATTGATTATGAAACCGCATTACCTCAAGGAGTTGGAAAGTTGGTAAAACAAGAGGATGGGTCTTTGGTTTTAGCTAATGAACACGATCAGGGATTTATGGTAAACCAAGCTATTGTTGAATTCTGGAAATCGTGTAATGGAAAACGAAAGATTACAGAACTCGTTGAAATTTTTGCTCAACAAACAGGCTTGCAAAGAAATCAAGTTGAAAAAGAAGTAATGCAGCTAATCAAACAATTAAGCGATGGTAGATTGATCGTTATTCCAAATCAACCTGACAAACCAAATGTAGAATTTAGAAAATAACTCTTTAAGAGATAGAACGACCGAAGTTTGAAAAATTTCTGGAAATTATATATCAAAAAAATAATCTAATATGTCAGCACTTCGGCCATATGTTACATTAATCTAAAAACTATATGAATAAATTTGTCCACTAATTTCATAATTTTCAAAAACTCGATGAATAAAATTTATAGGCAATTATGGATTAATTCTTGATTTAGTCAGGGCCTTGTTGAGGTCTTCCAACCTTTCTTTTTGTTTTGGGTCTTCCAACCTTTCGTTCTTTTCTCAAAGGTCTAGTTCTTTCTCTAAATTCCATACCTTTTTCAAAGAACTCCCAAATCAATAGTTTAACCACTTTTGTAATTCTTTGATCCAAATTTGCTTGATATTCAGGACTGTTTAGAATTGTTCCCAAATCCTTTCCTTTGATTGTGATTCCTTTTCCTTCAATAGAACTTGCAATCAATTCTTTTGCCAAAGTTAGTCCCACATAGAATTTTACTCCAGATCTTATAATCTCATTATAGCTTAATCCATACTGTTCCTTAATTCTCTCAATTTCATCAAACTCATCATCAGGAAATCTTGCTCTCAGAGTAATCCATTCTGCCATAATCTACACAAAAGCATCATTCATAATAATCTCTTGGTTCAATATTTTGTCTAAAATACAAAATTTGAATTTGCACCATCAAAACTAATCACCACACCTGATAGATACTTTATTTTATTTTCTACTATACTTTTTACAAAATCACCAATCTCTTTTGGTTCTCCAAATCTTTTCATGGGTAGGGTTTTTTGGTATTCTCTTACATTGCCAATTAACTCCTTTGTTCTATCTGTGTTAATTAGCCCAGGTGCTATATTGATACAACTAATATTTTTTTCAGCAAATGACTTACTTAGTATTTTGAATACACTTGTAAAGGCTGAACGATATGCACTTGAAATTACCAATTTTGGATTAGGTTCTTTTATTACACTTGAGCTTATGAGAAAAACATATCCATCATCTCTAATGGTAATTTTTTGTAACAATAAACAAAAACCTAAAAACAACTGATTATGATATTTTTGCCATTCTTCTTCTGTAACATCTGAAAATTCTTTTGTAGGAGGACCTCCTGTGTTGAGGACAAGTATGTCAGTTTCATGATGGTTCTGAATAAATTTTTTAACACTACTCAAATCTGATGTATCAAGTTGTAATTTTGAAGTAGATTCTACAGAACATCCAATCGATTTTAGTGATTCTGCTATTGCCTTGCCTATTCCTCGAGAACCACCAATAACAATCGCATTAGTCATATTATGAAGATAAAATTAGGTGATTAAATTTCTATAGTTAAACTTTTCAGTATAATTAAAGAAAATTAATGAAATTGAGTATAAGAACACTTATCGTTGCAGATTAGATATTGTAATGGTCACCATTATTTGTATAGCCAACACATCACAATCATTATTGATTAATTCTGTGCATATGATCTATGAAATTTCTTAATTAGATTAGCTAAAAATAGAATCCCAATATTATCAGAACTTTTCGCACACAAAGTAGAAAAAAAGCCCGTACTTTTCAGAATCAAAATATCTATCAGTAACAAATTTCGGCAAATTTAGGCCAGGTGTTTCCACACCACAATATCCTTTTTTTAAAACTTTCAATCCTACTTTTTCTAACATTTTTTGAAATGCATCACGATTAAACCTTCTAGAATAGATTTTTGCAGTATCTTTATCCCAGAAAACAGCTCTTTCTGCAATTTTTGTTTTCTTTAGTTTAAGTTTGTATAAAGCTCTATCAACAAAAAGTTTGGGATTATTCTTTGCTAAACGGACTGCCTTTTTAAAAAAATACACAACATTTGTGTATACCCACGGTGATCCTTTGAGGCAGGCAGGCCAATCTTCTCTCCAACATGCTACCACTAATCTGCCACCAGGTTTCAAACATCGTGTCAACTCAGCCATACTGGTTTGGACATCTTGACAATGTTCCAAGGAACGAAGACTAACTACATTATCGAAAGTTTCATCACATATTGGAATACATTCAGTTCTTCCATGAACCTTGTGAGGTGCAAAATTGTAACTGAGATTTACCTCAGAAACATCTAACATCAAATGAAACCTTCCTCGTGTAAAACGTCTAAAGAATCCTATTCCACATCCTCCATCAAGTACAGATCCAGGTTTAAGATTTTCAGTAGCAGCTTTGTGAACTGCGGTGCTTTCATAAGCACTCCTCTCGGGTGTGCGACCAGCAGGACTTTTTACGTAGTTGTCTTTTCTGTAAACTGTTTCTAAATTTGCTTTATGTTTTTTCAAAGTTTCAAACGAAATTGTTTGTGAATTGCTTAGAGCAACTGGAATAGAACCTACTATATTTTTCATAGGTATAGCTTCTTCTGGTAACAGAACTGGAAATCCGTAAGAAGAAAATCGATAAAGAAACGACTTGCTTTCATTTATTAAAAACTGATCTCCCTCAGGCAATTCGAATGTATGATTTTTCCTCATTTCAAATAAATCGTTTTGACTTATGAGTGATAGTTTCTCTTTAGTGTTAGGACACATTAAGATTTCAATAAAATGCTCTTCCACGAAAATTTACTCATTTATGGCTGATTATTATTTGTTTTTGGACTAAAATTTGAATCAATAGAATACATCTTAAGTTAAGATCTATGATTTAGTAATTCTTAGATTTGTTCCTTTAAGAAATGATTTAGCGAAATAAGAACACTTGTCGTGGTTGATTTATCTAATCCTTTTTCGTAGATCCGTCTTACCTTTGGGAGCTTGAACTTTTGTCGAAGGTCCTCACTGTATATTTTACAACCTTCATTATTGAGAAATTCTTTAACAATAGTAACATATTGTAGAATTGTAGCACTACTGTACGTTTTACTTCCTTTCTTGGTATTTGCTTTTTGAAAGAATTGCATAGTATTCATCAAGGACATCAAGTGAATCAAGGATTTTGGTATCTTTTACCTGAACTAAGATCTGATTAATATCAAGATTGTATTTAATTCGCAAAAATTCTTCAAAACGATGTAACGAAAATTTATAGGATTTTTTTGTGGCAAAACTACGAGATACCCGAAACTTACGCTCTAAAAAGTGCTCAATCTTATCATCAAATTCTTGTCTCAGCATTTGTAATGGATTTTTGCTTTCTAAGTTACTTAAAGACCGAGATTTTATTTGCACTATAAAATATAGTTAGATTTCTTTAATTTCAGTAATTATTCCCTGAACCGAATCCATTTTGACTATAGCTTTTTTCTCACCCCAACCCAAAGCAACGTACCAATCACCTGCATTATCATCGTATTTTGTTTCAAGCGTCCTAATTTGCTCTTCAGCTACTTTGTAGTTTTTCATAATCCCTGAAATTGCTAAAGCAATAGCATCTTTTTCTTTTTCCAGTCTTCGCTTCATCAAACCTATGCCTGGACTCATAAAACTCGAATAACTGGCTTATCTAATATAGTTAATTATAATACAAGCTAAAGGTAAAAGGTTCTAGTTACCAATCTTGAAAATCTGCAAATAGAGTAAATATAATCACACGGAGAAAATCAAAATGAGTTTAATTCAAAAGCTTTCAAGTTCAATTCTATTAAGAAGACAGACTCTCTTAGAAATAATTTCTCTTCTTGCAGTGTTTGGTTCGCTTTTAGAAATAACTGGGGGTATATGGG
>Ga0326597_10012489_pt1 | contig 11200 bp, 10 predicted proteins | sample RVTome_12_FD_203789 | JGI IMG/M metagenome (GOLD analysis project Ga0326597, IMG submission 203789) | Soil microbial communities from uranium-contaminated site in the Upper Colorado River Basin, Wyoming, United States - RVT100D185 | ecosystem: Environmental > Terrestrial > Soil > Contaminated >... | reverse complement strand
ACCGACGCTTCCGGTCCGCCGGTCACGGGTCAGCCCGAGAGCGACGGCATGGGCGCCCTCACTCAGGGGCAATTGGAAATGAGTAACGTTGATCCGGTCCGCGAGCTGATCGACCTGATTACGACGCAACGGGCGTTCGAGTTGAACAGCCAGTCAATCCAGAGCGCCGACCAGACGCTCCAGATTCTGTCGAACCTACGTCGGTTCTAACGGATGAAAACGTCAAAACGTCAAAACTTCAAAACGCCAACGAGGCCCCACGGCCGGGTGGCCCATCGCTTTAGCGGTGGGGGAGCACTGAACTTGCGGGTCCGACCGTTCGTCGCCGTGGGATCAGAGCCGCGAGCGCAAGCGAGCGGTCGGAAGCGTGACCCGTCGCTAGCGCTCGGGCCTCTGATTCACTACCCGGAGAATATGATTCGACGAAGCAATCGCCCGGTCCGAACCGCGACCGTAAGGGAGCGGTCTGGGGCGACGCAGATCGTCGTAGCGCTGACGCTTGCCGCGGGCTGCCTCGCCCCGCGCGCCCGGGCAGATTCGGTTCGGCTGTGGCCTACGGCGGTGGTGGTGGGTGATTCGATGCGACTTCCCGACTTGTGCCGTCTTGATGGCTTCGCGGGCGACCAGGGACGATCGCCGGCCGACATCGTCGTCGGCAGCGCCCCGCCACCCGGTGGGACGCGCATCGTTCACATGGAGATGATCCGCGCGGCTCTCGCGTCGAGCGGGGTCAACATGGCCGAGGTCACGCTGGGCGGGGCGACGCGGTGCACGGTGACTAGGCCGATCGACGCGATGCCGGAGTCGCTCGCGAGTTCAACGTCGCTGGCTACCGAAGCCGGCGCGAACGAGGATCGAACCCGCCGAGCGAGTCACGGCGCACGATCACGAAACGATGACCCTCGGTCGGTCGCGACGGCCGCTTCCAGCGAGTCCACAGGCAGCCGAACGCTACGCGACGCCGTCGTCAGTTTCTTCAACAGCGAGCTCTCACGCTACGGCGGTACAGCGGACATCGTGTTCGACCGGACGGAGGCGAAGGTGCTCGATCTTTCGGGTCCGGCCTACGACTTCCGCGTTCGACGCGGGAACGGGCCGGCGCTGGGCCTCATCCCCTTGGCAATCGACGTCGTGGCGGACGGGCGGGTCGTACAGTCCGTGCCGATGGTGGTGCAGGTTTCGATGATCCGCCGCGTGGTGATCGCCGGTCGTCCCATCAACCAGGACGCCACGATCCGCGCCGCCGACGTCGAAGTCGTTGCGATTTCCTTCACTCGACTCGACAAGCTTGGATTCGGCGAACCGGCCCAGGTGATCGGCCAGCGGGCCAAACGCTTCATCGCCGCGGGGAGCACCATCGAGCCGACCGCGCTCGAGTCCGTTCCGCTCGTGGCCCGCGGTCAAATCGTGACGTTGACGGCCGTGGAGGGCGCGGTGCGCATCGTCACCACGGCGTCGGCGATGAAGGAGGGACGCCTCGGTGAAACGATCACCGTTCGTTCGGCGGACCACAGCAAAGTCGAGTTCGACGCAGTGATCGTCGGTCCGGCGGCGGTGCAAATCGGCGGAAACACGAGCCTGAATCAGGCGATGCAACTGGCTGCGGGAGGCGCCCGGTGACGTATCCGTTTGGTCGCAACATGGTCATCGCCCTCAGCGCCGTCTGTCTAGCTTCGTCCTCGGCGCCAGGGCAGACGTCGTCGCTCGGGGCGCGAAAGCGTGAGGCCGAGGCCGGCATCGTCAAACCTCTTCCCACGCGCGAGGAGCAGACGGTCCGGCGGAACGTGACCTACGATCGTTTCTCGTGGATATCGCTTCCCGCGCGGAAGCCCAAGAGCTTCAAGGTCGGCGACCTGCTTACGGTGGTGATCCGCGAGCAGCGGGAGTTCAAGGCCGATGCCGACCTGGAAACGAAGAAGAAATTCAACGTCAAGAGCGAACTCGACGCGTTCGTCGACGCGACCGGGGGCGGTATCGGGGCGGCGGCGTTTCGGCGCGGGAAGCCGAACATCGAATACCAGTATGACACGAAGCTCAAGTCCGAGGGCGACAGCGAGCGCACGGATCGGCTGACCACGCGACTTACCGCCCAGATCATCGACGTGAAGCCCAACGGAGTGCTCGCTATCGAGGCCAAGGCCCGCATCGCCCACGACGACGAGATTAGCATGATCACGCTGACCGGCATCTGCCGGAAGGAAGACGTGACCGCGGACAACACCGTGCTGAGCACGCAACTCGCCGACAAGACCGTGGTCGTGGACAACCAGGGCGCTCTGCGCGGCGCCAGCAGTCGCGGATGGATTCTCCGATTGCTGGATCTGCTGAAGCCGTTCTAATCCGATGAAGGTCGTCTTTCGACATTGTGCCGTTCTCGTGTCACTGCTCGCCGCGGCTTCGCCGCTGTCGGCCCAGGTGCCCGTGGCACGGGTGGGTGACGTCACTAGGCTGCAAGGACAGGGGCCCAACGTGCTGCTCGGCTACGGGCTGGTGGCGGGGCTGAACCAGACTGGCGACGGGGCGAAGTTCCTGCCGACCATCAAAGCGCTCAAAGCCATGATGGAGCGGTTCGGGGCGACGGTCGACGCCGCTGAGGATATCGAGACGGCCAAGAACGTCGCGATTGTGATGGTCGAGGTGACGATCCCCGCACATGGCGCACGCGAGGGTGACCGTTTGGACGTTTCACTGACGGCGGTGGCGGCCAAGGGTCTCGAAGGCGGGCGGTTGCTGCCCACGCCGCTGGTCTATCACGACCAGGCGGTCGAGGGGCTGTTCGGCTTCGCCCAGGGCAAGATCGAAGTCGATCCCAAGACGAAGACCACGGGCAGGGTCCGCGGCGGGGCGCGGATGGAGCGCGACGTGTTGATGAACGTGGTGGTGAGCGGCGCCGACCTTCGAACATCGGGCTATACCAATCCGTGGATTCAGCCGGATCAGACCTACGTCACTCTGGTGTTGGACGAGGCGCACGCCGGTTGGTCTATCGCCGCCGCGGTCGCCCACGCGGTGGACAAGGAGCTGGGCCTCTCGGCTGACGTGGACCGCGTGGCGCTGGCCATGGACAGCAAGAGCGTCGTGGTCCTGCTGCCGGAGCATCAGCGGGGCGATCCGGCCTCGTGGGTCCGCGACGTGGAGCAGACGCCGCTGCTCATGGAGTCGAACGAGGCCCGCGTGACGATCAACCGCATATCCGGCACGATCGTCATCACGGGTGACACGAGATTGTCACCGGTCGTGATCTCGCAGCGCGGCATGACGGTCACCGTGGCCGCCCCGCGCGAGGATGGGACCGTGCCCCGACCGGCCGTCGAACTGCAGGACTTCGTCGGGTTGGACAAGGAGGCGGAGCGACAGCCCAACGTGCGCGATCTGCTCGAGGCCCTCAACCGGATGAAGGTGCCGTTCGCGGATCGCGTTTCGATCCTGGAAGAGGTCCACCGGGCGGGCAAGCTGCACGCTCGATTGATGTACGAGGGATGATGATGGACGTTGGAAGTGTCAACGCGATGTCATCCACACCGAAGGCCGTCGGACGCGACCTTGAGCGGCTCCGCGAAACCAGCGGGAAGGTCGTCGGTTCGTTCTTCTTCGGAACACTGCTGAAGTCGATGCGGGAGAGCAAGCTGAAGGGCCCCTTCGGCCACGGCGGACGCGGCGAGGAGGTCTTCACCGGGCAACTTCACGGGCTGCTCGCCGAACGCATGGGCGAGTCGCTGCGGCACGGCCCGCAGGAGGCGTTGTTCCGCGGTTTGTCGCGACAGCAAGGCCTGATCACGCAAAGGCGCGAAGCGGAACAGGGCCGCGAGGTAGGCGAAGTCACGAAGACGGACGGCGCAAACAACGGAAGACCGAGCCGCGGGCTTTAGCCCGCACGACAGAGCGAGCCGCCGGCTTAAGCCGGCGCGGAGTTACGCGGCGTTTGGCGGTATCGATGGGTAGTCCTGCAAAACGAGCCTGAGTCCCAACATGGAACCGACGCGACTGAAAGACCTCATCCGACTGTTTGGCGTGCTGAAGGATCTGCACGGGCAACTGCTCGTCCTCATCCAACTCAAGATGGATGCGATGAGGCGCGCCGACCTCGCGGTCGTCAACGAACTTAACCAGCGAGAGCAGGCGATGGTGCGCCGGCTCGAGGAGCGCGAAGGGCTGCGCAGGCCATTGATGGACTCCATCGGCGCGGAACTCGGTCTGCCGTCCCGAGCGGCGCGCGAGCTGACGGTTTCGCAACTGGCGGCGCGCCTCTCGGAGCCGGCCCGGCGATCCCTCGTCGATGCCGCGAATGAACTCCGCGCGGTCGTGGCCCAAGTCGCCCGACTGAACCGAGTCGCGGGGGCGTTCACCCGCGACGTGATGAACCATCTGAAATGGGTGTTCGCCTCGGTTCGACCGAAGGAGGACGGCCCGTCCGGATACACGGGTATGGGCGTCGCGGCGACCGCGGCGGACCTTCGCATCTTCGAGGCCGTGGGATAAGACGATGGGACTGCTGAATTCGGCATTACAGATCGGGCGATCGGCGATCCTCAGCTACGAGGGGGCGCTCAACGTCGTCGGCAACAACATCAGCAGTGCCGGCAACCCTAACCACACGCGCGTTTCACCGCTGCTGGACTCGCTACAGGGCACGCCCATCACCGGCGATTTGCAGCCGGGCGCCGGCGTCGCCCTGCACAACATCCAGCGGAACATCGACGAGGCGCTCGAGTCCCGCGTTCGCCTCGCGATCGGCGCCCAGGCGTCGGCGACCACACAGGAAGGCGCCCTCGCTCGGGTCGAGGGCTTGTTCAACGACTTAAACCAGGGCGGAATCGGTTCGCAGCTCACCGAGTTCCTCCACGGCTTCGACGAGTTGCAGAACACGCCGGAGGATCCGGCCATCCGCGACTTGGTCATCAGCAACGGGGTCAACCTGGCCCAGTCGCTACGGACGCTGCGGAACAACCTGGCGGGCGTGGCCGAGGACGCGGATAAGCAGATCGGGGAGGTCGTGAAACAGGCCGACCAGCTCGTCCGTGATATCGCCAAGCTGAACTCGCAGATATCGACGGATGAGGCCGGCCGGCGAGGTCCGGCGGCGGGATTGCGCGATCAACGCGATGGGCTGCTGCGTCAACTGGCCGAACTGTTCGACGTGACCGTGCGCGAGCAGCCCAACGGAACGATCAACATCTACATCGGCAGCGAGGCGCTCGTACAGGGCGGATCGGTCCGGGGCTTGGTTGCGGTGCGCGAGCTGACCAGCCAGGGGCCGCGAACGTCCGTTCGTTTCGCGGACACCAACCAGCAGGTGACCGTTCGAGGCGGACAGCTCGAGGGGCTGATCGCCAGCCGCGACCAGCACGTTCAGATAGACCAGGTCGACGAACTTGCCGCGGCGGTCATCACCGAAGTCAACCGCATCCATGCCGACGGACAGGGCCTCGTCGGGTTTAACTCGTTGACCAGCACCGCGGATGTCCTCGACACGGGCGCCGCCCTCAACTCGAGCGCCGCCGGCCTGCCGGTCACGCCGAAGAACGGCAGTTTCTTCATCACGGTGGCCGACGACGCGACCCGGACGCCCGTTTCCTACCGCATCGACGTGAAGTTCGACGGCGCGAATGGTCCGACGACGCTCGACTCGCTCGTCGCGGACATTAACGCCAACGTACAGGGCGTGACGGCCTCGATCACCACGAACAACCGGTTGTCACTCACTGCCGGCGACGGGTTCCGCTTCACCTTCGGCTACGACGGGCAGGACGCACGCGGCGATACGTCGGGCGTGCTGGCCGCCCTGGGCGTCAATACGTTCTTCACGGGTACGGACGCACGGAACATTGCCGTCAACCAGACGATTCAGCAGCAGCCGTCGCTCATCGCGGCCGCATCGTCGTTCCTGTCGGGCGACGGGGCTAACGCCGGACGCCTGGCCGCGCTCGACACGGACGCCGTGGCCCGCCTGGGCGATCTCTCCCTACCCGGGTTCTACCGGACCGTGGTCAACGCCGTCGCGGTGAAAACGGCGGCGGTGCGCGATGAATCCGACGCCAGGGCCTCGGTGCTGACTTCCCTGAAAACGCAGCGTGAGAGTATCAGCGGCGTCAATCTCGACGAGGAGGCGATCGCCCTCGTGAAGTTCGAGCGCGCCTTTCAAGGCGCGTCGCGGTTCATCCGCGTCGTGGACGATCTGGTTACGGAACTGATCACGTTGATACGGTAACGTCATGGCCATCAGCCCGATCAACATCTCGCGAGTCAGCCATACGATGCGAACCGATTTCATCGTCGAGTCGCTGCGGCGGACGCAGCGCGATCTGTTCCTGTCGCAGTCGCGGATCGCGTCCGGGCGGAGCTTCATTTCGCCGAGCGAGGATCCGATCGCCGCTTCGCGAGCACTCGATCTCGCCCAGGCCCTCGACCAACAGGAGCAGTTCCAGGCCAATCTGCGATACGGCGATAATTTCCTCGCCGCGGCGGACGCCGCCCTGGTCGAGATCAACGATCTGCTCATCCAGGCTTCGTCGATCGCCAGCCAAACCGTCGGCAGCCTGTCGACGGAGGCGGAACGTGACGCGGAAGCGGAGGTGGTCGCGCGGATTCGCCAACAGCTACAAACCGTGGCCAACCGCACCGTCGGCGGACGCTACATCTTCGCCGGCCGCGACACGACCGATCGTCCGTTCATCGACGCCGGCGGAGGCATCGCCTACGTCGGCGACCTCATCGAACTCTTCACCCGCTCGGATCAGGGAGTACAGACCTCGTTCAGCATGCCGGGCAACGAGGTGTTCGGGGCGTTGTCCAGTTCCATCGCCACCAACGCCGATCTGACGCCTGCCTTACTGCCCTCGACGCGACTGGATTCGATCGTCGGCGCCACGGGCACGCCGATCGAACAAGGCGTTCTGGTGTTCAACGAGGTCGGCGGGGCGGGGGCGGTGAACGTCGATCTCTCGACCGCCGACACCATCGGCGACGTGGTCGATCTGATCAACCAAGCCGCTGCGGACGCGGGCGCCGGTTTCCAAGCCTCGCTCACCGCGACCGGGCTCACGATCACGCCCGGGCGGTTCGCGGTATCGGTGGGTGACACCAGTGCGGGCGTGGTGTCGAGCGCGTTGGGCGTTCGCGTCAACGTGCCGTCCACGGGCCCGATCACGGGGGCGCCGCTCACGCCGCGTCTGACCCGGCTCACGCCGGTGACCGCGATGGCGGGCGGCGCGGGCATCGATCTCGAAAACGGCTTCGTGATTACCAACGGCCCGAACCAGGCGACGATCACGTTTGACGGCGCTCTAACGGTTCAGGACATCATCAACGCGATCAACAACGCGGGCGTCTTCGTGACGGCGCGGATCAACGAGTCCGGGACGGGCATCGACGTCTTCAACCAGGTGTCGGGCACTTCGCTGAGCATCGGCGAGAACGGCGGATCGACGGCGACGGACCTCGGAATTCGCACCTTCGATGCGGCCACGCCCCTGTCGCAACTGAACTTCGGCCGGGGCGTGCACATCACGGAGGGCAAGGACGATCTGACCGTCACGGCGAAGGACGGTTCAACCGTGAACGTGAACCTCGACGGGGCGAAGACGGTCGGCGACGTGATCGATCTCATCAACCAGGCCGCCACCGAAGCGGGGGTGAACGTCACCGCGTCCTTCGCGGAAACGGGCAACGGCATTCGGCTCGCGGACGGGACGGGCGGCGGCGGGGCGCTGTCGGTGAGCATCGCCAATCTGTCGACGGCGGCGATGGAGCTGGGGCTGGTGACGACGGCGGCGACCGGTACGGCGGAGCTGTTCGGCGACGACGTGAACCCGACGCGCACCGAGGGCATCCTCGGCGCCCTGATCGACCTGGAGACGGCGCTGCGCGACGACGACACCCGCGGCATCTCGTTCGCCGGCAATCGACTGGACGGTTTGCGCAACGAGGTGATCCGCTCGCAGGGCATCATTGGGGCGCGCTCGCAGGCGCTTTCGGCGAAGCTCGCCCAGATGGGCGACGCCTCCGCATCGACGGAGCGGTTCCTGTCGCAAGTGAAGGACCTCGATTTCACCGAGGCCGCCACGAAACTCCAGTCCGCGTTGACTCAGTTTCAGGCGAACCTTCAGGTGAGTTCCAGGATCGTGAACGTTTCGTTGCTGGACTTCCTGCGGTAGCGTCGCCCCTCGTGGGCGGCGCTGGAAGGTTGAATGGCGGGTGACGAATAGCGAGGGCGCGTCGGGTGGGTTCGGCCCGCGGATGCGTAGCGTCGCCCCTCGTGGGCGGCGCGGAAAGGTCGAATGATGAATGGCGAATGGCGAATAGCGAACGCAGGGCGGCCTGGCGCCGACTTTCGATCTTGGCTCTTCTGAATTCGCTGTTCCATGCGGTTGCCCGATGGAGGTATCGGGGCCCCGCCCCGGAGGGAGGGCGCGCACGCAAAAAGGGACTGCGGCCGTCGGTCGGCTGCGGCGCGGCATAAGGCCAACCGCCTTGGATTGGAATTGGGAGGCTCACGATGATTATCGGAACGTCGCGTTTCGGACAACTGGAAGTCGATCCGGAACGGCTCATCCACTTTGATGACGGAATCCTCGGATTCCCGAACCAGAAATCCTACGCATTGATCCAGACCGGCGAGGGGAGCGGGTTCTACTGGCTCCAGTCGGTGGATACGCAGGATTTGGCGTTCGTGGTGTGCGATCCGCGTCTGTTCGTGACGGACTATCAGGCTCCGGTGAAGCTGGAGGATCTCGAGGGCATCGGCCTCACCGATCCCGGAAACGCCCAGGTGTTCGTCGTCGTCAACAAGGTGGGCGACCTGCTCACCGGCAACTTCCAGGGGCCTCTGGTGGTGAATGTCACGAACCGGCACGCGCGGCAACTGGTGCTCAGCGACCGGCGCTATTCGACGCGACACCCGCTCATGCGGGTTCCCAAGCCGGCGGCGCTCGGGATGACGGCCTAACGAAGTGAGTGGCCAACGCGGCGGTAGTGGGACTACAATGAGACGTACACTGATCCCATGTCCGTCCCGCCGCCCGCGTTCACGGCGTTCCCGGGGGGCGCACGGCCGGAAGTTGTGAGGAGCCGCCGCTGCGCCCGGCCGGCTGAGCCGGCGGTGGGAGAGCGTCCCGGCGCGCCGGGATGACGGCACGGTCAGGAAGGAGCCGACAATGCTGGTGCTATCACGACAACGCGACGAGACGATCATGATCGGCGACGATGTGGAGATCACCGTCGTCGATATTCGGGGCGACAAGGTGCGGCTGGGCATCACCGCGCCGCGCCAGATTCAGGTTCATCGCAAGGAAGTATACGACGCCATCAAACGCGAGAACCAGCAGGCCGCGAAACTCAGCCCGGGGGATGTCGGCGACGTGGTCGAGCATCACCCGGAGAAGAATAAACCGGAGGGAGTCGCGGGCGACGTCGGGGGGACTTCCGCACTGGGGAAGCCGCAAGACGCGAAGCCGGGCGAGTTCGGCAGGGATCGGGGAGGAGATCGAAAGCTCGATGATCCGCGACGGTCGGACCGCGCGGGTCAGTCGCCGTAAGTGGAACCAATCACACGGACGTGTCCCGGAGCGCGTAGACGCTTCCGGGCGATCAGGGAGGATGGCTCATGTCACGGATCAACAGCAACGTGCCGTCGCTCGTCGCGCAGCGACAGCTCGGCGTCTCGCAACAGGCCCTGCGGATCTCGCTCGAGCGGCTCTCCAGCGGATTGAAGATCAACCGCGGTGCCGACAATCCGGCGGGACTCATCGTGTCGGAACGACTACGCTCCGAGATCGGCGTCGTCCGGCAGGCGATCGATAACTCCAACCGCGCCATCAACGTCATCGCCACGACGGAGGGGGCGCTCGATGAAGTCCAGGCCCTGCTGACCGATATTCAGTCGCTGCTCGTCGAAGCCGCCAACAGCGGGGCGTTCTCCGACGAAGAGATCGCCGCCAACCAGCTTCAGATCGACAACGCTATCGACTCCATCACCCGCATCGCCAACACCACGACGTTCGCCGGGCGAAAGCTCATCAACGGCGAGCTCGACTACGTGGTCAGCGGCGCGACGGCGACGCAACTCTCCGACGTGAACGTCCAGGCGGCCAAGTTCGGCACACAACCCTTCGTGGCCGTGGGCGTGGAGGTGTCGCAATCGGCTCAGAAGGCCCAGCTCGCCTTCGCCGGTGCGGGACTCGGGGCCAGCGGCACCACGGTCGATATCCGGGGCAACGACGGGATCATCACGCTGACGTTCCCCGCGAGCGCCACCACGGTCGAAATGGCCGCCGCCATCAACGCCCAGGTTGACGCGACGGGGGTGACGGCCGTGGTCAGCGGGACGGGTGGCTCGGCCGGTCTACGCCTCCTCAGCCGCGAATACGGCAGCGACGCGTTCGTCAGCGTGCGCGAGCTGGTGCCGGGGGTTCTCAACGTGACCGATCGGCTGGGGCAGGCCGTCACGCGAACTCCAGGCCGCGACGCGGTGGCGACCGTCAACGGCATCTCCGCCACCGCAGACGGCTTGAAGCTGACGTTCAGCTCGTCCTTGATGAAGCTCGAGGTCGTGTTGGCGGAGGACTTCGGCAACGGCACGCTGTCGCTGGGGACAACCAGCTTCGCGGTCACCGAGGGCGGCGCACTCTTCCAGCTTGGCCCGCAGGTCAACACCAACCAGCAAGAGAACATCGGCGTCAAGAGCATCCAGGCGAACAAACTGGGGAACTCCATCGTCGGGTTCCTCTCCGAGCTCAAGACCGGGCAGACGAACGCCCTGAGCACCGGGAACTTCACGCAGGGTTCGAAGATCGTCGAGGAAGTCATCACCCAAGTGGCGGTGTTGCGCGGTCGGCTCGGGGCCTTCGAGCGGAACACCCTACAGCCCAACATCCGACAGTTACAGATCACGACGGAAAACCTGATCTCGTCCGAGTCCGTCATCCGCGACACGGATTTCGCGGAGCAAACGTCGGAGTTGACCCGGGCGCAGATTCTCGTTCAGGCCGGCAACAGCATCATTGCGATCGCCAATGCCCAGTCGCAGAACGTGCTCACGCTGCTGGGTAGCGCGGGTCGGTAGTCGAAGGCGTCGTCGTTTGGTTGGGTGGCCCATCGCTTCAGCGGTGGGGGAGCCGAAGATGGTCGGATGCGCCATCGTCTTCGGCGGAGGGTATCGCGAGCGGTCTTGAGAGCGGAGCTTATCTTCGCGTCCCCCGCCACT
>Ga0326597_10012488_pt1 | contig 11200 bp, 11 predicted proteins | sample RVTome_12_FD_203789 | JGI IMG/M metagenome (GOLD analysis project Ga0326597, IMG submission 203789) | Soil microbial communities from uranium-contaminated site in the Upper Colorado River Basin, Wyoming, United States - RVT100D185 | ecosystem: Environmental > Terrestrial > Soil > Contaminated >... | reverse complement strand
CCTCCCCGGCTTCCGAAGGCTATTCCAAAGTGCCCAGTCGGATAATGAAGGGACTGTCAGGCCGACCTCCTCTGAGGAGCCCTTGAATCACCCTGAATCCAAGCCTGAAGATGGAATAAGCACTCTGCGCCCGCGGACCGGCGGTTGAGAGAACGTAACCAGGATCATACATGACAAGTACTTTCAGAAGCTTGCCTTGGAGAATTCCTATGTGGAGATTGTTCTTGCTCTTCCTAGCGGCAGGTCCGTTACTCGCCTTAGTGATGGTTGGCGCAGGCTGCGTAGACACCCACCACGGTGTCGATTCGATGGGCGATGACTCTCCTCGAATACTGAGCGTTACTCCGAGCGATGGGGCCACCGGCGTCGATCTGAACCCGAGCATCCGCCTGTCATTCAGCGTCCCGATGGACACGGCCTCCGTACGCAGAGCGATGCACCTGTCCTTTGGAACAGCCATGGACGAGTGGATGGACACGCTCAGTCACCACACGCGTATCGGGGGAATGATAGGCGCAGATATGGATGACATGATGACCTGGATGGAATCTGTCCACTCCGCCGCCAGCCTGCGCTGGAACTCCGCCTTGGACGGCTGTGAACTTATCCCCGATGCGCAGCTTGCTCGCGGCAACGAATACATGCTCGTGATGTACGGGCCTGTGCGCTCATCGAGCGGAGCCATGATGGATATGGCCCAGATGAGTAGCCGCACCTACATAACCCATTTTACGACGGGTCCCTGAATGAGGGCGCGTGTCAGCGACACGCACAGAACCCATGGAGACCCACTGTGAATAGCAAGCAGGTTCATGTGATCGGCTCCGGACCGGCTGGTCTGGTAGCGGCCATTACGCTTGCCCGTGCGGGTATTCGCGCGATCCTTAATGAACAGAATGATGACGTGGGCAAGCGCTTCAATGGCGACTACCAGGGACTGGACAACTGGTCCAGCCCGGAGGAGTTGCCCGCCTTCCTGCGAGGACTCGGACTGGACGTCAATTTTCGTTGTTCGCCCTATTACGTCTCCCACTACTACGGGCCGCGTCTGAAGAAAACGACGATCGATACTCGCAGACCTCTATTTTATCTGGTGGAGCGTGGGATCGAAGAACACACTCTCGATCAAGGCTTGAAGCGGCAGGCCCTCGCCGCTGGAGTTGACATTCGTTGGCGGGACCGACTCAAGAAGGTTCCACGCGGTCCGGTTGTTGTGTCCACAGGTCCAAAGCCCGCTGATGTCATTGCTAAGGGGATGGTGTTCACCACAACACAACCCGATGTATCGGTCGGGCTTCTCGATGATCGGATCGCCCCGAAAGGATATGCGTACCTTCTGGTGCACTGCGGGAAGGCGACCTTTGCAACCTGCTTCTTCAGGGATTTCAAGAACGAGAGAGCTTACTTTGAACGAGCCAAGGAGTCGCTCCTTACCGTCATGGAGATTGATATCGAAGAACCGCGCGAATTCGGAGGTTTCGGCAATTTCTATTTGAAGGAGACATCCACCAAGGACGGTCGCCTTCTCTATGCTGGAGAAGACGCCGGCTTTCAGGATGCCCTGTGGGGTTTCGGATTGAAGTATGCGATGCTCTCCTGGTTCCTCGCGGCTCGCAGCATAATCGATGAGGTGTCGTACGATCGGCTCTGCGATGAGCGGATTCGGCCCTTCATGCGCACTTCGCTGGCCAACCGCTGGCTTTTCGAGCGTCTCGGGAATCGAGGCTACGAGCGTTTTATCGACCACATATCCCGTAGGCAAGATCCGGTAGGATGGCTTCGCCGGCAGTACCGCCCGGGCTGGTGGAAGCCCCTTCCATTCCTGTTGGCGAAAGCATCCTATCGCAGCCGGCTCGTGGACAAGCAATGCCCTCACGTGGACTGCGACTGTGTCTGGTGCCGACATTGCCGGTTGACCGACAGTGACAAGGCAGATCGCCAGGTCGCGTTGCCACCTACCGCGAAGGTTCACGATGGATAAGGAACTCGGCTCTATTCATCCGTACGCGGATGGACGTCGCGACTTCCTGAACGCAGTGCTGGCGGGAGCCGTCGCGGCGCTTGGTCTGTTGGTACTCTACCCTGTCTGGAAATACCTGATTCCCCCATCCCGACGCCAGGCAATACCGACCAGCGTTCTCGCCGCCAAGGCCAGCGAGCTCGCTCCGAATAGCGGGAAGATCTTTCGCTTCGGGTCCAAACCCGGCATCGTTATCCGAACGCCAGGCGGGGACATCAAGGCGTTCACGGCCATCTGCACACACCTGGACTGCACGGTACAGTACCGGCCGGACTTCCAGCATATCTGGTGTGCCTGCCACAACGGCCACTACAGCCTGGAAGGAATAAACATCGCCGGACCGCCTCCAAGACCCTTGACGCCCTTTAAGGTGAACATCAAGAGTGACGAGATATTTGCGAGCAAGGAGTCATAAGCCCGTCTGGCCGGCCCTACTCCTCGTCCGGAAGTGGAAGGCTCCGACCCCTTAGGCGCCCGGCGCTGAGGGAGGTATGACCATATGGAAACGATCATTCTCTACATCGTCTTATTCGCGTTATTCATGTTCTTCATGCACCGGCGACACGGCGGAATGGGTGGATGTGGCGGACACGGGCACAAGGGCCATCCTTCCGAGACGACCTCAGATTCATGCCGACAGAATCACGGCCATGGTCATCAGACTAAATCCGGTCCAGGATAGGACTCAACAAGCAGGGGGTGCGAAAACGAAATGGAAAAGCATCAAGACTTCCAACGTGTGCTGCTGATGATTCTGGTATGCCTGCTTCCGCTTTTCTTGCTTCTGGTCTTGGCGGCGGGCGGAGTGACCGTTCATCCACTGCTCTTCCTTGCTTTGATCTTGGCCGGCTGCGCGGCGATGTTTTTCCTTATGCGTGCGAAGCAGACTGCATCTATGCCGGCTGTCCAGGTAACAGGCGGCGCCATGCACAAAGAGGACATTGAACTGGCGGCTCGCGCTGCCGATGTGTTCAAAGTGGAGAAAGGGCACAGAATCGGTGACCTTCTCGTCATGGAAGGCAAACTCTTGATGGACCCCGACCGCGCGTACACCGATCTGGATCAGAGTTATAAAGACACCGACGTAAAGCCGCTTCTGCAGGAGGATGAGGCGGGCAGGCCGTTGCTAGTTCTATCTCGGGAAACAGATGTGCAGATGCACGCTCAAAGGAGCCGGCCGGCCGTCAACCTGATTCTGTTTCTTCTGACACTGGTCACGACGACCGGGGCCGGCGCCGCCCACCTCGGGGTAAACCTCTGGAGTGAGCCCGCCCGGGCGGCCCTTGGACTACCCTATGCGCTTGCGCTTATGCTCATACTCGGGGCCCATGAGATGGGACACTATCTCGCCGCACGCTTCCACTGCGTTGACGTGACGTTGCCATACTTCATCCCCATACCCTTTGCGCTGGGAACATTCGGAGCCTTTATACGGATGCAATCGCTGCCGGAAGACCGTCGGGCGCTTTTTGACGTCGCGGTGGCCGGCCCGCTGGCCGGGCTCGCTTTTGCCATCCCGGCACTGGGGATTGGATTGCACTACTCCCAGGTCGTACCCACGGCCGAGGCGACCGGGGCACTTCACGCAGGAGTCAGCGTGAACTCCTCGGTCTTGTTTGCGATGCTCTCGCGGATTGCTCTGGGCGACACCCTGGCACAGGGTCACGAGATTGTTTTGCATCCGTTGGCCTTCGCCGGCTGGTTGGGGCTTTTCGTGACCGCACTCAATCTTCTGCCGATCGGTCAGCTTGATGGCGGCCATTTGGCTCATGCACTTTTCGGTCGAAAGAACAGCCATACGATTGCAATGGTTGCACTGTTTTCTCTGATACTTCTCGGATTGTTCGTGTGGAGCAGCTTGTTGATCTGGGCCATCATTGTGTATTTCCTTGCAGGCGTCAAAAGTGCGCCGCCGCGGAACGACGTGTCACGGTTAGATCCGTACCGCGTCGCCATCGGTGCCTTTGCGTTCGTCCTGTTGTTCCTGATCGCGATGCCGGTCCCGCACGCGCTGCTGCAGGGTCTCGGGATTAATTGCCCCTATGTGTGAGGAGGAGCGGGCGAGAGAGAATAGCAGAACTCGCTCCTGCGCCCACGAGGCCAGCGTCGACGGCCGGCTTACCGGGCGTTTCGTCAGCGCTCCCTGGCAGCGCCCCAGAAATTGAAGCTGGCCGGACGCCATCCGGGGATGTACATCATCTCCATTCGGGTGATCTCGAAGCCCCCCTTCCGGATGAGGTCAGGAATGTCCCGGTTAAGGTGACACCCTCCGCCCAGGCGTCGCCAGAGGGGAGTAATTCGATTCTGCCACCGGCGAATGCTGGTGTCCGGCGACAAACCGTGCTCACAGAAAAGGAGCTGCCCGCCCGGTTTTAGAACACGAGCCATCTCCCGCAGGGCCGGCTCGCAATCGGCAATCGTACAGAGCGTGTACGTCATGAGTAACGTGTCGAAACTACGACTCTCCAGCGGGATTTCTGCGCTTCCCGCCAAAACCAACTCGACGTGGAATGGAACCCTCTGCGCGGCACGGGCGGCCGTTTTGTTCATCTCCTGCGAAGGATCGAGCCCCCAGACCCCTGAAATGTTCACTGGGTTGTACAACGGCAGATTCAGCCCGGAGCCTATGCCGATTTCCAGCACTCGGCCACGGGCTAACGGCACCAGTTTTCCCCGCTGCTTCATGATCGGCCTGGCACTGCAGGCAAGGTGGACGACGCGGGGGAGTAGATACCTGTTATACAGGCCCATCGTTCATTTCCAGACAGGTCTACCTGTCTCCCCAGCGACCGAGTTTGCCTGTGCGCCATGGGCCCGGGTCAGGTGCAGCGTCGAGTTTGGCGGTGACCACTGTTTTACGTGTCGTCCTTCTTCCCCGCACACAAGTAAAGCGCCCCGAAATAGTACTCCCTGTAATGCGTCTCGGTCAAACGGCGCCTGATGGATTCCCAGGGACGGCGTTCGGCCAAATCAAGGCTGACTCCAAACGGCGTGTTCAGCCATGCGGCAAAACGGATCAACCATGGGGGCCACCCCGACGGCTCTCTCATGTCCAGAATCGCCAGCCTTCCTTCCGGCCTCAATGCGCGGCTCGCCCTTTCAATAATCGTGTCATACTCCGGTACCAGTGTAAGGGCCAGTGTTGAATATACTCCGGAGACTCCTGACGGAAACTGCCACTCGGAGAGGTCTGCATGTACGAGCTCGACGTTCGTCCAGTGCTCTCTGGCGACTCGATTTCTGGCCTCGTCCAACATGGCATCTGTGAGGTCTACGCCTATGATCTTCCCCTCCGGGCCTATGGCCTTCTGCACGTGGCCGAAATTGAGGCCCGTTCCACAACCCAACTCGACCACGACGTCACCGGGGCAAAGCGCCAATGTGGAAATGGCGTCCCGCCGGTATCGTTCCAGATCGAATCCGAATAGCCGATAGATCTGAACCGACCGGCCGTATCGTCCGGCACGCCTGCGATATAGATCGCGTGTCTCTTCTTTCGTGAGCGCCATGGCGACTCCTTGAATCAGCTGTAAACGACCGGCCCGACACACCGACTGGAAGACCCGAGGTGTAACGCTTAAGTGAATGATGATCCGATGTACAAAGTACCCGGATTCCCAGCAAGCCCGCATGCCTATTCTCGGCGCCGCTCCCGCAAGATGTAGAAACGGCCTCCAGAGAGGCCGTTTTCAGTCGGTCGAGCGGGCCTACCGGGATTGGGTAGCTCCGTGTTGGTCGCGAGTCATTGCCCGCCCGACCCTTACATTGCATCACCTAGTTATCGTGCCCCCTCGCGCTCTCAGGCGTAGTCGGTTGGGCCTCTTTCCCCGCGTGAGACATGCGCTTCTGGGATGTGGACATCCCACAGAGCGGGCACTCGGACTTCGCCGTCTTGCCCCAGACATCCGGGTGCATTGGGCAGGCATAGGGCGCGTCGACCACACCCGCGTAGGGTTGCACGAACTCAACGGACTCACCCTCCTCCCCGGACACTTTTTTCAGGGAAAACTTCACGCGGACAGGCAGGACCGTGGAGTCCGACAGGTCCACGGGGGCAAACAGGTAGTCTTGAAGCGGGGCTTTGCCCTTGTCGCTTCCTTCGACGACTGCCCCCCCACGGTACAGCATGGCGATGACCTTGGGCTCGCCCGTCTTGTACATCAAATAGGCTCGAGCCTCAAGGCCTTTCGTGGACGACTGACCCTGCTTGCCGTCGTAGGCATACAGGCGAATGCCGTCCGGCATGTAGACGGTCTCAAAGTGGTGAGCCTTCGTCATCATGGTCATCCCGCCGTGGAGCTCCGACTTCTCGTGCGAGTGCCCCATCGCCTCCCTCTGCTTATCGTGTCCACTCATTCCCATACTCCCCTGATCATGACTTCCGTGATCATGTTGCGCCTGTAAGGGAGGTGCCGCCATCAGAAGCACGGCCATCCCGGCTATCACCATTGCAAATCTCATGAGCAAACTCCTTTTCTATGGATTTGAGGTTTGTGAGTTGTCATCTCTCTTACGCCGATTCGGAGATTGGCAGCGTTGACGATGATGCTCGCTTGCCACCGCACCGATCCCGAGCCGACACTTCTGTTTTGGGCATGATATTTGAGTATACATCTACCGTGCCAAACCCTGTTAGAGCACGAAGTCATTGAAAGAAAAGGGCATAACAAACGCGCGGTAAGTCGGAACAGTCGTGAATTGGAGAAAAATCTCCATGACTGTACAATAGTGAGCTAAACCCGGGGAGATCGTCCTATGCTACGCTCAAGCCGATCGTCCCTGAGAGACTGGCAGAAACTCGGCGTAATAGCGGTTGTCAGCGCCCTGACGCTGTCTTTGCATTATGGCTGGAATCCCTTAGGCAGCGGTCATTCGCACCTCATTCACGCGATCCACGGTCGACTTTGTTACATCCCCATTCTGCTGGCCGCGGGGTGGTTTGGCCTGCTGGGGGGCGTGCTGGGTGCGCTTGGCATTTCCCTGGCTGTTACGCCGTACATTCTGTTAAACGGCAATCTCGATGTTCATGCGCTGATCGCCGAATACGCCGAGATCGTGTTTTATTTCTCGCTGGGAGGGCTGGTGGGATGGTTATTTGACCGCCAGCGTCGGGCGGAGCGAGAGCGGACCAACGCGGAACGCAAGTTGGCTCAATCTGAACGACTCAGCCTGCTCGGCCGCATGGTGGCTACAGTGGCGCACGAGATCCGAAATCCACTGGGGAGCATTCGTGGATCGGTAGAGATCCTGGCGGAGGACGTCTCCCAGAATTCTCCGCAACGAGAATTCGTTGACATCATCACTTCGGAAACGAAGCGACTGGAATCCATAGTAAACACCTACCTCGAATACGGTGCACCGAAGCCGCCGCAGTGCCGTACGTCCGACCTGGTCACCATGATACGTGCCACGATCCACCGTTTTGAGACACAAACGAAAGGCGTCACTATTACAACCGAACTGCCATCAAAGCTCGTCGGCACTTTTGATCCGCAACAGATTTCCCGCATCATAGTGAATCTCTTGTCCAACGCCGCCGAGGCCATGCCCTCGGGAGGCACGATCTGCGTATCCGTCCGCCCCGAAGACAGCTTCGCCAGGGTCGACGTATCCGACAACGGCCCCGGGGTCTTAGAAGAGCTGGCGGATAACCTCTTTGAGCCGTTTGTCACGAGTAAGATCTCCGGTTCAGAACTTGGCCTGGTGCTAAGCCGCGAGATCGCCGAAGCGCACGGTGGGCGCCTTGAATTGGTGCCGGCAGGTAACGGAACCACGGGAGCTTGTTTCCGGCTTACGCTCCCCATCGATGGGCAGAAGGAGAGATAATGGTGAAATCCATCCACATTCTGATCGTAGATGACGACAAGAACTTTCGGCGTGTCATGGCCGCTAATCTGGAAAGGGAGCAGTGCCACGTAACCACGGCGGCAGACGCGGAAGAGGCCCTTCGCGCGCTGGGAAGCCACAAGATCGATCTGGTCGTTAGTGACATCCGAATGCCCGGGAGAGATGGTATGGCGCTTTTTCGAACGGTTCAGACTCGAAACCCGGGCTTACCGGTCATTCTTATCACGGCGTACGCTACCGTCGAGCATGCTGTGCATGCTATGAAGGATGGGGTTTCCGACTACCTGACGAAGCCCATCTCCCGAGAAGACCTGCTCCGATCGATTCACAAGGCACTCGAAATGAGACGACTCTCCGAGGAGAACCGCAAACTCAAGAAAGCTCTCGCCGCCCGCCAGGGTACGATTGTTGGCCAGACTCCCGTATTTCGCAAGGTGCTGCAGACGCTCGCTCAGGCCGCTACCTCCAACTTTCCGGTGCTTATTTACGGCCAGTCGGGTACTGGAAAAGAACTCGCCGCCCGCTATTTGCACGATAACTCGTCCCGTGCGGAGTGCCCTTTCGTGGCCGTCAATTGCGCTGCAATTCCACACGACCTGCTCGAATCCGAGCTATTCGGACACAGGCGCGGCGCTTTCACGGGCGCTGTGAAGGACCAATCGGGCCGGTTTGAGCGTGCGCATGGAGGAACGCTGTTTCTGGACGAAATCGGGGATCTGCCGCTGACGTTGCAGCCGAAGCTCTTGCGAGCGGTCGAGGAGGGCACGATCGAGCCTCTCGGTGCGGGCCACGCAGTCAAAGTCGATGTGCGCCTTGTAATGGCCACGCACCGAGACCTGATGACCATGGTTGAGCAAGAGACCTTTCGGCGCGACCTGTTCTATCGAATCAACGTTCTCCCGGTCACACTGCCGGCTCTGAGCGAACGCCGGGAGGACATTCCGCTGCTCATTAGGCACTTTGCGGCTCAGCACGGCCATCCAGATCTTGAACTTGACGCTGAAGTGGTCGATCGGCTTTCGCAATACGACTGGCCGGGCAATGTCCGCGAACTGGAGAACCTCGTGTCTCGGTGGACCTTCATATCGTTGAAGGGGGCGGTGACTCCCCTGGACCTGCCTCCCGAGATCCTTCAACCAAGCAGCGTATCGCGTCGCCTTCCAAGGCTCACACTGCGGGGTCAGGAACGCAACCTCATCGAGCAAGCGCTCGCCGAGTGTCACGGCAATCAAAGCAAGGCAGCGGAGGCACTGAGCATTCCGCGCCATATCTTAATCTACAGGATGCGAAAATACGGTATCGGCCCCTACGCTCCGGGAGGATGAGGTAGCCATAGACAGGGGTCACGCAGCCACTTGTGGCTTCAAGCGCTTCCAAAGGCTTTCCGGACCACACTTGATCATCCGCCCGACCGTCATCCCGGGGATGCGCACGCGTGAGGGCAGTCCGAACAGTACGGCGCATAGCCTCCCATCCTCGTAACCAATATTCAGCTTTCCCCCCAGCGTGAGCGCAACTCTCTCGGCCAGCAACAGGTCCACGATGGGTGCCTGCGACACCGCATCGCACGATTGCCACACGGTCGGATCGGTTCCGTCTTGTGTGAATAGCCACTCCACTCCGTATCTCCGCTGTCGAAGTGAGACGATTATTCGACAATTCTCCGCGTCGTCCAAAACCAGCGCCGCCAGGGCAGATGAGAGGGCCTCTTGCACGGTTTCCCGCGGGGCGAAGAGATCGCTCGTAGGCGCGCTATCAATACAAATGCGTACACCTCGTGCCAGAAGCAGATGCGACGCTTCGCGAAGCAACTGAAGCGTCGCGTCCATCGGTTTGAGCGGTTGGGGCCTCGCCTTGGAGGTCTGAGCAAATGATATCATTTTCGTGCGGATTCCTTCCAGCTTGGCGGCCTCCATGGCGATCAGTTCGCCCGCACTTCGCGTCCATCCGGATGCGCCCGATCCGCGGCCAAGCGCGATCGCGAGCCCGGAGATGGTAACCATCGGGGCCTTCATAGCCCCTATGATCGACGCAGTCGCCCGACCTATGGCGGCCGCCTGTTTCAGCCTGGCGAGCTCGGCCCGAAAGGCGCGATCACGATCGACCAGCATCCCCGATAAAACGCCTGCACCCAGCAGCATGGGGATCTCCATTAGTTGGTCCAACTGGTGAGCCGGATGGCCACCCCACTGAAACAGAATATGCGGCAGGTAGAAGACGGATGCGGCTGCCCCACCAAGCAGGCCCGCCTTCCAGCCAGAACGGATTGCCACGAGTATGACGGGAATGTAATAGAGCCTCTTGAAGACGTCGTGCAGAACCGTCAAATGCACGGGAGTGAGGTAGTGCAGAATACTGACGACCACCAGTAGCAGCATGGGGATCCATGGCGCGAGTTGTTGGATTCTCTTCATAGTCGATTCAACTCCCAGGAGAGTGCCTATGACCATGCTCTCGCATGACTGCATCCACCCTTAGTCTGCACTTGCGTGACCAGGCTTAGGGCTGGCCCGCCGTGTGCGCCTCGCGTTCGGACTGGAGGATTTCGCCGATCCGGCCGGCTACGGAACGGGCGCCGTTTTCGAACTGCCAAGTGCTCTCGATCACTTCAGTCTCCCCGGAACCGATCTTCCTCCTCGCCTCCTGTGACCAAATCCACCAGGCGAATCGGAGTGGTTCTGAAAGACTCTCCCACTGCCCTCCAATTACGAACTCGACATCGAAATCCGCGGCAGAACGCTCGAGTTCCTGACGGCTCCGAGGCAGCGTTGGCTGAGGTTCCCAGATGACGCTCGCACACTGTCGACTCTGCAATATCTCGCCTACGCGCCGCAGTAGCCCTCGGTCCCCAATCGCTTGCTGGCTATCGTCCGGGATGAGAAGCCGGGTCAGTTCCGAGTGCTGCACGCGCCAATCTTCGGTCGCGCGTTGCCAGGCGCCGGAGGCCGTGAATTCGCCTAGGTCCCGCAACAGCTCCTTCTTCCATTGCACCAGAAGATGGGGTACGAGATTGGCTTCGCTCCACGGGCCGCTTAAGGAGTGACTGGCCGTGTAGGTTTTTTCGAACACCGGTGCCTCACGATCCGCCAATGTAATCCTGACCGTAAGCTGAGCGGCCATATTGGTGGCGGAGCCAAAGCCTCCATCCTGCCCGCCAAAGAGGCGGGAATCAACGTAGAACCGGTTCGCAAGGCGCCCGCCATTGTCGTGTTTCGCAATCTGAACTTCCGTGAAAGGCGAATACTCCAGGAGAAAGTGGGCCAGTTCTTGCTGCAGGAAGTCAGGCGCGATGGGCAGATTGTGGACGTCTTCATCAGCGATCACGGGAAGCAC
>Ga0326597_10012486_pt1 | contig 11202 bp, 5 predicted proteins | sample RVTome_12_FD_203789 | JGI IMG/M metagenome (GOLD analysis project Ga0326597, IMG submission 203789) | Soil microbial communities from uranium-contaminated site in the Upper Colorado River Basin, Wyoming, United States - RVT100D185 | ecosystem: Environmental > Terrestrial > Soil > Contaminated >... | reverse complement strand
TTTTTGCTGTCTCGGTTTTTCCGTTCCCAGGGGGTTATGTAGGCACAACCAAAAAAAACGGAGGTGATTTAGGATGTATTTGCCACGGTGAACATGTTCCCTCCCCGGAGGTTTCCGTTTTTTTCACCGGACCTGACAGCGTAGCCGCAGGACAAACCGCTACTTTTACCCTTAAGGTTGCGCACGGACCCGCTGTTACAGGCGGATTTAATGTGGCTTCGCATATAGGTGCCCTTGATACTATTCTAGGTATGGGAACGAGAAAAGATACTGCATTTGGAGAGTTAACCCACTCTTCCCCTAAGGCATTTATTAATGATACTGTTAGCTGGTCGTTTACTTATACTGCTCCAGGCACCCCTCAAATTGATACATTATTTGCTACCGGAAACAGCACCAATAACGATAATACTTCCGACAGCGATAAGTATAATTTCAGCTTAAACAGGCTGGTTAGAGTATATAACCCAATCGGAATAATTAATATCAGCTCTGTTGCAAATGGATTTTCGCTCTCACAGAATTATCCCAATCCCTTCAATCCAACAACGCAGATTAATTTCACCGTCGGGAAAGAGTCAAATATTACTATCAAGGTCTATGATATCCTTGGAAATGAAGCATCCGTTATTGTAAACAAAAACCTGAAACAAGGGCAGTATAAAGCAGATTTCAATGCCTCGGGATTTTCAAGCGGGGTATATTTCTATTCAATGTTCTCAAACGGCGTAAGGCTGTTTACAAGGAAAATGCTGGCGGTTAAATGATATTAAATTAATAATTTGTAGAGACGCATTGCAATGCGTCTCTACCATGATAATATCACCATTTTCGTTAGATTTTTTACAGCCCTAAAATCCTTGCATATAAAGACATTTGCTTTTATATTTAACATTATTCTATTCTTAATTGTTAAATTTATTTTCAATAAATTAATATAATCACAAATGAAAAACTTCTTTAAAATTTTGTTCCTCTGCTTTTTTGCAGCAGCAGGAATAATGCTTTTTCAGGCGCAGGACTACAACGGGTATAATTTTGAAGATGATAACAACCCGCTGAGAGACAAGCCTACAAGAGAAGCTTATATGCATTACCTGCAAATGAAAATGCAGGATGACGGCAACCAGGATGTAATAACTGATGCACAGGGGTTTGATAATTTTGATATAAGCGTAGATTTTTATGAACAGCAGGCGTCATCGCATCCAAACAATCCCCTTTGGCTGTTTTACGGTGTAAACGGCTCACCGCAAAACGCATGGAATTCAACCAACGGGGGGTTAAACTGGCAGCTGGTTCAGCCCAGTTACCAAGGGGGCACTTGCTGCGACCCGTGGTCTGCTTACTTATCTAACGGCTGGTTAATCTACGGTTCTGGTGTCAGCGGTCAATACGTTTACCGCTCTACAAATAATGGAAATACATGGACAACAGCTGTTTTATCTGTTAGCGGTTTTGACAGAAATACGCTTGGTTCAGAATTAACAGGCACAGGACCTTATGCCAACTATGTATATGCATCAATTACAGGTTCCGGAGGGGCTCCTTTTGCAAGAAGCACTGATAACGGTGCATCATGGACAACGACTTTTACTGGCTCTCCTCATAATTTGCCAGGTGCTATGATTGCCGTTGGACCAAATGGCTCAACAAACGGCGGTTGTGTGATACTTGTTACAAGCGCGCAGCCAACAAACAACCCAACTTACTATTTTCACCGTTCAACAAATGGCGGGTTGTCATTTACATTTATGTCTAGCCAGACTGTAGCCGGCACCGTTGGAATATTTAATGCTGTTTCAAGGCATACTATTAACAATGCAAGAACGAGACCGTACCCATTCATAGCTATGGATAACAGCAATGGTCCGTACAGAGGAAGGTTGTATCTCGTTTACGCTTCTAACGACCCGCCGGGCAGCGGCAACAAGCCTGACATAAAGCTTCAATGGTCTTCAGACCAGGGCGCAACGTGGTCAACCTGGGTAAGGGTAAACGATAATGCAAATCCGACACTAAGCGACCAGTGGTCGCCATCAATATGGTGCGAGCCTACAACGGGCAAGCTGTATATTTCGTGGTATGATGACAGGGCAAACGGTTCAACTTTCCAAACCGATAGATATGCTACATATACAACAAATGGCGGTGCCAGCTTTGTAGCCAATCAAAGATTAACTAACGCAACATGGCTTTTCCCGTGTCCCGCCTGCGGAGCAAATCAAAATTGTTACCGCGGAGATTATGAAGGCATATCGGCTAATCCAAAGGTTTCGTTCAGCGTTTGGTCAGACCACAGAAATTGCACAGCTGCAAGCATAGGTGCTTATTTTCCCGATTTTGCGATGAGAGTTCTGCCCGCAAGCGTTGGTGCTTTAGGAACCAATGACAGCGCATTTGTTCGCGTAAGCGTTCCCGCAGTGAAGCTTTACAGCGATACAGCAGTGTTCTCTGCTACAATTTTAAATCCGCCGGGAACAGGCACAATCACACTGACTTTCCTGAATAAAACAACGCCTGCAACGCAAAATATTCTGACCTCATTCCCCGATTCGCTGAGACTTAGAATGAAGACGGCAGGCGGAGTTCCGAACGGGCTTTATAATATCAGGGTTCAGGGCAACGGTCCCAACGGGACACCCGTTCACGTCAGACAATTTGTTTTGAACGTTGGATTTGTTGGCTTGCATAATAACAATAACCAGATTCCAGAGAAGTTTTATTTGTATCAGAACTATCCGAATCCGTTTAACCCGGTAACAAACATCAGGTTTGATATGCCTAAGCAGGGTTTGGTCAAGCTGAAAGTCTATGATATCAGCGGCAGAGAAGTCTCAACTCTGGTTAATAGTAATTTGAGTGCAGGAAGCTATAATTATGATTTCGATGCCTCAAATTTGTCAAGCGGGGTATATTTTTACAAGCTCGAAACGCCTGATTTTACAAGCATAAGGAAGATGATACTGGTTAAGTAATTATTTTGGAGTGTCGGGTTATAGACCTGACACAACTGTTTCAAATTTCTATAAGCCGGTTGCCACGAGTTCTCGGGGTCAATCGGCTTTTTTTATTTTCCAATTATTGTTATATTAATGTTAATCATTAAATAATTTTTTATTAATTAATATATCAAATATGAAAAATTTTACGAAGTTATTTTTATTAATTACTGTTAGTGTTTGCGGTGTCCTTTTATTTCAGGGTCAGGATGCTAATCAAAACAACCCGGACTGGGACAGCCCGATTCTTGATAGAAAACCGTTAAACCTTGTATACGGGCATTCCTTTATTCCATCCGGTGCGCAAATGGATATGCCACCCGTTACCTCAGCTGATGGGTATGATAATTATAACATGGGATTTACGGCTTTTGGCGAGGTGCATATGAGCATGAATCCTAACAATCCGCTGTATATTTTTGCATCATATAACTCCTCAGGGGCTGTAGGTACAGTTCCGTTTGTAACTTCAAACGGAGGTCTTACATGGGGATACGTTAATCCCACATGGGGTGCTACAATGTTCGGCGACCCTGCCGGTGCGTATGACAGCCTGGGAAATTTATACCATGAGAATATGACCGGGACCGGAACTACAATCACCGGAACAAGAATTGCAAAATCTACGACAAGCGGATACAGCTGGGTTTCTGTTGTGCCGGGAAATTCCGGTAATGATAAGAATTGGCTTTGCGCAGACCAGACTGGGGGACCATACGCAAACTACATATACAGCACTATGACTAACTTCTCATCTTGTAATTTTGCGCGAAGCACCGATAACGGGGCAACGTTTAATGTTACAACTGCGCTAACTCCCCACAACTTACCGGGAGCAATGCCATGCGTAGGTCCGAACGGAAGTATTCAAGGCGGAAGTGTTTATGTTGTTACGAACGCCGGCGGTGCATTTTCGCCGGTTTATGGTTTTTTCCGCTCAACAGACGGCGGTCAAACATTTACTACGCAGTCCACGCAGGCTTTCGCGAACTGTGTTGGCGATAATGTTGGAGGCAGACATTCAGTGCAGAACATGAGAACAAGACCATATCCTTTCATAGCAGCAGATAACAGCTACGGGCCTTACAGAGGCAGGTTATATGTGATATATGCTTCTAATAATCCGGCTGGCTGCGGTAATAAGTCGGATATTTTCTGCCGTTATTCTACAGATTTTGGGGTAAGCTGGTCTTCTGAGGTTACAGTAAACGACGACGCCAATTCAATAAACAATTATCAATGGCATCCCGCAATGTGGTGCGATAAAACTACAGGCAGGCTGCATGTGAACTGGATGGACACGCGAAATACGCCTACAAGCGATAGCGCTGAAATTTACGCAACATACTCAACTAATGGCGGCGCCTCTTTTATGACAAATCAAAAACTTTCAAATGCAAAGATGAAAATTAACTGTGCTACATGTCCGGGCGGCGGCACACCGCGCTACCAGGGTGATTACAACTCGGTGGCTTCAAATTCTATTACTGCAATGCACAGCTGGACAGATTTCAGGCTTGGGGGTTTCGGGAGCTTTGCCGGATACATGCCTGATTTTGCAATGAAATCACGCCCGGCGCTTGATACATTAACAAACATAGCCGATACAACATATTATTGGGTCAGCATTCCATCGGTGAAATTATACAGCAGTTACGCTAAGTTTACAGCTGCATTCCAAACCCCGCCGGGCAGTGGAACGGTTACATTTACTTTTTTAAACAAAACCTCAAATGTTGTTCAGGATTCGCTGTCAAGCTACCCGGATTCACTCAGATTAAGAGTAGTTGCATCAGGCGGAGTTACCATTGGGCTATATACGATACAAATCAAGGGCTCTGGTCCAAACGGAACTCCGGTTCACCAAAGAGATGTTCAGCTTAGAGTTGTTGTTCCGATTGGTATAATTAGCCTGGGTAATGAAATCCCAAATAAGTTTAACTTGTATCAGAATTATCCAAATCCGTTTAACCCCAAGACAAATATTAGGTTTGATATAGCTAAATCAGGATTGGTGAAGTTAAAAGTATTTGACATTACGGGAAGACTTGTTGCAGAGCTTATAAATAAGGAGCTAAGCGTAGGAAGGTATATGTTTGATTTTGACGGTTCGGGCATTGCAAGCGGTATTTACTTCTATAGACTTGAAACTCCCGATTTTACGGACATAAAGAAAATGATACTTGTAAAGTAAATGATTTATGCAGTTTGTAAAAAAGCCTCGAAATCGGGGCTTTTTTGTTTTTTAAATTGAAATCGCTCTTCATTGTTTTTATATTTGTATATTCAATTTTGTATATTCAGAAAAAATAATATCAAATAATCATGGTTAGAAATATGCTTTCAATATCACTAATTATTGTTCTTTTATATGGCTCTAATCTTGCAAATACCTCGTCCATACAAACAGATAAAATAGACCCTTATCTGCATGAAGTAATGCAGAATTCAAACGACAATAATTTAATACCCGTTTACATTGTTTTTAATCAAAGCTTAACTCTTCAGGATTTTGATGACATACCGTATGATACTCCTAAAAAACAGAGAAGGCAAATAGTAATTAACAGACTGATAAACTATTCGAATTCAGCTCAAAACAGGGTAATGAATTATATTCAAAGCCAGCCTTCAAGCAGAGCACAGTTATCTGAACAATTGTGGATTGTAAATGCTGTTGTTTTAAAGGCTGTTCCGTCTATAATCACAGAGCTGGCGAACGGTTTCAGTGAAATCAAACAAATTAATTATGACCCAGTGTACCCAATCGAGCAAGTAATTGATATTACTAACATTTCCCCGGTTTTTTTCACAAGTCCGCCTCCTGAACAAGGATGCGCTCTTATGAATGCAGACGACTGCTGGGCGCTGGGCAATAAAGGCAGCGGAGTTCTAGTGGCCAATTCTGATGACGGTTTTTGGTGGAAGCACCCCGACCTTGTGAGAGGTGTATGGCAAAATCTTGGCGAAGATTTTAATAATAACGGAAAAACTATCGAGATAGTATCAGGTACAGGTTCGTATTTTGACCCGGGTGACGTAAACGGAATAGATGATGACAACAACGGCAAAATTGACGATTTAATCGGATGGGATTTTACTACAAATAATTATAATATTACCGTAGCATCTCACGGCTCAGCAACGCTGGGACATGTAGTCGGTGACGGAACGGGAGGAACACAAACCGGTGTATCGCCCGAAGCAAAATGTATTCTGATGAGAAACGCAAGCGGTTATACACAGCAGATATCGGCATTTCAATATTCATTATTAATGGGAGCGGATGTTGTTACAAGCTCGCTCAGCTGGAAATGGTATTTTAATCCAAAACCCGATTACAGTCTTATTCGACAGACAACTGATATGTCCTTAGCTGCCGGAATGATTCATACAAATTCCACAAGCAATGACGGGAATGGAGTGGGGATTCCTCTTAATATTTCTTCCGCTGGCTGCAACCCGGCTCCGTGGAGACATCCCGACCAGCTGAAGGTCGGAAATTTAAGCGGTGTAATCGGATGCGGAAATGTTAATGTTAATACCGATATGATTGCTTCTTCATCTCCGTGGGGTCCAACAACGTGGGGAAACTGGTCACTATGGGGACCATACACGTATACAATATTGCCTCAGCATATGGATTATCCTTACAGCAGGGTTGCTCCGGTTGAAATTCCCGATTCAATGGGCTTATTGAAGCCGGATGTTTCAGCTCCCGGGGAAGGTTCAGTTTCAACGGCAGGTTCTGGGACAGGTTACCAGTCATTTGGGGGAACGTCTTCGGCTACCCCTCACACGGCTGGCTGTGTGGCTTTAATGCTGTCGATAAATCCCGAAATGCTTCCCGGAGATATAGACAGGGTGATTGAATTAACGGCGATTGAAAAAGGCGACCCGGGTAAAGACCAGCGTTACGGAGCCGGAAGAATCGACGCACTGCTTGCAACAACTTCTCCGCCTGTATTAGCCGAGGGTATTAACGGCGGAAGCGACTGGTTTATTGGAAACACAACAATACCTAACGATACAGCAAGAGAGCTCGTTGGCTTAAAGCTTAAAAATACATCTTCTCCCTGGATAGGCTCGGTAAGAAGGATGATTTATAATATTCAGGGGACAGCAACAATAAATGATGTTGAAAAATACCGCTTATTCTTTGATGTCAATAAAAATAACATTGTTGATGCAGGGGACCGGCTGCTGAAGGAAGTTCCCTTCACCGGAACGCTTGATTTTGCTCAGGCAATTTTTGACAGCTTGAAATTTAAAGTAACAGATAGTCTGCGGCATGTTTTACTGGCTGTTAAGACAAAACCGGGGGCAGTTTCAACCAATGTTGTCGAAGTGGGAATGCCCGAAAATACTCACTTAGTATGTTATTATACAACTAATGCGCAAACAACCAATTTCCCGTTTGGAAATGTTCCAACAGGTCTAGGCAATACTGAACAGCCCATAGTTTTTGCGCTCATGCAGAATTATCCGAACCCGTTTAACCCGGCAACTATAATAACTTATTCGCTTGCTAAGCAATCGCTAGTTAAGGTAAGGGTATATGATGCAATCGGAAGAGAGGTAGCAACACTTCTAAATAACATCCGAGATGCCGGAGTTCACAGAATTGAATTCGACGCGAACTTTTACAACGGACTCTCAAGCGGTGTTTATTTCTATAAGCTTGAAGCGTTTTCACCCGATAATAGCTCGTTATACTTTAGCGATATAAAGAAGATGGTGCTTATCAAATAAATTTGATTTTTCATTACAAAAAAACCCGTCAAAATGGCGGGTTTTTTTATTTTGAGAATATTTTAAAATTGGCTATTTAATCAAAATCATCCTTTTTACTTCATTAAACACTGCACCGCCGCTATGTGTTGCCTCAAGCTTGAAAATGTAAACACCGCTCGGCAGGTGTGAGGCGTTAAATGTTACACTATAGCTTCCCTGCTGCTGTGCCTGCTCCACAAGTGTTATGATTTCCCTGCCGAGTATATCGTATATAACCAATTTTACAAAGCTCTGCTTTGGCAGGTAATAGTGGATATTCGTTGAAGGATTGAACGGATTTGGTGAATTTTGTTTTAAAGCATACTTGTTTCCTGTTTCTGTTTCGGGATTATCAGGAACCGGGATGTAAAATGATTGAAGCGGCGCCCATTCTGACCAGTTTTGCTCTTCGCCGCCGGGATTTTTTGACCTTACCGACCACGTATAAGTTAAACCCTTTGTTAAAGCACTTTCCGTGTAAGTGTAATGTGAATTGCTAATATCTTCAATAAGTATCGGTTCCAATTCCAGCGGATTGTTTATAACCAAATCATATTTGGTAAAGCTTGTTAGTGAGTCCCAAACAAATGTTGGGTTCACCCATGCAAAGCCGCCGTTTATGGGACTAATCAAATTCGGAACAGGCGGGGGGTGGAATTTCGAGAGCGCTGTTTTCCAGTGTAGATTATCCGGTTCCTGAAACGCTTCAAAATTCCAGTTCTGCCCTGACCTTCTTCTCCAGTCCCAAATAGCAAAGTGCCAATCATTATTCAGGCATACGTCAAGAACATCGTTTATAAACTCAGGACCTCCGTTTTGCGGCAAAAGCATTCCAAACTCTCCAAGAAGTATGGGTCTGCTTGTTGAAAGCTGAAACTGCCTCAGCTTACCGAAGATGGTTTCATTTATGAATTGAGCATTATAAAGCTGCTGTGATAAAAAAGTTATGTTCCAGTAGATTCCCGGATAAATCATTGTAAAAGGCGTCTCTGCTTTCGTAAATTCGTTGGGCTGGTAATCATGTGCAGAATATATAATATACGGATCGCTGAACTCATAAGCTGGAAAAAGCTCCGGAGTTGAATAAGCGAAGTTTTCAATAATAATGGGAAGCCCAGCATCAACCATTCTGATTTTTGAAATCCAAAAATCATAAACCTGGTCCATATGAATGTTGAAGATGTTTTCAAGGAAAAACTTGTAAAGCTCCGACCTGTTGGCTGGAATTGCTCTTACCTTAGGTCTCGGTTCTATTACTAAGTTTATGCCGACGAATAGAGTATCGGGCTGGTAACGCTGAATTATTGTTGTCAGCATTTGCGCATATAAATCCTGTTCGGTTGTATTTCCCGTATTCCATATCCTTGATTCGGGAGTATTGCCCTGAGATTCGTCAAATGTGTCATATGCACCGGGGCCCGAACGAACTCCGATTACATAATGTATTCCCGCCTGACGGCAAAAACCCACCAGTAAATCGGTCCAGTCAATATCTGCTTGTTGAACATCGTACGGAGGGTCTTCATCCAGAAACCCGTCAATTTGTATATGAAAGAAATTCCCGCCGTAATTTCTGAAATCTATAAAATCCTGTAAAGTTTTTGGGGCTTCATATAGGACATTATAACCTCTGAAATAGCTTGGTGTCTGCCATTTAGCATATTTATCGTTTGGATATAGTTGATTTCCTTTTAAGAACAGTAAGCAGAAGAACAGAATCAAAATTTTGTATGTTATAAGAGTTCTTTTCATTTTAGGTAATAATTTAGTTTATACATCAATTAAATTTAATTAAAAATTTTTATAAATATATTACCATTTTAACGTTATAAAAAGGATAAATTTTACATTTTTTAAATTGTTTTAGAGGCATCTTCAGACTCCTCTTCAAAAGCTTGAGATTTTCGTTAATTTTATCAATATCGTCTGAAATCATGGTAATTTCGTCCTCAATACCAACCCTATAAACATAATATCATGCATGTTAGATTTTCCCGCAGAGTTCTAACTTTGCCGTTTACTTAGATTTTTTTATTTCAAAAAAATTTTACGAATAAATCTAAAATTGTAAAAACTCTCAATTATTAATAAGTAAGAGTCCGGCAGAAATTACAGCTGCGGTTTCACTTCTGTACTTGCGGGTGCCGAGATGAAGAATTTTACATCCATTTTGCAGGGCAATTTCGACTTCCTCTTTTGTAAACCCCCCTTCTGGTCCGATAAATAGCGATATTGAATCGGGTTTTTGGGATAAGGAGTGTACATCTACGGCGATTTCGTATTTTCTTTCATCGGCAATCAGCTTAAGCTCTGAACCGAAGGTTTGAATTGCTTCGGTAAAAATTACAGGTTCCCTAACAGCCGGGAGAAAACACCGTTGTGACTGTTTCATTGCCGAAAGAGCAATTGCCTTCCACCTTTCGGTCTTGTTGGCGGTTTTGTTGATTACATATTCGGTAACTATCGGTTGGATCTCATAAACTCCAAGCTCGGTAGCTTTTTCAATTACAAACTCAAACCGGTCAGGGCTTTTTAAAAGACTCTGGAATAAAGTAAGTTTTATTTTTGGTTCGTTTAAGTTAGCGCTTCTTTCAAGAATTTCACACTCAATAATTTCTTTATTTACATTCGAAATTTTAGTTTTGTATAAATTTCCAAGTCCGTCAGTAACATAGATTTCATCCCCGGCATTTTTTCTAAGAACCCTTTTTAAGTGCCTTACCTCCTCATCAACTATCGTTAAGGATGAAGAAGAGATGTATTCTTTAGGTGTGTAGTAGTATTCCAATTTTTTCCTGTTTTAAAACATTAATATTAAAATTTAGCGCTGATGCTGAGGCCTATTTGACCGACAACGGGCTTTCCGAGCCTGAAAACCCAGTCTGTTCTTAAAACATAGCCGAATGGAGCAATAAAGTTCAATCCTATTCCTGCCCCGGAAATAAACCTTTTATTAAAAATGTTTTCATGCTTATACCAGACGGTGCCTATATCATAAATTAATGTTGCATATAAACCGTGTCTTAAATCAAGGTTTTTAATTATTGGTAAATCCTTTACAATCATCATATCTTTACCGCTCACGTATCTGGGCTTCAAAATAGGTATTCTTATTTCATTATATATTGTAAAGACATTTTCTCCCTCGAATGCCTGACCCTTCCATCCTCTAACGTAGTCATCGCTGTAACCAAGATACTCATGATTGTAAAATGGAATTATTGCTCCCATGGCAAAGCTCGTATTAAGTCTGGATGCTGCTGTTATGTAATAATTCTTTGTGAAATTAACCGGTATGAAGCTCTGGTTTTCCAGCGTATATCTGCCGAAATTTATTTCTTTGTTAATAAAACCGAACCTAAAATAATTGGTTCTAAAATAAACGCCTTTTGTAGCGTATTCGTAAATATAACTTGTTTCGTAAAAA
>Ga0326597_10012485_pt1 | contig 11202 bp, 14 predicted proteins | sample RVTome_12_FD_203789 | JGI IMG/M metagenome (GOLD analysis project Ga0326597, IMG submission 203789) | Soil microbial communities from uranium-contaminated site in the Upper Colorado River Basin, Wyoming, United States - RVT100D185 | ecosystem: Environmental > Terrestrial > Soil > Contaminated >... | reverse complement strand
TTACAGGGATTCATGCCAACGGTGGGTCGACCCGACGTCGACGTTCTCGATGGGCTCACGACGGCGATCATCGTCGACCAGGAGCGAATGGGCTCCAATCCCCGTTCCACCGTCGGCACCGCAACCGACGCCAACGCCATGCTGCGGATCCTGTTCGGCCGGCTCGGACAACCGCACATTGGCTCGCCCAAGGCGTATTCGTTCAACATCCCCTCGGTTACTGCATCCGGGGCCTTTAAGCGCGGTGATCAGAAGGCCGTGAGGAAGACCTTCAGCGTGACCGGCGGGATGTGCCCACGGTGCGAGGGTATGGGCAACGTCAACGACTTCGACCTGTCGCAGCTGTACGACGACACCAGGTCGCTCAACGAGGGTGCCCTGACGGTCCCCGGCTACAGCATGGACGGCTGGTACGGCCGTATCTATCGCGGGTCCGGCTTCTTCGACCCGGATAAACCGATTAGCAAGTTCACGAAAAAAGAACTCAACGACCTGCTCCACAAGGAGCCGACCAAGATCAAGGTCGAAGGCATCAACCTGACGTACGAGGGACTGATCCCGAAGATCCAGAAGTCCATGCTTTCCAAGGACGTCGAATCGATGCAGCCCCACATCCGGGCGTTCGTGGAACGGGTGATCACCTTCACGACCTGTCCCGAGTGCGACGGAACCCGGCTCGCCGAAGGCGCCCGGTCCTCGAAGGTCGAGGGTATCAACATCGCCGACGCCTGCGCCATGCAGATAACCGACCTGGCCGACTGGGTCCGAGGCCTCACCGAGAAGTCCGTGGCGCCTTTGCTCGAAGCACTCCAGCACACCCTCGAGTCGTTCGTGGAGATTGGGCTGGGCTACCTCTCGCTCGACCGACCAACCGGTACGCTGTCGGGGGGCGAGGCGCAGCGCACCAAGATGATCCGCCACCTAGGCTCTTCGCTCACCGACGTCACCTACGTCTTTGACGAACCAACCATCGGGCTGCATCCCCACGATGTCGAGTCGATGAACGGGCTGCTGCTGCGGCTGCGAGACAAGGGCAACACCGTGCTTGTGGTGGAGCACGAACCTGACACAATCGTCATCGCCGACCACATCGTCGACCTCGGCCCGGGCGCCGGAATACACGGCGGAAACGTGTGTTTCGAGGGCACCGTGGCTGAGCTGCGAGCGAGCGACACCCTGACCGGCCGACACCTCGAAGACCGGAGCGCCCTCAAGGAGACGGTCCGGACACCGAACGGCACCCTGGAGATTCGTGGAGCGACCGAGCACAACCTCCAAAACGTCGACGTCGACATCCCGCTCGGGGTCCTGGTCGTCGTGACCGGCGTGGCCGGCTCCGGCAAGAGCTCGCTCGTGCACGGCTCGATCCCTCCCGGAGAGGGCGTGGTGTCGATCGACCAAGCGGCAATTCGCGGCTCGCGGCGCAGCAACCCGGCGACGTACACCGGACTGCTCGACCCGATCCGCAAGGCGTTTGCCAAGGCCAACGGCGTCAAGGCGGCCTTGTTCAGTTCCAATTCGGAGGGTGCCTGCCCGACCTGCAACGGCGCCGGGGTCATCTACACCGACCTGGCGATGATGGCTGGTGTCGCCACCGTCTGCGAAGACTGTGAGGGAAAGCGCTTCCAAGCCGAAGTGCTCGAGTACCAGTTCGGCGGCAAAGACATCAGCGAGGTGCTTGCCATGTCGGTAACCGAAGCCGAGGGATTCTTCGGTATGGGCGAGGCGCAAGACCCCCCGGCCCACAAAATCCTTGACCGGCTCTCCGACGTCGGGCTCGGCTATCTCAGCCTGGGCCAGCCGCTCCCCACGTTGTCAGGTGGGGAGCGCCAGCGCCTCAAGCTGGCCACCCACATGGCCGAGAAAGGTGGCGTGTACGTCCTCGACGAGCCGACCAGCGGCCTGCACCTTGCCGACGTCGAGCGGCTACTCGTCTTGCTCGACCGGCTCGTCGACTCGGGCAAATCGGTCATTGTCGTCGAGCACCATCAGGCAGTAATGGCCCACGCCGACTGGATCATCGATCTCGGCCCCGGAGCCGGCCATGACGGTGGCCGGGTCGTGTTCGAGGGTACCCCGGCCGATCTGGTTGCCGCCGAGTCGACCCTCACCGGCCAGCACCTCGCCGACTACGTGGATTAGGCGTGGGGCCTCTCGTCATGTGGTTTCGCTCTACCGCTTGTGGTCGGTGACCATGGTGCATGATGAGGAACGCCGCCCGAATACCCAGTGATTTCGTTCACCGACATCGAGGCCTCCTATTTCGTCCATCTGGCTAGCGGGTGGATGGCAATCTCGGTAATGGGCACGGCTGTTGATTCGCTGTGATGGTTCCGGTTGCTAGGGGTCGGCACCAGCGATGACCTCGGTCCCGGTCCGCCGTCTGCGCCCGGCATTGGCGGCAACCCTCCTGGCACGGTCGGCCTGCTCTGCGGCCCATGCCACAACGCCGACCTGTCTGACGAACCAGACTGGAAGATCCCGAAGGCGGACGGCACGTATCCGGCACCTCCCCATGACTCCCGCGGCCACACCTGGCATCACCCTGACCAACTAATACTCCAGATTATCCGCGAAGGGTTGGATATCCCCGGCACCACCATGCCGACCTTCGGCAACAAGCTCACCGACCCTGAGATCCTCTCGATCATCGGATACCTCAAATCAGGTTGGATCCCGAGCAACGGTCGGCCCAGTGGCAAGTGACCTGGCAGGAATCCCAATAGGTTTGTCACTCCAAGCCAGACCTCAGGTCCGCCGGGGTCGGGCGATCCTGGTGAACGCCACCCCATTTGCCACAGCTAGAACGATCAGCCATGCCACGGTGAGAAGAAGGGCGCGTTCCTGGTCGAAGCCTTCTGTAAACGCAGCATCCACCAGGATGCTCACCGCTCCTCGCGCCGGAAGAAATCCTCCCCAATCGGGTGGCGCGGCCGAGAACATAACGTTTTGGGCAATTCCGACGTCGATGAACGGAAGGAGGAACATGACATACAAACCGCCCAGCCGACCGAAGAAAATGCCCACCAGCACACCCACCATGCCGTATATCGCTGCCACGGCGACGTTTCCGACGGCGAACCACGCCCAATTCTCCGGCGCGAAGTCCAACGCGGTAACTGCCAGAGCGACAACGGTGGTGAGGAGTGCGGCCGCCGCAATCACTCCGAGACGAGATACGAGGATCTCGCGGGTTCGGAACCCGGCCAGGACCAACCGGGCGTCCGCCTCGATCGAGCCTTGCACGATGAACATCCCGGCCAACCCGGCCAGGAAACCGATGGTAATGGGCACCATGATCGCACCATGCACATCGATCATCGACATGATCCTGGTCACCACAGACCTGCCATCGGTCAACTCAACTGGCGCTGGTTGGTCTGGCGTGACAAAAAAGCTGAGCGAAATGAAAAAGACGGGAACCACCACCAGCAACACCCACATTGCCGCGTTCCGCCGGTAGTCCTTGAATCCGAATTTCAGTCCGGCCGACAAACGTGTCCACGCCCCTCGCTCCACGTGAGCCGCACTCTGAGAAGTTCGAGCTTTGGCGGTGTACGTCCAGGCTGCCAACGCCACCGTTCCTAGAGCCCACACCAGAGCCCAACCCAGATCACGCAACGGACCAGCATGTCCAGAAGGTCGGTCCAACATAACAAGAGTCGCGAAATGAGTTGGGAACAGACGGGTGAACCAGGCGTCGCCGCCAGCCATCGCCGGGCCTTGAAAAACGTCGACCAACCAGATGAACATCATGATCAAAGAACCGTTTACTTCGTTATGGACCACCGTGCCAACAGCTGCTCCGATACCGAGATATGTGAACGCGAACATGAGCGTCCCAGCGATCACCCTACCCGGATCGACGATCCCCGTCCGCAAGGCCAACGCGCCAAGGGCGGTGCTAGATGCCAACACAGCTAATACGCCAGCCGAAGCCAGCCTCCCGACCATCACCCGCCCGGTGCCCATTCCCGCAGCGCCGAGTCGGAGATCCGCATCACGCGATCCAATCACATGGAAGAATCCGGCGATTCCAGCCAGAAACGCTGCCGCCCATCCGGCCGTCGGTGCAGCAAGTTGGGAGGCGTCGTCGACACCTCCAACAATCCTCGCAAAATCGACAACAGCACCGGCCGCCAAAGCCACAAAGATGAGCGGTACCAGAATCAGCAACCCAAGGTTGATCGGACGCCGGGAATAGTCCTGTAGATAGCGCCAGGTGACCAGCATTGAAGATTTCATCCCTGGGTCCTCCCGTCACTGAGGTGAACGATCCGATCAAACCGCTCCTCGTCCGCGACAAAATGGCTGATGATGAGAACCGTCCGACCGCGATCGCGCCGTTCGGCCGCCAAACTCCAGAATTTCAGGTACGTGTCCCAGTCGAACCCGGCATACGGCTCATCGAGCAGCAGGAGATCAGGATCGTGCAACAAGGCCAACCCGAGATTGAGTTTGGCACGGGTGCCGCCTGAAAGCTCCTCTACCCGGGCCGTCCGAAACTTGTCGAAGCCCAGGATGTGATATATCTCCTGTTGGTTTCGCTCCCTCGCCGCGGTTGCGAGTCCGTATGCACGACCGAACAACTCAAAGTGCTCGTCACAGGTGAGTCGCTCATAAAGAATCGGGTTCTGCGGGCAGTAACCAACCGAGCCGTGCTGCGCTACCCGGCCACCGTCCTTCTCAAGGGAACCAACCAGGATCTTCATGAGCGTCGACTTGCCCGACCCGTTCTCCCCGACCAGACCGACAATCTCACCGGCGACCAACCTCAGGTTGGCGTCGACGAGAACTTTGAGAGGGTCTCTACGCCAACCCCGCCGAAAAGATTTGCCAACGCGCTCTGCCTCGAGCACAACGTCAGAAGAAGCGACGCGGTCTGGCCGGACCAACAAGCCTGACGTCTGAATACCTTGTCGATTAGTCATTTGAGTACATCTCCCATAACTACCCTTTTGGCGTCCCTCCGACCGTACACCTTCTATCCGACTGGAATGTCAAGGGGGTTATGATGAGACGATGAAGATCGGAGATCTATCCCGCAAGACATCTGTCTCGACCAAGACCATCCGTTACTACGAAGACATCGGGATCCTGCCCGAGCCTGACCGTAGCGAGAACGGATATCGAGAATACGACGATGAGGCGGTGGCTCGTCTCAAATTCATCCGCGATGCCCAGGCCAGTGGCCTGACCCTCACGGAGATCGCTTCGATTGTGGACCTGCGCGGCCGCGGGGAAGAATCCTGCAACCACGTAGTTGACCTGCTCGAACGCCACCTCAAAGATCTTGAGGTCCACATCGCCGGCCTTGAACGGACCCGCGACCAGCTTGCCGCCATGACCAAACGAGCCAAGAAACTCAATCCGGCCGACTGCACGGACCCCCATCGCTGCCAGACAATAAGCGATGACATCCGAGTCCAGCGTGTTTCGCGTTCGAATCACGTACACGAAGCGCCCCACCGCCATGCCCACGCTTAGCCAGTGAGCCTAGAGGCTGCACCTGGGTCGCCAGAGGTCGCACCAACCACTGCAAATGGAACAGCAAGGGCATCGACGTTCCATCACCGACCGGTCCCGGGGTTTTCTCCAGATCCGCAACGTCCCATGCAACTTGCCGAAGCGCACTCATGTGGGCGATGCCTGGCACGGTCTGGTGTCTGGACTGTCGATTAGTGATCGTGGCTGTGGACGGTGGTCGGTACCGCAGGAGCATCGAAGGAACCCGCCGTGTTGCCGGTGATGAGCGGACCCAGATATATGGACGAAAAGAGATAGGCGGCGACGAATACCGCAGTAGCGATCGCCGGGGCAACCCACGTCCCGAACCGTCGATATAGGCGGATCAACATCGGTACGGCCGCGGCGAGTCCAGCGAAGAAGAACAGGACTTGTCCCGCCGTACCCGCCAGAATGGCGGCACCGGCCAGCGGGCCAACGTGATGTAAGACGTGTGGAGCAATCCCGCTGATTCCACCCCAAACAGCTGTGAGGGCGTTGCGAATCCGACCAGCGCTCCGCGGGACGCCAGTCAAGCTGTCAGGACTGGTTTCCGATAGCTGCATCGAGTTCATCGAAGAGGGACTCGGCCGGCACAAACATTTCCGCGTAGTGGCGTACCCAGGCAATCTCACCGGTCTGCCGGACCAGCGTGAAGCTATGGCTGGGGCGGTCGGCGTGACCGTAGACCCCGATCATCCCATACGCGCGAGAGACCGAGGTGTCGGCGTCGATAAGAATGGGCATTTCGATCCCGAATCTAGCCGCCTCGGCACCGATTACGAGTGGAGGATCGACCATAATCGGGACGAGGGTGATGCCACGCTCACTCAAAGCCTGTTCGAGTTCAGGGATTTGCGCGAAGCAACCGTCGCACCCCGCCCCCATCGAAAAGTAGAGAAGAGCGTCGCCGGCCGCCAGCGTCTCATCGAGCGAGATCATTTGTCCGTTGGTGGCGACGAGTTCAAACGGAGTCGCCCGATCGGGAGCGGCTTGCTCGCCGCGGGTGTTTGCTGAGAAGACCACCAGTAGCACCAGCAGCGTTGGAATGAGCAGAAAGCCGAACCACCTCAACGCCGACGTCCGGCGCTTTCGGGGATCACTTCTTGATGGCCGTTTCGTCAATGTCCGGGTCATGGCAACTCCAATCTTCAGGTTTCTCGATATCGTCAGTTTCCCGTCGACGACGTGACGAGAGCGCAATTGCGCCGACCGCCAAACCGAGGAGCAGAAGCCCTATGACCGGTCCCGGGATCCAGGCCAGCCTCGCAATCCAGGGTGCCAGGGCGTCCTCAATACGTCCGGCGAGGTTGGTCGAGAACGCCGGAGTAAGTGAAGCCCCCGTGATGGCCACGACCGCTAACACAATGGACATGGCCAGGAACAAGAGTGACGCTGCAACGCCAGCCGCGGTGGTGGCAATCCGAACCGGGCCCAGCCGCATGGAGATCGGCTTTGAACCGATGAACTCACGGTCAGGTCGCAGACCGTCCCACAGCACCGTCATGACCACCAACGGGAAGACCATCCCGAACACGTAGGCCAGACCGATTCCGACCCCGGCGATAAACCCGGGCGAAACGGCCGAAAGGGTGAGGACGCCGACTAGAACCGGAGCACAGCATGCGCTAGCTGCCCCGGAAAACACCCCCAGTGCGTAGACACCGGCAGAATCAGTGCGAGAAATGTCAGGCGACCCCCGCAGGAACGGCAACGACCAGGACCCGCCACTCACCGAAACCACCGCCATCACAAGAAGCAACAACGCACCAACTCCGTACACGAAGCTGTGGTATCGCAGCAAGCTCTCAGTTAGCAGACTGAGCCCTAGCGTTACCGGGACCATCACTGTGGCCACGCCGGTAGCAAAAACGAAGGCAAGCGGCACCAACCGCCACCGATGATTGCGGACGGAAGCGGCCAGGAACGACGGAAACATCACCATGATGCAGCATGGGGCGAAAAGTGCCACGGAACCAGCCACGAACGCAGCAAGCATCGAACCGCCGAGGAAGAGGCCCTCCACTTTGTCAGAGCTCCAGGCCTGAGTTGGAGACACGGCCGAGATGAGCTTCCAGCTTGCGCCGAGAGATCCGGCCGTACCCGAAGTATTCGCCGTCGACGAGCACGATCGGCGGGAACGGAACTCGATGCCGCACAACCAGGCGACGCCCTTCCTCAGACGCCAGATGAACGGTTCTCACGCTAAGAGGCGTAACTTTGGCCAACTCGCCCAAGACACCGATGGCATCTTCACAAAAGTGGCATCCGGGAGCGGTGACCACCAGGACATCGACTACTTCCGTCACGTCGAGCTCGCCTCCTCAGCGCCCGCCGCAGAGTGGCAATGACGCACCTCGCGTCCCACCGGCGGAGCAGATCCGAACGTGGCTGACAGGCGATCGTCCACGATGACGTCAACCCCCGCTCTACTGAGTGACTCAGAAACGCAGTTTCGAAGGTGCGTCTCCAGCATCTGGTGCCGCACCCTATAAACAGCTCCTTGGACCGCCGCGCGTTGGTACAGCACCTCAACGCAGTCGCGGCGCTCGTCCACCATTCTTAATACGCCGTCGAGATGGCCGCCTATCGAACAGAGCCGGAAACCCACCGAAGTGGTCTCGATGCTCACGTTCGGGATCCAAGGCGGTCGAGCAGCACCCGTTTCCGCTCCTCAAACTCCTCATGTTCGATATCGCCGGCCGCAAACCTGTGCTCAAGAATCTTGAGCGCCGCGTTCAGTTCCCCGCCCTTGTGACCCTGCGCCGATCTAATGATCCAAAGCACCACGGCAAACAGCCCGCCCCACAGGGCGACCATCATGGTCCATCCGAACACGCCCATCGAGTTCCAATCGCACCACATCGCCATCACCTCGGGTAGAGTATTGTCCACCCCCCCGGGGGTGGGGTAGGGCCGAACGGCTCTGCCACGGAGGTCGAAAGCATGAGAGCACCGGGCCACTCGATTATGCAGACAAACCGGGCCAACACAGGGCCAACATGCGGCCACTGACTGGCCGATGGCGCCGCCGACGTCAAAACTGGACTCAAGGGCAGCGTCGACAGAGGGAACGCCAGATCGTCGGCGCCTTGGCTCGACACGGCCTCGGAGTAACCCTGTCAGGTACCCCAATCGGGCGGGTTTTGCCGTTCCAGTGGGGACTGCTTGGCCACCCACGGCGCTCAGAGTCGTACTCGGGACCAGAGCATTTGCGCATGGCTTTCGAGGACCTCGGACCGACCTTCATCAAGTTGGCCCAGATTCTCAGCACCCGTGGTGACCTGATCGGCCCCGAATACGCATCGGAGCTTTCCCGCCTACAAAGTTCTGTCCCGCCACTCCCTTTTGACGACATACTGGGCGTCCTCGAATCAGAGCTTGGCGCATCCCACAGCGAGCTGTTTGCGAGCTTCGACCGCGAACCGCTCGGATCAGGGTCGATCGGACAAGTCCACCGCGCCAGGCTCCACTCCGGCGAGTCGGTCGTTGTCAAGGTACAAAAACCGGGCGTGCGCTCCACAATCGAAATGGACCTCGACATACTGCGCCGGTGGATTGTCAGGGAAGGAGCACGACAGCCAAGCTCTCGTTCGTTTGACTCGGCTGGCTTTCTTGACGAATTCGGCTTTACGCTCACGAGCGAACTCGACTACACCAATGAAGCCGACAACGCCAGCCGACTCAAACACATTCACCGGGGACACGACACGGTCATCATTCCGACGATCTACTGGGACTACTGCACAGCGCGAGTATTGGTGATGGATGAGATCCAGGGACTCGACTTTGGCGACAGCCAACTCGCCGACCAACTGCCGCCAGACGATCGCCACCGGCTGGCCACCGTGGCATTCCGTATTGCTTTCACTCAGATATTTTTGGAAGGCTTCTTCCATGCTGACCCACACCCTGGGAATTTCATCGTCACGGACGACCTGAGAATCGGACTGATTGACTTCGGAATGGTCGGTGTCCTTTCTGAGAGCCAGCGCCGGCACTTTCTCCAACTGGTCAGTGCCATGGCCCAGCAAAACAGCGAGGGGATGCTGGACGCCCTTTGGTCATTGGGCGTAACGGAACCAGAGGCGCATCGGGCCAGGGTGGCACGGGAGTTCGACCATCTCTTCTTCAGGATCGGTGACCGGTCGTTTGAGGATCTGGCAGCTGGCGACATCATTGGCGACCTGATTCGGATAGCCAACCGACATAGACTCCAGTTCCCGCCTGAGCTGGCTCTCCTCCTGAAGGTCTTGGCCATGCTTGAAAGCGCGGCAGTCCTCGTCGACCCAGACTTCCTATTCTTCAAGGCACTGGAACCTGAGGTTGCTGCTCTTCTCAAAGAGAAGACGGCACCCAAACAGGTCGGGACCCGAATCGGACGGGAAGCAATCGAGTTGGCGCACCTCTTCGAGGGTCTCCCCCATCGCGCCGACCGCCTATTGCAGCGACTCGAAACCGGTGACCTTGAGTTCTCGGCTCGCCACGAGGGCTTGGAACGTGAGGCCGGCCGGCTAGCCAAGGCAATAAACCGTCTGACCCTGGTAACCGGAATTGCACTGTTTCTGATCGCCTTCGGGATCTATACACTCGCCGCCGAGGTCGCCGGATCCACCCGGTCGGTCGGGCTAGGTTCTTTCCGGCTCGTACTCGTCATCGGCGGAGTTCTGGTGGTTGCTTTGGGAGTTCGTGCCTGGCTGCGACGTAGCAACTAAGGACACCAGGGCCTGACGATCCCCGGCGCTCCGTCACTCTCTTTTGGCGGGCGCTCTTGAGTCGGGAGGAATGTCAAGTCCGGATTGGGACGGCAATCGGGCCGGGTACGAACCGGAGATTTCAACGGTACGTCGGTACTGGCTTGGACCACACCCCGGCACCCCGCCAAATCACGCTCATCGATTCAACCTATTGACCTTCAGAATGGAAGGATTACGCTAAACCAGCGTTTTCTTTGACGACCCGATCCGCCGCTTGTGACCCGCCCGGTCGCCCGACGCGCCGAACCATTTACGGCGGATACGGCTCGAAGCCTTCGACGCGTTGATTCTCTCGAACGAAGGCGACGATTGCGGCAACGTCGCCGCTGCTGAGACCTTCGACGGCCGCCATGTCACCAAAACGCCAATGATGCGCTCGGACGCCTTGCTGTGCGGCGAGTAGAAAGGCGGCGTCACCGTGGTGATTCGGTTCGTAGACGATGGAGAGATGCGGTGGTCCTTTGTCGGTGCCCCGCAAGTCCGCACCGTGGCATTCGGCACAATTTGCTTGATACAGCACCGAACCGGTAGCCACAAGGCCAGGATCCTGGACGGCAATGCCTGCCCCGTCCGTCGTTCCACTCGACCCACACGCGGCAAGCACGACGGCGAAGGCAACACATGTCAGGGCAATGGACAACGCCGGCGGGCGGGGTGCAGGGCCGCGCCGGGATGAATTCATATCTTCATTTGATCGGCTCACGAACCACAGGCCCTCTCCGATTGGTCCCACCTGTTCACTATAAAGGTAGTGGAATACCTGACGAGCGATGGTTCCTGAGACTTCGCTGCCCGGGGACCTTGGCCGGGTGATCGTCGGATTCATCGCCGTAACGCTCCACCAGCTGTCGCAGCTCCCAATGCTCCAAACGAACATCAATCGTGCCGTCAACCTCGGACCATTGAATCCATAGATCCACACAGCCGTCCTTGATTCGGC
>Ga0326597_10012484_pt1 | contig 11202 bp, 10 predicted proteins | sample RVTome_12_FD_203789 | JGI IMG/M metagenome (GOLD analysis project Ga0326597, IMG submission 203789) | Soil microbial communities from uranium-contaminated site in the Upper Colorado River Basin, Wyoming, United States - RVT100D185 | ecosystem: Environmental > Terrestrial > Soil > Contaminated >... | reverse complement strand
CGTTTACGGATTGTTGAAAAAAATTACCCTAACGTTCAAACTACGACAAAGGTTGAAGATGTTTTAAAAAGCGGAGAGCTAAACGCAGTTGCAATAGCAACACCTGTAAGAACGCATTTTGAACTGGCAAAAGAATTTCTCTTAAACGGCAAGCACGTTCTTGTTGAAAAACCTATGGCGGACAGCTATAAAAAATGCACAGAGCTGGTTGATACAGCTAAGAAGATGAATAAAACAGTAATGGTTGACCATACATTTCTCTATACGGGAGCTGTCAGCAGCATAAAAAAATACATTAACGAAGGCGTGTTGGGCAAAATATTATATTTTGATTCAACAAGGATAAATTTGGGTCTTTTTCAAAGCGATATAAACGTGTTGTGGGATTTAGCTGCCCACGACCTTTCCATTCTGTTTCACCTGATTAATGAAAGGCCCTCGTCAGTTCAGGCAATAGGGATTTCTCACACATCAAATAATATTGAAAACATTGCATATTTGATTTTACACTATGATTCAGGTTTGATAGCACACTTTAATTGTTCATGGGCATCTCCCGTGAAAGTAAGATACATTTTAATTGGTGGTGATAAGAAAATGATTGTCTATAATGATATTGAAGCAACAGAAAAAGTAAAGATTTATGACACGGGATATAATGTAAGAACAGATGAAGATAAAAAAAGCCTGCTTATAGATTATCGCGTTGGAGATGTTTATATACCCAAGGTTAATATTAAAGAGGCTCTTGGGTACCTGGCTGAAGACTTTCGTGATGCCGTAATCAGCGGGAAAAAACCAGTTTCAAGCTGGGAGGTAGGAATGGAAGTGGTCAAAGTGCTGGAGGCTTCGAATGATTCAATAAAAAATGAAGGTAAGTTAATTAAGCTGACGTAATTTAATAAAAACTTCGATATTGGCGAAACAAAGCTGGTCAATAATTGTTTTCGGCTACAATGAAGAAGCAACAGTAGGCAAAGTAATTAAGTCCGTAATTGAATTTTGTTCCGTAAACGGCATTCGGGATTATGAAATAATAGCCGTAGATGACGGAAGCACCGACAGCTCATACAATATTATAAAACAGCTAAGCAGTATTCACAAGGTTATTAAACCAATAAGGAACAACTCTAACCTTGGAATTGGTCCGACGATGATTAACGGCTACAGGGCATCCCAAAAAGAGAACGTAATAGCAATTCCCGCAGACGGGCAATTTGAAATCAATGAACTTTTTGATTTTATAAATTTTGATGAAAAGAGCTTCTTATCTTTTTACAGGGAACAGAAAGATTATACTCTGTACCGAAAAATAGTTTCTCAGGCTAACAGGGCGTTTAATCTTGCTCTTTCAATGAATGTAAAAGACGTAAACTGGGTTAAAGCATATAAGAAAAATGATTTGGAAAGAATAAAGCTCAAATTAAATAGCTCCCTGGTAAACAGTGAAATCTGTTCCAAGCTTCAAATAATGGATTATAAAATTCATGAGATTCCATCGGTTTATCATAGCAGAATCGGCGGCAGAGCTAGAGGAGCATCATTCAAAACAGTTTCTCAGGCAATTATTGAACTGCTCAAGCTTGCATTTATAATCAGTTCGTTTAAAAAAAATTTTAAAAAAAAAGCTGTTGGTTAATTTATCAAAAATTAATTTTTCAGCGACTCCGTTATTTAAAATGAATCCCGGAAACAGTTATTTCAATGGAAAAAACTTCTAATAATGAAACTTCCTCGCATACATTTTGACTGCAAGCACTTTATGGGTGATAGACCCTGTTTTGCAAATAAGCAGTACGGAGTGTTTTGCGGCAACTGTGACTTTTACGAAGAAGATACAGAGATAAGGGATGAGTTCCCGGCGATTGGCTTGCCGGATGCGGAGAGCGGAGAAGAAGGGTATAAAAAAATTATTATAATCAAGCTTGATGCAGTTGGAGACGTATTAAGGACGACTTCTTTGCTTCCTTCACTTAAGGAGAAATATACGGATTCCTCGATTACCTGGATAACCAAGGACAAATCATTTGAAGTATTGAAAGATAATGATATGATAGACGAAATTTATTTTAATACCGATGAACTTGACCATATTTATAATGATGTTTTTGATATAGCAATTAACCTGGATAGCAGTGCAGAGAGCTGCACGATAATGTCTGAAATAAATTCAAAGGAGCGCTTCGGGTATTATTTAGTTAACGGCAAACCGTATCCTCTGAACAATTTAGCAAATGAGTGGTATTTAATGGGGGTTGATGACTCAGTTAAGAGAGAGAACGAAAAAACTTATCACCAAATTATTCACGAAATATGTAACTTAGATTATAAAAGCTCTAAGCCAATGCTTAAAATTACGCTTGAAAAGCTTAAACGAATTGAGCAATTAAAAGACAAATTCGGCTTGCCTCGCTTTGCTGAATTTATTCTGGTTAATTTAGGTGGAGGAAACCGGTGGCAGTATAAAAAATGGACGAAAGAAGGGTATGTTGAGCTGGTTAACAAACTGAGTGAATCTGATTCTAAAAGAGCAGTAGGTATAATAGCAGGCAATGAGGACAGAGATTTTTATGAAGATATTTCCGATGAAATTATTAACAGAAATAATGTAATATACTTCGGGTGCGATAATACCGTTGAAGATTTTATATGCATAATACAAATTGCGGGTAAAATTTTCACCTCGGACTCCCTTGCATTTCATATCGCAACTGCGCTATCTAAATATGTTGTTGTTGCTGTCGGTCCGACTTCGCATACGGAACTCGATGTCTTTGACAACGGGAAAGTTGTTTATTCCGACAAGGTGGATTGCCTATGCTGTTACCTGAACAGGTGCGATAAAATAGTAACTTGTATGAATACTCTTAGCGCAGAAGATATTCTCAGGAACTTAATTTGATTATATATTGAAAGCTGTTTACGTAACATCAGAAAGCTATATTGACCACAGTTATACTATTGCACAGGAACTTAAAAAACATATTGATTTAACGGTTTTTTTACAGGGAAGAGAAAAAACACAGGAAATTGAAAACTGGTGCAGCAAATTGAATGCCGTTTTTGTTAAGAGGAATAGATTTCGAAATCCGTTAAGCATATTTGGAGAATTAGCTTTTATTTTGAAAATAAAAAAACTTAAAGCTGATATAGTGTGGTTTAATACTCTAACCGTTTACCAGCTGTTTCTCGTAAAAATGTTAATAAACAGATTTCTTGTAACCGTGCATGATGTTGAAATACACCCCGGGGGAACTGGACACGGAAACATTTCGGTTAGGCTGACCTTGAAGTTTGCAAGAGAAAACGTTTGTGTAGTAAGTAAAACCCAGGCAAATATGTTTAAGAATAGTTTTGGATTTAAGCCGAAAGTTTTCCAGCTTCCGATTATCGATTATTACAGGGAAGTTTCCGGCGAAACCACAGAAAAAAGTCTAAGCAATAAAATCAGGTTTTTCTTTTTCGGCTCAATTGAAGAGTATAAAGGAATAGAGATTCTACTGGATGCAGCGGAAATTTTAGAGAAAAAGGGAATTAATTTCAGCTTAAATATCTACGGGAAAATAAAGTACAGTGAGGCAAGTATTATACAAATGTTAGAGTCTTTTAAAAATGTAACTCTTTATAATGAATTTGTTGGTTACAGAGAAGTTCACAAAATTTATAATCAAAACGATGTTCTTGTTCTTCCATATAAACAGGTTACCCAGTGCGGTCCTCTGTTGATAGCTTTCGATGAATTGGTTCCGGCAATTTGCAGTGATTTGGATGGTTTTAGAGAATATCTTGAAGACGGGGTAAGCGGAATAATCTTTAACAATTCTCCCGAAGACCTTGCAAAAAAGTTGATTCTTTTTATTGATAACCCAGACTTGATTTTCAAAATCAAAAATAATATTAAGAAATCAGCTCATGAGAAGTTTTCAATTTCTAAGCAATGGAAGAGCTATGTAGAAAATTTTTCTTTTCAGTAGTTTTTAAATGCCGAAAAAAGCAATAGTAATTTGCCATAATTATGAACCGGAGCATATACCAAGGAAGCCGGATGCAGAAAAGAGGTTTTATACGTACGGCTTTGGAGGGAACTTCGGAAAGAATATTAAAAGATATATAAATGAATATGAGGTTGAAGTATGGCGCTTGGACGGGTACACGGACAGGTATTATGAAGATATAGTAAATGATGTGAGATACAGGGTATTCCCGTCATTTCACATTTCGAATGTAATGGATTTTTCACTTAAATTTTTAATTGAATTAAAGAAAGAGGTTAGGAAAAGCAATCCAACAATAATAGTTCCCCATACGCATTATTGGCTCTCTTACATGGTAGCGCTGCATTTTAAAAAATCCAGGATAATTACAACCCATCACGGGGAGTGGTCTCCCTTTTACAGAATAAATAAAACAAAGGGCTTGAGAAAATTAAAATCAGCTTTAGACATTTTACTTGAAAAGCTTGTTTTTAAAAACATAGATTGTATATTAACATCGGAACTTAATCAGATTCAGTATTTTCAAAAAGCATATAAAAATATTACATATATTTTGTGGAGCACAGGTGTTAATTTTGAATATATGAATCCAATTCCCAAAGCAGATGCTCGAAAAGAACTTGGGTGGGATTCAAATAAAAAATATATTCTGTATGTAGGCAAGCTTTATAAGTACAAACAGGCAGACGTGATGATAAGAACATGGAAGCAATTAAACAAATTACGGCCTGAAATCCAGCTTGTTGTAATAGGCAACACACCTGGAGACCCCTGGGAGGAATATTATCAAATGGCTGTTGATTCCGGCGCAATGGTGTTAGGGAGAATTTTAAATAAAGAGCTGTATAAATACTATTCCGCGTCCGATGTTTATATATTATTTGCATTACGCGACGATTATTTCGGGGGGACTGGAGTTGCAGCTCTGGAAAGCCTTGCATGCAATACACCTGTTGTAAGTTATGCTTTAAGAAATTATATTGGCGATAATGTGAATGAGCTTGGAGAGGTTCCTGATTCAATACAGAAATATAAAGAGGCTATTTTAAAAGTCATTGATAATCCGTATAATTATAAAAATATGAGAAAAAGCGTGTTTGAAAACTACTCTTATGAAGCAGTTTACGGCAGATTAAAAAATTTATTGCAGAATTTATCCGAACAATAAGGATTTTTTTAAATGAAGATACTTGTAACCGGCGGCTCGGGCTTTATAGGTTCGCATGTTGTTGATGTTTTGATGAACGACGCCAATGAGGTTTTGATTTATGATTTAGAAGAGCCAAGGTATAACCAGCAGTGCAATTACATTAAAGCTGATGTCAATGATTTAGATAAACTTGCAGGTTCTTCTAAAAATTTTGACTTAATTTATCACATGGCGGCAGAAGCCAATGTTAATAGATTCTATGAAAATCCGGTATACTCAAACTATAATACGTCTAATTCAACTTTGAGTGTTCTTGAATGCGCTAGAAGAAATGGAATTTCAAGGGTTCTCCTTTCTTCAACAGAATGGATTTACGGAAGCATTGAAGGTGATGAGCATGGCAGTATTACGGAGGAAACTCCATACGCGCAAAACCCCGACCACCTTTACACATCGTCTAAAATTTCTGCAGAACTTTTTTGCAAAAACTATAAAACCCTCTATGATGTGAATTTCACAATAATGCGCTACGGGATACCTTTTGGCGAGCGGGCAAGGCCTGAAACCGTTACCCCGATTTTTATATCTAAAATCCTAAAAAATGAGGAAATTACAATTCATGGGGATGGAAGCCAGACTAGGCAGTTCGTTTACGTGCGGGATCTTGCTGAGGGAAACGCCGCATGCTTGAAACCGGAAGCTGAAAACCAGATATTCAATATAAATGGCAGAGAGAAGATTTCTGTTCTTGGAATTGTGAAAACGCTTGAGGAGATACTTGGCAAAAAGGCAAAAATAAAATTTATTGAGGACAGAAGAGGCAATTATAGAGGAAGGTTCATATCATCCGAAAAAGCCGAAAAGCTGCTGGGATGGAAGCCAAAGTATTCATATAAAGAAGCTATGGAAAAGTATGTGAAAAATTTCATAAAAGAAAATATTGGATAAAGAAAAAATTTTGGTTATCGGCGGCGCAGGGTACTTGGGTGCTGTATTAAATGAAAAGCTTCTGAAAGAAGGATATTCCATAAGAATACTCGATAGTTTCATATATGGCAAAAAAGCTGTTGAGAAGTATTCTAACAACAGCAATGTTGAGCTGATAAAAGGAGATATCCGAAATATAGAAACGATCAACTCATCAATGAGAGATATTGGATGCGTAGTGCTTCTTGCAGCGGTCGTGGGCGACCCTGCTTCTAAAGTGAGGCCCGAGCAAACCATTGAAACAAATTACCTTGCTTCGCAGGTTGTTGCATCTTCAGCCAAAATAAATGTAATAAAAAAATTTATTTATGCTTCCACCTGCAGCGTTTATGGAGTGGGCAAAGATATACTTGATGAAGAGGCGCCTCTGAACCCTGTTTCGCTTTATGCGCGGACAAAGATTTCATCTGAAGAAAGCATTATGGCAATATCGGACAGCACATTTATACCGACTATATTGAGAATGTCAACCCTCTACGGCTTCTCACCAAGAATGAGGTTTGACCTTGTTGTAAACACTATGACGATGACTGCATTCACCGAAGGGAAAATAACTGTCTTTGGCGGAAACCAATGGAGACCGCTTTTGAATTTATATGATGCCTCTGACGCTTTTTTTAAGGTAGTAGAAGCTGATTTACGCACAGTCGGCGGGAAGATTTACAACGTCGGCTCGGAAAAGCAGAATTACCGTATAACGGAAGTTGCAAAACTTGTTGCACAGGGGATAAAGGAAACATCAGGCAGGGATATTCCTATAAACGTTGAAGGCGAAAATGTCGATGCAAGGGACTACCGCGTATCGTTTAAAAAAATTCAAACCGAGTTGGGCTTTAATGTTTCTCATACAATTCCCGAAGCGGCAGGGGAAATCTGGCAAAAACTTGAATCGAAGGAAATAAAAGACCCCAAGCAGAAGGTTTATTATAATCATTATTTTGATTCCAGCGAGGAACTGGTAGGATAAGCAAAATTATAAATATGAATTTCTCAATCGGATTTGATAAACGTGATTTACCTAAGGTTCACGAAGCGTTCGATAAAATTGTTGCTTCAAATAAATGGACAGAGGGCTATTACACCGAGCTATTTGAAAATAAGTGGTCCGAGCTGAATAATCTTTCCTCGGTTGCATTTTCAAGCTGGACGGGAGCTGCGCTTGCTGCCATGGAGTTCTATAAACTGAAAGGGAAAACAGTCATATGCCCATCAAACACATTTATGGCGACTCCGCTTGTAACGCTCCAGGCAGGGGCTGAAGTGCAGTTCGTCGATTCCAACCGTTTTGATTTGTGTATGAGCTTTGATGATATGAAATCAAAATCAGAAAAATACAAGCCGGCTGCACTCTGGGCTGTGCATATTGGCGGGCACATTGCATTTGAAATTGAAAAAATTGCAGAGTATTGCAAAGCTAATAATATCATTTTGCTTGAAGACTGCGCACACTCCCACGGAGCATCTTGGAATGGCAAAAATCCGGGTGAGTGGGGCGATGCCGGGTTTTATTCATTTTATGCTACAAAAACAGTCACAACAGGCGAGGGGGGAATGCTTGTTTCAAAAAACAAGGATTTGATTGATTATTCAAAAAAATTTCGCAATTACGGTAAGTTCGATTATAAAGTCCGCGGGTTGAATTACAGAATAACTGAATTTCAGGCTGCAATAGGAGCAATTCAAACCGAGAGATTAAAAGATATAATTGATTTTAAAAATGATTACGCTAGGAGGCTTGATGCTGAGTATCCAAACAGGGTAAGATTGCCAGAGGGTATGGTTTCAGGTTACTACAAGTATATAGTATTTGACCCGATAGAAAAATCAACGGGCAAGGTTTATGATGAACAGTGCCACAGGATTTTAAATCATAACATTGACTTGCCGAACAGCGATTGGATAAGCAAAAATCACTGGTGTGTTCCGATTTATTTTAATCCATAATAAATTATGAGGTTTAAGTTAAGTGAAATAAAATTTGCATACTTTATTATCATTCTTCTAACTTTGATTTCGCAAAGGATAGTTTATAATAGAATTATAAATCCCGTTCCGCAATACCGAATTGAAATGCAAAACGAAATACTTTCAGGCAAATCGCATTCGCCTTACCAGTATAGAGTCATGAAGCCGCTGTTAGGGAAAATTATCGGAGTAATAATCAGCCCTGTGGTTAAGAATGAAGTTTCCAACCATCTTTTGTCATACAAAATCCTGAACTACATTGTTTTTTCCCTGATATATTTGTTGTTTTATTTGTTCCTGCGGAATTTTTATACCGAAATTACTGCTGTGTGCGGACTGCTATTGCTGCAGATAGTAATTCCGCTTTGCATTACGAATCAATGGCAGGAAGGTGATTTTATTACCGTTGTTTTTTATCTAATAGGATTGATAGCGATTTTCAAAAATAAAGAGTATTTCCTCCCTCTAATAATTTTAATCGGAGTTTTAAACAGAGACCAGATTGTATTCATTTTATTTTTTTATATAGCGTACCTGATTGAGCAAAAGAAGCTGTTCAAACCGAGAGGCATCATTACCATTTTACTGGGCGCACTGGCATTTGGTTTATCATATTACGGATTAAGGCTGTATTTCGGCTTTAAGCCGGTTACGCACACAATAGCCTTTAATATGTTTGTAAATATCAACAACGTGACCTCGATTGCAAGACTTTGGGCTGAACAGGTTTTAATTTTTATAATACTCTGCATTATTGTTTATAAAAAAAGCAGACCGTTTTTTAAATATTCATTTCTCAGCTTAATTTTATACACTATACTTTTTTTTATAAATGGGATAATGGGTGAGCTTGCGAAATTTCTCCCCGCTTATGTTATGATGATAAGCATGGCGATTCAGCTCTTTAATAAGGAATTTACAATTGATAAACAGCTTCAGAAGGCAGGAGGAAATTGAATTTAAAATTACCGTTTAAGATTCACGTATGGTATTTTCTGCTTTCTGCAGTGCTCGTTCTTCTGTATTATATTAAAGTTGTTGGGCCTGCGGACTTTAATTCTCCCAGCAGCATGAATGCGGTCCTTTCGTTTGAAACGGCGAAACCCTACCAATTCCGCCTTCTGATGCCTTTTTTATTTATGATTTTCACGCCCCTTACGTTCATTCCAGAAAAAATTGCTTATTCAATTTACAGTATTTTTATCGTTTATTCACTTCTTATAATTTATAAGGGATTACTTTGTAAATATTTTGATAATGAACGCATTGTATATTATTATTCACCTGTTATTTTGTATCCAATGCTATGGAATTATGTTATACTTAATCAGTCATTTCAGTTTTATGATTTTACCGCCGTATTGATTTTTACAATAGGATTATATTTTATAGTAACGGAAAATTTTAAGGGATTGCTTATAACTTTTATAGTAGGAATAATTAACAAGGAATCCGCCGCATATCTTGCATTTTCATACTTGTTTTTTAATTATAAAAAAATATTAACGTGGAAGGTTATTTTAAATGTTTTTATATTAGCGGTTATTTTTACCGCAATTAAAATATCGCTTAACTTAATTTTTGAGAGCAATCCCGGGGGGACTATAGAAATTACCGTGAATGAAAACATCAGGATACTTTCTAATGCACTCGGCAACAGAATTTTTATGAAAAACCTTGGTTTGAATTTCGGGGCGCTTTATGTTTTTACTATACTGCTCTTTATTACTGGTAGATGGAAAAAATTTTTTGACCGTAGGCTGGTGTTTTCAAATCTTGCTATAGTTCCTTTTTTAATATTTGGCTTTTGTATTGTCTATTACACAGAAGTTCGTGTTTACGCGGAACTTATTCCAATGGTAACAACTTTATTTTTAATATACTTAAGCACCATTAAAAGATTTAATCTAACTGAGTTAAAGAGGTCGGGATAAATATTTGTTTAACGAAAAGCAAATAAGCTTTGATAATTATGTGGAAAGCTATAAGAAGGAAGTTCAGGATTCCATTAATTTTATAGGCAAGGATGTTGATTTTTTTATTGAGCTGAAGGCTGATTTAATTATCAAGCTCGCTGAGAAAAATTTTGGAAACCTATCCAGCATCAAAGTTCTTGATATAGGAAGCGGTATAGGATTGATAGATTGTTTTTTAGCTGAGAAGTTTAAATACTTATATGGTGTTGACGTTTCAAGTGGTGCTCTTGAAAACGCTAAGAAAAGAAATCCAAGCGTTAATTATATGAGTTACGATGGAGAACATTTACCGTTTGAAGACAATTCGTTTGATTTAACTTTTGCTATTAACGTAGTGCACCACGTGCCCCCTGTGATGTGGAGAAACTTTTTAAAGGAGATGCATAGAGTATTAAAACCCGGCGGAATAGCTGCGGTTTTTGAGCATAACCCTCTCAATCCTTTGACACGTCTTGCTGTTTCAAAATGTGAGTTCGACAGGGATGCAGTTTTGTTAAGCCATAAAAAAATAAAATCCCTTTTTAAAGCCACCGGCTTTACTTTGGACGAGGATGCATACATAGTTTTCTTTCCTATTAGAGCAAAGCTTTTCAGAAGTGCAGAAGCCCTTTTAAAATGGCTGCCGCTTGGAGCACAGCATTTTGTTACGGGGAGAAAATTATGATTGGATTTTTAAATAAAAAAATCCCCAACGATAAGTTTCCTTCGATACTCATACATATTTATTACTGGATGGTATCATTTACTTTTTGCTATCTTTACTATCACAAGCTGATTGTAAAAGCAGATTTTTACGGTGCTGAATCAAGCGGCGGGATTTATGCCGTCTTAAATTTTGAAGCTGTCAAGCCTATTCAGTTCAGAGTATTAATACCTTATTTATTTAATGCTGTAAAAACCTTCGTTTTTTTAGTAAAGTCAATTCCCGATAAGGCACTTTTTTTCATTATGACAATAGTGCTTTGTTACCTGATTTTATTCTCTTTCTATTTTCTTTTGGGGCATTATTTTAAAAGCCGTGCAATGAACTGCTGGCTTGGCGCTATAATAATTTATCCAATGATATGGAATTACGTTATTATGAACGGGCAGTTTTTCTATATGGATTTCAGCGTCCTGTTAATCATAA
>Ga0326597_10012483_pt1 | contig 11202 bp, 10 predicted proteins | sample RVTome_12_FD_203789 | JGI IMG/M metagenome (GOLD analysis project Ga0326597, IMG submission 203789) | Soil microbial communities from uranium-contaminated site in the Upper Colorado River Basin, Wyoming, United States - RVT100D185 | ecosystem: Environmental > Terrestrial > Soil > Contaminated >... | reverse complement strand
TTCGTCGGCGACTCGGGCACGATCGCGCAGCTCGTGCGGGAGATCGCCGCCCCGCTCAACGTGCTCGGCGGCCCGAACAGCCCGACGCTCCGGGAGCTCGAGGCCCTCGGCGTGCGGCGCGTGACGTCCGGCTCGGCCCCGATGCGCGCGACGCTCGGCCTCCTGCGGCGGATGGCGCGGGAATGGCGCGAGAAAGGGACGTACGGCACACTCGAGGCCTACGGCATCCCGTTCGCGGAGCTGCAGCGGCTCTTCGGCTAGCGCAGCTCGACGTGCAGGTGATCGGCCGTCCCCACGTGCCGCAGCGTATCGAAACCCATGGCCCAGAAGTAGGCGCGCACGAGGAAGTTCCTGAGCCCGCCACGGCCCGCCGTCCGCAGGTCGACGGCGTGCACCCACCCGTCGGCCTGACGATAGTGGAGCGACGTCTCGTTGACCGGCAGGCGCAGGCGCGGGTAGTCCTCCCGCGCGCGGCGCATGTCGGTCACTACGATATCCGGATCCACGAGGATCCAGGTGGAGAGCGCGAGGCGCAGCAGCGGGTGCACGGAGGTGTAGTACGCCCGCACTTCCGGCTTGGCGTTCACGCGCGACAGGTAGAGCAGCGAGTACCCGCAGTAGAAGACCACGAGCGGCAGCGCGACCCACTTCCCGAGCAGCAGCGCCCTGTTCCGCCCGGTGAGCGCGCGCGACAGCCGGGACGCGTATACCGTGACCAGCCCGACCGTCAGGGGTCCGGCCACGAGGAGCGCGAGCCAGGTGGGGACGTGGCCGTGCTCGTAGAAGAACAGCGCGCCGCGCACCAGGACGACGAAGGGCAAGGCGATGATGACCAGCACCCGGAGCGCGCCCTGGAGCAGGGCGGCGGCGACGGGCCGCCAGTCGCGGGGCCCCCCCCCGTCCCCCCCCCTCCGCGCCTTGAGGATCCGCTGCCACTCCCGCTGCGCTTCGCGCCGCAGCTTGGCCAGCCGCCGAGCGACGCTCTCTCCTCCCCAGTCCATGCGGAAACCTACGGCCCGCCGCCGCCGGCGGTTCCTTGACGTCACCAGCGACGGGGCGCATATCCATCCCCATACGCCCAACGGGAGGCGGCCATGGCGGACACGATTCGCATGGTGGACTACTACTACACGATGGTGCCCGACAAGCCGGGGGAAGGCGCCCGGCTGCTCGGCGCGCTGCGCGATGCGCGGGTGAACCTGCTGGCGTTCTCGGCGTTTCCCAGCCAGCGCAAGGCGCAGGCGGATTTCGTGCCGGCGGACGCGGCGGCGTTTCTCGCCGCGGCGAAGGCGGCGAAGCTCAAGCTGAAGGGCCCCAAGAAAGTGTTCCTGCTCGAGGGTGACGATCGCGTCGGGGCCCTCGTCGAGACGTACCGCAAGCTCGGCGCGGCGAAAGTGAACGTGACGGCGGTGGATGCGGTGTGCTCCGGGATGGGACGTTACGGCGCGCTCCTGTGGGTGAAGCCGCGGGACCTGAAGAAGGCCGCGGCGGCGCTGGGCGTGATGATGATGTAACGGCCGGCGGGAGTTCCGCGTGCAAACAGGAAGGCCACGGGGGCGACCCGTGGCCTTCCGCGTTTCTCGACGTACAAACAATGAAGATGCCGCAACGCGCCCCAGGTAACGCGGGTCGCCTCAACACGCCGCACCCGGTCCGACGGGGGCCTGCGACACGTGTGGCACCAGCGCGCCGACCAGGTGTCCCGCCTCGCGCGCCGTCGTGGGGCGGGGCTCGTGAACGAGTGGCGGCACAGAGTATGCGACCTACGCCGCCGCGCCCAAGCCGGTTTAGGGCGCGATCCGAGTCACCTTCAGTTACGGAGGACTGCATGAAGCGCCTCACGCTGAACGTCGAGGAGCTCGAGCAGCGCATCGCTCCCGATGGTATCGGGGGAACTCCCGGGACCGGGACCAGCAACAGCAACGGCCACGGGACGGAGGTCTCGAACGGCGCGACGCCGCAGCCCGAGCCGTCGGGTCGGTAGCTGAGTGGAGTCGAGGATGGCCACGCCGGCCCATTGCGCGTGGCCATTCTCGCTCGGACTCGGGAGCCATCTCTTCCATCATCAGGAGGAATCGCATGAAGCGCCTCACGCTGAACGTCGAGGAGCTCGAGCAGCGCATCGCTCCCGACGAGCTGGGGAAGGGCCTGGGGATCGGCAACCCCGGCAACAACAACCCCCCCGAGAACAACACGAACAACCCGGGCAACGAAGGCACGGGCGGTGAGGTCTCGACGGGTGGGTGAGCCGAGCCGCAGCAACCTTCAAACCATGAGGTGAATCAATGAACCGCATCACGCTGAGCCTCGAGGAGCTCGAGGCGCGCATCGCCCCCGACAGCGTCAATGGCGTCCCGGGCGAGAGCAACGGCAACCCCGGCAACGAAGTCTCGAACGGCGCGCAGCCGCAGCCGGGCAGCAACACCGCGGATTCGCACGGCAACTGACGCGGTGAACTGGAAGGGTCACGGGCTTGCCCGTGGCCCTTCCGGCTACGCTCCGCATGAGCGAACCGAAGCTTCGCCCTGACCTCGTCGTCTCGCGCCAGGAGACGCCGGGCGGGGTGGTCCACGTCCTAAAGGACGCCCGGACGGGTCGATTCTTCCGTCTCCAGGAGGCGGAATACGCCGTCGCACGCCGGCTCGACGGGGCGACCCCGCTCGACGCGGTGGCGCGGGACGTCAGCGCCGACCTCGGCGTCGAAGCCGACGCGGAGGCCCTGCAGCCGTTCGTCGAGCAGCTGCGGCGTCGCGGCCTGCTCGAGGACCCGAACGGCGCCCGTCCGGGCGCCGGCGGGGCCATGCGCGGCAACATCCTGTGGCTGCGCCTCAAGGCGTTCGACCCCGACCCACTGTTCGATTGGCTGATCGGGAAGATCCGTTTCTTCTTCACACCGCAATTCGTGGCGCTCTCGGCCGGGCTCATTCTCTGGGCCATCGGCATGGCGGTCGTCTCGCACGCCGAGATCGCGAGCGATCTCACGCGGCTGTGGCGAGTCGAGAGCCTGCTGTTCGCCTGGATCACCGTCCTCGTCGTCTCCACCTTCCACGAGTTCGCGCATGGGCTCACCTGCAAGCATTTCGGCGGGCGGGTGCACGAGATCGGGTTCCTGCTCATCTACCTCCAGCCGGCGTTCTACTGCAACATCAGCGACGCCTGGCTCTTTCCCGAAAAGCGCAAGCGGCTCTGGGTCACGTTCGCCGGCGGGTACTTCGAGTTCTTTCTGTGGGCGCTCGCTACGCTGGTCTGGCGCGTCGCGGAGCGGGGGACCTGGGTGAACGACGCGGCGCTCATCGTGATGGCCACATCCGGGATCAAGCAGCTGTTCAACTTCAACCCGCTGATCAAGCTGGACGGCTACTACCTGTTGAGCGACCTGCTCGACATCCCGAACCTGCGGCAGCGCGCGTTCGCGTACGTCTTCGCCTGGGTGCGGCGGCTGCTCTGGGGGCGCGCCCTGGTCCCAGAGCTGCCGGCCGCCACCGCGCGTGAGCGACACGTGTTCTTCGCCTACGGCGCGCTCGCCGTCACCTTCTCGTACTGGCTGCTCGGCTCGATCCTGCTCGGCCTGGGCAGCTTCCTCACGGCGCAGTACCAGGCCTGGGGCTTCGCTTTCACGAGCGGTTTCACGCTCGCGGTTGTGGGCAGCGTGGCGGGCAAGCCGCTGCTCCCCAAGCCGTCGGCCATTTGGCGGCCCGGCCGCCGCGCCCAGGTGGCGATCCTCGCCGCGGGCCTCCTGGTGCTGTCCTACCTCGTGCGCCTCCCGCTCCGGGTGTCGGGCGAGTTCGAGGTCCTGCCCGCCGGGAACGCGGACGTGCGCGCCGAGGTGGAGGGGATTGTCGAGGAGGTCTACGTCGAGGAGGGGGCGCGGGTGATCGCCGGACAGCCCATCGCGCGCCTCTCCGATCGCCAGGCGCTGTCCCGGCTGCGCATGGTCGAGGCGGAGATCGGCGAGAAGCGGGCGCGGCTGGGGCTGCTCCGGGCGGGGCCGCGGCGCGAGGAGATCGACGTCGCCCGCCTGGCCGTCGCGAAGGCGGAGGACCGGCTGCGCTTCTCGCGCGCCGAGCTCGAGCGCGTGCGCGCGCTCGCGGCGGTCCAGGCCGCCTCGCACACCGAGCTCGACCAGGCGGAAGAACGCGTCGCGATCATCGTCCGGGAACGCGACGAGGCGCGGGCGAAGCTCCAGGCCCTGGAAGCGGGCAGCCGGCCCCAGGAGATCGCCGCCCTCGAGCAGGAAATCCTGCGCTCCGAGGCGGACCGGCGGCGGCTCGAGGGCGATCTCCAGCGCGTGGTCGTCGTGGCGCCCCACGCCGGCGTGATCGTCACGCCCAAGCTTCGAGGGAGGGTCGGTGAGTTCCTCCGGCCCGGGGACCTGCTCGGCGAGGTGCACGCCGTCGAGACCGTCCAGGCCGAGATCGATGTGCCGGAGCGGGACATCGGCGACGTCCAGGTCGGCCAGCGCGGCGACCTGCGCCTGCGCGCCTACCCCGGCCGGACGTTCACGGGCCGGGTGACCGCGATCGCCCCCGCCGCCGACACTGCGGCCCTTCTGGGCGGGCGAACGGTGCGGGTGACGATCGAGATCCCGAACGAGGCTGGCCTGCTGAAACCCCACCTCACGGGGTACGCCCGCATCGACGGGGGCAACCGGCGCGCGCTCGACCTTCTCACGCGGCGCTTCCGGCGCTTCGTGCGGGTCGAGTTCTGGTCGTGGTGGTAACCTCACCCCCCGGCCCCCCCCGAGGTTGCGTTCCCCCTCTTCACATCGTGGAGAGTGGGACAGGCGGTGAGGTCCAAGGGGAGCGCGCCCAGAGCGCGCCCCTGAATCCAGTCGAAAGGAGGTGAATCACATGCGGACGCTCAAGTTGAACGTCGAGGAGCTGGAGCAGCGCATCGCTCCCGACGTGCAGGGCACGGGCGGCTACGACGGGCAGCCGGGCAATCAGTGCAACGCCGGCCAGAACCCGTCGGGCAGCGCCAATCCCGAGGGGAGTGCCAACCCCGAAGGGAGTGCCAACCCCGAGGGCAGCAGCTCATAGGGTGCTGCCGACCGCTCGAGGCCACGGGACTCCCCGTGGCCTCGCTTCGCCCGAAAGGAGGTGTGACCCGTGAAGACCCTGACGCTCAACGTGGAGGAGCTCGAGCAGCGCATCGCGCCCGATGCGACCGGCGCGGGCGGCCACGGCCCGCCCGACCAGGTGCGCCCGCCATTTTTCATCCTGGATCCGGTGGATTTCGAGGATAGCAGCGCGTAGCTGTACAGGCTTGCGGCCGTGCCCGGCACGCTGCACGATTGCGCCGACCTCAAAGCACGGTGAGCTGATGCTGACCACGCTCCTGCTCCAGACCGTGGCGTTCGTGAACGTGAACGTCGTCCCGATGGACCGGGACGGCATCGCGCCGAACCAGACCGTGGTCGTCCGGGATGGTCGTATCGTCGAGGTGGGCCCGGCGGCGCGCGTGCGCGTCCCCGCCGGCGCCACCTCCGTCAACGGCCGCGGCAAGTACCTCATGCCGGGGCTCGCGGAGATGCACGGCCATCTCCCGAACCCCAACACCGGCCCGGAGCTCACCGAGACGGTGCTGTTCCTCTACGTGGCGAACGGCGTGACCAGTGTGCGCGGGATGCTGGGCTATCCCGCCAACCTCGAGCTACGCGACCGGATCGCGCGGGGAGAAATCCTGGGGCCCCGGCTGTGGGTGGCGGGCCCGGCGCTGGGCGGCAACGCCGTCACGTCGCCCGAGGTCGGCCGCCGCATGGTCGAGGAGCAGAAGGCCGCCGGCTACGACCACCTCAAGATTCAGGAAGGCCTGTCGCGCGAGGCGTACGACACGATCGTCGCGACTGCCAAGCGCCTCGGGATGCGGTTCGCGGGCCACGTCCCGAACGCGGTGGGCGTCTATCACGTGCTCGCATCGGGGCAGGCGTCGATCGATCACCTCGACAACTACGTCGAGACCGTCGGCGGGCCAGACTCCGCGGACGATGCCCGCATCGACCGGGTAGTCGCCGCCACCTGCGCCGCGCGCACCTGGACGGTGCCGACGCTCGCGCTGTGGGAGGTGTTCCTCGCGTCCGAGGACTCCAGCGCCCTGGCCGCGCGGCAGGAGCTGCGGTATGTGCCGACCGAGTGGCGCACCAACTGGGCTCGCCAGGCAGCGCAGCAGTCGCGCAACAACCCGGATCCCCGCGCCCGCGCCGCGACGGTCAAGCTGCGGCGGCGGCTGCTCAAGGCCCTTCAGGACGCGGGCTGCCCGATCGCCCTAGGCACCGACTCGCCCCAGACCTACAGCGTGCCCGGGTTCTCGATCCACCGCGAGTTGGCCAGCATGACGGCCGCCGGACTCACGCCGTATCAGATCCTGACGGCGGGCACGCGGAACGTGGCGCGCTACTTCGGCGCCGAGCGCGAGTTCGGGACGGTGGCGGCGGGCCAGCGGGCGGGCCTCCTGCTCCTCGACGCGAATCCGCTGGCCGACGTCGGGAACGTGGCCCGCCGCGCGGGAGTCATGGTGCACGGTCGCTGGTTGCCGGAAAGTGAGATTCGGGCGCGGCTCGAGCGCATCGCAGGGGGATACCAATAGCCTTGGCTCACCTGTCGCGACGCCGCTACACTAGCGGCCCCGCCGGTCGCGTCCAATATTGATTTGTGTAGCCTGTACCTCGCGCCCGCTCTTCGTCCGTCTCGTCTTGCAGCGCCCGCCATCGCCGAGACCGAGGAACGCTAGCTGCTCCGACCAGATGGAGGTCTCATGAACGGGACACAGGGCCGTTCTCGCGCCCGCGCCGTTGCCGTGATGACACTCGCGCTCGCCGTTCCTGCGTGCGCTCGTGACCGCGAACCGACGGGCTTGTCGGATGCGCGTGGGACCCACGCGTCGAGCCAGGGGGCGCTCGTGTACGCCGAGGAGCGCCGCGCTGTCGAGCTGGCCCAGGTCATTCCGGCCCTCGCGGGTTTCTTTTTTGACACATCGGGCAACGTCGTCGTTCTCCTCAAAGGTGTCGGTGAATCCCAGGCGACGAAGGGTCTGCTCCGGTCAAGGTTCGGTAAGGAGCTGGCGCGAGGCCGTCGGAGGAATCCGCGAGCAGACCTCATCGTCCAAACGGCGAAGTACACCTTTCTTGAACTCAAGGAATGGCGGGACCGGTTGATGAATGCCGACGTCCTGGCAGCTCCAGGCGTCGTGTGGCTGGACTTGGACGAGGCAAGGAATCGAGTGGCGATCGGGCTGGATTTCGGCGCCGACCCCGCGGCCGCTGGCCTGATCGCACAGGATCTGGGAGTACCAGCCGAGGCGGTCGAGTTCGAGGTGACCGGCCCCTACGTCCCCCAACAGACGCTGCGGGATGAGGTTCGGCCGATCCAGGGCGGAATGCAGATCCAGCGCGTCTCGGGCACCAGTGCAGCGTCCTGCACCCTCGGGTTCACCGCGGTGTGGCAGGACCAGGATGTGTTTCTGACCGCCGGTCATTGCAGCCCCGACCCGACGGGCGCCGACGGCGTCGAGCAGTTCCAGCCCGTTGCGCCGCTGACCGCCAGTGATTCGGCGGCGATAACGGCCATTGGCCGAGAGATCGCCCACTCCTCGGCGCCCTGCGGCAACCGGCGGTGTAGCTACAGCGATGCCGCGGTCTACGCGCTGATCGCAGATACCGTCGCGCCAATTCCCAGCGAGCCGTGGATTCTCGGGCGCATCGCCAAGCCGGCGTGGGGTTGTTTCCCCGGCCCGTGCAACCCCCCGGTGCTGGACCTTGCCCCCAGCCCGTATTGGGTCGTCGACACGACGCACGAGACATTCGTCGTCAACGACCTCGTGAGCAAGATCGGCAGTGCGACCGGCTGGAGCCAGGGGTACGTGCAGAAGACGTGCGTCAACGTCTCCCCTGCGCAGGGGGTCACCTACTACTGCCAGATGTACGCGAATTACGGGCAGGACGACGGCGACAGCGGCGCGCCTATCCTTCTCGACATCCAGGGTGCTGCTGATTCCACGGTCACGCTCGGTGGGATCCACTCAGGGAAGGCGGGAAAGAACGCGGTGTTCAGCCCGTGGTCGGGCATCGTGCAGGACTATGGGAGCCTTTCAGTGGTGCCCGCGCAGCAAGATACCACTAGACCGCCGATTCCCACCGAACTAGGGGCGCCATCGGAGATCCTGACCCTTCCGCATGGTGGGGAGATAGTCTTCCGGAATGTGGTCGACGTCCGATTCGACGACAGCACGTCCGGTGGAACGGTTCGGGGCTTTCTGACACGTTACCGCGCCACGATTGTCGGCGGCCGGCCGATCACCAAGGTCTACATCCTAGAGATACCCGACCCGGGACCTGCTTGGGAAGACTACTACTCAATAGTCAGCGCGATGCGAAGCGAGCCGGGCGTGGCGGGAGTCTCGGTAGTGGCTATTCGCAGAATGCGAATCAACTCACGCTTTCCGGACGATGCGCCTGTGCACGGTGCGGATCGGAGCGCCTGGTCGGGTGCGCTGAACACCTACACTCGCTCGCGACTGGCAGTGCGGGCTCCACTGGCCTGGGGTTGTGAAAACGGTTTGTATGGCGGCGGTCGCGTTCGCATCGGCCTCCTCGATATCCTGTTCGCCCAGCACGATCTGGACAGTTCGGTTGTCACGCCGTGGCAACCGCCGTCACGCGTTCTGCGTCGCGACACTATTAATGACACCATACCGGTGATCTGGAGTCACGGCACGGGTCTCATATCGATCCTCGCAGCCACCGGTGACAACGGCCGCGGAATTGCCGGGATAGTCTGGGGAGCGGATCTCCGGTCATTTCAAACCAGTGTAGACAGCGGTGGCGCGCTCTATAGCACCCCGGCTCTCTGGGTCTTCGAAGAGGCAATGACATCCTCCGCCGCGAACGACGTGCGGGTCTTCGTCTCTGCCATGCATTTGGAAAGCGCCTGGGACAGCGCCGGCAACCTCCGGACAGACGACATCGCGAGAGTGGACTTAGCGCTCAGTTGGTATCTACAGCACGACTCCCGGAACGTCTACGTTCAATCCCTTGGCAATCGGGGCCAGACCTGGACCTTGGCGCAGGTGCAATCGGGTCTGACACCGGCGGATTCGCTCACCCTGATGGAGGTAGCCCTCGCGCAAGTACGGCAGCGCTTCCCTGACCAGATCATCACCGTCGTCGGCGCAAGCTCCCAGGATTCAATCGCCGGGTTCAGCGACGTGTGGACAGGGGCGACGGACATCGCCGCCCCGGCTGTAGGAGTCCTCATGCTCTCCTATGCGGGAGGGGATACTACCGCGAGCGGGAACAGCTTCGCGGTGCCATTTGTGGGAGGGGTCGCCGCCCTACTCCGCGCAATGAATCCCGCCCTCACAGCCGTGGAGGTGAAGAATCTCATTGTTAATGGCGCCAGGATGCCACGATGGAAGCCGCAGACCGGGCAGATGCAGACACCCCAATCTCTCGCCGGCACTGCGGAGCCGGTATATCACCTCGACGCCTACGCGCCACTCCAGTTGGCTGCCCGGCGTCAGGGCATCCCGCTGTGCGGGAACCGGGTGTGGGTCTCGAGCGACAATACCCTGTCCGCTGAGCGAGACACCACAGTTCACACCCTCGAGGCGCTGGTCTCCCTCAGCGAGCGCGCGGACATCGCCCACGCACGCCACGGAGGACGTCGCGTCGAAGTGTTCGGGTTCGACTCGGGCGGTCGCGCGTTTGTACTTCAGCAAGGTCAGTGGGTGCCCACCACGGCCGACCCAACGACTCCGGACGGCGGCACGTACCTGTCACTCTTCCAAGCGTCGCACGACCTCGACAGCGGAGTGGTGTACTCGACGATCGGTGACGGCGCGTTCCACCTTCGGATTCGCGATCTGCACACGGGTGCTGAGACGCCGTTGATCTCGCTCACGGAGTCCCTGGCCGGGAGTAGCGACAGCACGTGCGTCCGACTCTCGCCCGCTGACAGCACTGGGGCACGAGAGTGCAGCGCCTACACGGCCAGCGGCTCGTCACAGACCGCGGGTCTCACGCTCGCCTACTCCCCGCTGGGGGACGACATCGCGGCCGCCATCACGCGGCGACTCACGCAGCTCACCGGCACAAGCGGCTACCAGCCATGCCCGGGCGCTGATCCGTCCGACCCCAACCCCGCCTTGTGCCGCAACGCCACATACCGGAGCGATCCGGAGCGGACAGTCGTTCACCTGATCCGCATTCAGGGCGGTCAGGACACCACCCAGTGGACGATCACCGGCAAGGACGTCTTCTGGATGGGCATCTCAGAGGACGGCGCGCAGCTCGCGCTCGGGGAAGGCACGCGCCACGATACGTGGACGATGCAATGGACGCAGTCCGGACGGCAGCTCGTCGGCGATCCCTCGCAGTACGAGAGCTGCGGCGTGGGCTATCGCGCCTATCGGACAGGCAACGAACTCCGGCCGCTCGTTCAATTCGCGGACTTCACATGCTCGGATCTGGGTCGCGGCACGATCTCTCCGGCGCCGCCGGTGTCGATCGGGGGCAATTGAGCTGCGACTGAGGTCGGTGGAGGGCTGTCACGGAATCGCTGCCGGGCTCAGCGCCGGCTTGATCCGCACGATCCACAGCCCGTTGTTGATGTCGTTCACGTAGGCGAGGCCGTCCCGCACCACGGCGCCCCACGTCATGGGCGTGTTCTTGACGTTGCCCTCCATGTCGCCGGTGTGGACGTGTACGATCTCGCGCTGCTGCGCGCGCAGGTCGCCGAGCAGCTCGCCGGACACGTCGAACGCGCGGAAACCGCCGTTGTAGGCGCCGAGGTACAGCGTGTCGCCCGCCACCCAAACGTTGTGCACGCCGCCGTACTCGGGCTCGTACCACGCGACCGACTTCGGGTGCTTCAGGTCCGACACGTCGAGCACCTGGAGCCGCCCGAAGGCCCGGAACGCGGCGGCGTCCTTGGCGCCCTCGACGGCGCCCGCCGGGAATACCTCGTCCGCGATGAAGACGTAGTTCTTGTGCCGCCACGCGGTGTGCATGCCGCGGATGAAGCCGGGCCCGTGGCGCCGCTCGACGTCGCGGTACAGCTCGTTGAGATCGTACTTGTACTGCGACACGAGCTGCGGGTTCGACGGGCTGCCCCCCGCCATCCCGTTGCCGACGTCGAGGATCACGAGCCCGTCGTTCCAATCGGACAGGTACGCCAGCCCGTCCTGGACGTCCACGTCGTGCAGCGT
>Ga0326597_10012482_pt1 | contig 11203 bp, 9 predicted proteins | sample RVTome_12_FD_203789 | JGI IMG/M metagenome (GOLD analysis project Ga0326597, IMG submission 203789) | Soil microbial communities from uranium-contaminated site in the Upper Colorado River Basin, Wyoming, United States - RVT100D185 | ecosystem: Environmental > Terrestrial > Soil > Contaminated >... | reverse complement strand
AGTCAGGACGGAGTAGGCGCCCAAGGCGAGAAGCCTGTCTCTCGCGGTGAGCCTGTGGTTCACGGAGCGGATTATAGTCGAGCATTGAAGCAGCAAATTTGCTATGGTCTTTGGATCGAAAGGCATGCGATGAAAACGATTCGGAGGCTCATGCCGTTCCAACCGGACCCGCTCGAAACGACGTTCCCTTTCAGCGGCAAGCCGCCGAGCCATGAGCAATCGTCTTCAGCGAGGATAGTTGGAACGGCACTCACCGTCGCGTTCCTCGCCTTCGCGGCGGTGAGCGACTCGGAGGCTCAGACCGCCACCGGGCAGTGGATCCGCTTCGAGACCATCGACCAGTCCGCTCTCCCCATCGTGCGCGTGAAGCTGAACGGCTCGGGAGGGCATCGCCTGGTGATCGACCCGAGCTTCAACGACTTCGTCCTCGACACGCTGGTGGTGGACGGAAGCGGGCTGAAGCTCGCGAGCCAGGGCCAGGCTTCGATCGATTACTACGGCAAGAAGGAAAAGGTGCCGGTGGCGGTTCTCGACGAGCTCAAGCTGGGGGATCTTGCCTTTACCATGGTGAGAACGCTCCTGGTCGAGGGCGAGGACGGTACCGGCATGGGGGGACTCCGAAGCTACGGGCGCATCGGTCGCGATCTGCTCGAGGCGTTCCGGCTCACCATCCATTACCCGCGCCGGCTCCTGTATCTGGAGAGCTCGCCCCCCGAGGTACCGGCGGGAGGAATTCAGTTCGAATCTTCCGGGAGGTTCCTCACGGTTCCCGTCGCCCTCTCCCGCGAAGGAGCGGGCGAGCCGATCGAGGAAGTCCGCTTCGTTCTCGACGCCGGAACCTCGGGGACGGTCCTCGACAAGAAGTGGGCGGCGGAAAAGGGATTCGCCCAAAAAGGCGCGTACGGAGCCGAAATTCCCTCGCTCCGCGTCGGCGCCTTCGAGGTGAAGAACCTGCCGGTGGCGCTCGGCGACATGAAAGAGCTCCCCTACGCGGCCAATGCCGCGGGGGTCATCGGCGCCGACCTGCTTCTCGACGTTTCCGTCACCTACGATTTCCCCCGAGACCTGATCTGGCTCGTTCGAGTGAAAGAGGATGCCTCTTGATTCAGAGCTATCGCCACAAAACCCCGGAAATCCACGAGAGCGCGTTCATCGCCGATAACGCGACGGTGGTGGGCGACATCATCATCGGTCCCGACGCCAGCGTCTGGTTCGGCTCGGTCCTCAGAGGCGACGTCCACTTCATCCGCATCGGCGCCCGCACCAACGTGCAGGACCTGACGGTGGTGCACGTGAACCAGGGGAAGAGCCCCACGATTCTCGACGAGGACGTCACCGTGGGCCATCGTGCGATCCTCCACGGCTGCCACGTGAAGCGGGGCTCGCTCATCGGGATGGGAGCCGTGCTTCTCGACGACGTGGTGGTGGAGGAAGGCTCGCTGGTGGCGGCTGGGTCGGTGGTGAGCCCGGGCACCGTCGTTCCCGCGGGAAAGCTGGTCCGAGGAATTCCCGCGAGGGTGGTGCGCGACCTTACCGAGGAAGAAACACTGCAGATTCGGCGCTCGGTCGAGTCCTACTGCGGCCTCAAGAACGACTACCTCAGAGAGAGGTACTCTTCATGAGCGCCTGGAAGCGGACTCACAGCTGCGGAGCGCTCGCGTCGAAAGACGTCTCTGCCCGGGTCACTCTCATGGGGTGGGTGGACACCGTTCGCGATCTCGGCGGAATCACGTTCATCGACCTTCGCGACCGAGAGGGGATAACCCAGATCCTGGTCCCCACCGAGGCGGGAAGCGAAGTGGTCGACCTGGCGAAGCGGCTCGGCACCGAGTGGGTGGTCGCGGTTACGGGCGAAGTGCTCCGCCGCGCTCCCTCGACGGTGAATCCCGGGATCGCGACCGGCGAGATCGAGGTTCGCGCCCAGGAGATCCGGGTGCTGTCGGAGTCGAAGACTCCGCCGTTCGAGCTCAACGACCAGACCCGGGCGAGCGAGGACCTGCGCCTTCGCTACCGTTACCTGGACATTCGTCGAGGGGAGGTCCGGCGCCGGCTGGAGATTCGGAGCCGGCTGACGTTCGCGGTGCGCCGCTACTTGATGGAGCAGGGCTTCCACGAGATCGAAACTCCCTACCTCACGAAGTCCACCCCCGAGGGGGCGCGCGACTACCTCGTGCCGAGCCGGGTGCACAAGGGCTGGTTCTACGCGCTTCCGCAGTCGCCGCAGCTCTTCAAGCAGCTCCTGATGATCGCGGGCATGGAGCGCTACTTCCAGATCGTTCGCTGCTTCCGGGACGAGGACCTGCGGGCCGACCGGCAGCCCGAGTTCACCCAGATCGATATCGAGATGTCGTTCGTCGACCGCGAGGACGTTTTCGCGCTGGTCGAAGGCATGTTCGTCGAGATGCTGCGGGCGGTCGAGATCGAGGTCAAGGCACCCTTCCGGCGAATGACGTACGACGACGCGATGAGCCGCTATGGATCCGACAAGCCCGACCTGCGCTTCGGGCTCGAGATCGCGGACATCTCGGACGTCGTGCGCGGCTCGGGCTATGGCATCTTCGAGAAGGCGATCGAGGCGGGGGGCGCCGTACGGGCCCTGGCCGCCCCGGGCCTCGCGTCGGCATCGCGCAAGGAGGTCGACGATTTCGAGGCGCAGGCCAAGGCCCTTGGCGCCGCGGGCCTCGGATGGGCGCAGCTCAAAGACGGCGAGCTCAAGTCCCCGCTCTTGCGCCACCTGGGCGAGGAACGGCTGAGGAAGGCGTTCGAGCGCGCTTCCGGCGGGCCCGGGGATCTGCTTCTGGTCGTTGCCGGCGACGGCGTGCTCGCTTCCACGGTCCTGGGGGCTCTCCGCCTTTCGATCGCCCGCAAGCAAGGGCTCATCCCCAAGAGCCGGGATTTCGCGCTCGTCTGGGTCACGGATTTTCCCTACTTCGAGTACTCGGAGACCGAGGGGCGCTGGAATGCGATGCACCATCCCTTCACGTCGCCCTTCGAAGAGGACCTGGGGAAGCTCGAGACCGACCAGCGCACGGTGCGCGCGCTGGCCTATGACCTGGTGGCGAACGGGTTCGAGCTCGGGGGAGGCAGTATCCGCATCCATCGAAACGACATCCAGGCCAAGGTGTTTCGCGCGCTGGGAATGAACGACGAGGAGGCACGCGACAAGTTCGGGTTCTTTCTCGAGGCGCTCCAGTACGGCGCCCCGCCCCACGGCGGGATCGCATTCGGCGTCGACCGCATCGCGATGCTGGCGGCCGGCGGCCAGAGCCTCAGGGACGTGATCGCTTTCCCCAAGACCACCTCGGCCTACGATCTCATGACCGGCTCGCCGTCGGCGGTCTCGAGCTCCCAGCTCGAAGAGCTCGGCATACGTATCGTGGGAGAGACGCCCCGGCGCGACCGGTAACTCGTGCGAGGCGGTTTGACGCCCAGGGGGGGGTGTGCTACCGTCCTTTGGAAACATGAACCATGGGGGTCGCTTTCCTCGGGTGAGTACCCGACCCACGGCTTTCCAGCCCACGTCATCTCCACCGCAGAATTGAATACCAGGCCAGAGGCGATGCGTTCGCAGCCACATCTTTTTTCGGATGTCGATCTGTCTGTGGAGGTCAAGACTCTCCTTACATGAAGAAGATCTCGGTTCCCGAGGAGGGTGCGCGGGCCCTCTTTGGAATCCACGACGAGAACCTGAAGTCCATCGAGAAAGCTCTGGGAGTTCAGATCGCGAGCCGCGGTGACGAGCTCCTGGTCGAAGGGGATCCGGCGCAGGTCCAGAAACTGGAGAACATCTTCCAGCAGTTCTCGGATCTCGTCGCAGGGGGCTACCAGGTGAGCGCCGGCGACCTGAGGGTGGCGCTCCGGCTGCTGCGGCAGGACCCGAACGTATCGCTCAAGGACTTCTTCGTCCACACCGTCCTCCAGCCCTCCCGCAGCAAACGGGTGATGCCGAGGAGCCTCCACCAGCTCTCGTACATCAAGGCCATCGAAGCGAGCGACATCGTGCTCGGCATCGGTCCCGCGGGGACGGGCAAGACCTATCTGGCGGTGGCCATGGCGGTGGCCGCGTTCCACCAGAAGAAAGTCAACCGCATCATCCTCGCGAGGCCCGCGGTCGAGGCCGGCGAGAAGCTCGGTTTTCTCCCGGGGGACATCCAGGAGAAGATCAATCCCTACCTCCGGCCGCTCTACGACGCTCTCTACGACATGATGGAGCCGGAAAAAGTGGTGCAGCTCATCGAGCGGGGGTCGATCGAGATCGCGCCCATCGCTTTCATGAGGGGACGCACGCTGAACGACAGCTTCGTCATCATGGACGAGGCGCAGAACACGACCTCCGAGCAGATGAAGATGTTCCTGACGCGCATCGGCTTCGGGTCGAAGGCGGTAGTCACCGGGGACATCACCCAGATCGACCTTCCGCCCGGCAAGATGAGCGGCCTGGTGGAAGCCATCAATCTGCTTTCCGACATCAACGGAATCGAGTTCGTGTATTTCGACGAGACCGATGTAGTGCGTCATCCGCTGGTGCAGTCGATCATTCGCGCGTACGACCGCGCGCGGGAGCGGAAGGCGACCGGACCGGCTAGCTCGGTGGCCGAGGCCTAGTAGTACTAAGAGATGGCTGACGCGAGCTCCGGAGAGCCGAAGAAAGACAAGCGCGAATCGGGCCGGCGGAAGCACCGTGGGTTCCGGATTCGGGACTTTTTCGATCTGGCCTACGCATCGCCCTGGCCCTGGGCGGCGTTGTTCGCTCTCGCGCTCACCGTCTTGCTGACACCGTTTCTGAGCTTCAGGGCCCAGCAGTACGAGCTTGGCCAGATCTCTCCCACCACGGTCTACGCCCCCTACGATTTCAGCTACGAGGACGAAATCGGAACCGCCGCCCGGCGGGAGGAGGCCGCGGGGGAAGTGCTCGAAGTCTACAACTTCAAGGACGCGGCTCCCCTCGAGGCCGGCAAGCGCATCGCCGCGGCATTCGAGCTCGGGCGCCAGGCTCTCGCGCCAGGCGAGTCGGGAGAGGTTGGAGAGACGGGAGATCTTTCCAGTGGGCTCCGCGATCGGCTTGGGGTCGACCTCCGGGATGACGAGCTTTCTCTGCTCCTTTCGAAGGAGTTCTCTCTCGACGTCGAGCAAGTGCTGACGCGCGCGGTCGCCAGTGTCCTGTCTCGGGACATCGTAGCGAGCAAAGAGCGCCTCCTGGCCCTCGGGCAGCCCATACGAAGGCGCGAGGAGGTCTCGAAGACCAGTCAGGTGCGCCGGGATTTCGGGAGCGTCCTCTCGCTCGACGAGGCGCGGGATCTGCTGGAGGTCCAGGTCGGGAACCTCTCCGACCTCCGGCAGGCGGAGCGGCAAAAGCTCATCGAGCTCGGGGGGAGATACCTCGAGCCCACGCTCGCGTTCGACTACGCCGAGACCGAGCGGCGGCGCGCCGCGGCTCGGGAGGCGGTGGAACCGGTCTATTTTCGGGTTCGGCGGGGCAAGACCATCGTACGCGCCGGGGACGAGATCACGGGAAGCTCCCTTCGGCAGCTCGAGATTCTGTCGCGCGAGAGCCGGCGCTGGGGCTTCGCCGGCGCTCTGGGGGCGTTCTTTCTCTCGGGAGTGCTGCTTCTCATCCAATGGCACCTGCTGAAGCCCGCAAGACCGACCGATGCCTGGCGTCGGCAGAGCTTCGCCGTGACGGGTATCGTCATCGTGGGCCACCTCGCTCTCGCGCGTCTGTCGTTTTTCGTGGCGCGCTTGTTCTCGGAGCAGCTGGTGGTGGCGCCGTTCAACAACACCAGCTCCTACTACTACGCCGTGCCCTTCGCCAGCGTCGCCGTCATGCTCCTGCTGCTGGAGCACGCTCCGACGGCGCTCCTCGCCTCTACCCTCTTCAGCATCGCCGTCGGCGTCATGACCGGGAACCTGCAGCTCGCGGTCTTTTCCCTGCTGTCGAGCCTCGCGGCCATCCTCGGTCTCTTCCAGTACAAGCGCCGGACCGCGCTGGTCAAGGTAGGGCTCCTGGTGGGAGCGGTGAACGTCGCCGCGGTCCTCGCCATCGACCTCTTGAGCGGCCGCCATTTCCCGCCGAGCAATTTCGGGTTCGATCTCGCTTGCGCGTTCCTCGGCGGAGCGTCGGTCGCGGTGGTGGTGTCCGCGCTCCTTCCCGTCTTCGAAACCGTCTTCCACCGCACGACCGACATTCGGCTGCTGGAGCTGGCGAACGGCAACGTCCCGATCCTCAGGAGGCTCGCGCTCGAGGCACCCGGCACCTACCATCACAGCATGGTGGTGGGCTCGCTCGCCGAGGCCGCGGCCGAGGCGGTGGGGGCGAACTCCGTGTTCTGCCGCACCGCCGCCATGTACCACGACATCGGGAAGCTCACCAAGATCAACTACTTCGTCGAGAACCAGACGGGCGGAAACCGCCACGACCAGCTTTCTCCGCGAATGAGCGCTCTGGTCATCGCCAGCCACGTGAAGGAAGGGATCGAGCTGGCGAAAGAGATGAACCTCCCGCAGGAGTTGATCGACATCATCCCCCAGCACCACGGCACCAAGGTCATCACCTACTTCTACGAGAAGGCGAGGATGAACCACGATCCGGCTCTGGGGGAGGTGAGCGAGGACGAGTACCGCTATCCCGGTCCCAAACCCCAGACGAGAGAGGCGGGGATCATCATGATCGCCGACGCGGTCGAGGCCGCCTCCCGGACGCTCGACGATCCGAGCCCCGCGCGCCTGAAGGGCTTGATCCGGCAGATCATCGACTATATCTTTCTCGACGGTCAGCTCAACGAGTGCGACCTGACCCTGAGGGATCTCGAGAAGATTTCCCAGAGCTTCCATCGGGTGCTCATGGGAATTCATCACCAGCGCGTCAGCTACCCCGGTTTCGATTTCAAAAAGCAGGTGGAGCCGCTGGTGGTTCAGGACAGCCGATGACGTCCGAACCTCCGGCCTTCGCCCTTCCGCCTTCGCCCTTCGGGCTTCGGCGGGACCTCGCCGTAGCGCTTCGCGCGACGGCGGGTCGGGCTTCGGCCGGGCTCGCCGTAGCTTCGCCGAGGCGGCCGGAACCTCCTGGACATCCTGTACAGGCGCGTCTTTCGGTCCGGAACCTGCAGCGCGGCATTCCCATCGATTCCGGCCGGCTCCGGGCGTTTCTCCGGATCGTCGCTCCCGCGGCCGGCGCCCCCTCGGGCTCGGCCACGGTCGCGCTGGTGACCGACGGCCGCATGCGGGCGTTGAACCGTGATTTTCGCGGGCTCGACAAGCCCACGGACGTGCTCTCGTTCCGAACCAGTCCCAGGGGCGGCTTCAAGGGTTACCTCGGGGACATCGTCATCTCGGTGGAAACGGCCGAGCGCCAGGCGCGTCGCCTGCGGTCGACGCTCCCGCGGGAGCTCGAGATCCTCACCCTCCACGGGTTCCTCCATCTCCTCGGCTATGACCACGAGACCGACGACGGCGAGATGCGGCGGATCGAGTATCGCCTCCGGCGGAGGCTCCTCGTCACCCGAAAAAGCAGGGCGCTGAAAAACTTGGGCCGCGCCCTGCGCGAGCCAGAGCCCTCAGCCCGAGCGAAGGGCGAGCGACCCGCCTTCGCGCGAAGCGCTTCGGCGAGGTCTCGCCGTAGCCCGAAGGGCGGAGGCGGAAGCGAGAAGCGCTGGGGGTGGGGCCCCGGCGCACTGACCAAGAAGCGAGCGCGCACTACTAAAGACGGGTCCGCAGGCCGCGCGAGATGATCTCGATACAGCTCGCGGGGATCGCCATTCTGCTTCTCCTGGGGCTCGCCTTGTTTCTCGCCCTCATCGACGTCGCTTTCGACTACTTCAGCAAGATCTCGATGCGCGCCTACGAAGAGCGTGGGTGGAAGACGGACTATCTCACCAAGGCTCTCGAGGATCCGATGGAGCTCCTTCTGCCTCTCCGGATCGGCCTCCAGGGAGCGTTCATCGCCATCACCGTGCTGGCGACGATGCTCTACCTGGCGATGGAGGTCCCTCAACCTCTCCTCGTGGCCTTCGTCACCATGGTGTTCTGCTTCCTCTTCTTCCGCGAGGTCATTCCCAACATCGTGGCCCGGAAGAATCCCGAGAAGGTTCTTCTGCTGCTTCTCCCCGCCTTCCGGATCTACGCCCGGATCGTGAACCCGATAAGCCGTCCGCTCGCACGCCTCGTCTCGTACTTCGTCGGGGGCGGCGACAAGCCGGAAGAGAAGGCGACCGAGGAGGAAGTCCAGGCCTACATCGAAGCGGGTGAAGAGGAGGGGATTCTCGAGGGCGACGAGGGTCGCATGGTGCAGTCCATCCTCTATCTCGGCGACAAGGTGGTGCGGGAAGTGATGACTCCTCGCACCGAGATCGTGGCCATCCCCGAGAACGCGACCGTGGGGGAGCTCCGGGCGCTCTTCGCCGAGCAGAAGTACTCCCGGGTTCCGGTCTATCGCGACGACCTGGACCACGTGGTAGGCCTGGTCTACGTCATCGATCTCATCGCCGCCCATGAGGCGCCGCCCGAGGCCTTCTTCCAATCGATGATCCGCGAGGTGAGCTTCGTCCCCGAGAGCAAGAAGCTCGGCGATCTCCTTCGCGAGCTCCAGCGCGCGCGAGAGACGCTGGCGATGGTGGTGGATGAATACGGTGGGGTCTGCGGTTTGGTGACCGTCGAAGACATCCTGGAGGAGATCGTGGGCGAGATCCACGACGAGTTCGACGAGGTGGACCAGGCGATCGTCCAGGAGAAAGAGGGCGTGTTCCTGGTGAGCGGCCGGGCGGACATCGACGACTTGAAGGAGATCCTCCACCTCGACGTGAACGGGTCGGGCTTCGAGACCGTTTCCGGATACGTCCTCGATGCCGCCGGGCGGATTCCGCGGTCGGGAGACGTCATCGAGCACGAAGGCGTTCGCATCGAAGTCGTGGACGCGGACGGCCAGCGCATCAACAAGGTGCGTTTCCGCCTTCCGGCTCCGGGAACCACAGCGTAAGCCCTTGCGCTCCGGGTTCGTCACCATCGTGGGACGCCCGAACGTGGGAAAGTCCACGCTGCTCAACCGGCTCGTGGGGCAGAAGGTCGCCATCGTGACCGAGAAGCCCCAGACCACGAGGAACCGGATCCTGGCCATCGCCAATACCGCCTCGGCGCAGATCGTGTTCTTCGACACCCCGGGGATCCATAAACCCAAGCACGAGATGAACCGCCGCATGGTGCATCTCGCGCTCCGAAGCTTGAAGAACGTGGACCTGGTGCTTCTTCTGGTCGACGTGACCGAGCCCTTCGGCGGCGGTGACGAGTTCGTGCTCGAGCGGGTGCGCGAGGCGAAAGTACCGGTGGTCCTGGCGCTCAACAAGGTCGATCGGATTCGAAAGCCGGAGATCCTGCCGATCATCGACGACTATCGCCGTCGCCACGAGTTCGCGGAAATCGTCCCCATCTCGGCCCTCACCGGAGAGAACGTCGATGCGCTCGTTTCCGTCTTGGAACAGCGGCTTCCGGAGGGCGAGCCCCTCTATCCGCCCGAAACCCTGACAGACCTCCCCGAACGGTTCTTCGTGGCGGAGATCGTGCGGGAGAAGATCCTGGAGGCGACCCGGGAGGAGATCCCCTACTCGACCGCGGTGGTCATCGATTTCTGGGAGGAGGGTGAAAAGCTCACCCGCATCGAGGCTTCGGTTCTGGTAGAGAGAGAATCCCAGAAGGGAATCCTCGTGGGGAAGGGCGGGAGCATGTTGAAGAGAATCGGGACCGCGGCCCGTCAGGACATCGAGGCCTTTCTCGGCGCCAAGGTATTTCTCGGTCTCCACGTGAGGGTGCGCTCCGAATGGAGAGAGAACCAGCGACTCCTGTCCGAGCTCGGGATCGAGTAACCGCGTGCGCCCGGGTCAGGGAGTTTCTTCCTTGTACAGGTAGGCTCCGAAGACCGTGGCGATCGGGAGCTCGAGCAGTCCCCACAGCGTTCCGATCACGATGAGACTCTTGGGAAACAGCCCCATCGCCATCATCCCGACGCTGTTGTAAGCGTAGGCGAAGAACCAGACGAGGATGCCCGCGCAGACCGCGGTGCGAGGTCCGGCGCCGTAGCGCGGCCGGATCGCTGTATAAAGGTACACCGCTCCGATTCCGAGAACGAACCCGAGAACCACGAACAGCGTGATTGCCTGGTTTCCCATGGGAGGCCGGCCGAGCGATTCCATCGCCGCCGCCCATTTCCTTCCCAGAATCGGCTCATTGAGCAGGAACTCGCCGACGTTGATGATGAACCCGGCGACGAGGCCGCCGAGGATTACGCGAAACCAATTGATTCTTCCCATCAAGCACCTCCTCTGGTAAGGCTCAACCGCGGACCAGGAGACAATCTTGCACAGCATTTTCGGCATGTCAACGAGCGCAGAAAGGGGCGCGAAACCCCTGACGTTGTGTTAGTCTACGAGCGAGACGATGAAAGATTCCGTTCCCATAGGTTCGTGCCATGCCGCTCACCCGGACTCCGCTGCTCTCCGAGACCGTGCGGAAGCTCCTCGCCCGCGGCGCCTATGTCAACGCGTTCAACATCCTCAATCGTCTCCATCCCGCTGACATCGCCGGCATCCTCGCCGATCTTCCCGAGCACCTCCGGCGAGAGGCGTTTAAGACCCTTCACCAGCGGAATCTGACCCTCGCGGGCGCGGCGCTCTCCGAGCTCGGGCCGGAGCGGGGGGCCTCCATCCTATTCGAGATGTCCTCGCAGGAGATCTCCGGGCTCCTGCAAGAGCTCGACCCCGACGATGCCGCCCCCTTCCTCGCGCAGCTGCCTCTCGAGATCCAGGAAATCATCCTCGGCGCGATGCGGACGAAGGAGGCCTCGGAGGTCGAGGACCTTCTCCAGTATCCCGAGGAGACCGCCGGGCGGATCATGAGCCCGAAGGTCTTCTCGCTCCACGACGAGACCACTGTCGGTGAAGCCATCCGCGAGCTCCAGGATGCGGGCGACCTGGAAATGGTGTTCTATATCTACGTCGTCGACGACCGAGGGAAGCTTTCGGGGGTGCTGTCTCTTCGGCAGCTCCTCCTGAAGAGGCCCGAGACCCGGCTCAAGGACATCATGGAGACCGACGTCATCCGGGTCACCGCCGACACCGATCAGGAGGAAGTCGCCCAGCTCGTGGCGTCCTACAACCTTCTCGCGGTGCCGGTGGTGGACCAGCAGAACAACCTGGTGGGGGTCATCACCGTCGACGAC
>Ga0326597_10012481_pt1 | contig 11203 bp, 11 predicted proteins | sample RVTome_12_FD_203789 | JGI IMG/M metagenome (GOLD analysis project Ga0326597, IMG submission 203789) | Soil microbial communities from uranium-contaminated site in the Upper Colorado River Basin, Wyoming, United States - RVT100D185 | ecosystem: Environmental > Terrestrial > Soil > Contaminated >... | reverse complement strand
TCGTGAGTCGTGCCGCGGCCACGCTCGAGTTCCTGCACGGCCGCAAGGACGAGTCGGGACGCGCCTTCTGTCACGGGCTGCTGGTGCCTCGAAACGTCTTCGTCACCTACGCGGGTGAAGTCAAGCTGACGGGTCTCGGAGTCTGGTCCGCTCTACGCGAAACCGGCCTGATCTTCCACTCCGAGAGGTCGTCGCTCGCTCCCGAGCAGCGGGAGGGCGGCGAGGGCGACGCGCGCTCGGACGTCTACTCGCTCGGCCTGGTCCTCCTCGAGATGCTCACCCTCGAGCGCCCGTCGACGCCGGTCACGGTCTCGTCCCTGGCCAAGGCCGTCATCGTCGGGCCGGCGGGAGACCCCGAGCCGATTCCCGCTTCGGTGGCCCAAATACTCCGATCCGCGCTCGCCGAGGACCGCGAGGCGCGCTACTCGGGGATGGAAGAGCTCCGGACCGCCGTCGACACCCTGCTGTTCTCGGGAGAGCTGTCCTCCACCACGTTCAACCTGGCTTTCTTCATGCACACCCTGTTCCGGCAGGACATCGAGCGCGAGGCGGCGGAGGTGGAAGAGGCGCGCAGCGCCGACTACTCCGAGTTCCTCGTCGCCACCGCGCCGGCGAAGGCAGGGCCCCCGGCGGCGTCGACCGCCCCCGGGACCGACAGCGCCCCGACCGCCGATCTGGCGCCGGCGTCCACGCTGAGCCCGGAGCCCGCCGCCGAGTCCGGTTCGAGGCCGACGACGCAGCCCGCCTGGGTTCCTGGCCCGGATTCTCCCACCGTGCCCGGTGACGGCGACTCGGCGGGCCAGCTCACCGCGCCCGTTGACAGCGGCTCGTCGGGCCGGCTCACCGCGCCGGCCCTCGACGGAGACCCCAGAGGGGCCCGGACCGCGCCTCTGCTCGGCGAGTTGTCGGGCGGTCCTTCTTCGACCGTTCTCTCCGACTCGTCTGGGCGCCACCGCCGCACGGGTGCCGATCGCTCCTCGACCGACGGCTCGGGCCGCGGGCGCGTCGGCCGGCGCGGCGGCGGCCGGGGCGCCACGACCCGTACGGGTATCGGCCGCGAAGCGGCGCCGTCCGCGTCACGGCGAGGGCTGGTGCTTCTCCTCGCCGCCCTCCTCGCGATCCTTTTTGGGGGTGGCATCGGCTACGTCTCCTTCCTCGGGCGGCCCGTCCCTTCGTCGGCATCGCCGCCGCCGACGCTGAGCCCCGAGGCGTCGGCGGCGCTGCTGCGTGTGCGCCAGCTCGAGGCGCGAATCGCCGAGCTCGAGCGCGAGAAGGCGGCGGGAGACGAGGAGGCGGAAGGAGCGACTCCGGAGCCGTCGGCCTCCCCGTCGGCGCCGGGGGGCGAAGCCGACGCGGCCGCCGCCGCCGAGCAGGCCCGGGCGCGCGAAGCGGCTCGAGCCGAGGCTCGGCGTCGGGCCCAGGTCGAACGCGAGCGCCGCGAGACGGAGCTGCGTCGGTTGGAGGAGGAGAAGCGGACGGCGGAGGCCCTTCTGGTGCGGGAGCAGCGGGCCACTCCCGCGGGCGGCGAGGCCGCGCCGGCGCTTCCGACCGTGGCTCCGCCCCCGCCGACGCCGTTGGTGCCGGCCCCCACGCCAGTCCCCGTCGAGAAGGGGAGCCTGGTCGAGGACTCCGACCCTGAGGTCACTCTCCCGGTCCTCCTCAAGGGAGCGCGAGTCGTCTATCCCCCGGCCGCAGAGCGCGCAAAGAGGGAGGGGAGCGTCGTCGTCGAGGCGCTGGTCGACGAGAACGGAAGAGTCAGTGAAGTGCGGGTCGTCGAGCCGGCGTCCTCACAGATGGGGTTCGAGGATGCGGTCTTGCGCATGGTGCGCAGTCGCCGTTACCGGCCGGCGACGAAGCGAGGGGTGCCCGTGAAGATCCGCGTGAGAGTCCGCGTCGACTTCGCGCTCGGGCAGTAGGTTCCCCCAGGCGTCCGGAGTGCGACGCCGCCCCCTGGCTCAAGGGACAAGCGACGCGCGAGCGTCGCTCCCTGCTGAACTGGGGGTCCGGGGGGTGCGACGCGGCATCACGCCTGAGGCACGAGCTCGAACGGAGCGGGATTCACTCCCGCGGAGTGAGGGGGGGTCTGGGGGGCGCGACGCAGCGCCCTGGCCACAGGCACAAGCGGCGAGTGAGCCGGATTCATTCCGGCGAAGGAGCGGGGGGTCTTCTGGGGGGTGCGACGCGGCATCACGCCTGAGGCACGAGCTCGAACGGAGCGGGATTCACTCCCGCGGAGTGAGGGGGGGTCTGGGGGGCGCGACGCAGCGCCCCCCAGCTCAACGACGACGACGACGAAGCCCTAGAATCCACCCGGGGGCATGCCGCCGCCCATGGGGGCCTTGTCCTCCTTCTCCTCCGGGATCTCGGAGACGAGAGCCTCGGTGGTGAGAAGGAGCGACGCGATCGACGACGCGTTCTGCAGCGCCGAGCGTACGACCTTGGTCGGGTCGATCACGCCGGCCTCGACCAGGTTCTCGTAGGTGTCGGTGAGTGCGTTGAAGCCCTCGTCGGTCTTCTGCTCGCGCACCTTGGCCACCACGACTGCACCCTCGAAGCCCGCGTTGCCGGCAATCTGCCGGAGCGGCTCCTCGAGCGCGCGACGGACGATCGACACGCCGACCGCCTCGTCGCCCGAGGTCTTGAGGGCGTCGATCGCCTTCTGGGCCCGCAGGAGCGCGACGCCGCCCCCGGGAACGATGCCCTCTTCGACCGCGGCCTTGGTCGCGTGCATCGCGTCCTCGACCCGGGCCTTCTTCTCCTTCATCTCGGTCTCGGTGGCGGCCCCGACCTTGATCACGGCCACGCCGCCCACGAGCTTGGCCAGCCGCTCCTGGAGCTTCTCGCGGTCGTAGTCAGAGGTCGTCTCGTCGATCTGGGTGCGGATCTGCTTGACCCGGCCCTCGATCTGCTTGGCCGTGCCCCCGCCCTCGACGAGCGTCGTGTTGTCCTTGTCGATGGTGACCTTCTTGGCCTTGCCGAGATCGTCGAGCTTGATGTTCTCGAGCTTGATGCCGAGGTCCTCGGTGATGGCCTTGCCCCCGGTGAGGATCGCGATGTCCTCGAGCATCGCCTTGCGGCGGTCACCGTATCCGGGGGCCTTGACCGCGGCCACCTGCAGGGTGCCCCGCAGCTTGTTGACGACGAGGGTGGCGAGCGCCTCGCCCTCGACGTCCTCGGCGATGATGAGCAGGGGCTTGCCCATCTTGGCCACCTGCTCGAGGACGGGGAGCAGGTCCTTCATGCTCGAGATCTTCTTCTCGTGGATGAGAACGAGGGGGTTCTCGAGGGCTGCCTCCATCCGCTCGGGGTCGGTCACGAAGTAGGGCGAGAGGTAGCCGCGGTCGAACTGCATGCCCTCGACCACCTCGAGCGAGGTGTCCATCGAGCGCGCTTCCTCGACGGTGATGACGCCGTCCTTGCCGACCTTCTCCATCGCCTCGGCGATGATGGTCCCGATCGTCTCGTCGTTGTTGGCGGAGATGGTCCCCACCTGGGCGATCATCTTGCCCTTGACCGGCTTGGAGATCTTCTTGAGGTCCTCGGTCACGGCGGTGACCGCTTTTTCGATGCCGCGCTTGAGGTCCATCGGGTTGGCCCCGGCGGTCACGTTCTTGATGCCCTCGCGGTAGATCGCCTGGGCGAGAACGGTGGCCGTCGTGGTGCCGTCACCGGCCACGTCGGACGTCTTCGAGGCGACCTCGCGCACCATCTGCGCGCCCATGTTCTCGAGCGGCTCCTTGAGCTCGATCTCCTTGGCCACGGTGACGCCATCCTTGGTGATGACCGGGGAGCCGAACTTCTTGTCGAGGACGACGTTGCGTCCCTTGGGGCCGAGGGTCACCTTGACCGCGTCGGCCAGTCGGTTCACGCCGCGCAGCACTGCCTGGCGCGAATCGTTTCCATATGTGATCTGCTTCGCCATGCTTCTCTCGTTCTCCTCGTGAGAAATGGGCTACTTGACGACGGCCAACACCTCGTCCTCGCGGAGGATGAGGTACTCCTGGCCGTCGATCTTGATGTCGGTGCCGGAGTACTTGCCGAAGAGGATCTTGTCCCCGGCCTTGACGTCCAGCTCGACCTTCGTGCCGTTGTCGAGGATCTTCCCGTTGCCGACCGCGATGACCTCGCCTTCCTGGGGCTTCTCTTTTGCAGTGTCGGGGATGATGATCCCGCCCTTGACGGTCTCTTTCTCCTCGATGCGCTTCACCAGCAATCTGTCGTGAAGCGGACGAACCTTCACCATGGTGAGTCGTCTCCTTTCAGAAATTCAGACACCCGGGGCCCTGCCCACGTGGCGGTTTCCAGAGTCGGCCGCGATGCCTCGAGCCTGGCCCGTCGGACCCCTTCAAAGGGGTGTTCGGCCAGGCTGGCAGTCGACGGCGTCGACTGCCAGGAAATATAGAGGGTTCCTGGCACTCTGTCAAGAAGAGTGCTAACGCAAGACTCAAGGTCGCCGGCCGACCGAGCAGGGGCTGTCGCGGGCTTCTGCGCCGGCATCTCGATCCGGGTGGAGCCGCCGACGGGCCTGGGGGCGATCAGTTCTGGAGCTTGTATTCCGCGACCTTCTTGCCGAGGGTGTTGCGATGGATCTTCAGGTCTCGGGCCGCCCGGGAGAGGTTGCCGCGGTGGCGCTGGACGACGCGGGCGATGAAGCGCTTCTCGAACTCGCGCTTCGCCTCCGAAAACCGGATTCCCTTCTCGACCATCTCGACGATGAGCGCATCCAACTGCTGCTTCACGGCCGAACGCTCCCTGATTGCCGGCCGGGCCGCGGGGCCCGGCGTCCCCATGCTAGAGGGCTCGCCCCCGGAGGCGCTCGTACGCCTCCACGTATTTTTCCGTCGTGCGCGCCGCGACGTCGGGTGGGAGCTCGGGGCCCGGCGGCTGCTTGTTCCAGTCGAGGGTCTCGAGGTAGTCCCGTACGTACTGCTTGTCGAAGCTCGGCTGCGACCGACCCGGCGCATAGCCGTCTCGTGGCCAGAAGCGCGACGAGTCCGGCGTGAGGGCCTCGTCGATCCAGACGAGGCGAGAGTCGCGCACACCGAACTCGAACTTGGTGTCGGCGAGGATGATTCCACGCGATTCGGCGTGCGCGCGGGCCCGGGAGTAGATCTCCAGGCTGAGGGCCCGCGCCTCGGCCGCCCGCTCGCCGCCGACCGTGCTCTCCATGGTCTCGAACGAGATGTTCTTGTCGTGCCCCGTCTCCGCCTTGGTCGCGGGGGTGAAGATGGGCGGATCGAGGCGGTCCGACTCGCGCAGCCCGGCCGGTAGCGAGAGGCCGCAGACCCTGCCCGTGGCCTTGTAGTCCTTCCAGCCCGATCCCGTGATGTAGCCGCGCACCACGCACTCGACGGGCAGGACGTCCGTCTTGAGCACGAGCATCGAGCGTCCCTCGATCTGGTCCCGGTCGGCCTGCAGCGGCGCCGGATACTCGTTCACGTCGGCGGTCACGACATGGTTCGGCATTACGTCGGCCAGCAGCTCGAACCAGAACAGGGAGAGCTGGGTGAGGACCGTGCCCTTGCCCGCAATCCCGGTGGGGAGCACGACGTCGAACGCGCTCAGGCGGTCGGTGGCCACGATCAACAGGTGCTCGCCGAGGTCGTAGACGTCGCGGACCTTGCCGCGCTTGAAGATCTTCACGCCCGTCAGGCTCGTTTCGAGGAGGGGCGGGGCTTGGGAGTCGATTCTCATCGGCCTCGATCTCGTCTCGCAGGGTGACCGTGCTCGTCGCGAGCCATGTGATGACGATGGTTCTCTCGGAGGGCGGGGACTATACCGGAACCGGCAACCGCAAGGCAAGAGCGAAAAAACGCACCGCGGGCGCGGTGCGCGCCGGTGGCCGTGCGCCCCCGGGAAATCGCCTACGGGGCCTCGGGAGTCGTAGCCGCGGGCCCCGTCTCGACGACCACGTCTCCCTCCGCCCGCAGCTTCACCGGCTCGCCTCCGCCGCCGACTGTCGCCGTCGCGCGGCTTCGCCCCTCTTCGTCGGGAGACAGCGCCCCGAGCCCGGGCAGGTCGAGCCGCAGCTCCCCGCGGCGCGACTCGGCGTCGAGATCGAACCGGCTGCCGGGAGGGACCACCAGCCGCACGTCCGTGGCGCTTGCGGTGATCGGCCAGACGACCGGCGCCGTCGTCGTCAAGCGAACGCCGCCGCGCTCCACGACGACGTCGACCGGGCCCGCGAAGCCGTCGACGGACACCTCGTCCTCGCTCGCACGGACCCTCGCGCCTCGCCCCAGCGCACGGGCCTCGAGGCCACCGTGCTGGACGGACACCTCGACCGGCCCCGCCACGCGATCGAGCTCCACCCCGGCGTGGCTCGTTTCCGCGACGAGGCCGCCGGAGATGTCGGTTGCGACGATCCCTCCGTGCTGCGTCCGGGCGCGCGCGTCCCCGCCCACGCCGGTGAGCCGGATCTCAGCGAAGCTCGTCTCGGCATCGACGCTCCCCCTCACGCCGGTGGCGGCCACGGCTCCGTGGGAGGACACCACGAGGAGGTCGCCCTGCACGCCCTCGACGGAGAGTTCGCCGAACGACACCCTGGCCTCGAGCCCGGCCGTGTTCCGGGCCCGAATCGCCCCGTGTTCCACCTTGAGCTCGGAATGGCCCCCGACACGCTCGAGCTCGACGTCGCCGTGCCGCGCGTCGATCGTCAGGTCGGCCCCGACGCTGCCGGCGCGGACCTCTCCGTGGCGGGCCTCGATGGAGACGGGGCCGAGGACGTCCTTCACCTGGACGTCGCCGAAGGACGTCCTGACGATGGCCTGCGCCACTCCTTCGACCACGGCCTCGCCGTGGTCGGTGCCGACCTCGACGACGCTCGCCGGCGGCACGTGCAGCTCGAGGTGCGTTTCGAAGCCCACGTCGCGGCCCGTTTCCAGTTCGCCGCGATTCGTCCCGACGCGGAGGCGGCCGCCTTCCGTCTCCAGGCGGAGCTCGATGCGCTCGGCGAACGCGCGGGCCTTCTCCTCGGTGGGCAGGTACACGACCTTGCGGAGGCGGACCTGCACTTCTTCTCCGTCTCCCGCCTCGACACGCACGTCTCCGAACTCGTTGCGAACCTCGACCCGGAGGACCTCGCCCCCGGGAAGGACTCGCGACTGGCTCTCCTCGAAGGTGAAGGAGGGACCGTAGAAGCGTCCGCCGAGGACCCGGCAGCCCTCGGGCCCGAGCATGAACCCGTCCTCGCGGACCCTCCACGTCGTCTCGACCACGGCTCCGAAGAGGAGCAGCAGGATGAGGAAGCCGATCTTACGAGCGCTCACGTCAGGACCTCCCCGACCGGCGCCGCATTGCGAGGTCGACGAGCTCGAGGAGTCCCCACAGGACGAGGAGGAGCGGCCACCAGGTGCGCAGGGTGGCCACCAGGTCGAGGCGTCCCAGGTTGGCGAGCGTCCACGCCACGCCGATCGCGATCAGGGACGTCCCCAGGGTGACGCCCTCCGGGCTAAACGAGGGGCGAGTCATCGGTCGACTCCCCGGCTTTCCTCTTCTGGAACGAGCCGTAGAGGAACCAGGCACCGACACCGATGAGGAGCAGCGGCCACCACCGCGCGAGGCGGTCGAGGTCGAGCCAGCCGAGGTTGCTCAAGAGCACGAGGAGCCCGATGGCCACGAGGGTGCCGCCCCAGACCGGAGACTCCACCGCCTCGTCCTCGATCGTCTGCGCCTTGCCCCCGAGGAAGCGGGCGTTGATGGCGGAAGCCCCCTTCCAGGCGTCGACCATGTTGTAGAAGAAGACGAACGCGATCAGGAACGCGAAGGGGAAAGGGTGGCCTTCCACGGTGAGGTAGATGCTCCCGACGAACCCGAAGAAGAACACGAAGGCCCGGGCGATCTGCCCGTTGTACACCTGCCCCAGGCCGGGGAAGAGCGAGAGAAAGGCGGCGAGGCCGGAGCTCTTGGGCAGCCGGACGTACGGTCCTCCCGCAGGGGGGGCGCTCGGCACGGGCGGCGGCGCCGAGGCCGTTGGCGCCGGGAACCCGGAATCGGGGGGCTGGCTGCTGCTCATCGCCTGATCTCCTCCATGACTGTCTCCTGTCCGATGCTACGAGCCGGCGCCGTCCCCGGTTCGGAAACCATCGGCGAAGCGGATGGCGCGAGGGAGGGACTGGCTGCCTCGCTTGGATTCCGTGTCCGCGTCCTCGCGGCGCCGCTCGAGGAGGCGGCGGTAGTCGTCGACCCGTTCGTTCACCCGCTCAAGCCTCCCCTCGAACGCCGTGCTGAGCACCACGCCCAGGATGCGCACGTCCTCGACGAGCCGGTCCTTGCGCTTCTGAACCGCGCTGCCGGCCTCGACCGTGCGCTGGACGAGCCGCGTGGCGGCCCGGGTGGGAGCCTCGGGGCCGACCACCATCAGCAGGATGCCGAGCGTGATCAGGGCAAAGCCCGCGGCGGCGGCCTGGACCCACGAGGGAATCGCGGGGCGGATGATTCCCCGCGGCAGCACCATCACCGGCCGAGGCCCGCGCGTCGCGGCGACGATCCGGTCGACGAGGCCGGAGGCGGGCTCGAGGTCGGGGAAGGCGCGGAGCGACTCGACGACCTCGAGCAGGGCGCTGCGCAGCGCGGGGCAGGCGGGGCAGGAGGCGAGGTGAGCGTCGAGCTCCGCCCGCAGGATCTCGTGCAAGCTCCCGTCGACGTGATCGGAGAGCAGCTCCTCCGCCCGCGCGCAGTCCATCCCCGCCTCGTTCACGTTGGGTCCCCCACGAGCTCTCGGCGCCGCCGCAACAGCCGCTTGGCCAGCTCGAGGCGCCCCCGGTTGATGCGGCTCTTCACCGTGCCCAGGGGCAGCCCCAGGGTGGCCGCGATCTCGTCGTAGGGCAGGCCCTGGAGGTCGCAGAGGACGAGCGGCACCCGCAGCTCCGGGGGGAGCGCGCGCAGGCCGCGGTGCACGAGGCGGACGCGCTCGTCCCGCTCGAGACCCGCGATCGGGTGCTCCCCACGAGCGGGCATCCGGTCGAGGATCTGCGGGTCCTCGGCCCTTCGCAACCTCTCCTGCTTGCGGCGGCGGTAGTGGTCGATGGCGTGGTTGCGGGCCACGGCGCTCAGCCAGGCCCCGAAGGAGCCGTCCGCCTCACGGTAGCGGTCGAGCGTCCGGTACACCTTGACGAAGACCTCCTGTGTCAGGTCCTCCGCCTCGTCCACCCGTCCGGTGAACCGGTAGGCGAGGCCGAACACCTGGCGCGTGTGGCGGGCGACCAGCTCGCGCCACGCCAGCTGGTCGCCAGCCCGACACCGCGGCAGGAGCTCGTCGTCGCTCGTGCTCAAGTCTCCCCGGATCTGCTTCCGGCTGGTTCTCTCCTGCCACCCACCAGAAACGCACGCGCCGCGGCGCTTGTTCGAAAAAAGGGACCGCAAGGGGGCCGTTTGACGCTCGGCGGGGCATTGTAGTAGAGTCCCCGTCTGCTATCAAGTGGCTGAAGGAAAAGAGGTTGTGAGCGAGGCCCAGGGCCGGTGAGCGGACAGCGCGGACGCCTCGTGGCCGGCGCCGCCGCCGCCATTTTCCTCCTCTTCCTCTTCTTCCGAGGGATGGACTGGGGGGCGCTCGCGAGCGCTCTGCGCAACGCCCGTCCCGCCCCGCTGGCCGGGCTCGCCCTCGTCACCGTCGCCGTCTACGCGGCGCGGGCGTGGCGGTGGGGTCGGCTTCTCGCTCCGCTTGGCCGCGTGGGGTTCCGGGACCTGTTCTCCGCGACCATGGTGGGTTTCGCCTCCGGGTTGCTCATTCCCCGAGCCCAGGAGATCGTCCGGCCGTGGCTGGTGTCCCGCCGCCACCCCATCCCGCTCTCGGCCGGCTTCGCCACGGTCGTCCTCGAGCGGCTGATCGACCTCATCACGGTGCTCGTCCTGTTCGGCGTCTACCTCTTCGTCCTGCCGGCGCCGGCGGCGCAGGTCGCGGGGGCGCACATGGACGCGCTGAAGGTCGCAGGGGGGGTGGCCGCCGTGGGCGCGGGTGTCGTCCTTCTCTTCCTCCTCGCCCTGCACTCGCGGCCCGACCCCGTCTTCGCCGCGCTCGACCGGCTCCTGGCCCTGGCCCCGACCTGGCTCGCCGGACCCCTCGGACGGGCAATGAGAGCGTTCTCCGAGGGACTGGGGGTCTTGCGCGCGCCCGCGCCGCAGCTTCTCGTGATCGCCGGGCAATCGCTGCTGGTCTGGCTCCTGATCGCGGTCGGCTTTCACCTCAACCACCTCGCGTTCTCCATCGATCTGCCGTTCCGGGCGACGTTCCTCTTGATCGCGTTCCTGGTGGTCGGGGTGTCGATCCCCACGCCGGGCATGGTGGGGGGCTTTCACGCCTTCTACCTGCTGGCCCTGCACCAGGTCTACGGTGTCGACCGGGCGACCGCGGCCGCGGCCGGCATCGCCGCGCACGCCTTGACGAACCTGCCCATCCTGTTGATCGGTCTGGGGCTGCTCGGCCGGGAGGGCCTGACCCTGGGCGGGGTGGCCCGGGTGACCCGCGCGAGCGGCCCGACCCCGGCGTCCCCGGGCAGCGAGCCGCGTGCGCTGACGGCGGGGACCGAAACCCGATGACGGCAGAGGGGCGCCCCGCGCCCGGCCAGGAGGTGCCGCTGTGAAGTGCCCGTTCTGCTCCCACATCGAAGACAAGGTCGTCGACTCCCGCGAGAGCAAGGAAGGGGAGGTCATCAGGAGGCGCCGCGAGTGCTTGAGCTGCGGCAAGCGCTTCACCTCCTACGAGCGCATCGACCAGATCCCCCACCTCGTGGTGAAGAAGGACGGACGGCGCGAGCGGTTCGACCGCGAGAAGGTGCTCGCCGGCCTGCTGAGGGCGTGCGAGAAGCGCCCGGTCGCCATGAAGAGCCTCGAGAGCGTGGTCGATCGGGTCGAGGTGATGGTCCACGAGAGCCCCGACCGCGAGGTGCCCGCCGACCAGATCGGGGAGTTCCTGATGGAGCGGCTGAAGGAGCTCGACAAGGTGGCCTTCGTGCGCTTCGCCTCCGTGTACCGCGACTTCAAGGATGTCGACCAGTTCATGGCCACGCTCAAGGGACTCCTCGAATCGCGCGATTGACGATCATTCATCGACCCCCCCACCTGTCCTCCCCCACGTAGGGGGGAGGGACACCTGTGCTGGTCGGTTCCTGTCCTCCCCTGTGGTCGGACGGGAACCGAGGCCCCCACTTCATTTCGCGCCTCGGTTGTTCATCGCCCCGCGATTGGTCATCGACCCCCCCCACCT
>Ga0326597_10012479_pt1 | contig 11204 bp, 7 predicted proteins | sample RVTome_12_FD_203789 | JGI IMG/M metagenome (GOLD analysis project Ga0326597, IMG submission 203789) | Soil microbial communities from uranium-contaminated site in the Upper Colorado River Basin, Wyoming, United States - RVT100D185 | ecosystem: Environmental > Terrestrial > Soil > Contaminated >... | reverse complement strand
ATCTGACTCCAATATTCTTATCGAAGGTGAAACAGGTACAGGAAAAGAACTATTAGCCGAATACATCCATAAACATTCTGCACGAAAAGACAAACCTTTTGTGGTCATCAACTGCGCCTCTTTACCTGATCAATTGATTGAGAGTGAACTTTTTGGACATGAAAAAGGCGCATTCACCGATGCAAAAAATACCAAGCAAGGATTGGTGGAAATTGCCCATGGCGGTTCACTATTCCTAGATGAAATAGGTGAGCTTAGTCTTACTCTTCAACCAAAACTTTTAAGATTTCTGGAGAATGGAGAGTATCGAAGGATAGGCGGTATTACTACATTAACGTCCAACGTTAGAGTAATAGGAGCAACAAATAGAAACCTACTTGAAGAAGCAGATAATAGAAATTTCCGAAAAGATTTATTATTCAGGTTGAATGTTATTACTTTGACCATTCCTCCATTAAGAGATAGGAGGGATGATATTCTGCTGCTTGCAAATCACTTCATAAAAGAAAAGTCCCCTATACGTTCTCCCAAACATCTCTCCACAGAAGCTGAAGAACTTCTTATGGGTTACTCATTCAACGGAAATATAAGAGAGCTTGACCATATTATAGAAAGAGCTATAATTTTTGCTGAGGGAGATATAATTTATCCTGAAGACCTAAATCTTCCTCAATCATATCAAATACAGACCAGAAAACATTCAGAAGTGGAACAGACTGAGGAAATTTTAAGTATGGAAGAGCTCGAAAGGTGGCACATTAAGAAAGTATTAGATAAGAACAGATGGGATAGAACACAAACCGCTAACCAACTCGGCATCAGCCCTAAGACTCTATATACTAAAATTAAAAAATATGAACTAAAGCCTGTTTAACTCTAAATGCCTTCGAGCATATTTGCTAAATATTCTCCTGAAATCATATTCGGGGAAATCACTCCCATCGCCATTACAGATAGTGAATTAAAGATAACCTGGTTTAATAATAGTTTTAAAGAAAATTTTCCTGGTTATAAACTCAAGGGTAAAACACTCGCCAGCTTATTAAGCTCAGCCGGAATTGAAAAAGAAATCGAACCAGTTTATAAAAAGCCAGCTATTCGACATCTGCCTCAAATAAATAAAGACCTGCACATCATTCCTCTTTTTTCAAAAGATAAAAAAGCTAGTCCCGATAATTATAAACTTGAGTTGGTTGAACCGAAAGAAATATTTAAAGCTGAAAAAATTAGCAGCGGCCAGAGCAAAAATTTTATAGATTTTCGAAGCGAGCTACAAAATATTCTAACACTTCTGGTAAAAGAAAATTCTATTGATAAACTTTCTTCTGAATTATTATCAAAATCCGTAAACTTAACTAAAGGCGATCTTGGCATAATCACATTTTTAAATGATAATTCAGGAATAGAATTCAAATATCTTGACCAGAATAATTTTATTACAAAAAGAATAGAAATTGAAAAGATTATCAACTCGGACTTTAAATTTATAGCCAAGTGGCTGATGCTAAATAAATCGTCTCTTGTAGCAGCAAACCAGAAAAACAATTTAGGCAGTAATCTTTCTGCTTCAATCGGATGCAGCAGCCTGCTGATTGCTCCCTGCATTTTCGACAATAAACTGATTGCAACTTTAATTATCGGTAAACACAACGATTCTTTTACTACTGAAGAAGTAAAACTATCAGAGCAATTTGCTATACTCTTGACTTTTGTTATCAGCAATATCACTACAAGGAATTTAAATACGGCCCTGGAAAACAGATTGTTGCAAGCTCAGAAACTTGAAACAATTGGAAAATTATCCAGCGGAATGGCCCACGATTTTGGCAATCTTCTTTCCAGTATTTTCGGAAGTGTGAATTTATTGAGAAAGAGAGTTGACCAAACAGAAAACATTCAAAAATTAATTGACAACATAGAAAACTGTTCGGTTAGAGCACGTGATTTAACAAAAGGGTTGCTTTCATTTGGCAAGCCAACTCCCAAAAGAAGAGAACTCGTTAAGCCCCACCAGCTGTTAGGCGAAATATCAAAAATAGTGACGCAAACTTTCCCAAAATCAATAACTCTGACTGAAGAAATAGGTGACAAACTATATGACCTTATTGGCAATGGAACAGAAATTTATCAAGTGCTTCTTAACTTATGTGTGAACGCAAAAGAAGCTACCAATGAAAAAGGACATATCAAGATTACCGCAAAAAATATTACCATCGATGAAAATAACATAGCATTTCTACCTCTTTTAAAAACCGGGAATTATGTAAAATTTTCTGTAGAAGACGATGGCGCCGGCATAGAAGAAAAGCATCTAACTAAAATATTTGATCCCTATTTTTCAACTAAGGTCAAGGATACGGGCTCCGGTTTGGGTTTATATGTTTCTTACGGAATTATTAAAGCACACAATGGTATTATTGATGTAACCAGCAAACCTGGAACGGGAACTACTTTCGATGTTTACATCCCTGCGTTTGAACCTCCGAAAGAAAAGCAACCCGACCCGGGCGAAAAAATTATTCTACTTGCCGATGATGAACCCATGCTTGGAGACCTGCTCACCGAACTTCTTGAAACTAATGGTTACTCTGTAATTAAAGTATCCTCCGGCAGAGAAGTTTTAACAGTGCTGACTGAAGAGATAAAGGTTGATCTTGCAATTATTGATTACAATATGCCGGGCTTATCAGGTCTTGAAACGATTTCTGAGATAAGAAAATTAAACCTTGATATTCCTATTATTTTATCATCAGGAAGTATGTGGGCAAGCCACGAGTCGGAACTACTTAAGTATAAGATTAACGGTCAGCTTAATAAACCATATGAATTTGAAGCGATGCTGGCTACAATAAAGAAGTTTGTTTAGTCTTCCCCTTCCACTCTAATCATTTTTACATCTTTTGCATAGTCAGACAATTCGGGATTGGTAATCGAGTTTAACTTGTTAAGCACATCGCTAATATCCTGTATTGCAGCATCAATATATTTTATACGATTTAAAATTGATTCCTTAGAAACTTCATCCTTCTCTAACTCTTTTTTTATAGCAGCCGAAGTGAGACTGAGCAAAGTAAGGGGTTGTTTTATTTTATGATTTGCAGTTACAATTGTAGCAATATAAGTTGTTCGTTTTTCAATTTCCAGAAGCTGCTGATTAGCATCTGACAATTTAAGAGCTGATTTTACTCTTGCCATTAACTCAACTCTGTTAAAAGGTTTCTTTATATAATCAAAAGCCCCAGCTTCCAGTCCCTCTTTGGTATCTTCCGCACCTGCTCTTGCAGTTACAAGAATGATTGGAATATGCTTTGTTCTATCATCACTGACAAGAATTTTACAAACTTCAAATCCGCTTATATCAGGCATCATAACATCCAGCAGAATAAGATCCGGTAATGTGGAATATGCCTTTTCTATTCCTCCTTGTCCATCGTATGCCGTGATTACTTCATACCCTTCCTGCATCAACCGGTCCTGCAGTATAAAGACATTTTCAGGAAGATCATCTATGACAAGAATTTTTTTCATATCAACTAGTCTTTAATTGTGTGATTAACGATTGAATCTTGTAAGAGACAAATGCAGGATTAACAGGTTTAGGGATGTAATCAGAAAAACCATGCTTCAATATTATTTCGTTATCTTCTTTCATTGCCTTTGCAGTTACAGCAAAGACTGGAATATCGGACCACTTATCATTTCTCTTTATCTGCTTTATAGTTTTGAATCCGTCCATTTCGGGCATAATAATATCCAGAAGAATTAAGTCTGGAATTTTAGTTCCCAATATCTCCAGACATTCTTTACCATTATGTGCTAAAATAGGATTACAATTAGCCGACTGAACAATTTCTGCTAAAGTAAACAAAGTACTGGAATCGTCATCCACGATTAAAACATCTAAATCATAGTTTTGATTATTAACATTTTTAGGTTTTTGAGATATACTTTTTCTGGTTTCAGGTTTCGGAGTAATCTTAATCTCCTTCATTTCAGAATGTTGTGATAATTCCTGAACTTCAAGCCAATCTCGTACAGATTTGATTACACCAGCAGTGTTCTGACTAGATTTTAAGGTAATGTCATCGACAACTTTAGTAAGATATTTTTTTACGTCTTCATCAAGTTCTCTTTCAACGCTAATAATTATTGGTATATTCTTGGTCTCAGAATTAAACTTGAGCATATGAGATAGTGTTAAGCCATCTATGCCCGTGATAGTTAGATCAATAATTATCAGATCTGGTTGAGCTTCTTCAATTTTGGTTAAAGCTTCTCCACTTTCTTTAACTAGTTCAAATTCAATTTCATCAAAGTCTTTAACGTCTCTGTACTTTTGAAATTCAAAATCATCATTATCAACAACCACAACTTTTTTAATTTTCTTTTTAACAAGGCTCGTTAATTTAAAAAGTGCAGGAGATAGGTTTTCAAAAGATATTGGCTTTACAAGGTAGTCAAAAATGTCCAGAGTATAACCAAGATTTTTATCTGCAACAATTGAAACAAGAATAACCGGAACAGACTTTGTGTTCGAATTTTGCTTTAAATCTTTAAGTATGTCCCAGCTATCAGTCTGCTTTAGATTTAAGCCAAGAATGATCGCGTATGGATGGCTTTTTGCTGCAATCTGTAAACCTTGAACACCATCGTCAGCAAAAATTACTCCGTAGCCCATAGAAAGCAGATATTGAGTGATAGTATTTCTTAACACTTTTTCAGGATCAATTATCAGAACAAGACTTTTTCCGTTCTTAAATACAGAGGGAATGTTAACTACGTCTTGCCGATGATGGGGTAAAAATAATTCAACCTGATTAAAAGGAACAGAGAAAGTAAATGTGGAACCTTTATTAAGCTCGCTCTTCACTGAAAGCTCTCCATCAAGTATATCAGCAAGCTTCTTACTTATAGCAAGACCTAAACCTGTTCCTCCGCGCCTTCTTGACTTAGTATTATTTAACTGTCGGAACTCTTCAAAAATCATATCAATTTCTTCTTCGGCAATTCCAATACCTGTATCAATCACCTCAAAATTTAGCATTTCATTTCCTAAAGTAACCTTTAAAGTAACTTTCCCTTTATCTGTATACTTAACAGCATTTCCCAGAAGATTTATTAAAACTTGGACTACCTTTCCCCGATCCGTACTTATTACGGTGTGTGTGTCTACATTTCTAATGACTTCGTATTTAATGTTTTTTTCATTTGCCAGAAGAGCGATTGAGCTAGATATTTCTTCCACAATTTCCTCAAGAAAAACATCTTCGTATATAATTTCAACTTTGCCAGCTTCTATTTTCGAAAGATCAAGGATATCATTAATAAGTGACATTAATCTTTTTCCGCTATTTAATACCACTTTCAATCGTTCCTTGTTCCGAGGTTCAAGATCAACTTTTTCCAGCATAAGCTCTGTAAGGCCTAGAATTGAGTTCATCGGAGTTCGAAGTTCGTGTGACATATTTGCGAGGAACTTGGATTTGGCATCTGTTAATTCTATTGCCCTTTGTTTTTGTTTTTCCAATTCTACAGTCTGAGTTTTTAGCTCCTTATGAAGATGCAATAAGGTGTCATTCTGTTCTTTTATCTGAACATTCTGTTTTTGGTATTCTTCATTTAGCGTCTTCAATTCGGAGACAAGTTTTTCAAGCTGCAACAAAGCCCTTGCGTTTGTTATTCCAATGGCCAGCTGATCTTTAATTTTTTCAAGGTAATCCCTAATCTCTTCACGCGGCCTTGTTAAAGAACCCAGTTCTAAAAGAGCAACTGGTTTATTATTATATACTATTGGAAGGAAGAGCAGATATTTTATTCTAATGTCAATCAAGCCTGTCGATACAACTGGAAGTGCGTCCTCATCATAAAGTTCGAGACTTTCTTTAGTTTCAAGAACCTTTTTGAAAAACACAGATATTTCGGGGCGTTCTATGTAATCAGCATTTAAACCATAAGCAGAAATCAGATTAATTTCATCATCAACACTATAAAGCCCACCAATAAGAAAATCACCCGTATCAAGTATTTTCTTTAATGCTACTTCCGATATTTCTTTTAGCGACGGGTTCTGATTAATTAAAGTAATGAATTCAGCGTAGTCATTTTTTGCAACTTCTTTCTTTTCAAGCTCCTCCAGCATTCTGTTGAATGCCACCCCTAATTTTCCAATTTCGTCCTTGCTTTTAACATCAATCTTGTAATCAAATTTACCAGCATAAGTTTGCTCGGTTGCCTTACTCAGTTCGGTTACTTGTTTTCTAAATTTATCAGTAAACACCATTGTAAAAATTAATGAGAGTGCAATACCGACAAAACCGATAATAATAAAAATACTTTTTAGTGTGCTTCTTAATTCGCCCGCTTCAGCAAATGTAGTAAATATTAAGTAATATAAATTTTCCTGACCTTCTGCAGATGCGGGTTTGTAAATTGTGGCCAGGATATCTTTTGATTCGGTCCCCTGAATATAAAGCTCAAAATTGTTTTTGTTTTTCAGATTATCTACAGCCTGGCTTAAAACATAAAAATATTTCTGGTTAACACTCTCATTGGAAAAATCGGAAGGGTAACCGTTCCAAATCAGGGCAATATCTGAATTAATTCTTTGAGAGATGTCATTCAGCATTTCAGTAGTAATAGCTCTTCCATATACATATTTTCGTCCATCGGGCGCAGAGAAAAACATTGCCATTAAATATGGATTATAATTCTGAAAATCCCTTAGGGTGACCTCTTTTTCTGGGAGGAAGATATTTTGTTTAACTAAATAGTGTGAAATCGATCCATCTGCTTCATTGCTTAGTTCAAGAATGAAATCAACGTTCTTCATTTGAAGCTTTTGCTCTTTCCAGAATGTTTCTATTCCCCTATTGTAGACAGAAAAAAAATCGTCTTCTGTTTCCGATTGAAGCAGCCTGTAAACATACGTAAAGTTGTTGGCGGATTGTCTTAGATTGCGGGTTTGAGAAGAGGTTAATACTTCATAAACTATGGTGTAAAAAACAAAAAACGAGCTGCCAAGGATTATTACAACAATCAAGAAATTGATTAACAATATTCTGAGGCTGATCTTCATTTATTACTTTAAAGAAATTAATTTTTCTTTTGAATTACTTTTTTGATGGATGAAAGAAGTTCGCTTAAATTGTAAGGTTTGCAAAGAAAATCGGAAGCGCCTAATCTTGCAGATTCTATAGCGCTTTTTACATCTGAATGAGCAGTTAAAATTATTACTTTAGGTTTGATGCCCGGATGGATATTAATTTCTTTCTGCACATTAAATCCATTTTTCCCGGGCATATTAAGGTCAAGAAGAATAAGATCTGTTTTAAAGTCTTTTAGAAATTCTGCTACATTTTCTCCATCTGTAAGATACCTGGTTTCATAACCGGCTTCATTTAATTCATCCGAGAGAAAATTACATAGATTAATATCATCATCAACTATTAAAATTGATTCCATTGTTAAGGGGTCTCTTCACCGGAGCTTTCAAACTGATAATACTTAATCCGGTTTCTGCCTGTGTCCATTTCTCTCTCAATAACATTTTCCCATTGTGGATTTTCAAATCTTTCCTGAAGTGTAGGAATAAGCTCTGTTTTTAAGAGTATAACAAGTTCTTTCTTACGAACTATGGTCTGGTCGTAGCCGGTTAAATATCTAATACCAAACACCCACCAGGGAAGATCTTTAAGGAATGGAATACCATTGCGGACTATTGCCTCTTCATTTAAAAATAATCCACCAATTGCTGTCTCTTCTCCGTTGAGCATTAAAACCTGTGTGGCTGCAGTTGTTTTTCTTATCTCAGTAGTCAGCTCAGAGTATATAAAAGAACTTCGCTCAACCGATATATTCAGCAAAGCATAATCTAATCCACCTTCCTTGTGAATGTAAGGAGTAACTATTATAATCGTTCCGGTCGGGAAGAATTTTTCAACTGTGTTTCCAGCAAAATCTCTTGTCCTAATTGAGAAATCTGAACCTATTTGTATTTTTCCTTCGTTTCTGTCCCGAACAACTATACTAGGATTTGAAATAATTTCGCCGAGATTATTTGCTTCAAAGAATTTAAAGACGGCTGTAGCTTGTCCAAAAAAATCTCCAATCCTGAAATCAGAAGTAACGCCAAGCTTAAATTCCGGCGGCAGGCCCTGTGATTGTTGTCCTCCTGTTTCTGGATCTCTCTCGGTTTCACTTCTCAGAATACCGGCTATATTTGTCTGTTCACCTGAGAGTAAAAATCTCCAGTCAAAGCCAACTTTTCTGGCATTCTCAACGTCTATTTCACAAAATACTGCTGATATTCTAACTTCACGCTGTGAGACTGGCGCATAAGTCTCAGGAGTTTTATCAAATTCTTCCGTTGCTTTGGACCTGACGATGATAACATCTTCTTTCATCTCGTACTCGAGACCGGAAAAATTAACAATCATTAACAGCGCTTTATCGTAAGGCATATTGGTAATCTCAATACCAATAGGATCTTTCCGCTGAACAGTTGAAACAATCCTCCTTCCGGAAACACTCTCGCTTACCTTACTAAGCAATTCAATTGCCTGATCGAAGGGAAGTGTTTCAGACATTGTCACCAGCTCGTCCGGATTCTGCGATGTTTTAAACCTGCGCTCCCAATATTCCTGGGGGGATGCCTGAAGGACGATGAAAAGTGATATTACGAAATAAGTTATTATGTTTTTCATGCTAATACTCTTATTTTTTATTTAAATTTCTGTCTAATTCCAGTGTTACTTGTTCAATGATTCCGCCCTTATTCAGGATGAAGCTAACGGTGTTATTGTCATAGTCAATTTTAGTGAGGTATCCCAAATAAACCTGCTCACCTTCCCAGACCAGATAGGTGTTCCCACTATTATCAGCAACAAAAGCACCCTCTGGGATTAATGCTAACAATCTGGCTCCCTGAACGTCAAGTAAATTGTCTATGTTCGGAGGAATTTCATTTCTGATCAGCGGATAGAAAGCGTCATAAATTGGTCCGGTAGCAAGATTATTTTCAACATATTCTGCCGGTGCAAACCGGTTATCGGAAGAATAATAAACCTGTGCTACAAGATCAAAGTTTACAAGGAATAAAGGTACCTCTTCATCTGTCTTTACGAGATTGGTAAGAGAAAGCTTACTGATTTTTTTAAGTTCCTTGCTTTGCTCTATTGCGTACACCATCTTATAAACATCATTGTAATTTCCTCCACCTGTAAGTTTATATTCGTGGAAGAAAAACTCCTTGTCAGGAGCCTGCCTGAGGTACTCCACATTCACCGTGGTTTCTTTCGGGAAATTAGCAACAATGTTATTTATGAAGTTATAAAACTTGATGGAAGAAATGTCCTTTGGAATATTAAACTCCCTGTTGGCAAGAATTGAATCAAGCTCGGCTGATCGTTTCTCCAGCTCCTGATACCGGTCGTCTAATTCTACCGGGTCATAAACGTTTTTATTTAACTCATCAAGTTTTTCCTGCCTTGCTGATAAATCCCCGCGTTGAATAATAAAAATATAAATACCACCAGCAACAAGGATGATTATCAGTAGTGCAAGAACACTAAGAGTGCTAATCAATTTCTTATTCATTTTGATACTTCTGATTTGAAATTTGAAAATTTAAATTGAACCTGTATGCACTCCTTTCCCGTAACTCTTCGTATAGCATACTTTGTAGCACCGCATTATTAATTGAATAAGCAAAATCTGTAAGTGAATTCCGTGTTAAAGAATATCCTTCTGCACCAACGCGGTCTCCCTCATTACTTAATTTTGAGAGCCACATATTATTACTATTTTGGCAAAAACCCGAAATTTGTTTAACTAATTTCTTCCAAACTCCGGTTCCAGCAGCAGCCGAGTCTAAGATCGCCACCGTCTGACCAAAACTGCCAATTTTTCCTTCCAGATTGGCAATCCTGACTAAAACTTCTTGGTTCTGTCTCATAAGAATTGTCTTTGCCTCGATTTCCTTATCAAGTTCAGAAAGAGCTCTATTATTATTAAGGACCTTTTGAGTTATGAAAAATGCAGCTATGAATAAAAGCGGTAATAAAGCATATCCATGCCAGGAGAACTGAACGATTTTCTGTTCTTCCTTTATATACTTTGGTAAAATATGCAACCCCTGGTGTTCTTTGTTTAGTTCATCGTAGTAATCAAGGGCTACAGCTACGGGAATACTATAAGTAGAAAATTTTTCTTTTGTTTCTTCATTCAGAGCCGATAAATCAAGGTCATCAAATTCCAAACGACTCACATTTGCTTCGGGGAAAGTTCCATAAAATGATAATATGATATTTTCAGTGTCATCTTCTCCACACACAATAATATTATCAAGAGATGATATTCCACCATTTTCCATCTCGAGTAATATCTTTGAAAAATAAACATCATATGTATGAAGATTTTGAGTTCCAATGTCGAGAGTTGTTCCGATATGCTTAATTCTTCGTCCTTGCAAGAAAATCAGTTTGCTGTATTCCTTTCCGATATAGACAATCAAAGAATGATCATCGGGAAAAAACTTTTTCCTCTTTGCCACATAATAAGCCAGAGACAGGTCTGAACTTTTTATAGTGGGTATGTTGTAGCCTCTTTTACCTTTTTGTCTTGCAAGCGAATTAATCATGCTTGCACAAGGAATATTTTCAGTTACGAAAATAGCAAGCAAGGCCTTATCAGAAAGCTCAATGTAATCAATGCTAGTTTTATCTACTAAAATGTTCTTTGATTCAAGAATATCATTAATGATTTCCTGTTTCAATTTTGCCGGCTTAGGTGGTCTATTACCCTCATATAGATGATAATATATGTTTGGCTCTGTTAATGCAGGAAGAAAGAGGTGTTTACTTAGATTGAATCCACTAAGTGCTGAGCTAAGCTCGTTCATTCCCGAAAAATCTAACTCGCCTCTAGTAGATACAGATTCATCTAATCCTTCTATATCTAAGGATTCCTCTTCCACCCGAAAACCACCACCGGGTTTATCCAGACTGGCAGAAGATTTTGAATGACTAACTGAAGCTGTTTTTAAGACCGCCGGTTTCCCGGTTGCTGAATTTTTACTTATTACAGCCAGCTTAATGTCATTGCTTTCACAATATATTGAAATTACTGGTTTCATTTTGCTGACAACAGTTGGTTTATTCTTGTTTTATTATTTGAAAAAGTTATCGCTGTTTCGAGAGATATTCTTT
>Ga0326597_10012478_pt1 | contig 11204 bp, 10 predicted proteins | sample RVTome_12_FD_203789 | JGI IMG/M metagenome (GOLD analysis project Ga0326597, IMG submission 203789) | Soil microbial communities from uranium-contaminated site in the Upper Colorado River Basin, Wyoming, United States - RVT100D185 | ecosystem: Environmental > Terrestrial > Soil > Contaminated >... | reverse complement strand
TCGAGACCGGCTCGACCACCTCCCCGCGGTAGCCCTGCAGGAGCTCGTCGACGAAGAAGTCCCGCCCCGCGACCATGGGGCTCTTCGATGCGTACTGGCCGGGATGCCGTCGCCAGACCAGCACCTTGTCGACCTCGACGCCGCGTTGACGGGCCGCCGCCACCGCCTCGTCGGCCTTGGCTTTGTGGTCGATCAGCTCGCCGTTGCGGTAGTAGCCGTCCATCGTCACCAGGATGCGACTTCCCGAGTCGGCGATCCGGTCTCCGCACGCCGCGCCGCTGAATCCACCGAACACCTCGGAATGGATCACGCCAAGGCGGGCGCAGGCGAGCATGGAGACGGGCAACTCCGGCACCATCGGCAGGTGGAAGGTCATCCGGTCACCGACCGCCACGTTTCCAAAGCCGCGCAGGAGCGCCGCGAACTCGTTGATCCGCTTGTAGAGCTCCTGGTAGGTGATCGCCTTGGTGGCTTCAACCTCCGGCTCGGGCACCCAGATGAAAGCCGCCTTGTTCCGACTGGTCACCAGGTGGCGGTCGACGCAGTTGTAAGAGGCGTTCAGCCGCCCGCCGACGAACCAGTTCCAGAACGGCGGGTTGCTGGTGTCCAGCGTCGTGTGCCAGTAGCCGTCCCAGGTGAGCAGGTCGGCGTATTCCTTGAAGCACTCGGGGAAGTGCTGCTCGCTGAATCGCTCGAAGATGGCAGGGTCGGCCGCGTTCGCCTGGGCGATGAACTTTGCGGGAGGGTAGTAGTGCTCCTCTTCGCGCCAGTGAACGGCGATCTGTGCCTCGGAGACCTGTGCTTCCCGCGCCTCCCGTTCCCTAGCCATTGCTCCGCCTCCTGCTGGAAGGACGACTCCAAGGACCCATTCTATCCGCGGCCAAGGCGACGGAACTCAGAGGGGAAGGGCTTCGGCACCCCTCAACCCTCCCACGCCCACTGCATGACCTGTCCGCTCCTCGTGCGCTGAAGTCAATCCTCCCAGGGGAAGGCGCCGACCCGCTGGACCGCGGCGGCCGCTTCCTCGGCGCCCCGCGCCAGGCTCCGCGCCGCGTCACGCGAAGCGCAGTACTCGCGCACGAAACCCGCGGCGAAGGTGTCGCCCGCGCCCGTCGTGTCCACGACCTGCGCAACCTCGACCGCGGGACACGAGAGGCGCTGCTCGCCGCCGAGGACGAGGCTTCCCTGCCCTCCCAGGGTGACGGCGAAGAGCTGGTGCTGGCGGCGGGCGAGCCTCTCCAACGCGTCGATGAGGGCCCCATCGCTCGCGCTCAGCCCGAAGAAGCCGAGATGAAAGCCTTCGCGGCAGCGCTCGACGATGCCCGCCCCGCCCGTGACGCCGGACAGGTCGCCGAAGTCCACGGCCCGGAGCCCCGGCGACGGCGACTCCATCACCGAGTCGAAGAAGCCCTCGATCTGGGCGTAGACGACGGCCATGAGCACGTCGCTGCGGGCGATGACCTCGCGCTCGCGTGGGCCCAGCCGATAGCGGCCCAGGACCCCCTGCTCGTAGCGCACGAAGATCTTCTCGCCCGACGGGTGGTGGTCGATGTATTGGATGGAGGTTGCGCCGTCGAGCTCAGCAACGCAGGCCTCGAGCCCGAGCTCCGCGAGGGCGCGGCGGACGAGCCGGGCTTCGCGATCGGTGCCCAGGGCGGTGACCACACCCACCGTGTCCGTGCCCGGGAACAACCTTCGCGCGTTGGCCGCGAAGTTCAGCGTGATCCCCCCCGGCCGATCGCGGCCGAGGTCGAGATAGCGGTCGACGCCGCAGTCCCCGACGGCGGTGACTCTCACCGTTCCGGATCGTACACTTCTGGCCGCGGGAGGCGCCATGAGCGGATCGCGTCGTTCCTTTCTGAAGCAATGGGCGGCCGCGCCGGCGTTGGCGCTTTCGCCGTCACCGAAGGCGCAGGCCGTCGACCGCTCCTCCTTCGACCCCTGGATCGAGGTCCGGCCGGACCATCTGCGGCACAACCTGGCGCAGATCCACCGCCGCGTCGGCGGCCGTCCGATCCTGGCCGTGATCAAGAACAACGGATACGGCCTCGGCGTGGTCGCGGCGGCGCGCGCAGTCGAGGCGGAACCGGCAATCGCCGGCTTCGCGGTCGTGAAGCTCCACGAGGCCGCGACCCTGCGCGACGCCGGTCTGCGCAAGCCCGTCCTCTGCATGGGGCCCCTCGGCGAAAGCGACTTCGAGGAAGCGGTGGCGCGCGACATCCAGCCGATGGTGTACACGCCCGTCGGCGCGACCCTGGAGCGGATCGCCGCCCGGCGCGGCCGACCGGTGTCCGTCCACGTCTGCGTCGACACCGGAATCGGCCGCGTGGGGGTGCCGCACCGCGAGGCCGCCGCCCTCCTCCGCGACCTCGCGCGAAGGCGCGGCGTGAAGATCGCGGGCACCATGATGACCTTCACCGAGGACCCGGAGTTCGACCGTGAGCAGCTGCGTCGCTTCGAAGCGCTGTGCGCCGGGCTCGGCGCCGAGGGGGTCTCCCTCGGCCGCCGTCATGCCGCTTCCAGCTTCGCCCTCTTCCAGAACGAGAGCGCGTTCCTCGACATGGTGCGTCCGGGGATGGCGATCTACGGCGTCTACTCCGAGACCCCCTTCCGCGGCCTGGGCGTGATGGACCTGCGACCGGCCGTCGCCCTCCGGGCGCGGGTCGCGTACGTGAAGCAGTTGCGCGCCGGCGACAGCGCCGGCTACAACCGGGCCTACCTGGCGCGGGAGGACGTGTGGGTGGCCACGCTCCCCGTCGGCCACGCCGACGGCTTGCCCCGCGCCGCGGCCAAGGGCGGCCGGGTGAAGATCGGCGGCCGGCTTTTTCCCCTGGTGGCTACGGTCTCGGCGAGCCACTGCATCGCCGAGCTGGGCAAGGAGCCGCTGGTGCGCGCCGGGGACATCGCCACGCTTTTCGACTGGGAAGACGGCTCACGACCGGAAGACCTGGCGGCCGGCCTCGGCGGATCGGTCTACGATCTGCTCATGCATCTCAACCCCCTGCTGCCGCGCCGGGTCCTCTAGGCAGTCACGGTCGGGAACCTACCCCCTGGCCGACGCGAGCCGGATCGGGTAGATTCGAAGGCCGGTGGACCTTCGACGGCCAACGGAGGTAGACGCATGTTGAGAGACCGCCCGCTCGCCCGCCTGCGCCCGCTGATCCATTCCAAAGCTGCTTCGCCGCAAGACGCCATGGCAACGCTCGCCCGTGCCATGCACGGCCTGCCCGGCAAGGGCAGGTTGCGCATCACCAGCCTCGGCGGCAAACACTCGACGTCCTGGACGGTGAACCATCTGAACCGCAAGGCCTCCGTCGAGCGGGCGGGGGCACGGAAGTCCACCGCCGCGACGTGCGAGGTGCTCGCGAGCGACGAGACGCTGCGCGCGATCCTCGCCGGCGAGCTTTCGCCCCTCGAGGCCTTCGTGCAGGATCGGTTGCGCATCCGAGGGGACGTCGAGTACGCCCGCGTGGTCCTGCGCCACCTCGCCTCGAGCTCGGACGCATCGACCGAGGTCTGCGATTGAGGCACACGAGCATGAATGACGGAGATCGGCGATGACGGACACCGTAGGACAATGCACCAGGATCGAAGTCCTACAGCACTCCGGAAAAGTCTGGGTGCAGCCGGCGGGTACGACCTCCCCCGAGCTATTTCTCCTGTGGTTCTTCATAGGCACCCGCGACATCGTGACGAACGAAGACATCTCCGCCTTTGACCGCGTGCGTCACAGCATGTGGGTGGCGATGCTGCAGCGGGCGATGGACAGCGGGCAGCCGGTTACGATCACCCATGACGACGCCGGCGCGTTTTGCCGCGCGGTGAAGGTGGGCACCTGAGAGGCCGGCGGGTTCAATGACGGTTCCGAAAGATGCAAGACCGTTCCCGAAGAAGGCGGTGGACGCCGCCAAGGCGATCAAGGCCCGTCGCGCCCCGGCTCTACGCGCCTACCCTCATGTGTGCGGCCTCGGCGTCGGTTTCAAGGTCAAGGGCGGGAAGCGCCTCCCGACGCTCGCGCTCCGCGTTTACGTGACGGACAAAGTCCCGCTCGGACGACTCAAGCCCGCCGACCGCCTTCCCCGGACCGTCGACGGCCTGCCCGTCGACGTGATCGTGCGCCGGCCGCGGATTCGGATGTTCGACCCCTATCATCCCGCGCCGACCCACTCCATCCCCTACGGCGTCCTCCTGGGCGGGATCACCGTCGGCGTCGAGGGGATTGGCACCGGGACTCTCGGTGGCAGCATGTTCGAGAACGGCTCTCTCCTCGACGTCATCCTGACCAACTGGCACGTCGCTTGCCTGGAGATCGATTGCCGCAGCGGGAACGTGCTGCAGCCCAGCGAATTCGACGGCCGTGGCCGGGAACGCCGGGTCGGAACCGTGCTGCGCTCGGTCCTGGATGAACGCGTCGATTGCGCAATCCTCGGCCTCAACGGTGTCGCATTCCTGGAGCGCACGGTCCTCGACGTGGGGCAGATGGGCGTCGTCGTTCCGGCCGAGCTGGGGATGGCGATCCAGAAGTCCGGCCGGACCTCGGGCCTCACGCTCGGAACAATCATCGATGTCGACGGGGACGTCGACGTGAGCAACGCCTCCGGCGAAGGATCCGTCTTCCATCACACCGGACAGATCGAGTTCGAAGGCGACGACGGCATGGTGCAGCGCGGTGACTCCGGCAGCCTGATGCTCGACATGAATGGGAACGTCGTCGGGCTCGTTTACGCCGCAACTGAGGACGGCGACTCAGGGCATGCCTGCCATATTCAAGACGTCTTCAATGCCCTCGACATCAACCTCACCGCGGGAATGTCCCAACAGGACCTGATCGCCGCCACCACCGGGGTCTTCGAGTAGGCTCGCGCCTGGACGCCGGCTCCTCTGGCAAAATGCCGCGTCATTCCGACCGGGGGTAGGCAAATGAGATGGCGCGGGCCCGCGGCCCTGCTTCTTTGCTGCTGCGCCGTTCCCGCGATCTGCGGCGCCGCCGCGCCGGCCCGCGCGCCCCTGCCGGCGTCGCCGCCCACCTTCGACGTCGTGATGGTGGAGGCCTGGATCCCGATGCCGGACGGCGTGCGCCTGGCCGCCGACATCTGGCGTCCCGAGGGCGCCGGGGACCAGGGGCGCTTCCCCGTGCTCCTGGAGTACCTGCCCTATCGCAAGACCGAGGGTCGCGGGAGTCGCTACCCCTTCTACGCGTACTTCGTCCGCCGCGGCTACGTGGTCGCGCGGGTGGACATCCGCGGCACCGGCAACAGCGAGGGCACGCTGATCCCCCACGAGTACAGCGATATCGAGAACGCCGACGGCGACCAGGTGATCGCGTGGCTCGCGAAACAGCCGTTCTCCAACGGCAACGTCGGCGTGTTCGGCATCTCGTGGGGCGGCTTCAACTCCATCCACATGGCGATGCGCAAACCAAAGGCGCTGAAGGCGATCATCGCGGTGGACGCCACCGACGATCTCTATCAGGACGACGTGCACTTCATGGACGGGATGATGCACGTGGACTCCTGGGAGATGAGCCAGGACCTCGCGAACGCGATGCCCGGCGCCCCGGACTACACGATCGACGAGAAGTACTTCGCGGAGCGCTTCGACACGCCGCCGTGGATGCTGACCTACAAGCGCCAGCAGCGCGACGGCCCCTTCTGGGACCGCACCGCGCTCAAGACGCGCTACGACGCGATCGAGATCCCGACCTTCGTGGTCGGCGGCTGGTACGACGGCTACCGCGACAGCGTGCCGCGCATGCTCCAGCACATGAAGGCGCCGGTGAAGGCGATCGTGGGCGCCTGGAACCACACCTACCCGAACGACCCGTACCCGAAGCCCGGCTTCGAGTTCCGCCACGAGGCGGTGTGCTGGTTCGACCGGTGGCTGAAGGGACGCGACACCGGGATCCTGCAGGAGCCGCGTCTTTCGGTGTACGTCCGCAACTGGCACCCGCCGGGGCCGTACCTCGACGAGGCGCCCGGGGAGTGGCGCTACGAGGAGGGATGGCCGATCGCGCGGATTCGCGACCGCGTGTTGTACCCACGCTCGGACCGCTCGCTCTCCGAGACGGCGCCGGCCGTCTCGTCCGAGCGGTTGCGCTACGTGCCCACGACCGGCGTCGAGGCCGGCGGGCCGGTCATGTGGTTCGGCGACGTGGCGCCCGACCAGCGCCCGACCGACGCGTTCAGCCTCGTCTACGAGACGCCGCGCCTCGAGGCCGACCTCGAGATCCTCGGCCTGCCCCGCGCTCTGCTCCAGGTCTCGGCCGACGCACGGCAGGCCCACTGGTTCGCGCGCCTCAACGACGTGGCCCCCGACGGCACCGTCACCCTCGTCGCGAGCGCCGGCCAGAACGGGGCCCACCGGGTCTCGGCCCGCGACCCGAAGCCGATCGAGCCGGGCCAGCCCTTCCCGCTCGAGATCGAGATGCACTTCACCTCGTGGGTGTTCCCGAAGGGCCATCGGATGCGCCTCGCGGTGAGCAACGCCCAGTGGCCGATGATCTGGCCCACGCCGTACGCAATGACGACGACGCTGCATCTCGGGCCCGAGGGCACGCGCCTGCTGCTGCCGGTCGTGCCGTACGCCGAGCGTCCGCGCCCGAACTACCTTTCGATCGAGTCGCGGGAGGAGAGCCTGCCCGGCTTCGAGACGATCGACCTGGGCACGCCCTCGGGCTACGGCGAGATCTCTTCGGTGGGGCGGAACCCGCAGAAAGGGACCGCGAAGGTGGTCGCCACGAGCACGAGCGCCAGCCGTTTCCCGTGGGGGGAGGAGTACAACACCGAGTCGATCACCCACGAGGCTGACGAAGGCCGACCCGAGGCGACGTCGGTGCGGGGGGAATACGGCACCACGGTGAAGTTGAAGGACCGCACGCTGCGCTGGGAGAGCGTCGTGGTCTGGCGCAGCGACCACGCGAACTTCCACTACTCCGGCACACGGCGCCTGCTGAAGGACGGCACGCTCATTCGCGAGAAGAAGTGGGAGCAGGCCATCCCGCGGGACCATCAGTGAGGAGGAGCCGACACGCATGCCCTTGATCGATCCCGGAAAGAAAGCGCCCGCCTTCAGCCTCCACGACCAGAGCGGCAAGACGCATCGCCTCTCCGATTACGCCGGGCAGTCGCTAGTCCTGTACTTCTATCCGAAGGACGACACGCCCGGCTGCACGAAAGAGGCGTGCGCGTTCCGCGACAACCTGCCCCGGTTCGAGAAGGGCAAGGCCGCGATCCTGGGCGTGAGCATCCTGGACGAGTCGAGGATCGGCCCGGACGGGAAGGTCCGGAAGCGCTGGGACAACGTGAAGGTCGACGGGCACGCGGACGACGTGCTCGCCGCGCTCGCCTAGCGCGCGCTCACTTCCCTGCCTCGTACACGAGCTTGCCGCCGACGATCGTGTAGAGGACCTTCGCCTCGAGCAGATCGGCGGGCCTCGTCCGCCCCACCTCCACGAGGTCGATGTCGAAGATGGCGACATCGGCCAGCTTGCCGGGCGTGAGGGTCCCCTTCTGGCCCTCCTCGAACGAAGCCCAGGCCGGGCCCCTGGTGTACGCCTCGATCGCCTCCTCGATGGTCATGCGCTGGTCGGGGAACCAGCCTTCCTTGGGCTCGCCCTTCAGGGTCTGGCGGGTCACGGCGGCGTAAAGCCCGTACACAGGACTCAAAAAGTAACGGGCGGCGTTGGTGCCGGGGCTGTCGCTGCCGAAGATGATGACGGCGCCGCCATTCTTCAGCTTGCGCAACGCGTAGGCGTCGCGCGCCCGCTCGTTGCCGATGCGCTCCTCCATCCAGCGCATGTCGTCCGAGATGTGGTACGGGTTGACCTCGGCGACCAGCTTCAGCCGGCCAAAGCGCGCGAAATCGTCCGGATGGACGTGCTGGGCATGGATCACCCGCCAACGGTGGTCCGTGCCGAGCAGCCCTTCCTCGGTCAGGACCTTCTCGTAGACGTCGAGCAGGATGCGGTTGCCGAGGTCGCCGATGGCGTGCACGTGGGGCGGCACGCCCGAGCGCGCCGCGACCCTGATCAGCTTCTCGAGGTTTCCGGGCGGGAAGCGCGTGTAGCGGTCCTTCACGGTCATGGTCATCGCCGCGCCTTCCTGGCCCTCGGGAAACATGACGTGGCGCAGGCTGCCGCGGTTCCTCTTGTCGTGTTGGAACGGCTCGAAGAAGAGGGCGGCGCTGTTGCCCATGATGCCGTCCACCCAGGCCTTGAAGCCCACCAGCCGAAGCCAGTCGTCCCCGAAGCCGCGCGAGAAACCGAGCGCCGCCACTTCCTCGGCCCGGTAGAGCTGCGGGCGGATGTTGATGCGGGCCGTGAGCTCGCCCTTCCGCCGGAGCTCCTGGTAGGCCATCACCTGCTCGGCCGAGGAGAGGTCCTGGATCGTCGTGACGCCGCCCTCGCGCGCCTCGCGCAGGACCGCCCGCACCTGCACCAGCCGCTGCTCGAAGCCGATCGGGGGAATCACCTTGCGCACGAGGTCCGCGGCTGCGCCCTTCAGGACTCCCGTCAGCCGGCCACCGGCGTCCTTCACGATCTCGCCGCCCGGCGGCGCCGGGGTCGACTCGCTGATGCCGGCGAGCTTCAAGGCCAGGCTGTTGGCGAGGAACGTCGAGCGGTCGAACCGGTTCACGAAGACGGGATGGTCGGGGCTGACCGCGTCGATCATCCGGCGGTCGGGCGTGAAGGGCCCGGCCGACGCGTCCGCGCCGGGCGTCGCTCCCGCCGAGCCGGCGCCCCACTGCTCGTAGGCGCCCCAGTCGCCGCGCAGGATCCAGCTCCCCTTGGGCAGCCGCATCGCCGCGCCGCGGACGCGCTCGACGAAGGGCTGTTCGCTGTGAACGTCGAGCAGGTTCGCCCCCACGAGCAGCGCGCCGGTTGCGTCCGCGTGCACGTGGGCGTCGTTGAAGCCGGGCGAGACGAAAGCGCGCGCGAGGTCGATGATGCGCGTCCTTGGCCCGGCCAGCTTCCGCACCTCGGCGGTGGTGCCAACCGCGGCGATCCGATCGCCCGCGATGGCCAGGCCCTCGGCCCACGGCCGGCTGGCGTCGAGCGTGTAGACGCGGCCGTTCGTCAGGACGAGGTCGGCCGGTTGCGCGGCGGCCGCGGCGGCGGCCAGGGAGAGGACGAGAGCCAGCGGCAAAGCGCGCATCACCACCTCGCGTGCGTTCATCGCGTAAACTCTGGCGGGGGCGTGGGAAGGGACGTTCATGAAAGTGAAGGCTCCGAGTCTCGCCGTCGCGTTGACGCTGCTGGCCCTGCCCCTCCTCGCCCGCGACCCTTCGCGGGTCGCCCCGAACGACGCGCCCTCGTCGGCCGACGTGGCCCCGCCGAATGAGCCGGGCGAGCGGCTGGAGGTCAGTGGAGTCGTGTACGCCGCGGACGGCCGTACCCCGGTGACCAGCGCCTCGGTGTACGTCTACCACACCGACGCGCGCGGATATTACCGGCCCGACGATGCCATGGGCAACCGCAACCCCCGGCTCATGGCCCTCCTGCGAACGGATGGCCAGGGCCGCTACTCGTATCGGACGATCCGCCCGGGCTCGTATCCGGGCACTCGGGTACCGAAGCACATCCACTACGAGGTGACGGCGGACGGCCATGGCACGCGCATCTTCGAGATCGTGTTCGAGGACGACCCGTTCCTGAGCCGGCAGATCCGCGCCGAGGCCGCCCGGCCCGGGTCGTTCTACGCGCTGCAACCGGTGCGGAGGGGGCCGGGCGGAGTCGGGCGGCTGACCCAGGACGTCGTGCTGCCGGACCGTTGAATAGCGAACCCGCGCCCGGGCCGGAACGAAGGGTCTACTCGCTCTCGATCCGGGCGCGTGTGGGCCGGCCCGCTGGCCTACTTCCTGGCGTGCGCCACCACGCGCGCGAAGTAATCGCGGTGGACCCCGGCCACCGTCAGCTCCGCCTGCGTCGCGAAGATCCCTCGGTTCGCCTCCGCGCCGCGCTTGCGGCCGAGGGCCTGGAACGCTGCGTTCATCTTGTCGATGGCCTCGGCGCTCGGAGCCACCACCACGGTGTGACGCCAGCCGGGATCGTCGGTGTGGACCTGCTCGACGTCGACGGAGTAGCCGACGATGGTGCCATCGGCCACCAGTTCGTCATAGGTCGGCTTCGAGTATTTCTCCCAGAACTCGCGCCACTGCAGGCCTTTGCCCGGCACGACCTTGCCGCTGCTCACCAGGAGGTAGCCGCTCGCGGGGCCGGCCGTCTTCCCGTTGTAGATGATGGAGCGCACCAGGTAGTCGTGGTGCTTCGCAGCCGCCATGGCCGGATTCGGGGGCAGCTTGATCAGCTCCTCGCGGGCGCGCTCGATGCCGGCGAGGTTGGAGGCCGTCCACCAGGTGCCATGCGTGTTGGCATCTTCCTGGTGCACGACCGTCTCGTAGTTGCCCCAGCCGCCGAGGGTTCCGCCGGCGGTGAGCCGCTCCAGCACGGGCCGGGTGGTCTTCTCGAAGAACGCGGCGGCCTCGCCCCACTGGGCGCGCGGCACCGTCCACTCGGCGACGAACGTGTAGACCGGGGGCTGCTCCGCCGGTTGCGCGCTGGCGCCGTACGGTGCCAGCAGGCACGGGCTCAGGACGACCAGCCGTAGCAGGAAACGATGGGGACTCGACATCCATGCCTCCTTGGGCGAGCCAGGAGCCCGCCGCAGTTGCGTACGAGAGTCGTCGTGGTCTTGCTCAGGCCCCGGGAGGGCCCGCCCGGAAACGGGGCCCGGATTGCTGCATCGGTTGCGAACGGAGATGCACGCTACATCCGGGGGTCAGGCCTGTCAAAGCCCCCGAAGACCTCGCGGTCGCCTTCGCCGAAACGGTATGCGACCTGCTCATGCATCTCGATCCGCCGCTGCCTCGCCGGGTGGTGTAGGGCGTCGGCCACCGGTCCGGCTGCCGGCCGCTGCCTGGGCGTTCGGGAATAGAATCCCGTTCCTCGACAAGGGAGAAGGTGGCGATGAAAGCCAGGACCGCCTTTCTCGTCCGTGGGTTCCTCGGGATCGCCTGTTTCTGGGCGACGGCGGCTCCGGTGGGCGCGTTGCTGGCAAGGCCCGCGCCCGCGCGAGAGGCCGCGGTGCCTACCGAGACGCTTCGCGTCACCGGATTGCGTGCGCCCGCGGAGGTCCGCATCGACCGGTGGGGCGTGGCCCACATCTATGCCCGGAACGAGCCGGACGTGTTTTTCGCGCAGGGATGGA
>Ga0326597_10012477_pt1 | contig 11205 bp, 15 predicted proteins | sample RVTome_12_FD_203789 | JGI IMG/M metagenome (GOLD analysis project Ga0326597, IMG submission 203789) | Soil microbial communities from uranium-contaminated site in the Upper Colorado River Basin, Wyoming, United States - RVT100D185 | ecosystem: Environmental > Terrestrial > Soil > Contaminated >... | reverse complement strand
GGATATCGAAGACGGTGTTCACGCTTCCCTGCCCTCTCCCCGGTTCATCGTCAAGTGAATGGTAACAGCAGAATCGCCTGAATGGGCCCCGTCTGCAGACATTCCGGGGCGCTCAATTCGACTCTGCCGGCGGCCGGCCCGGGAGGTCCTCAGCGAGTACCACCAGCGCCGCCGGACCTGCGGCGCCTCAGGCGTCGACAGTACCGAGAGGTCTGGCGTCGAGCGCGCGCATAAACACCTGCATTCCGTAATGAAGCGCGATGAATCCGCCCAGTTCCATGATCTGCGCCTCGCTGTAGTGGCGCTTCATTTCGTCGTAGAAAGCGGCGTCGACCTTCCGCGGGTCCAGGTACATCTGATCCGCGTAGCGTAGCGCGACCCGCTCCGCCTCGGAGTAGCGCGGATCGTCGTCGTAGTCGCCGCAACCGGCGTCGATGCTTGCCTCGTCCAGACCGGCGGCCATTGCTTTCCTCGAGCGCAGCGCACCGAAATAGGCATCACCGGCGAAACGTGCCAGCTGGATGCGTATGATCTCCTTGAGGCGGTGGTCAACGTTCCCCTGCGAGTGCGACACCAGCAGCGCGTTGAGAAACGCCTTGGCATGCCCGGGCACGTGGGCAAGGATGCGCGTGAACAGAGCGTCGGGTACACCCAACTCCTCCGCGCGCGCCATCAACGCAAGCAACTCGGGGTCTCGGATCTGCTCCGCACGGAGCGGTTCGACGTGCGGCATCAGTCTGCGCTCCCGCCCGCCAGGGAGACCGGCGCGGCGCCGTACAGGCGTTCGGACTCCTCCTGGCTCACCAGAGCGCCGTCCGGCGAAAACATCGGGTAGAACTTGAGGGTCCCGAAGAACGTGTGGTAACCGATGTTGAAACCGATGAAAGCACCCAGTTCCACGATCTGCGGCTCATCGTAGTGCGAGCGAAGTTCCGCGTAGAACGCGGCGTCCAGCGCCTGCGGGTCGGTTGCCATCAGTTCGCTATAGCGCAGCGCGATCTTCTCCGCCGACGTAAACCGGCTGCTGGCGGCGTAGTTGCCGACGCCTTCGTCCAGCATGTCTTCGGTCAATCCATCCCGCTTCGCCGAAGCGGATCTGACATTGCCTCAATAGCTGCACGCAGCCATGCGCGAGAGCAGGACGCGGATGATTTCCTTGAGGGTATGACTTACGCGGCCGGTGTTGAAGCTGGTGCTCCAGGCGAGGAATACCGCTTCCGCAAGGTCCGGGTTGTGCCCCATCACAGCGTGAAACGCCGGATCGGGCGCGCGGTGTTCGAGACACTGGTCGATCAGGGGCCTGAGCTTGGTCTTGCGCAGTTCATCGATGTCCAGCAGCGTGATATTCGCCATTGCCTACCCCGACTGTATCGACCGAAACGCCTCACACATGCGATTCGATCGCCTTGCGCAACACCTGCCGGCGATCGACACCGCTGCGGCGCTCGACCAGTGCTCCATCCTTGAACAGCAACAGGGTCGGCAACCCGCGCACGCCGTAGCGCTGGACGAGCGCCGGATTGCGGTCGGCATCGACCTGGCCGATCATTACGCTGGAAGGAATTTCGCTCGACAACTGCTGCAAGAGCCGGCTCATTTGTCGGCACGGAACGCAGGACGCCGACCAGAAATCGACCACGCTCACGCCCGCGCGCCCGAGCACGGCCGACTCGAAATTGGATTCGTCCAGCGTTTCGAATGTGTCAGCATTCATGCGCTGCAAGTACACACCATTGGTCCCGGTGTGTCAACGATATCCGCTCTGCGCAAGCTGCGCTACGCCGCCTTGGCAAACTCCGCTTGCACCTGTTTCAAGTGCCGATGGATGCCCGAAGCGCACCAGGCCATGATGGAGATCGCCTTTATCTCTGTGTCGGACAATGTCACCAGGCTGCACGCAACCGGCGCGCAGTAAAGCGTGAGTTTCATCGTCTATCTCGGTTGGGTAAATCTATATTGCCGGTGGATCGATATCGAATGTGTTGAGTACCATCGATGTGAGACTGTACATCCCGGAAGTCGCCACAATATCGGCCAGGCCGGCTTCACCGAACAGGTCAATTGCCGTCCGGTAGGTTGCATCGCTCAATGCATGGGTTTCCAGCAATTCCGCACAAATCCGCAGCACGGTCCTGTCCTCGGGCGAGGCGCTGGCCGGATCCCTTCCCTGAGCGATGGCGTCGATGATGTCCTGCTCAACGCCCGCTTTGCGCGAGTAGGGCCCGTGGTACGCCCAGGCAAAGCGCGCACCCCAGAATTTCACGGTCTTCAGCACCGCGAGCTGCCGCAGGCGGGGCCGCAGGGAATTGCTGCGCAGATACCCGACCGCGTCCCGATTGATGCGCATGAACTTCGGTATGCGCAGATAGGCGATGTTCGGCCCGCCGAGGAGTCCGCCGCTGGCGCGCGTGTTTGCGTACAGTTCGAGCTGCTCAGGCGTCATTTCTGCGGGCGATAATTCCTTGATGCGCGTCATCGGTTCGGCCCCTTTGATCAAAGCCACGAACTTTACACGTTGTGAAGGCGCCGAGTTGCGCCGGCCCGGGCGTGGGTCCTGGGGCGACCCATAGTGCCCTGCGTGACGCCGCGTACGTGACGACCACCGTCAAGAGCCCGCCGACTTCGCCTTATCGGACTCCCGGCGGCGGCAACGGTCCTCGGCGTCGAGCCGCTGCGGCGGTGCCGCTCGCCAGGCATGTTCACCTCGCTGGCGCATCCGGATCACCGCTCGGCCCTCGCATGGGCGATCCCGCCTACTCGCTGCGCAGCGCCTCGAGCGGATCCAGGCGCGCGGCGCGGCGTGCCGGCATCACACCGGCGGCGAGGCCCACCACCACGGCCACCAGTTCCGCAAGCAGCGCGTAGATCCAGGGAATGTGCACGGGCAGCGCCGGCAGCACGAAATGAAGCGCAAGTGCGATGCCCCAACCCAGCAGCAGTCCGGCAGCGCCACCCGCGGCCGCGAGCAGCGCGGCCTCGCCGAGGAACAGCAACAGGATGCGCCGCCGGGTCGCGCCGAGCGCGCGCAGCAGCCCGATCTCGGAGGTGCGCTCGGCCACGGCGATGGTGAGGATGGTGAGTACGCCCACGCCGCCGACCACCAGCGATATGCCGCCGATCGCCGCGACCGCGAAGGTGATCGCATCGAGCACGGTGCCGAACACTTCGAGCATCTTTTGCTGCGCAGTGACGGTGTAGTCCTCGGACCCGTGGCGCATGGTCAAAACGCGCTTGATCCCCTTCTCCACCTGCGCCAGCGGCGCGCCCGGATCGTAGGTGACGTCGATTTCCATCAGGCTCTCGCGATTGAACATCTCCAGCGCCCGCCCCACCGGTATGAACACCGTGTCGTCGAGGTCGAAGCCGAGCACCTGGCCCTTCGATCGCATCACCCCGAGGACGCGATAGCGCTCGCCGCCGACGCGGATTCGCTCGCCCAGCGGATTGCCGCCGCCGAACAGTTCCAGTGCAGCCTTGGACCCCAACACGGCGAAGGCACGCGGCGTGCGCGGATCGTCGTCGGGCAGGAACCGCCCGAGCGCGACGCGCATGCGAAACGCGGAAGCGAAATCGGCGCCCACGCCGTAGAGCGTGACGCGGCGGCCGCGGCCGGCGCGCGTGATCTCGGCGTTGCCCTGTATGACCGGCACCGCGGCCTGCACATGGGGCGCACGGCGCAGCGCCAGCGCGTCCTCGATGGTGAGCGGGCGCACGGTATTGACCGCGCCCAGCGGCGCGCCATGCGTCTGGATGCGCCCCGGGTTGACGGCGATGATGTTGGTGCCGAACTGGGTGAATTCGTCGATGACGAAGCGGTGCAGGCCCTCGCCGATGGAAGTGAGCAGGATTACCGCCGCGATGCCCACGGCGATGCCCAGGGCGGTAAGCGCCGTGCGCAGGCGCTGCGCCCCGAGCGATGCGTAAGTGAAGCGGACGAAGTCGGGCAGGAGCACTGCGCCTACCTGCGCGACAGCGCCTGCACGGGATCGAGCCGGGCGGCGCGGCGCGCCGGCGCGAGCGTGAACAGCACCGCCGTGATTACAGCGGTGGCGGGCGCGGCCACCAGCGCCCACCACGGCGCCTGGAACGGAATGGCCGGGTACAACTGGACGGCGAGGCTGCGGCCGAACTCGCCCACGGCGAGACCGGCGGCCGCCCCGCCGCTCGCAAGCATCACGGCCTCGGTGAAAAACACCAACTGGATCTGCCGCCCGCTCGCCCCCAGCGCCTTGAGCAGGCCGATCTCTCGCCGGCGCTGCGTCACCGCAATCAGCATTACGTTCATGATCAGGATTCCTGCCACCGCCAGGCTGATGGCGGCAATGCTGGCCACCGTCAGGGTCAGCGCACGCAATATGCGGTCGAATGTTGCGAGCACGGCATCCTGGGTGATCACGGTGACATCGCGCTCGCCTTCGTGGCGCAGACGCAGGATCTCTTCGATGTCGGCCCGTGCCGCGGCGATCTGCTCGCGGCTCTTGGCCTCGACCAGCACGCGAAACAGCGACTCGGTGTTGAACAGCGCCTGTGCCGCGGCCAGGGGCACGATTACGATTTCATCGGTGTTGAATCCGAGCGACTGGCCTTGCCGGGACATTATGCCGATGACGCGAAAGCGTCGATCGCCGATGCGCACCCATTCACCCAGCGCCGTGCGTGAGCCGAACAATTCGCTCGCCACCTTGACGCCAATGATGCATACCGGCTGGCTGTGGCGCGGATCGCCTTGCGGCAGGAAACGGCCCTGCGCCATTTCCATGTGCCGGATATCCATCAGTTCCGAGGTGGATCCCAGCACCGGCGTCTCGCGCACCCGCGCGCCGGCGTGCACGTCGCCCGCGCCGATGATCAACGGCGCAATACGCCGAATCGCGCGGCTGCGCCCGAGCGCCAGCGCATCGTCCAACGTCAGGTCGCGCGGTGTCTTGCCGAGCAGCACCCCGGGCATGGCGCCGGAGGTCTCACTGCGACCGGGCAACACAATGACGAGGTTGCTGCCGAGCGACCCGAACTGGTTTGAGACGTAAAGCCGCGCTCCCTCCCCGAGCGAAGTCACGATAACCACGGCCGCCACGCCGATGCCCATCGCAAGCAGAATCAGCAGGGTGCGCGAAATCGAGCCGCGCAGCACCTGCCAGGCGAATTCCAGCAGATCGGCGAATCTCATGTCCCGCTCGTGCCCCGTTCCCGCTGCTCCACCGCAGTGCGCTCCGCCGCGAGTCCAGCGGTGAGCTCCGGGGCCCGCTCATCGGAGATGATCGCGCCGTCGATCATGCGCAGCCGCCGGCGCGCGCGCGCGCCGATCTCCGGATCGTGGGTCACGAGGAGCACGGTTCCGCCATCCCGGTGCAGGCGCTCAAGCAACGCCATCACCTCCTGCCCGGTGTGACGGTCGAGGTTACCCGTCGGCTCGTCGGCGAGAATCACCGGCGGCCCCATCGACATGGCGCGCGCGATTGCAACGCGCTGGCACTGGCCGCCGGAGAGTTGCTCGGGGCGATGCCGCGCCCGATCCGCCAGGCCGTAGTCCGCAAGCAGCCGCTCCAGCCTGGATCTTCGCTCGGCCGGCGCTATGCCCGCGAGCACCATCGGCAGTTCGATGTTCTGCTCCGCCGAGAGGCGCGGCACGAGGTGAAAGAACTGGAATACGAAACCCATTTTTTCGCGCCGCACGCGCGCCAGTTCGTCGTCGCTCAGGCCCGTGACGTCTCGCCCGTCCAGCTCGTAGGTCCCGGCGTTGGGGCGATCGAGCAGGCCGATCACGTTCAGCAGCGTCGATTTGCCCGAGCCCGATGGCCCCATGATCGAAAGATACTCGCCCTGGGCGAGTTCCAGCGACACCCCGCGCAGGGCGTGAACCATTTCGCCACCGACCGCGAATTTGCGCTCTATGCCGGCGAGGCGGATCATTTCGCTCGCGACGCGCCGGCATCTTTGCGCTCCAGCACCGCGTGCGCGCCGCCCTTCACGCCTTCGCGCTCGAGCGAGGTGACGATCCGCTCGCCCTCGGCCAGACCCGATTTCACCTCGGTGAATTCCCAGTTTGAGAGTCCCGTTTCTATCCCGCGCTCCTCCAGCACACCGCTCGCGCCCAGCACCAGCACCCGGTTGCCGGGCATCAGTGCAGGCGATGGTATGCGCACCGCGCCGTCGCGGCCGGTGACCACGATTTCGATGTCGGCGCTGTAGCCGACCAGCAGATGCATCGCTTGGTCCGGGGCCTTGAAATCGACTTCAACCTCGACGGTGCGCGCCTGCTTCTCCACCGCCAACACATAGGGGGCGATGCGCCGCACGCGGCCCACGAAGTGTTTGCCGCGGTAGGCGTCCAGCGTGATGCGCGCAGCCATGCCCAGCTTGAGCTGCGCGGCATCCACCTCGTCGATGGGCGCGGAAATGTAGATGCAGGAGTCGTCGATCAGGTCCACCGCGGGCAGCGTGGGAATCCCCGGCGGCGAGGGCGTGAGGTATTCGCCGATCTCGCCGTTGACCTCGGCGACGATGCCGGAGAAGGGGGCACGCAGCACCGTGCGGTCGGTGTCGGCGCGCGCAGCGACAATGCGCGCGTCGGCCTCGAGAATCTGTGCCCGTGCCGATTCACAGCCGGCCTGCCTGGACGCGGCCTCCGCGTCGGCGCGCTCGACGCGCTCCTGCGAGATGAAGTTCTGCGCTTTGAGCTCGCGCGCACGCCGCGCCTCGCCTGCCGAGGCCTTCGCCAGTTCACAGGCTTCGCGCTCGCGCGCCCGGGCCGTCGCCCGTTGCTCGCGCGACAACTGCTCGCGCGCGGCCAGGTCGTCGCTCCAGAGCCGGAGCAGCACCTGTCCCTTGCGGACCCGGTCGCCCTCGCGCACGTTCATGCGCTCGATGCGGCCGGCCGCAGGCGGCGCGAGTTTGGCGCGCCGGCAGGCCATGACCGAACCGGCGCGGGTGTTCGCCACTGTGGTCTCGACGCGGCCCAGACTCACCTGGGCAACGACTACCGCCACCGGCTTGGGGCGCGTTGCGTACCACGCCGCAGCGGCGGCCAGCGATATAGCCATCAGGACAATCGCAACACGCACGGCAAGGCGGCGTGAGGTTCCAGAGTTGCTGCGGAGGTCAGGTGTCATCATATGTGCGCATTATGACGCGCCTTACATGCCGGATCATGGATTCCGGGCAGCGTGCATCATCTGCGCGGCCGGCTAGATGTGGGAGAAATCGACTCCGACGTCAGTACCTGCGTGGATGCGCTGGAAGGCGGCTTCGCAGTGCGCCGATTCCGGCAGCCCAGCAGTGAGATATTTTTCGAGTGCGTCCTGGATCAGATCGCTCAACGGACGTCCTTCGTCGGCAGCGCGGCGCTTAGCCCGGCGCAGAACGTCTTCTTCCAACAAGGTTCGGACTCTTTGTTTCATGGGATTCCCCTCAAGTCGAGACATTAAGCCGAACCAATGGGCCCAAGCACGAGCCCGCCTGAAAAAATCCTGAAGAATCTCCTCAACCGCTCGTCTTCTTTGGTCGCTGTTTCTCTTTGTTTGCAATAGGCGATGGCCTTCCCGTAAATCTCGGCGGCCAGCGTCTTAAGCGTGAGTTGGTCCGAGGGCTCGATATATTCGCCCTTGAGTCCGCCGCGTTGATTGGACATCAGGAATGCGGTGGCGTCATACAGGCCTTCGCGTTGCGCCTTTTCGCAGAAGATTTCGTATCTTTTTGCGTAGGAGGCATCCTTGAATTCCGGGAGCACCTTGAAATGCGGTTCCTTTTCCTTCACCGCCTTGGTCGAGGCCGCGTCATGTTCAAGGAGCATCAGAAAGCCGAGGAACGGCTTCATCGATGATGCGAACGCCTTCTCCTGATAGGCACGCCAGAAGTCATGGGCGTTGCCGATCGCTTCCTCGATGCGATTGTTGAAGTTGTTTCCGTACGACGGCCCTGCCTGCGACTTTACTTCGATGCACACGAGCAGATTGCCGTCCACGATGACGAGCAGATCCCAGCGCTTGGTCGGCCGGAAAAAGCCCGGGATATAGGAATCGATCTGGCCGGTGAAAACTTCGGCGTTCTTGACGCCTGCTTCCTTGAGCAGGTCGCGGATCAGCAAGAGGAATCCGTCAAGCTGCTTTCCTCCGGTGACCTCCGCTCTTCGCCCCTGATCCTGCACTTTTCCGCCGTCGCGGCGCGGGCTCAGCTGCCCTGTTCTTGTCTTCCAGTAGTGGCGGATCGCCTTCTTGCCGCCGGCCTGGATCAGTTCGTCGAAGTTTTTCATCGCCCCCCCGGACCAGATGGATGGTTGTCTCTGAGAATAGGTTTGTCGTGTCCCTCGTCACCCGCATTGCGGACATTTCGAAATAGTCCGGCGTGATCTCCACGCCAATGCTGTTACGCCCCCATTTCGCAGCGGCGACATTGGTGGTGCCGGTGCCCATGAAGGGATCGAGCACAGTATCCCCGACGAAGCTGAACATGCGGACAAGACGTTCAGCGAGTGCAAGCGGATACGGTGCCGGATGATCGCGCGTGGACGCTCCGGTAAGACCTGTCCAGATCTGCTGGAACCATTGTTGGTATTTGTCGGTGGAAATCACACTCAGGATACGGGCGGCGAGCGACGGCGAGCGATAACCGCCCGGCTTGCGTTGCATCAGAATGAACTCAATGTCGTTCTTGATCACCGCGTTCGGCTCATAGGGCTTGCCGAGAAAGCCGCCGCCATTGCCGTCGGCTTCGTAAGCCGCATTGGCAATCTTGTGCCAGATGATGGGAGAAAGATTGGTGAAGCCGAGTACCCGGCAATGCTCCTGGATCGAAGCGTGCAGCGGGATCACAGAATGCACGCCTGCATTCTTGCTGCGGGAAAGGCATACGTCGCCCACCACGCACACTAATCGCCCGCCCGGAACGAGTGCGTTGTAACAGCCGCGCCAGACCTCGTCGAGCGCCTTCAGAAAGGTCTCATAGTCACTGACAAAGCCCAACTGGCCGTCGGTTCGCTGGTACTCCTTCAGCGTCCAGTACGGCGGCGATGTGACGACGAGATGCAAGCTCGCCGGCTTCAGGAACTCCATGCGGCGCGCGTCCGCGTTATAGAGCGTGTGAAAAGTGGGAATTCGACTTATAGCGTCTTCGATTGCGGCGACGCGTTTCGCATCCTTTGCGATGGCCGGAAGAGCCTTTTGGTGGTCGCTCAGCTTCGATGGATCGAAGGGGAGAAAAGCCGATAGGTCGAGGCAGTGTCCGGGAGGAGTCGGAGAATTCATATCGCGATTATAGGTCGATAGTGACCTGCGATTCATTCACAGTCAAAAGTTCAATCAAGGTGCGCAAAAAACCGATGGCTCCGACCCTAATGTGTCGTTTATGAAAAGTAGCTATTGAAATGCGTTTGCGTTCGTGGCATGGCGGCTCGCAATGGTCACGATGTGCGTGCACACCTCCTCAGTGTCGTTGATGCGCTTCTCTAAATCGGCAACGGTGAACCGGCCCCCAACCGTGTCCGGCGCATCGCTGCCATGCGCGATCCTGTTGCGGGTGTCGACCATCTCCTTGATATGACCGCGGAGGCGAGGTGTGGGCACAATAGTCCCCGGGAGACCGAATACGTTCCAGATTGTCTCAAGCTGCGCAGGTCTGAACTGCGTTCCATCCTTCGGGAAAAGGCCCTCCTTTATCGCGACAGCGGCGTTCGAGCGAACCATTCTCAGCAACACAGAGCGTCCCTCCCAAGTCTTCTTCAGGGAACCATCGATGACGGACGTGAACTCGGGATCGAGCGCCATCGCCAGCAACTCGGCGCGCGTCGACGCAATTGGCAGCCCGCGAGAGTTCACGTTCTCCACGAGCGCCCTTACTGACTCGACAACAACATACTCGTAGACGGCATAGTTGTGCACAAATAGCATGCCCTTCGCCGAGCGACTGGCATCGTCTCCTATACCGACACCACGCTCATGCGATTCGACGACTCGGAGAAGTGATCGAGCCGAAGCGATTCGCTTGAGGGCCTCTGCGGTGACCCCCGCGAGTATCACGTCGCTCCGAACTTATTTGCGACGTACTCGATGCGACCGACGACCATTGTCTTGTTGTTCGTTCCACCCGTCGTCATGCCCCTCAACTCGTCCGAATCGATCCAGCTCATGACGCCACGGTTAACCAGGGTGGAGCGAGTCCTGAGTGCGAGTGCGGCGCCGACTGCGACGGCTTCAAACAGGTTGACGGGCGTGAGGCGCGTCCTACGACTGATTCCCTTCGGAAACACGCGTGCCAATTGCGAGAAGGTCTCCAAAAATACCTTCTCGGCGTTGATGTAGTCGAACGACTTCGTAGCCGCGGCCATGTAGTCGTTCAGGAAGCCAACAACCGAGTGCTCGAACATCTTGTACCGATGGAGAAAAGCGAAAAAACGCAGCACGTACTCTTCACGGGTCCCGTCCTCCTCCATCGGTTTCTTGAGCACGACAACCTTCTTAAAATCCTTCATTGCGGCCATTCGCTCCAAAAAGTCGTTGAATTGGCCACGATAAATGCAACCGCGAATCTCGTGGTCTGTGAGTTTCACGCCACCAGTGTTCAAACGCTCGAAGAGGTCGAACCGCACCTTCAGATCGCTTTTGTCGCTGAGTGTCGTCACCTTGAGCGGGCGCAGCATGAACTGCGTCTGCACGCTCGGCGGCAGCTTCTCGAAGGTGAGGTCGTTTATTGCCGTCAGCTTCTCAAGGCCCTCAATCATAAGCGGCTCAGAGATAGCGAGCGCTGTCCGACCTTTGTCGTCTCCAGCGAAATGCACGATCGTACTGAGACGCTGAACGCCGTCTACGACCTCCCACGTCCCGTTTGCATTGGTCGCCATAAACAGGTTGGGAACTGGAATTCCGAGAAAAATTGACTCCACCAGTTGTGACTGTCGGGAGGCATCCCAGCGAAAGCGCCGTTGGTAGGCCGGCGCCACGTCGATCTGGTGCTGGCTGACCATCGAGAGAACCTGCTGGACCGTGATGTCATACGAGTCAAAATCAACCCGCCTTCGTTCCTCGGCGAGCTGATCAGCGAGTCCGGGGTTAGCTTTCGCGGTCTTCGACATTCGCTAATCTCCTACAGACAGGAAAGGATAGGAAAGTCAACTGCACGAGCGGAAGTATCCTCGGCGTCGGTGGCCCGGTCAAACGCATATTTTCATCTTCGAGGCCACGTGGGAACCTGTAATCAGCCTGTCCCGGCGCACGG
>Ga0326597_10012475_pt1 | contig 11205 bp, 6 predicted proteins | sample RVTome_12_FD_203789 | JGI IMG/M metagenome (GOLD analysis project Ga0326597, IMG submission 203789) | Soil microbial communities from uranium-contaminated site in the Upper Colorado River Basin, Wyoming, United States - RVT100D185 | ecosystem: Environmental > Terrestrial > Soil > Contaminated >... | reverse complement strand
GGTGGCGTTGAAGTCGGCCACCGGCATCGGGGCGACGGGCGCGGCGGTGGAGGTCTCCTCCAACAAGCTCGCGGCGTCGACCACCACCTCCGGCCAGATCTTCCTGAAGGAGGTCTCGGCCGACGGCACCAGCGTGGACTTGGTCACCATTGACGGCGTGCCGGTCACCGGCATCACATCCGCCGGTGGCGCGGTGACACTGAGTTCGGATACGACACTGAATGTAAATGCCGCCGTCAACGCGGCTACGGGCGTATCGCTCAGCAGTATCGGCGTCCTGACGATTGCTGCGGCCGGAGATATCGCGGGCGCCAATGGCGCGGTTTCGTTGACCGGCAGCGCGATCAGCACTGCAGGGGACATTTCGACCACGGGTCAGAACATCACGTTCAATTCGCCTACCACGCTGACCGGTAACATATTGGTCAGTTCTGGAGCCGGTAACGTGACGTTCGGCAGCACAGTCGACGGCGGTTTCGGTTTGACGGTCAATTCGTCTGGTGTGACGAAATTCAGCGGCGCCGTGGGTACAACCCCGCTGGCGAGTATCACTACCGATGGCGTGGGCAGCACCGAGATCAATACCGGTATCGTCAATACGACCGGCAACATGACGTTTAACGACCCGGTGACGCTGTCGGCGAACACGGCGCTCACGACAACAGGTGGTGGCAACATCGCCTTCGCCAGCAACGTCAATGCCGATGCCGCCGGCAATAACCGGACACTGACGCTCGATTCCGGAACCGCCGGCACGATCTCCGTTACGGGCAGCGTGGGCAATTCCCAATCGCTAGCCGGATTGACGATCACCAATTCGAATGGCGCAACGTTCTCCGGCATAGTGGATGTGACGGCTTCCACGGGCACTGTCACGATTTCCGACACGGTCGCCGGCAAGACAATAGCGTTCCAGAACAATCTGGTAACAGATGTGTTCACATCGTCTAACGGTGGAAACGCCTACAACGTCTCATTCCTGGGCGGCAGCACGCAGATCAATAACAGCGCGACGTTTAGTAATACCGGCACCGTTCAGATCGGCGATCAGACCGCTGATACGACCTCGATAACGGGTGGAATTACTCACACCGCAGGCCCGACCGTGCTGGCGGGCGGGATCACGGTTACCGGACCCGTGTCAGTCAACGCGACGACCATACCTGTAGGCCAGGTGGCCACGCTGAACGCCGGCGCCAACCCTGTTACTTTCAACACGACGCTGGACGGGGCAGGTGGGCTCGTGGTGAACACGAGCGGACTCACGACGTTCACCGGGGCGGTGGGCGGTATTACGCCGCTGGCCAGCCTGCAGACCGATGCGCCGGGCACCACCACCGTCAACGGCGGCGTGGTGACGACGAACGGCGCGGGCGGGCAGACCTACAACGATCCGGTTACGATCGGCGCGGGGCCGGCGCTGACAACGTTCACGTCAGGGATCGCGAACATCACGTTCGGCCAGACTTTGACCGGTAACGGCAACGACCTCACCTTCAACCTGGGCGGCGTCGGGGGCGGCGCATTGGTCATCAATCAAGCGCTGACCAACGTCGATGACCTGATCGTAACTGCCGGCAGCGCCACGATCACGAACACGTCCAACGCCGTAGCAAACGTCGTCCAGTTCAACACCACCGGCAACGTCCAGCATTTCGAAGCGGGTGGCGTCATATTGGCTGCATCAACGGTAGGTGGCTCGCTGACGCTAACCTCGAACAACGGGAACCTGAATCAGACCGGACCGGTGAGCGTCACAGGGGCCGCCACGGTGACCACCAACAACGGCAGTATCACCACGGGCGGCGCGGGTGTGGGCTTCACCGCGGGTTCCATACTCTTTACGGCCAACGACGGCAGTGGTACCGACGTCGGTACGCTGACGGTCGGGGCCGGGGGCATCACCACGACCGGTGGCGCGCTCACGCTCAAGTCCGCGGACGGGATGACCATCAACGGTCCCGTCGTGTCGAACAACGGGAACATCATATTGGCGGCAGGCAACGTCCCGGGCATGGCGTCGCTGGGTATCCCGCTTGCAACCAATGCCGGTGGCACGGCCCTGGGAACGGTAGCGATCAATGCACCGGTGCGCGCCGGGACCGGCAACGTCACGATTTACTCCAGCGGGGCAGTCAGCCAAACTTTGCCGCCGACCGACGCCGGCGTGCAGACCAGCAATGCATTGACCGTGCGCACCTACAATGACACTGCGGGTGCGGCGACGATAACGATGGAGAATGACAAGGTGACCGGCGGCGTTACCTGCGCGACCGGCAACCCGGGCACCGGCAACTGCGCGACGCAGATCACGCTGGAAACGCGGCAGGCAGGTGATACGGGCGTTGCCAGCACCACCCCGTTCCCCGGCGGGTTTGCCGCGAGCGAAATCCGCTACAAGAGCATCAGCGGCACGCAGATCATCGGCATCGGCACGGCGAGCGACGTGCTGCTCGAGGCGGACAGCTGGGTTCTCAATGCGGGCGCGATCAACGGCGGGAACGTCAATATCGTTGCAACCGGCGCCAGCGGCGGCGGCAATATCGACGTGGGCATCGCGATCCCGACTTCGTTCATCAACAACAACCAGACCGGCGGCTCGTTGAATCTGCGCGCGGCGCGCGACATCACCATCCTGCCGGGCGGATCGATCGGGACCGAAGCGGCCCGCTTCGACCATAACCTCGTGCTGGCGGCCGGCGATGACATTTCCATTCAAGGTCCCATCTTCCTCAATGGAGACCTGAATCTTCGCGCGAACGCGCTCGCAGCCGATCTGGCCGGGAATGCCCCGCTCATGACCACCGGCAGCGTGTTCATCAACACGCCGGGCGCGACTACGGTGGAGGTGCGGGCTAAAGACATCACGATTGGCGACGTGGCGCGCCCGGTGAACGCCGTCACCCTGACTGCGGGGAACGCAGGAACGGGACAGAGCGCGGATGCCATCCTGCGTGCTGATGGTATTCTCAGTATCAATACCGCCGGCAATTTCTCTGCGACAGGCGGAACCGCTACCGCAAGCACGCCCAGCGCCGTTGCCACAACGGCTGACGTGCTTCTGAGCGCGAACGTCGTGAACCTGGTAGTGGGTGGTAATTTTATTCTGACCGGGGGCACGTCCAACATCACGAGCGGCGCCGGAACCGATCAGGAAGCCCATGCAAAAGCCAGGCTGGAAGGCACCGTCGTTGCGCTCCAGGTGTCGGGCGATGCCGGGATTGTGGGCGGCAATGCGACTGCCGCGGCGGGTGGGAACACAGCGAGTTCGTCGGCGTCGTTAGGGTCTACCACTTCCTTCAGCCCGGTTATCAGCGGCGATCTGACGGTCATGGGAGGCACATCAATCGCGCAGCCCGTCGCAAGCCAGACCGCGATGGCGGAAGCCAATGCGGAAATCCGTACTGCGGGAGACCTCAACTTGAATATAGGCGGTGACATCAATGTCATCGGCGGTATTGCTGCGGCCAACACCCAGGCCGGTGGATCTTCGGCGACGGCCACCTCCGGTGCTGTGCTTGCCGCGGACGGGATCAAGGACTTCCATGTTGGCCGCCATTTGAACGTGGCCGGCGGGAGCGCCACGACGTCCGGAGCCGGCGCGACGGCGACCACCATAGCCGGTACGAGCGCCGGCATTGCGTTGGAAACTTCTTTAACTCTGCAAATCACGACTGGCGGCAACGTGGTGCTGCTGGGCGGCATTGAGTCTGGCACAGATTCGCTGGCCTCGGCGGCGATCCTGGCCGCCGGCGAGATCAAGATGTTCATCAGCGGACCACAGGGATTGGTGCTCGGTGGCGGCGGCGGTTCCGACCTGTTCCAGCTGATCGGCACTACCCTGGTCTCTCTGGAAGGCAAGAGTTACCCGGTTACGATCCAGGGAGTTTTTGACCCGGACAACAGCCTGGCGCGGGGCGATGCATTCCTCATTTCCGGGGCGCCGCCGCTCAATCTCGATGCGCTCCTCGCCGCTTTCCTCCGGACCACCGATTGCGTCACGTTCAGCGGCGGATCGTGCACAGTGCCGGGCTCAAGCGCGAGGGCCGGCGAAACGACGAAATCCCAGGCCGCGGTGGCGGGGGTCTGCAAATAACGCCGGCGTGACGCCAGAGGCTCGATCTGGCAGACTATAGCCTTGCTAGCACGGCGCCGGCCGGCGCCGTGACGTAAAACAAGAACGCGGGATAGGTAATCATGCCGGCACAGTTCGCGCTGAATCCGCAGATTCTCAAGAGCGTACCGCTGTTTTCCCTGTTTTCCGACACGCAGCTCGCGCAGGTGCTGAGTTGCGTGCAGCACCGCAGCTATCCCCGGAACGCCTTCATCCTGAGAGCGGGGGAAGAGACCGACGCCTTGTACATCGTCCTGTCCGGGAGAGTGAAGGTGCTGATCCCGGACGAGGAAGGGCACGAGGTGATCCTTTCCATCATCGGCCCGCAGGAGTATTTCGGGGAGATGGGGCTGCTCGACGACCTGTCGCGCTCGGCCAGCGTGGAGACTCTGGAGTCGTGCGAAATGCTGCGCCTGTCCAAGGCCGGCTTCACCAACATTCTCAAGGACAATTTCGAGCTGGCGATGCTGATCATCCGCGGCCTGGTCAAGCGCCTGCGCGAAGCCGACCGCAAGATCGAAAGCCTCGCCCTGATCGACGTCTACGGGCGGGTGGCGCGGTTGCTCATCGACATGGCGCAAAACATGGACGGTAAGTGGGTCGTGGAGCACGCCCCGGCCAAGCAGGAGATCGCCCGCATGATCGGCGCATCGCGCGAGATGGTGAGCCGCGTGGTCAAGGACCTGCAAGGGAAGGGCCTGATCCGCGCCGAGAAGCGCCGCATCTACGTGCTCGATAAGACGTCCATGCAGCGGCGCGCCTCGACCAGCCACAGCAACCGCCGCCGCCCCTGACCCCCCAGGGGAGTGACGCGCCGCGTCACTGTCGAGCGGGAAGCGTCAGTCTGACCTCATTCCAGATTGTAATTTATTGATTTTGAGCATTTTGTCACTACCCGTCCCGGTCGCCACTGAGCATTTGTTCACTGTTCAGGGGGGCCGCTTATGGTATAAATTTTGCTGCAGTAATAACGAGATTCCGGGCGGAACGAACCCGTCGGGTGGTAACGACAGAGGGAGCAGACCATGAGCATTCGAAAACTGATTCTGAGGCAAGCAGGATTCCTGCTGCTGTCGCTGTTCAGCGCGGCAGTACTGGCAGCCGGCGCAGGCACGGTGACGCACCTGAGCGGAACGCTCTCGGTGCAGCGACCCGATGGCAGCGTGCGCATCCTGTCGCAGAAGTCCGAGGTGAATCCCGGCGACGTGCTGACGACCCAGCGCGACAGCTACGCGCAGATCAATTTCACCGACGGCAGTTCCCTGACGATGCGGCCCAATACCCAGATCAAGGTCGAGCAATACAACTTCGTGCAGAACCGGCCGCAGGAGGACAACTCGTTCCTGCGCCTGATCAAGGGCGGGCTGCGCACGGTGACCGGCCTGGTCGGCAAGCGCGGCAACCAGGATGCCTACAAGATCGGCACGAATACCGCCACGATCGGGATCAGAGGCTCTTCGGGCGACACGATCGACAATTCCGACGGCAAGTGCGAAGGCGTGACCCCGGGCTGCGAGAAACTGCCCGCCGGCGTCTACCACACGACTTACACCGGCAGCTACATCATGCAGAACGACGGCGGCACGCAGATCATCGGTGAAGGCCAGTTCGGCTTTGCGAGCGATCCGAAGTCGCCGCCGGTGATTCTGCCGGAAGACCCGGGGCTCAATGTGAGCCAGTTGCCGTTCACGCTCGGGGTGGGCGGTGGCCGCCTCCAGGGCGGTCCCGGACAGGAGTGCGTGGTCCGGTAAGCGCAAGTCGGCCTCAATCAGACAAACCCCGCCTCGCGCGGGGTTTGTTTTTTGGGAAGCGGCCGCGGCTCAGCGCCCCGGGCAAGCGCTTACGCGGGGCGCTTTCGATGTACAATCAAAAAGATGCTGTTGAGCGAGAAAACATCGGCGCGGACGGCGAAAAACCCGCTGCCGCCCAAGCTCGCCGCGCTGGTCCGCGAATTCTGGTGGTTCGCGCTGCTCGGGCTGGCCCTCTACCTCGTTCTCGTCCTCTATACCTACCACAAGGCCGATCCCGGCTGGTCCCATAGCGCAAGCACTGGCGCCATCCAAAACGCCGGAGGCAGGGCGGGCGCGTGGATCTCGGACGTCATGCTCTATGTATTCGGGCTTTCGGCGTACTGGTGGGTGGTGCTGTGCGGGACCCTGGTCTGGTGGGGGTTCCGCCGCATCGAAAGCGTCGCGGAAGGCGACCGCCGTTCGTATGCCGTCGCGGCCATCGGATTCGTCATCGTGCTGGTTGCGAGCTGCGGCATCGAGGCGATCCGCCTGTACAGCCTGCAAGCGGCGCTGCCGCAGGCGCCCGGCGGCATGCTCGGCGCCGTCGTCGGAGGTTCCCTGGCGCAGGCGCTCGGCTTCACCGGCGCAACCCTCATCCTGCTCATGCTCCTCGCCGCGGGCCTGAGCCTGTTTACGGGCGTGTCGTGGCTGATGGTCCTCGAGCGCCTGGGTGGCTGGACGGAAACAACCTATGCGTTCCTGATGCAGAAGTGGCAGGAACGAGGGGACCGGCGTGCCGGGGAGCAGGCGACCCTCCAGCGCGAGGAAGTCGTCGAGGTCAGCAGGAAGAAGCTTGAGGTTCACGAGCCGATACGCATCGAACAGCCTGCGGCCGAGATTCCCAAGTCGGCGCGTGTCGAGCGCGAAAAGCAGGTGCCGCTGTTCGAGAGCCTGCCCGACTCGCTGCTGCCCCCGTTGAACCTGCTCGACGAGCCGGAAAAGAGCCACGAGGTACTGAGCACCGAGACCCTCGAGTTCACCTCGCGCCTGATCGAAAAGAAGCTGCTCGACTTCGGTGTCGAGGTTAAAGTCGTCGCCGCCTATCCCGGACCGGTCATCACCCGCTACGAGATCGAGCCCGCCATCGGCGTCAAGGGCAGCCAGATCATCAATCTGATCAAGGACTTGGCGCGGGCACTGTCGGTGGTCAGCATTCGCGTGATCGAGACCATACCGGGCAAGAGCCTGATGGGACTCGAGATTCCCAACCCGACGCGCCAGATCGTGCGGCTGTCGGAGATCCTGAGTTCCCAGGTCTACGCCGACATCTCGTCGCCGCTGGCGCTGGCGTTGGGCAAGGACATCGGCGGCAATGCGGTGGTCGCCGACCTGCAGCGCATGCCGCACCTGCTGATCGCCGGAACGACCGGCTCGGGCAAGTCGGTGGCGATCAACGCCATGCTGCTGTCGCTCGTCTACAAGTCGCCGCCGTCCCAGGTCAGGTTGATCCTGATCGATCCCAAGATGCTCGAATTGTCCATCTACGAGGGCATCCCGCATCTCCTCGCACCGGTGGTCACCGACATGCGCCAGGCCGCAAACGCGCTCAACTGGTGTACCGCCGAGATGGACCGGCGCTACAAGCTCATGAACGCGCTCGGCGTGCGTAACATGGCGGGCTTCAACCAGAAGGTGCGCGAGGCGGTCAAGAGCAAGAAGCCGATACCGAACCCGTTTTCCCTCACGCCCGAGAGCGCCGACCCGCTGCACGAGATGGCATTGATCGTCGTGATCATCGACGAGCTGGCCGACCTGATGATGGTGGTCGGCAAGAAGCTGGAGGAACTGGTGGCGCGGCTCGCGCAGAAGGCGCGCGCGGCGGGGATACACCTCGTGCTGGCGACTCAACGCCCATCGGTCGACGTCATTACCGGCCTCATCAAGGCCAACATTCCCACGCGTATCGCGTTCCAGGTGTCGGCCCGTGTCGATTCGCGCACCATTCTCGACCAGATGGGGGCGGAGGCGCTGCTCGGCCAGGGCGACATGCTCTACCTGCCGCCCGGTAGCGGCTTCCCGCAGCGTGTCCACGGGGCATTCGTGGCCGACCACGAGGTGCACAAGGTGGTGGATTACCTCAAGAAGCTGGCCAGGCCGCAGTACGTGGAAAGCGTGCTGGAAGGCCCCGAGCCCGAGGAGGCGGGGGAGGGCGGGCTGGAAGGCGGTGACGCGGAATCGGATCCCCTCTACGACCAGGCCGTTGCCATCGTGCTCAAGACCCGGCGCGCTTCGATTTCCCTGGTACAGCGCCACCTGAGAATCGGCTACAACCGCGCTGCCCGGCTGATCGAGCAGATGGAGCGTGCAGGCCTGGTTTCCACGATGCAGACGAACGGGAACCGCGAAGTACTGGCGCCGGCCTCGGCATCCGAGGAACGCTAGTTTCCATATAGAATTTCCAGCATCTCCTGTTGTCCCAAGTGGATATGATGACCGCTGGAATTCGATCCATGCCCCCCCTTTTTGGCCTGCTGCTCGCCTTGATGGCCGGTGTATGCCCGGCCGCGGACACCTACAAATGGGTGGACGAGAAGGGTGTCACGAATTACGGTGAAAAGCCCCCGCAAAACCGCGCAGCCCAGCCGGTCGATACCACTCCAAGCGGGATCATCGAGGGCGGCAGCCAGTTCAGCCAGAAAGTCGATGCGGGCAAACCGCGCCACGAGGAACTGCAGCCGCCGCAAGTCGCCGCCACTCCCGTGTCGGCCGCCGCACCCGTGCGCGGCATGGAATTCGATGTCTTCATCCGCCTGCAGCGCGGCATGACCGAAGGGGAGTTGTTGCTGCGCGCCGGCAGGCCCGATCACGAGGGGGTGGAGAACTTCCGTCACGACATCGTGAAGAGCTACTATTACTTCCCGACCGTGGCCAATCCCTACACCACCGTGGTGACGCTGCGCGGCGGGCGCATCGCCAACCTGGACCGGATCAAGAAGTTCTGATGGCAAGGCTGCTCCTTTTCCTTGCGGCGTTCCTGCCCGCGCTTTTGCCTGGGGCGGCGGGAGCGGCCGGCGTCGAGTCCCTCAAGGCGATGCTCGAGCAGACTACAACGGTGCGCGCCCGCTTCGCGCAGATGGTGCTCGACAAGAACTTGAAGATGCTGCAGCAGGCGACCGGGACCATGCAGTTCTCACGCCCCGGGAAATTTCGCTGGGAGTACGACAAGCCTCACGAGCAAGTGATCGTGAGCGATGGCAGCCGGGTGTGGCTGTACGACAAGGACCTGAACCAGGTGACCGTGCGGCGGTTCGACCGCGCGCTCGGCGCGAGCCCGGCGGCGCTGCTCGCGGGCAGCAACGAGATCGAGAAGAGCTATTCCTTCACCGCTATCGGCAACCAGGAAGGGCTCGACTGGCTCGAGGCATTGCCCAGGACCCAGGACACGGCATTCGAGAAAGTCCGTCTCGGTTTCGGTAAATCGGGACTGGAAGCGATGGAGCTGCGCGACCAGTTCGGCCAGGTCACGGTGATCAAGTTCTCGACCATCGAACGCAACGCCAAGCTGCCACCGGAAGCGTTCCGTTTCACGCCGCCCAATGGCGCGGACGTGATCAGTGAATGATCTTTTCCAGAAGCGTGAACCTCAAGCCCCGCTCGCCGACCGGCTTCGCCCGCGCACGCTCGATGAAATCGTAGGCCAGGCCCATCTCCTCGGGCCGGGCAAGCCGCTCAAGCTCGCGTTCGGGGCGGGCAAGCCCCATTCCATGATCCTGTGGGGCCCGCCGGGCACGGGCAAGACCACGCTCGCGCGCCTGATGGCGCAGACCGTTGACGCCGAGTTCATCGCCATCTCCGCGGTGCTCTCGGGCGTTAAGGAAATACGCGACGCCGTGACCCGGGCCGAGCTTGCGCTGCAGCAGTCGGGACGCAACACCATCCTGTTCGTGGACGAGGTGCACCGCTTCAACAAGGCGCAGCAGGACGCTTTTCTCCCGCACGTCGAACGCGGCCTGCTCACGTTCATCGGCGCCACCACCGAGAATCCCTCGTTCGAAGTGAACGGCGCTTTGCTGTCGCGCGCAGCGGTCTACGTCCTGCAGCCGCTCACGCCGGACGAGCTCGGGCAGCTGTTCGACCGGGCGCGGAGCTCTGCCCTGAACGGGATCGAGTTCACCCAGGGCGCGAGGGAACTGCTGCTCGGCTCCGCCGACGGCGATGCACGGCGCCTCTATAACATGCTCGAGCAGATCGGCATTGCGGCGGGCGAGGCGGCGCGAAGCGAGCTGGACGAAGCTTTCGTCCGCGACGCGCTGGCCCAGCGGCTGCGCCGTTTCGACAAGGGCGGCGACCAGTTCTACGACCAGATCTCGGCCCTGCACAAATCGGTCCGCGGCTCCGACCCGGACGCCGCGCTCTACTGGTTGACCCGCATGCTGGACGGCGGCGCCGACCCGCTTTATGTCGGCCGGCGCCTGGTGCGCATGGCGATCGAGGACGTCGGGCTCGCCGACCCGCGCGCGCTGCGCATCGCGCTCGATGCCTGCGAGACCTACGAGCGGCTGGGCTCGCCGGAAGGGGAGCTGGCGCTCGCGGAAGCGGCGCTCTACATGGCGATCGCCGCGAAAAGCAATGCGGCCTACGTGGCGTTCGGCGCGGCCAAGGAACTGGTGCAGAACGACCCGACCCGGCCGGTGCCGGCGCACCTGCGCAACGCGCCGACGCGCCTCATGAAGGAGCTGGGTCACGGGCGCGACTACCGCTACGCGCACGACGAGCCGGACGCGTACGCGGCGGGCGAGGACTACTTTCCCGAAGGCATGAAGCGGCCGGAACTCTACCGGCCGACCGAGCGCGGGCTCGAAGCGAAGATTCGCGAGCACCTCGCGCGCCTGCGCGAACTCGACGCCGGCGCCGAGCGCAAGAAGCGCTAGCTTGCGCCGATTCTGATTTATCAATATAATCAAGTAGTTAATAAATTTCCCGCTCATTTTCCTCACTGTATGCTCGACATCCAGCTTTTGCGCAGCGATCTCGCCGGCGTGGCCAAGCGCCTCGCCGAGCGCGGCTTTGTGTTTCCGGTGGCGGAGTTCGAGAAGCTCGAGGCGCGCCGCAAATCGGTGCAGATCGAGACCCAGGAGCTGCAGGCGAAGCGCAACCAGCTCTCGAAGCAGGTCGGCCAGATGAAGGGCAAGGGCGAGGACGCGTCGCAGGTCATCGCACAGGTCAACGCGCAGGCCGACCGGCTGAAGGCGCTCGAGCAGGACCTCCAGGCGGTCCAGGGCAAGATCGACGATTTCCTGCTCGGCATTCCCAACGTGCCCCACGCCAGCGTGCCCGCGGGCAAGTCCTCCGAGGACAACC
>Ga0326597_10012474_pt1 | contig 11206 bp, 12 predicted proteins | sample RVTome_12_FD_203789 | JGI IMG/M metagenome (GOLD analysis project Ga0326597, IMG submission 203789) | Soil microbial communities from uranium-contaminated site in the Upper Colorado River Basin, Wyoming, United States - RVT100D185 | ecosystem: Environmental > Terrestrial > Soil > Contaminated >... | reverse complement strand
CGGGCGTCGGGCAGGAGCCCGACCGCCGTCCGGAGGAGCTCGATCCGGGCGAAGGGGTCGGATTCACCGGACAGGAGCAGGACCGGGCACTCGATCCGGGGCCAGTGGGCGACCCGGGCCTCGGCCCACTCCGGCCTGCCCGGCGGGTGAAGCGGGTAGCTGAACAGGACGACGGCGGCGTAGGCGGTGCCGGGCTCGGCCGCGGCCAGGCTCGCGACGCGGCCGCCGTACGAGTGCCCGCCGACCGCGGTCTCCGGGCCGTCGGGAACGCCCGCCCGCCAAGCCGACACGGCGTCCTCGGCGCGGCGTTTGGGGAGGTCGACCGCGACGGCCGGCACGCCGCGCCGAACCAGCCCGGCGACGAACGGCGCCATGCTGGCGGCGGTGCCGCTGGCGCCGTGGCCGAGGTGGACGGTGAGGGCCATGCCGGGCAGCGTAGCGGCTCCGTCGCGTATCCTCCGCGCCCATGGACGACCATCGACGGTGCTGGTGGGGCGGCGGTGATCGCCCGGACCCGAGGATGCAGGCCTACCACGACACCGAGTGGGGCGTGCCGGTGGCCGACGACGTCGAGCTCTTCGAGCGGCTGACCCTCGAGGCCTTCCAGGCCGGCCTGTCGTGGCAGACGATCCTCAACAAGCGGGGGACCTTCCGGGCGGCGTTCCGTGGCTTCGATCCGGCCGTCGTCGCCGCCTTCGACGACGCCGACCGGGCGCGCCTCATGGCCGACGCCGGGATCGTCCGGAACCGGGCCAAGATCGACGCCACGATCGGCAACGCCGCCGCGTTCCAGGCCGTCGTCGCCGAGTTCGGGTCGTTCGACGCGTACCTCGCGATGCTCGTGCCGCGCCCGCCGGTGCGCCTGCCCCCGACCGCGATCGCCGGCAGCATCCCGGCCTCGACGCCCGTCTCCGACGCCCTCTCGAAGGACCTCAAGCGGCGCGGCTTCCGGTTCGTCGGCTCGACGATCGTGTACGCCTTCATGCAGAGCGTCGGCCTCGTCGACGACCATCTGCCGGAGTGCTTCCGCTACCGCGGCTGATCCGGTGAGTCCCTGGCGATCGTCACCAGGCGATCGACGACGGGCGGGCTCGAGCCGGTCACGGGTTCTCCTGCGGTCGTGTCGCATCGTGCCACGCTAGGTGGCACGGCACCCGGTCAGGCTCCCGCCATGATCGCCATCGAACGTCCCTGCTGCGACCAGCCGTTCAGCGTCGAGAGCCCGGTGCCGGACGCGCTTCGCTGTGACGAGTGCGCCGTCAGCTGGACCTTGACGGACCCGGAGCCCGAATCCATCGCTCGCGCCACCCACGTTGCCCTCGCCGCCTGACGCGGGACGGCCGCGTTCCAGGCGCCTGCCCGGCGCTACCATCCGGCCGTGGATCGCGAACAGGCAGCCGACGCGCTCGACGCCCTGCTGCGTGGCGCGATCTGCGCCGCGGGCCGGCGCCTTGGGGCGCGCGGCCTGATCAGCGCCGCGGAGGGCAACCTGTCGGTCCGCCTCGGCGGCGTCCTGCTCACCACGCCGACCGGCCGGCGCAAGGACGAGCTCCGGCCCGACGATCTCGCAACGGTGCCCCTCGACCCGGCGGCCGGGCTCGACCCGACGGGGCCATCGGCGAGCTCCGACATCGCGATCCACCGCGCCGTCTACCGCGCTCGCCCGGACGTCGTCGCCGTCGCGCACGCCCACCTGCCGGTCTCGATGGGATTGACCCTCGCCGGCGAGGTCCCGGATCCATCGGCCCTCCCCGAGACCGCCCACCACCTGCCGGTCCTGCCGTTCGTGCCCTTCGGCGAGATGGGCAGCGAGGAGCTCGCCGGGCGCATCGCGGCCGCGTTCGCGCCATCGGGTCCGCCCCTGCCGGGCGCCGTGCTCCTGGAGCGGCACGGGGCCGTCGCCGTCGGGTCGCGCGCGGAGCGGGATCCCGATGGCGCGGGCCTGGAGGCGGCGCTCGTCCAGGCGGTGGACCGCCTCGAACTCGTCGACGTGCTCTGCCGGGCCTGGCGGGACGCGATCCTGCTTCGAGCCGCCCGCGAGCGCTCGGTATGATGCGGCGACGACCGCGAAGGTGGCTGGAGGAGGGACCGTGGACACACGCAAGCTGATCGCCGAGGCCGTCGGCACGTTCATCCTCGTCGGGATGGGATCACTGGCGATCGTCGGCGTGGGCGGCGCGGGTGCCGCCGCGAACATCGTCGTCATCGCGATCGGCTTCGGGCTCGGGCTGCTCGCGGCGCTCGCCGTGGGCGGCCACATGTCGGGCGGCCACTTCAACCCGGCGGTGACGCTCGGGGCGTTCCTCGACAAACGGATCGATGCGATGGGCGCGGCCGGCTACTTCGTCGCCCAGGTCGTCGGCGCCGTCGCAGCGTCGACGGTGATCCTCGCGATCAGCAACCAGGCGACGGTCGCAACCACCAGGAACCTGCCCGGCTTCGGCGTCAGTGACGTCGGGGCGTTCGCCGTCGAGGTTGTCCTGACCGCCATCTTCGTCGCCGTGATCCTGACCGTCACGAAGAAGGCCGCCGAGCACGCGATGATGGTGATCCCCCTGACCCTCCTCGCGATACACGCGGTCGGTATCCCGTTCAGCGGCGCCTCGGTGAACCCTGCCCGGTCCCTCGGCCCGGCGCTCGTGTCGATGGACTTCGCCGCGCTCTGGATCTACCTCACCGCGCCGTTCGTCGGGGCGGTCATCGGCTGGGTCGTCTTCCGGGTCCTCTCGGCCGAGGACTAGGGCCGACTACCCGTCGAGGTCGCCCGGCGACGCCGCCAGCGGCACCGCCGCCACCGATGTCGAACAGCGGTGGCGCTTCGGTCCGGCAACGGTCGAAGACGAGCGGACAGCGCGGGTGGGATCGGTAGCCGGCCGGCACGTGGGCCGCGTCCTGCGGCACCCCCTGCCGTTCGTGCAGGGTCCCATACCGCGGTGGCGGCTCGCAACCCGGGATCCACGATGACCCGCCTCGCGCACGGGGGTTGCGGCTGCGGCGGCCGGCGAGCCGCGGGTCAGATCCGGAAGTTGGCGGTCGGGTCGTCCTCGAGCAGCCGGGACCGATCCACCCGGAAGGCCTCGATCTCCCCGGCCGACGGCGTCCCGCCGTCGAGGGCCAGCTCGACGAGGATGCGGCCGAGGACCGAGGCGAACTTGAAGCCGTGGCCGGCCCCCAGGGCGAGCACGACGCCGGGGTGGTCTGGCAGGCGATCGACGACGAAGTCGCGCTCCGGGGTCAGCGTGTAGATGCACGTCTTCGTGACGATGTCCGGCCCGACCGCACCCGGCAGGTGGCGCTCGAGGAAGGTGCGGACGCGTTCGTGTGCCTCGACGTTGACGTCGAACGTCCGGGTCTCGAGCGTGATCTCGTCGCCGCCGACGTCCTGGGCCGCCTTCGGGCCGGCCTCGCCGTAGGTCGGGAAGCCGTAGAACGCGGGCTCGTCCATCCAGATCCAGATCGGGAAGCGATCGGGCGCGAAGGCCGCCGGATCCGGGCAGGCGAAATAGGTCACCTGCTCGCGCGTGATCGTGAGCGGCAGCCGCCGGCCGAGGGTCGCGAGGAGACGGTTCGTCCAGGCGTCCGTCGCCAGGACGACACGGCCGGCCCGGTGGACGGCTCCGTCGGCGGTCGTGATGGCGTACTCCCCGCCGGCGTCCTGGATCCCGACGACCGGCGTTCGCTCGAGAAGCGTCGCGCCATTGGCGACCGCGAGCGCCCGGTGAGCCGGGTTGGCCCGGTTCGGGTCGGCGATGCCCGACTCCGCCTGGAACAGGACCGAGGCGTCGTCGGGCAGCCGCCACTGCGGCCAGCGGCGCATCGTCTCGGCGGCGTCGAGGCGCTCGAAGGGCACGCCCTCCGCCTCGAGGCTGCCGGTGTAGTCGGCCCGGTCGGTGACGCCGCCAGCGGGGAAGATGTCGAGGCCGCCGGTCTTCGTCATGATCCGCACGCCGCTGGCGGCCTCGACCTCGGCCCAGGTCGCGTAGGCCCGCTTCGCCAGCCGGACGTAGTCGGGCCGGTGGTAGGAGAGCCGGATGATCCGGGAATGGTCCTGCGAAGCGCCGTTGGGATGATCGAACTCGAACTGCTCGAGGCCCAGGACGCGGGTGCCGGGCCTTGCCGCCGCCCAGTGGGCGGCCGCCGACCCGATCGCGCCCAGGCCCACGACGACGACGTCCCAGTCACGCTGCATGGCCCGACGCTAGCAGGTCGCTGCGGGCCGGCAGTCCGTGGCACCGGGTCGCGGGACGGGACCGGCGGGTCGCTGGACGGGACCGCCCGTAGACTCGCGGTGATGCCGCGACCTCGTCTAGAGATCGAGCGCGAGGAGGACCGCGAAGCCGCAGATCACGGCGTTGCCGAGGATGCCGATCCCGACCTGGAAGCGGGGCGGTAGCCGGTGGTGGGCCTGGGCGCTGACGGCGGCGAGCCCGAGCTGCCAGGAGAGCGACGCCACGAAGGCGCCGGCGACGAACGCGGTCCGCTCTCCCGGCCCGCGCCCGAGCTCCGGCAGGGCGAGGATCAGGGCGGCGAAGTAGATGACGGTCTGCGGGTTGAGGAGCGTCAGGCCGAGGAAGCGGACGTACGTCCCGGCCACCCGGACCGGCAGGTCCGCGTTGCCGGGCACGCGCCGCGGCCCGATCGTCGCGAGCAGCAACCCGCGCAGGCCGATCGCGAGGAGCAGGCCGATGGCCACGACCCGGAGCGGCCGCTCCAGCGGCTCGAGGAACGCGGCGAGGGCCGTCCCGCCCACCGCCGCCAGCGCCGCGAAGAGGCCGTCGGCCGAGGCGGCTCCGGCACCCGCCGCCGCGGCCACCCGGAAGCCCCGCCGGATCCCGATCTCGACGATGAGGACGGCGATGGCCCCGACGGGAATCGCGATCGCCCAGCCGGCCAGCGCGCCGGCGACGAACGAGGTGGCCACGCCTCAGGCGGCGGAGGCGCCGAGAGCGATGAGATCGAGGATGGCGCCGAGGTTCCGCCGGTAGAGGCTGCCCTCGTAGTCGTTGAGGGGGTGGGGCTCGAGGGCGTGCTCCTCGACCTTGCCGGCGCGCCGGATGTAGACGACGGGGTAGATCGAGCCCTGCCCGTCGGCCTCGACCGTCATCGCCGCCGCGTCCGGACCGTCCGAATCGAGGACGTGGGCGAGCGGCAGGATGCCGCGGTCCCGGATCCCGTCGTCCGGCGAGACGGTGACGACGCGGGCGAGGTAGGCCTTCTGGTGCCACAGCTCGGGCCCGTGGGTCGCCTCGGCGAGGAGGTAGTCGCGGAGGTCGCCGAGGGCGATCACGGGGTCCTCGCGGACGATCCCGAACTCGGTCGCGGCGAGGCGATCGACGAGGAGCCGGGCGTTGTAGCGATGGCCCTGGACGGCCCCCGAGTAGCTCGGGATGCCGTGCTTCTTGAGGCCGGATGCGCCCGACGTGATCGTCCCCGCGAAGTGGATCCCGGGCACGGTGGCCGATTCCCAGAACGCGGTCTGGGCCGGCAGCCTGCTCTGGCCGAACGTCGCGACCCCGAGCGCCGGCAGGTCGCGGAGCGGGCAGGTGAAGCCGGTCGCGGCGATGACCTCGTCGGCCTCGACGCTCACCGGCATGCCGTTGTCGCTCCGCTTCAGGTCCACCCGCATGCCGCCAGGCACCGTCACGATGCCCTCGATCGCCGCCGCAAGGATGTCGACCCCGCCGCCGAGGGCGGAATCCTCGAATGGCTGGACGTAGCGCGCCCGGACCCCGACGAGGGAGCGGGTCTCGATCGACGTCTTCGCCGGCGACGGCGACGCGAGGGTGATCCGACTCGCCCACTGAAGGAGCCCGGATGCCAGCTCGAAGCCCGAGTTCTGCTTGCCGAGGATGAAGAGACGCTTGCCGGCGTACGTCTCGGCCGCCCGGGTGTCGGCGTAATGGACGGACAGCTCGATGCCCGGGGGCGACGGGCTGTACGGCTCGGCGATGCCGACGGCCAGGATCAGGTGCCGGCAGCGGTACTCGCCGTCGGTCGTGACGACGACGAAGCGAGGTCCGTCCGGTCCGTCCTCGTGGCGGGTGGATTCCCACGTGCAGCCGTAGCGCACGGCGATGCCGGCCCGCTCGGCGAAGGCCGTGAGGTTCGCCTCCATCTCCGGCCGCGACGGGAAGTCTGACGAGCCGTCCATGAACTCGGCCTGGATGCCGCGGAGCTCGGGCTCGAGGGCGATGAGCGAGTTCCAGTCCCAGCGCTCGAACTCGCGGCTGTGGCGGTCGGCCGGCGCGTACGGCTTCGTCCACGACAGCAGGCGCTGGAAGAACGGCCAGCGGCGGAACATGCCGCCCGGTCCGGGGTCGGCCGAGATGACCGCGTGGCCGATCCCGTGGCGGCCCAGGAAGTAGCTCGCCTGGAGCCCGCCGGGGCCGGAGCCGACCACGACCACGGGGTAGTCGCCCGGCGGGAACGGCCGGTCGGGGTCGGAGATCGCGTCCGCCATCGCGCCGCTCAGCTTCGCAGCCGGCTGGCGTTCCGGAGGCGGCGCGACATCGCCTGGAGCATCCGGAACATCACCCGAGGGTGCTCGACGAGGAACGGCTCGATCGCGGCCCCCGGCAGGACGATGCAGCGAAGTGGCCGTCGCGCCACGATGTCGGCGATCGGCGGCTCGCCGAGGAGGATCGAGATCTCGCCGAAGAACTCGCCCCGGCCGAGCGTCGTGCGCTCGGTGCCGTCGACGACGACAGCCGCCTCGCCGTCGAGGATCACGTAGAACGCCGAGCCCGAGATGCCCTGGCGGAGGACGCGGGCACCCTCCGGGAAGAACGCCTCCTCGAACTGGCTGGCGACGCCCATGAGCTGGGGCGCCGTCAGGTCGGCGAAGAGCGACATGCCGGCAATCGCGTCGGCGATCTCGTCGCGGGTGGCCATCGGTGTCGCCGTCCTCCGAATCGTCCAGGCAGGGTGAGAGGGGCGCTCCCCGATTGTGCACCCTTCGATGGGTTGCGTGAGCCCGCCGCGCGCCTTGACGGCGGTGCGACGGACGCGCAGCATCGTATTCAATCCAGACGACGAAGCCCCGAGGAGCCTGATGTCCCTGTCCGCCCCTCGACGCGCCGAGCTCCTGGCCGCCTGCCCGCTCTTCCGCGGTGTCGGCGCCGATGGCATCGCCGCGCTCTCCAGCCGCGCCACGGAGGTGGACTTTCCGGCCGGCCACGTGATCGCCCGGCAGGGCGAGATCGGGACGGGGTTCTTCGTCGTCGTCGAGGGCAGCGTGCGCGTGGTCCGGGACGGTACGCTCCTCGCGAAGCTGGGCCCGGGCGAGTTCTTCGGGGAGCTGTCGGTCCTCGACGGCCGGCCGCGCAACGCGATGGTCGCCGCCGAGACGGCGACGACCTGTCTCGCGCTCGCCTCGTGGGATTTCGAGGCGGTCCTGCTGGCCAACCCGGCGCTCGCCCTGGCGATCCTGCGCGGGCTGGCCACGCGGCTGCGCGAGGCCACCGAGGCGGTCCGGCACTGACCCGGCCGGACATGGTCGTCCACCGACCCGCGATGGCCCCTCGCGACCCCCGGTCCCGGGCCCGATGACGCTCCCCGGCGGCGAGGGTGGCGGGGCGTCGGACACGTTCGCCTTCCTGTTCTCGGACATCGAGGGCTCGACGCGCCTCGAGCAGGCCGTGGGGACAGCCGCCTACGGCGCCATCCGCGAGCGCCACCGGGAGCTGCTCCGGGCGGCCTTCACCGCCCACGAGGGGCGCGAGCAGGGCACCGAGGGCGACTCGTTCTTCGTGGCCTTCCCGGCCGCGAGCGACGCCGTCGCGGCTGCGATCGACGCCCAGCGCGCCGTGGCCGCCGAAGCCTGGCCGGCCGGCGGGAGCGTCCGGGTCCGGATGGGCCTCCACGCCGGCGAGGCGACCGTCGTCGGCGGCAGCCTGGTGGGCCTCGCGATCAACCGGGCGGCCCGGATCGCCGGCGTGGCCCACGGCGGCCAGGTCCTCGTCTCGGCGGCCGTCCGGGCACTCGCCGGCGAGGAGCTCCCGCCCGAGGCCACCCTCGTGGACCTCGGTGCCCACCGGCTGAAGGACCTGCGCGAGCCGGAACACCTCTACCAGCTGGCGGCGCCGGACCTGCCCGAGTCGTTCCCGCCGCTCGCGACGCTCGACGCCCGCCCCAACAATCTGCCCACCCAGCTGACCTCGTTCGTCGGGCGCGGGGAGGAGCTCGCCATGGCCTGCGACCTGCTGGCGGCGAACCGGCTGGTGACGCTCACCGGCCCGGGTGGGACGGGCAAGACGCGGCTCTCCCTGCAGGTCGCCGCGCAGGCCGTCGACGACTTTCCCGACGGCGTCTTCTTCGTGCCGCTCGAGACGGTCCGCGATCCGCTCCTCGTCGCGTCGCGGATCGCCGGCGAGATCGGCATCGCCGAGTCCGGTGGCCGGTCGGGGCGGGACGTGCTCGTCGAGTGGCTGACGGGCAAACGCGTCCTCCTCGTCCTCGACAACTTCGAGCAGGTCGTCGAGGCCGGCCCGCTCGTCGCCGACCTCCTGCGGACGATCCCCGACCTGAAGGTCATCGCGACGTCGCGCGCCCCGCTCCACGTCTCCGGCGAGCAGGAGTTCCCCGTGCCGGGGCTGCCCGTGCCGCCGGACCCGGGCCAGCTGGGTGGCTACGAGCAGGCGCTTCAGGGCGGCGCCGGCGCGCTGGACCCGGCGCACCTCTCGACGTACGAGGCCGTCCGTCTGTTCATCGCCCGGGCGGTCGCCGTCCGGCCCGGCTTCGCGGTGACGAACGAGAACGCCCCGGCGGTCGCGGCCATCGTCGCCCGGCTCCACGGCATGCCCCTCGCGATCGAGCTCGCGGCGGCGCGGGTGAAGCTCCTGGGCCCGGATGCCATCCTCGCCCGGCTCGAGCACCAGCTCAACCTCCTGGCCGCCGGCTCGCGCGACCTGCCGGCCCGCCAGCAGACGCTCCGCGGCGCCATCGCCTGGAGCTACGACATCCTCGACGAGCCCCTCCGGCGCCTCCTCGATCGCCTGTCCGTCTTCGCCGGGAGCTTCGACCTCGAGGCCGCCGAGGCGATCGGCGGCCCAACCGACGAGATCGGCCTCGACGTCCTCGACGGGCTCGTCGCCCTCGCTGACCAGAGCCTCCTTCGGGCCCTCGATGCGGATTCCCCGCGCTTCGCGATGCTCGACACGATCCGCGCGTTCGCCGCCGAGATGCTCGACGCTCGCGCCGACGGCGCCGCCGTCCGCGACCGCCACGCCCGGTGGTATCTCGCCCTGGCCGAGGACGCCGCGCCCAGGCTCGCCGGCGCCGACCAGCGAACGCTCCTCGAGCGTCTCGAGATCGAGCACGACAACATCCGGACGGCGCTCGACCGTGCGTCTGGGGCCGGCGATGCTGACGCCACCATCCGCCTGGCGTTCGCGATGTGGCGCTTCTGGCAGAAGCGCGGCCACCTCAACGAGGCCCGCCGGCGGCTCGAGAGCTACGCCGCGCAGGACTGGTCGCGCCGGGATCCACAGCTCCGGGCACGCCTGTTGGAGGCCCTCGGGGGTGTCCTCTGGTGGCAGGCCGACATCGTGGCGATGAAGATCGCCTACGGGGAGGCCGTCGACCTGTGGCGCACGATCGGCGACAAGGCCGAGATCGCCAACGCCCTCTACAACTACGCCTTCGCGTTCGCCGTCACCCCGAACCCTCGTGACGACCCGCGGATTGCAGATCCGACCGGCGAGGGAGCGCGCGTGATGGACGAGGCGCTCGCGCTCTTCCGCGAGCTGGGGGACCTCCGGGGCCAGGCCAACGTCCTGTGGGGCTTCGGCAACCGCGAGTACTTCGCCGGCGAGGGCGACGGCGGCGAGGCTCGCTTCCGCGAGGCACTCGAGCTCTTCCGCCAGGTCGGCGACGTCACGATGGAGGCGTGGTCACTCCACATGCTCGGGAGCACGCTCCTGCGCCACCCGGAGCGGGCCGACGAGTCGCGGACCTATCTCCGCCACGCCCTCCGCCACTTCCATGAAGCCAGCGACGCGGCCGGCATCGCGCTGGTCTTCGACGACCTCTCCTCGCAGGCTGTGACCGACGGGGACCTGCCCCGGGCCGCCCGGCTCCGCGGCGCCGGGCACCGCCTCGCCACCGTGAGCGGCGCCGAGCTGGCCGGTTTCGTCAACGAGCAGTACGAGTTCATCGCCCGGCCCCAGGTCGTGAAGCTCTTCGCTCCTGGGGACCTCGAGCGGTACAGGGCGCAAGGGGCCGCCATGAGCCTCGACGATGCCGTCGCCTACGCCCTCGACCTGCCCGTCGACGAGCTCGACGCCAACGCCCACGGGCACGACTGAGGCGGGCTACGATGACGTCGATGCAGGCCTCCTGGATTGCCGCGCCGCCGCCCCTGACCGCCCTCCCGGACGACGCCCCGGTGCCGCCGTCCGACGCTCGCCCGCCGACCGAGGAGCCCGATCCGGGCACGGTGCTCCTGACCTGCGCGAACTGTGGCGCGGCGATGGACGAGCGCAAGTGCAAGCTCGTCTGCGCCTGCGGCTACTTCCTGTCCTGCTCCGACTACTACTGATCGTCGCTGATCCCGCCTCCCGGCCGGTCGTCTCCCGCCCCGGCCATCCGAGCTGCGTCCCGAGGAGACCGCCATGGACGTCGAGCCCGTCGCTCCGATCCGCCTCGTGATCCGGACCCCGGCGCCGGCCGAGGTCGCCTGGGCCTTCCTGACCGACCCGGAACGCGTCGAGCAGTGGTTCACGGCCGCCAGCCCGGTCGGCGAGGTCGGCGAGCCGTACGTCCTCGACTTCGGTGAGGGCAGCGTCGTCCAGGGGGCGATCGTGGAGCTGGAGCCGGGGCGCCGCTTCGCCCACCGTTGGGCCTGGCTGGATGCCGAACCCCGCCAGGAGACCCTCGTCACCTGGATCGTCCGGCCGCTCGACGAGGGCGGCTCGGAGATCGAGCTCGTCCACGAGGGCTGGGACGAGGCCGGCGCCGATGACGTGATCCGCGACGACCACGAGGCCTACTGGTCCGGCTACCTCGACGACCTGCGCGATCTCCTCGAGGACGCCGCGGGCTCGTGACCGGGCGCAACCCCGCCCGCGCCTCCGGCCGGGGGCCGACCGACCGGCTCGCGTCGTGGACCGGCCGGTTCCGGGGCTTCGAGCCCGACGCCCGGCGCTTCCTCCTCGTCACCCTCGTCGGCGGTGCCGCGCTCAGCCTGTGGTGGATCGACTTCAACCTC
>Ga0326597_10012473_pt1 | contig 11206 bp, 13 predicted proteins | sample RVTome_12_FD_203789 | JGI IMG/M metagenome (GOLD analysis project Ga0326597, IMG submission 203789) | Soil microbial communities from uranium-contaminated site in the Upper Colorado River Basin, Wyoming, United States - RVT100D185 | ecosystem: Environmental > Terrestrial > Soil > Contaminated >... | reverse complement strand
CTGCTGACGGGGCTCAGATGACCGGCGAGACGCTGCTCATCCTGGCGCTGATCGTGCCGTTTGCCGCCGCGGCCGTTATCCCCATGTTTCGCGGTGCGCCGAACGTCCGCGAGACGGTGACGCTTTCGGCTTCGGTCATCCTGTTTCTGGTCGTCCTGGCGCTGCTTTTCCGCGTGCTGGCCGGCGGGCGGCCGGCGACCGGCGGCTTGGAGGTGGCGACCGGGCTCGACCTCGGCCTTTCGATCGAGCCGCTCGGCATGCTGTTCGCGACGGTCGCCTCCGGCCTGTGGATCCTCAACTCGATCTATTCGATCGGCTATATGCGCGGCAATGACGAGCCGCGCCAGACCTCCTACTATGTCTGCTTCGCGGTCGCCATCGGCTCAACCATGGCGATAGCGTTTGCCGCTAATCTATTCACGTTGTTCATAGGTTACGAGGCTCTGACCCTTTCGACCTATCCGCTGGTCACCCACAAGAAGACCGAGGAGGCCAAGCAGGCGGGTCGCGTCTATCTGATGCTGCTGCTCGGCAGCTCGATGGTGCTGCTGCTGCCGGCGATCGTGTGGACCTGGTATCTGGCCGGCTCCGTCGCCTTCACGCCGGGCGGCATCCTCGCCGGCACGGCCGGCCCCGCGACCATCGGCGTGCTGCTCGCGCTCTATGTCTTCGGCATCGGCAAGGCGGCGGTGATGCCGATGCATTTCTGGCTGCCGGCGGCGATGATCGCGCCGACCCCGGTCAGCGCGCTCTTGCACGCGGTTGCGGTGGTCAAGGCCGGCGTGTTCACGGTGGTCAAGGTCATCGTCTACATTTTCGGCGTCGAGGCGCTGGCCGAGGCCGGCAGCGGCTGGTGGCTCGTCTACGCCGCAAGCTTCACGGTGATCGCCGCTTCGGTCATCGCCCTGAAACAGGACAATCTGAAGCGGCGGCTGGCCTATTCGACGGTGAGCCAGCTCTCCTATGTGATCCTGGCGGCGGCGATTCTGACGCCGATATCCGTGGTTGGCGCCGTCATCCACATCGCCGCCCACGCGGTCAGCAAGATCACCCTGTTCTTCTGCGCCGGGTCCGTCTACACCGCCGCGCATATCACCGAGATCAGCGAGATGCGCGGTATCGGCCGCAAGATGCCGTGGACCATGGGGGCGTTCGCGGTCGGCGCCCTGTCGATGATCGGGGTGCCGCCGACGGCGGGATTCCTGGGAAAATGGTTCATGCTCCAGGGCGCCATGGAGACCGGGTCCTATGTGGTGGTTGCGGTCATATTCTTGAGCACCGTGCTCAATGCCGCCTATTTCCTGCCGATCGTGGTCTCCGCCTTCTTTTTGAAACCGCACGGCGCGGCCGGCGCCAAGGGAACGGGCGCCGCCCACGATCACGGCGAGGCGCCATGGCCGATCGTCGTGGCGCTGACCGCGACGGCGGCCGGCACGGTGGCCCTGTTCCTGTTTCCCGACGTGCCGCTGACACTCGCCGAATCCATGATGGGGATGCGATAGATGCCGCCACCTTCCCGCAACGACCATTGGCTGGCGCGGCCCGAGACCGTCCGGCTCCTGTGGCGCGGCTTTCTCGCCATCCTGGCCTTGACCGTCATCATTGAGCTGGCGATCGAGAAGCATCCCTATTTCGGCTTCGACGGCTGGCTCGGCTTCAACGCCGGCTTCGGCTTTCTCGCCTGCGTCGGCCTGATCGCCTTCGCCAAGGCGCTGGGCGCGCTGCTGAAGCGGCCCGACATCTATTACGACGATTGACGGGGGGCGGGCGTTGGCCATGACCGAGAGCTTCATCCTCCCGCCGGGCCTCGTGTTGGTGCTCGCCGGCGCGCTGCTGCCCTTCGCGGCGGGGCCGACGCGCGCGGCGCTGCTGTTCATAGCGCCGGTGCTGGTCCTCGTCCTTGTCTGGATCATGCCGGACGGCGCCACGGTCTCCTTCACCTATCTCGGATACGAGCTCCAGCCGGTGAGGAACGACAGCCTCGGCCGTCTGTTCGCCACCATATTCGCGATCATGGCATTCGCCGGCGGCTTGTTCGCCTTCAACCAGAAGAGCAGGCTGGAGCTCGCCGCGGCAATGATTTACGCGGGCTCGGCGATCAGCGTTGCCTTGGCCGGCGATCTCATCACGGTGTTCGTCTTTTGGGAGATCATGGCGGTCGCCTCGACCTTCCTGATTTGGAGCGCCGGCGGCGGCGCGCTCGGCGCCGGGCTGCGCTATGCGGCGATTCACTTCTTCGGCGGCGTCGTGCTGATGGCCGGAATCGCCGGGCACGTCGCCGCAACCGGATCAGTTGAATTCACCGCGATGCGGGCGGATAGCTGGCCGACCTGGCTGATGCTCGCCGGGTTCCTGGTGAATGCCGGCGCGCCGCCGCTGTCGGCCTGGTTGCCCGACGCTTATCCCGAGGCGTCCTGGTCCGGCATGGTGTTCCTCTCCGCCTTCACCACCAAGACCGCGGTCTATGTGCTGCTGCGCGGCTTTCCGGGCACCGAGCTTCTGCTCTATGTCGGCCTCTACATGATCTTCTACGGCATCATCTACGCCATCCTGGAAAACGACATGCGGCGAATCCTCGCCTATTCGATCGTCAACCAGGTCGGCTTCATGGTCGCCGGCATCGGCATCGGCACCGAGATGGCCTTGAACGGGGCCGCCGCCCACGCCTTCACCCACATCATCTACAAGGCGCTCTTGCTGATGTCGGCCGGCGCGGTGCTGTACGCGACGGGCAAGCGCAAATGCACCGATCTCGGCGGGCTGTTCCGCACCATGCCGCTGACCACCATATGCGGCACCATCGGCGCCTTGTCGATCTCCTCCTTCCCGCTGACCTCCGGCTTCGTCTCCAAGTCGATGATCAGCCAGGCGGCGGCCGACCAGCATCTGATGGTCGTCTACCTGCTGCTCGCCGCGGCCTCGGCCGGTGTGTTCCTGCATGCCGGCATCAAGTTCCCCTGGTTCGTGTTCTTCCAAAAGGATTCAGGGCTGCGCCCGCCCGACCCGCCGTGGAACATGCGCGCCGCCATGGTGCTGTTCGCGGCGCTGTGCATCGGCCTCGGCGTGTTCCCGCAACCGCTCTATGCGATCCTGCCCTATCCGGTCGACTTCGTGCCCTATACCGGCGACCACGTGGTCTCCATGCTGCAGCTACTACTGTTCTCCGGGCTCGCCTTCTTCCTGATGCTCGGATGGCTGAAGCGCACGCTGACCGTCACGCTCGACTTCGACTGGTTCTATCGCGGCTTCGGCCGGGCTCTGGCGGTCGAGTTCGACGCCAGGGGCGTGACCGCGTGGGCGGCCATCGTCAGCCGCGGCTACCGGGCCGTGGAGCGTTTCGTCGAAACGCTTTATCGCCACCACGGGCCGCAAGGGGTGATGGCGCGCACCTGGCCGACCGGCTCGATGGCGTTCTGGACCACGGTGCTGCTCGCCCTCTACCTGATCGTCTACTATTTGTAGGCGTACTTTTTGCGCGGCCTCGCGGAGTCACCTCACGTCGTCTTGAACAATGGGCGCGCGGTCGGGGATTGACCCTTCGATAATATTTCAATATTCGTTGTAATATGGAATTAACCGAAACGGTCAGGGCCTTCGACGCGCTGGCGCACGAGACGCGGCTTTCCGTTTTCCGGCTGCTGATCCCGGCCGGCGAGGCGGGGCTCGCCGCCGGCGCCGTCGGCGCGCGGCTCGGGCTCGCGCCCAACAACCTGTCCTTCCATCTCGGCCGGCTGGCCCATGCCGGCCTTGTTCGCAGCCGGCGGCAGGGACGCCACCTCTATTACGCCGTCGACTATGCGGCCCTCGCCGCGCTGGTCGGCTTTCTCGCCGACGACTGCTGCGCCGCCACGCCGGAGGGCTGCCTGCCGGCGTGCCCGCCCGCCGGCGGCGCCATCGCGGCCCTGCCCACCGCAAGGAGCGGGCCGCGCCATCCCCTTTCGAAGGAGACATGATGATGCGCATTCACACACTCAGCTCGGGCGAATGGCTGAAGGCCATCGGCGTCGGCCTCGGCACCGCGATTCTCCTCTCCGCGGTCATGGTCCCCGCGCTCAGATTCGGCATCTCGCCGCTGCCCGCGCCGCTCGGTCTGGCCTTTGCCGAGACGCTTTTCGGCAGCCCTTTGCCGCTCCCCGTCGGCCTCCTCTTCCACGTCGCCTATGTGACGTTCTGGTCGCTCTTCTATATCGTGCTGTTCCGTGACCGGTTGAGCCTGACCAATGCCTTGTGGCTTGCCCTGGTGCTTTGGATCTTGGTGCTGATCGTCTTCTTCCCGATCGTCGGCTGGGGAGTTCTTGGGCTCGCCATCACCCCGAAGCTGATCGTCGCCTCGCTGGTGCCGCACATCCTGTTCGCGATCTTTCTTTGGGGACTCAGCCGGTTCGCCTTCGGATCGACGGCCGACGCCGCTTCCGCACCCTGATCCGTTCGCGCCGGCCACGGCGAATGGCTGAAGGCCGTCGCCACCGTCATATGGAGGCTCCGATGACCAACCGAATCTCCCGCGCACAACTCAAGGCCAAGCTCGACCGCGGCGATGCCTTCGTCCTGGTCGATACGCTGCCGGAGGTAGCCTACCGCAGGCACCATCTACCCACCGCGATCAACATTCCCTCCGACGATATCGTGGCGGAAGCGCCGCTGCGCATACCTGACAGAACCGCCGATATCGTCGTCTATTGCGCGAATGGTCCGTGCAAACGATCCCGGCTGTCAACCGAAAGGCTGGAGGCGCTGGGCTATAGCAGGGTACGCGACTACCATGAGGGAAAGAGAGATTGGATAGACGCCGGGTTCCCGGTGGAAAGCGCCTGAGCGCGCTTCCTGGCGAACATGCGACACCGAATGAGAGCGGCGGCGGTCCGATCGCGGCTGGAGACGCAGCAGATTGCGATCTATCTCGTCGCAATCGGCCTCGGCGGCGCGTGGGGTTGGGTTTGGCCGACAGCCGGCGGGCTGCTGGGAAGCGCGGTGACGCCGGTGCTGGCGGCCCTGATCTACACGATATTCCTGAGAGTCCCACTGGTCTCGTTGGGCAAAGCCGCAACCGACAAGCGGTTCCTTGGAGCGCTGCTGGCGGCGAACTTCATGGCCGTCCCGCTCCTCGTGTGGGGGCTTTTCCAGTGGGCGCCATCCAACGCGGCCGTGCGGCTCGGCATCCTTCTGGTGCTGCTCACCCCTTGCGTCGACTATGTGGTCGTATTTACTCATCTCGGCCGCGGCGACTCACGCCGGATGCTCGCGGCGACGCCGGTTCTGCTGGTCTTCCAGTTCCTTTTGCTACCGCCGTATCTGTGGCTGTTTCTCGGCGCGAACACGGCTGAGTTGCTGCGTCCGGGCCCTTTCGTCGAGGCGTTCCTGTGGTTCATCGCCACGCCGCTCGTGCTGGCGTGGCTGACCGAGCTTTGGGCGAAACGCCACGCAAGCGGCAATCGAGTCATCACCGCCATGGGCTGGGGGCCGGTCCCGCTGATGGGATTGACGCTTTTCTTGGTGTTCGGCGCGGCGGTGCCGCGCATTCTGGGTGAGTTCGACACTGTCCTCGGCGCGGTGCCGATCTATGTCGCCTATGTCGTCTTGGCTCCGTTGGTCGGGCTTTTTGTCGCCCGCCTCTTCGCTCTTGATGCCGGCGCCGGGCGCGCGCTTGTGTTCAGCGCCGGCACACGGAATTCGCTGGTTGTGTTACCCTTGGCGTTTGCCGCTCCCCTCGGCGGCGGACTGGTGGCCGCGGTCGTCGTTACGCAGACGCTTGTCGAACTGGTCGCGGAGCTTGCCTATGTCCGCGTGGTGCCCGCGCTCGTCTCTGGAAAAAAATGAATCCCATGAAAAGCGGTATTGTGCGAAGTGGCGCGATGCGAGGCTGACCTTCCCGCGCCCGCAAGCGGGTTGCCCGAAGGGCGCCGGGACGAAGCGTCCCAAGCCGCGCGCGGGAGAGACGAGACAAACGCAAAAAAACAGTATATTGCGCCGCGCCTGTGGATAAGTCGAAGAATAGCCGGCGTCGGCCAATGTCTCCGGCGCGGCGAATCATCGCGCCCCGCCGCGGCGCGGAAACCCGCCCAACAGGTACAAATTCGGCCGATTTCAGTCTATCAAATTCCAACTTTTTGGGGCGTTCAGTTTACTTTCGATTCATCGGCGGGGGATATTAGGGTAAATGCAACTATAAATATATTGAATCTTGCTTCTTGGTCTATTATGGTAGAAATAGAGCGACGGGCGTTTTTTGGTTAAGGCGTCGCGGGCCGCTCCAGGCGCGGGACGTAACAAAGCCGCCGACAACAAAAAAATGCAATTCTGGCCGGAAAGGAACGAATGAAATGAATGCCGTAGAAAATATCAACCGGGACGAACTGATCGAACTGGCCGCTGACATTGTCTCGGCCTATGTCAGCAACAATGTGGTCGCCGTCTCCGATCTCTCCAAGGTCATCGTCGATGTCCACGCGGCATTGAGGTCGATCGCCACGGGAGAGGCCGAAGCCAAGGCGGAGCCGCAAAAGCCGGCGGTCCCGGCGAGGAAATCGATCACGCCCGACTACATCATCTGTCTGGAAGACGGCAAGAAATTCAAGTCGCTGAAGCGCCATCTGCGGACCCACTACGATCTCTCGCCGGAAGAATATCGCGAGAAGTGGGGACTTGCGATGGACTATCCGATGGTCGCCCCGAACTATGCGGCGGCCCGCTCGGCGCTTGCCAAGCAGATGGGGCTGGGCCAGCAGCGCCGCCGCAAGGCCCGCGCCTAACCCCGTGTCCCCGGAAGACCGAAAGACTGCGCCGTCTTAACGGGCGGCGCTGTCTTCGCGCTCGTCCGGTGCGACCTCGCCTTTGCTCAACCCCGTAGTCCAGCCCGGCTCAGCCTGTCGAGCCGCTGGCGTTCCGCGTCGAGCGCTTGGGCGAGCGCGATGTGCCGGTTCAAATCGTAGCTCCAATGACCGGCCCGGCCGCGTTGCCGCTCCGCCCGCAGCGCGCGGGCAAGCCGGGCGACGAGCGCGCGGGCGGCATACGCGTCGTTTGCCGCAACCTCGACCTCGGTGACGGGCAGAAGCCGGGGCAGGGCACGGCGTCGCTCATATGCCGACGCGCCGGCGCGCGGCGCGCCTCGCCGGGCCCGACGCCCATGCGGTCTGCGCGAGACCGCGCCTTTGTGTATGGCCATGATCCAGAACTCCATTGATAGGGAGTCCAGGATGAGGCCCCCGCCGCGGGCGGGGATAAGTTTTTTCGCCGCCCTCCCGCGCGCCCTTACAGATAGCGCAGCTGCAGGATCAACCTCGCCGCCCAGACGACGTCGGCGTCGAAGCGGACGTCGCCGGAAGGCTCGATCGGAATGAGCGAGATCAGGCCGTTGCGACAGATCAGACGGCGCAGCAGCACCAGGCCGTTGGTCAGCATCACGATGCAGTCATGCCCATGGGCATTGACGATATCGGCGCCGGAGAGCTTGTTGCCGATCAGGTACGCTCCGGCTGGATAATCGCCGACGTCGGCCTCCAGCTGCACGGCCACCGGATCGTCCGCCGGCACGTCCAGGGTCACCGCGTCGCTCAGCTGGTTGGCGCCGCGCGAGTTCATGGTGCCATCGCGCCCGACATGCCCAAGCATCGGAATGTTGCGGGTTTGACCGTCGGCGATCAGGTCGCTCGCGCGGACGCCGAATGCATCGGCAAACCGGCCGAGCCATTCCATCGATACCGTCATGTTCGCGGTTTCCAGCCGCTGCACGGTTTGCGGTGTCGTGCCGATCAGGTCGGCGAGTTGTTGCAGCGTCAGGCTGCGACGCTTCCGGAGTTCACGAATTCGTGTCTGCATGGCAACCCCAAGTTATCCATATCGGCGTTTCTTTTGCGGCTCGCGAAAAAAGTTATCCCCGGTATTTCCATTATCGGTGAGAATTCGCACGTGAGGAGTTATTCCTACAACCATACCAAGAAATATTTAGGTATACACGCAAAGATGGTGACTGTCATGAGTAGAAATCGAATGAGGCGGCAAGCCACGCCTCTCGGGTTCATTCGCCTGTCGCGGCGGCAGATGGCGCGCCGTTTGGCAACCGGATCGCGCGGAGTGGGGCCGATGGTGGCCTACACCGTGTGTTCCGCCTTTCTGGTCCCCCCGAGGAAGTTTCATTCGCGGACCCGATCCATTGCCCGGGTCGCCCGCGCGCGCCAAGTCGCCATATACCTCGCCCATGTCGGATTCGGCCTCAGCTACGCCGAAGCGGGCAGACTGTTCGGCCGCGACCGCACCACGGCCGCCTACGCGTGCCGACTGATCGAGGATCGGCGCGACGATCCCCGGTTCGACGCCAGCCTGGATTGCTTGGAGCACACATTGCGCGCCCGTCTGTGCGGCGTAATCGGGACGGTAGACACGTGAGGCGCCGCAAGTCGGCAAAGCCGCGCGCGGCGTCGGAGCGGCGTCTGGCGAGCTTCCTCAAGGCTCTTGCCAAGAGGCGGTCCGGGAGCCCTCCGCCGGCAAAGCCGGGCACCGTGGTTGCAGACTTGATGGCGGTGGCCCGCGAACGCGGCCTGATCGAGAAGATCGGTCGCGGCTGGCGCCTGTCCGAGGCAGGATGGGCCTGGCTCGGCCGCAACCAGGCCGTCGACGAGCCGTTCCTCAGCCAGCATGCAATCATGGTGCGCGAGCTGGCGGACGTTGCCGGCACCCCTCAGACGGTCAATGTCAATGCGGCGGAATCGCCGCTCGCCTGGCTGCACCGCCGCAAGGGGCCCGACGGGGCGCCGCTGATTTCCGACCCGCAGTTCATCGCCGGCGAGCGGCTACGCAGCGATTTTACCCGTGCCCGGCTGATGCCCAGCGTGACCTCCAGCTGGTCTCCGGTGACCCATCGCGTCAAGCGCCGCGGCGGCGAGCCGGGCGGCGGGGCGGCATTGCTCGATTCGGCCATCGCCGCCCGCGAGCGCGTCAACAAGGCGCTTACCGCCGTCGGCCCGGAGCTTGCCGACGTGCTGGTCGACGTGTGCTGTTTTCTCAAGGGACTGTCGGAGATCGAAAAGGCCAATGGCTGGCCGCTGCGCTCCGGCAAGCTGATCCTGCAATTGGCGCTCACGCGGCTTGCTCGTTACTACGGCATCGCCACCGAGCCGCGCGCGTCCTTTGCACGGCGGCTGCGCCATTGGGGCGGCGTCGACTATCGACCGACGGTCGACGGAGCGTGACGGTTCTCGGAATTCTAATGCACGGTGGCCATGCGCTCCTGCGCCGCGCGCGCGTCGCGCTTGATCCGCTCGACCATGGCATTGAGCCCGTTCGAGCGTTGCGGCGTCAGATGTTCGCGCAGCCCCAGCCGTTCGAACACCCGGTTGGGGTCGGCGTCGAGCACCTCTCGCGGCGTGCGGCCGGAATACAAAGCGAACAGGATGGCGATCAATCCGCGCACGATATGCGCGTCGCTGTCGCCGCGCAGCACCAGCGCCGGACCGTCGCCGCCGTCGCGGCGCAGTTCGGAGTGCAGCCACACCTGGCTGACGCATCCCTGGACCTTGTTTGCCGGCGTCCGCCAAGCCTCCTCCAGCGGCTCGAGCCCGCGGCCGAGCTCGATGACATAGCGGTAGCGGTCCTCCCAATCGTCGAGGAATTCGAAATCTTCGAGAATCCGGTCGATCGGCGGGGCCTCATGTTTCTGCGTCGCGTCCATGAGGTTCAATATAGGCGGCTTGGGCGGCCGGTGCCACCTTGGAAACAGGAGGGAGGGGCGCGAAGGGAATATGCACCGCGGACGGCAAGGGCAGGTGGGAAACCGCCCGCGGCGCCATGTCGGCGGGTCGAAATCGCCGAACCGGATGATGATTTGGCCGCGCGCTCTAATGGCGGCGCGCCGAAGGTCAGGCCTGACGGTCGAGCGCCGGCCCGTTCCATTCCGGCGCCAGATCGCCGGGCTGCAAGGTGTCCTGCGACATGGGGGCCGTGGCGTCGTGCGACGGCGGCGTCCATTTGGCGGCTTTGCCGGCCGTGTTCGGCTGCGGTTGGACGGCCGGCGCCGCCTCCGAGCCTTCGGTTCCATAGATCAGCTCGTAGACCAGCCCGGCGCCGTAGCGGGCCTTGCGCAGAAAGGTGTGCAACGCGGCCTTGCTGGTGACGCACACTTGCGGGCTGCGCTCGCAGATCCCGGCGATATCGCTGACCGTGTTGCGCGCGGCGTCGATGACGCCAACCGCGATGAGGCGCGTATCGGTTTCGGCGGAGGGCTGTACGTTCGACGGCGGGCCTTCCGCGGGCAACAGAAGTATGACCACGGACAACCAGAAAAGCGTTCGGATGAGAAACATAACATTGCCCCTTGCGCATGGCGATGGGACGCAACCTAGCAGACGCGCATTGAAGGGGTCGTAACAATGCGTCCCGAATTTGAGTAAAAATCGAGCAGTTCTTGAGATAAATTTGTTTAAGATTCTAATATTACCAAGTGTATTCTATTCATCAGCCAATTTGACTAAAATTTTAATGATTTTTCCGCTTCACACGCAGCTTCCTTGCACCGCCTCAAGGCGACGTTTCAGCCGTAATATCAAAGCGTTGGCGCCCATCGAACGACCCCGCGGGGGCGCATACCGGGAGGCCGGTCGGAGACCGGCGCACGTGCTTGAGGAGACCTGATGCGCGCCGGGCGGGCCGGCAATCTTGCCTTAACCTTGCGGCGAATTCGCCAAGAAATCGCAGCCCGGCGCCTCCAGCCTGCCGATACGGGGTCCCATGCGCGGTGCCGACGGGCCCGGTTTCACGCTTCCTTAAGCAGCGAATGGGACGATCCGCGACGGGATGTCGAACCGAGTTTGAGGGAGCGCGCCGGGAGCGCTAACGGGTGGTGAGTTTGCGTCAGGTTGCCGACCGTGTCGGCCTCGATTTCGAGCGTCTTGTCCATGCCTCCGCGCGGGGCGATCGATTGATCGCGGCGCGGCATCGCAGCTTCATTGCCGCGCACGTCATCGGCGGCTCCATCGCGCTCCTGGTTCTTCCGGTCTATCTCGCGGTCTACGGTCAGCCGAAACTCGCCGAGGCGCTGGCTTTTTCCTGGTTCGTGTCGCCGATCGCCATCGCCATGTTCCTGTCATGGACCGGGCGCTACGAGACGGCGCATCTGATCTCCGTCGCCAACCTCTCCGGTCTCCTCACCTTTGCGGCGGCGGTCAGCGGGGGGCTGAGCTCGTTCCTCGTCCCGTGGATGATCGTCATTCCCTTC
>Ga0326597_10012472_pt1 | contig 11207 bp, 6 predicted proteins | sample RVTome_12_FD_203789 | JGI IMG/M metagenome (GOLD analysis project Ga0326597, IMG submission 203789) | Soil microbial communities from uranium-contaminated site in the Upper Colorado River Basin, Wyoming, United States - RVT100D185 | ecosystem: Environmental > Terrestrial > Soil > Contaminated >... | reverse complement strand
CGGGATCCCAGTCGAGGCGCCCGTATCCCCGGAGCCGCACCAGCTTTCCGTGGCGAGCCACTGCGAGCGCCGCCCCCGGGGCGACCGAGTCGGCGATCCCGCGGAGCACCCGGTCGTCGACGCGCGCGAGGAGGGCGGCGTCCATCCCCACCTGGGCCGGGTTGGCCTCGAGGGGGGACGTGGGGAGCGTGGCCCAATTCGAGGGCGCGGGGTTTCCCCTGGGGGGCGGGACCTGCCCGAGCCCCGGGGGCGGCGCCCCGCCGGGCGCGACGTTCGGCGAGCCCACGGGGATCGGCTCCCGGTCGAGGCCGTCGCCTCGATCGTGCAGCCCCGGAAGCGTGATCGGTAGCCGCGCCGAGATCGGAGCGGCGCCTGCGAGCGCGCGAGCCGCCGCGCGCTGCGAGACCTCGCGGTCGCCCCAGGCTAGGAGGTAGGTGCCCACCTCCGGCACCGCGTTGAGGAGGTACGGGTTCCCGAGCGAGACCAAGACGAGCGGCGCCCGGTTGTCGAGCACCGTCACGAACTCGCGCACGGCGTCCGGGAGCGCGACCGAGCCCGCGCCGGCCCTCGGCGGGACGTAGGCGCCGAGCACGACGACGTCGAAGCTGTCCGCGCGCTCGAGGAGACTCGCGAGCGTGTCCGGCGACGTCTCCGGGCCGATCCGGGCCCTCGCGAGCTCAGGCACGAGCTCCGCGAGCGCGGTGTTGAACTCGACCCCCGCGATGAGATCCGCCGGCGCCGCGTAGGTCAGGCTGAGAACGCGCCGGACCCGCGCCGGATCGAATGGAACCAGCGCGTCCGCGTCGCGAGCGAGCGTGATGGACCGAGCCGCGACCTCGTCGGCGACCTCGCGGTGCTCGAAGGTCCCGACCGTCCGCGTGATGTCGTCGAGCGGGACCGTCCGCTCGAAATGGAGCCCCACGCGCGCTTTCGCCGTGAGGATCCGACGCACCGAGGTGTCGATCCGGTCGCGGGCGATCCGGCCTCCCTCGACGGCGGCGACGACCGCCGCGATCGCGTCCGGCACCGAGGCGGGAATCAGGATGACGTCGGCGCCGGCCTCGAGTGCGCGCACGGCCGCTTCGCCGGCCCCGTACCCTTCGGTGATCGCGCCCATGTTAAGGGCGTCGGTGAACAGGATCCCTTCGAAGCCGAGCTCGCCGCGCAGGAGATCGGTCATGAACTCGGGAGACAAGGTCGCGGGCGGCGCCCCGGGACCGAGCACACCCGGGACCGAGACGTGAGCCGTCATCACCGCATCGACCCCGTCTTCGATGGCCGCTCGGAACGGGACAAGCTCGACGTCATCGAGTCTCGCCCGGTCCGCGGTCACCTCGGGGAGAAGGAGGTGCGAGTCCACTCGCGTGTCGCCGTGCCCGGGGAAGTGCTTTGCGGTGGTGAGCACGCCGCCCGCGCGCGCGCCCCGCAGGTAGGCGCGGCCGAGCCTCGCCACCTCGGCCGGGTCTTCCCCGAAAGCGCGCGTGTTGATGATCGGGTTCTCGGGATTCGAGTTGACGTCGAGCACCGGCGCGAAGTTCAGGTGCACGCCGACCGCTCTCGCCTCGATCGCCGTGATCCGCGCGAACCGCTCGACCTCCGCGGCTTCGCCGATCGCCCCGAACGCCATCGTCGGAGGGAAGCTCGTCCCGCCGCCCTGCGGGAGCAGGGACGGGAGCGCGTAGGCGTGGTTGATCCGCATTCCCGGCCCCCCGTTCTCGAAGTCGGCGGCGACGAGGAGCGGCACGGCCGCGCGATCCTGGAGCGCGTTCAGCTTGGCCGCGTAGGAGTGCGGCGCGCCGATCGAGATCGCGAGCCCTCCGATTCCCCACCGCTCCACCCACTCCGCCGCCTCGAGGAATTCGGGATCGTCTTCCGCCGTGTACGCGCCCGAGACCCACGGGAACACCAGCTGCCCCACCGCCTCTTCGAGGCTGAGACCGTCCAGCGTGCTCTCGACCCAGTCGCGCGCGTCGGAGCCCAGCTCGGAAACGAGGTAGGGCGTCGACTCGGGAGGAGGCGCCGGCGGGACTCCCGGGGCTCCACCGCACCCCGCGAGAGCACCCGCGAGGGAGATCGCGGCGCTCGCCGCGAACCGCGTCAGGCGAGGGCGTCGGTTCACAGGCACAGTCGTCGCGGCACCGCGCCCGCGCCCGCGGCCAGGAGACGACCGGGGAGCACCATTCCGTCCCCAATCTCGACCGACGGCGGGATGCGGATCGGGCTCCGTCCCATCACCCTCACGTCCCCGAGCAGGGCTCCGGCGGCCGCCCGCTGACTCGCGTTCGCATCACCCCAGGCGAGCATGTAGGCGCGCACGTTGGGGAACTCGGAAAGGAGGTAGGGATTGCCGAAAGACACGACGACGTGGGGGCGCCCCTCACTCGCGACCGACCGCACGAGCTCGATGAGCTCGGGGCTTCCCGCAACCTCGTCCTCGGTCGACACCTCGGGAATGTAGAGCGAGAAGACGACGAGGTCCGACGCCGCCGCCCGCTCGAGCAACCTCTCGTATTCGGACTCCGGGGTATTCGGACCCAGCACAACGGTCCTGAGCCGCGGATAGGTCTCCTGCAGGCGGGCGTCGAACGCGGCGCCGGCCATCAGGTCCGTTTCTCTGCGATACGTGATGGACAGGACATCCGCGCTTCGCGTGCCCGCGAGTGGGAGAAGGCCCCCTCCGTTCCGGAGGAGGGTGAGGGAGCGCTCCGCGATCTCCTGCGCCACCGCGAGGTGGTCGGGAATACCGACGGTCCGGTGCACCGCCTCCAAGTCGACCGTGCGCTGCAGGTGCAGGCCCATCTCCTCTTTGATCCGGAGGATCCGAAGGACGGACTCGTCGATCCGGGACTCGGGAAGGCGCCCACCCTCTACTGCCTGCACCATCGCGCGCGCGACCGTCTCCGCGTTCGGCGGCATCAGGATGACGTCCGCTCCCGCCTCCACTGCGCGAACCGCCGCTTCGCCCGATCCGAACCGTCCGTCCACGGCGCTCATGTTCATCGCGTCGGTGAACACGAGCCCTTCGAATCCGAGGTCACCCCGGAGGAGGTCGGTGAGGATGTTCCGCGAGAGCGTCGCGGGGAGGTCCGAAGCCTCGGTAAGACCGGGGAGGGCGATGTGGGCGGTCATGACAGCGCCCATCCCCGCCTCCATGGCCCGACGGAAGGGCAGTAGCTCCACCGCGTCCAGCCGGTCGCGCCCGACGCGGATCACGGGGAGGGCGAGGTGGGAGTCGACGTCGGTGTCCCCGTGCCCGGGGAAGTGCTTCCCGGTCGCGACCGCGCCATGGTCCTGGATGCCTCGCACGAGGCAGACCCCGAGGTCGGCCACGAGCATTGGGTCCTCTCCCACCGAACGCACGTTGATGACGGGGTTCTCGGGGTTGTTGTTCACGTCGAGAACCGGGGCGAACGGGAGGTGAATCCCGACCGCCCGAGCCTCCACGGCGGTGACCCGCCCCATCTTGTAGGCGAGGTCCAGATCACCGACCGCGCCCAAAGCCATCAGGGACGGGAAGTCCGTCGCCCCGCCGAGGTCCGTCGCGCCGGGAAGGAACACCGCCCCGTTCAGCCGAAAGCCCACACCTCGCTCGAGGTCCGCCGCGACGAAGAGCGGCACGCTGGAGCGTCGCTGGAGAATGTTCAGCTTCGCGGCCACGTCGAGCGGGGTCCCCGCCGATACGATGAGACCACCGATCTCCTGATCGGCAATCAGAGCGACCGTCTCTTCCCACGCCGCCGAGCCCTCCGGGGCGAAGTCGCCGAGGACCCGCGCCATGACCATCTGACCCACCTTCTGCCGCAGAGTCAGGCTCCGGAGCGTCGACTCCGCCCAGTCGCCGGAGTTCGGGACCGCGGCCGAAGTCGGGACGGCGGCCGGAGCGGGATCAGGCGCTGCGGCCGGCGTAGCGGGGACGGGCGGATCGGGCGCTGGCGGAGCGGGAGGGGTCGGGTCGGCGGGAGGAGCGGGAGAGGGGGCCGACCGTGGGCCGGGGGGCGACGATCCGGCGCCCGGTCCACACGTCGCCACGAATCCGGCCAGGCCGATTAGAAGGGCCGGAATCAGAGCGCGTTTCAGGGACATTGGGCCAGCGGGTTCAGGAGTGCGCTGGGCCCGCTCCGCCGTCGTTGACCCGGCCCCTGAGGGCGCCGAAGTTTGGCAACGAGGTGGCGAGCGCGGGCTTCCCGGAAATCCCATCCCCGAACGGGGATCGGACACGATGAGAAGCTAGGAGAAACCCCATGCGGCGACAATCGGCTCGGGCACCGGGAAGGACGCGGGACCGACGCGGTTTCGCGGCGCTTCTCGTGGGCACCGCCTGGATCGCGCTGGCGGCGTGCGGAGCTGCACCGGAGGGAGACGCTCCGGCCGACGCCTCGGGCGGGGCGGCCGAACCGGCAGCCGGACCTCCGGGGCCGGCCGTGAGACCGGGCATCGACGTGCTTCTCACCGATTCGGTTCATCTCGTCGAGGGGCGGAGGGTGGGCCTCGTCACGAACCACACGGGGATCGACGCGAGCGGCGTGCCGTCCATCGACCGCCTGTTCAACCACCCGGGCGTCGAGCTCGTGGCGCTCTTCGCGCCCGAACACGGAATCCGGGGAACCGCCGAGGCCGGCGCCCAGATCTCCGGCGAGGTCGACGCGGCGACGGGTCTCCCCATCCACTCGCTTTACGGCGACACGCTCCGACCCACGCCGGAGTCACTCGAAGGGATCGACGTCCTGCTCTTCGACATCCAGGACATCGGCGCGCGCTATTACACCTACGTCTCCACCATGGCGCTCGCGATGGAGGCGGCAGGCGAGGCCGGCATCCCGTTCGTGGTGCTCGACCGACCCAACCCCATCGGCGGCGCCCTCGTCCAAGGGAACGTGCTCGATCCGGCGTTCTCCTCGTTCGTGGGGCTCTACCCGATCCCGATGCGGCACGGGATGACCCCGGGGGAGCTCGCCCGGCTCTTCAGCCGTCGCTTCGACGTGAACGTGGAGCTCCGGGTGGTGCCCGTCGACGGCTGGTCGAGGGACATGCTCTTCCCGGACACGGGGCTCCCTTGGCGCGCGCCCTCCCCCAACATGCCGGACGTGACGAGCGCCCTTCACTATCCCGGGACGTGCCTCTTCGAGGGGACGAACCTGTCGGTCGGGCGAGGGACGGACCGCCCCTTCCAGTGGGTGGGAGCCCCTTGGCTCGACGGAGAGGCCTTGGCGGCGACGCTTTCCGGCCTGGGCCTTCCCGGGGTCGAGTTCCAGGGGGTGAGGTTCACGCCCGTCCGCCCCGGCGACGGCAAGTTCGACGGCATCGAGGTGGGCGGTGTTCGTTTCGAGGTCACCAATCCGGACACGTACGATCCGACCCGCACGGCCGTCGCCGTGCTCGTGGAAACCCGCCGGGCGTCCGGAAATTCGTGGGAATGGAACGAGACGCATTTCGACCGCCTCGCGGGGACCCAACAGCTTCGCCTCGGGGTCGAAGAAGGCGAGCCTCTCGACGAAATTCTGGCGGTCTGGCCTGCCCAACTAGAAGATTTCCTGGCGATTCGACAGGAAACCCTGATCTACCCCTAGGTTGGCGGAGAGAATGGACCCGAAAGGACGGGGCGCCGTGGGCGCCGCGGGCCTCGCACGAGACTTGCAACTGGGGACGACGGGAGGGGAAACCATGCTCGCGAACCTGTACATGCCTACGCCGGCTCTACGAGGGGTCCTTTTCAGGACTCGCCGGTCGCTAGCTCTCGCGGGAGCGACCGCGCTGAGCTGCTTCGCGTTCGACGCCGGCTTCGCTCAGGTCCCAAGCCCGTGTTGCGCCCGCGTGGTGCCGCCCCCGTCGGCGGTTCAGAGCAGGGTGGCCGAAGTCCCCTTCGGGCCCGGGGAGCTCGCCCGGTACCAGGTCAAGCTGGGCGCCTTCTCCGTAGGCGACGGCGTCATGCAAGTGGTGGGCGTCGAGCCGATCCGCGGGTACCCCTCGTACCACGTCTCGTGGATCATCGAAGGGGGGATTCCACTCGCTCGGGTGGACGACCACTACCAGTCGTGGTTCGACGTGAACACGCTCGCGACCCGGCGATCGATCCAGCAGATCCGAGAGGTCCGTTACCGGGCGCACCGACGCTACGAGATCTATCCCGAGGAGCGGCGGTGGGAGCGGCTCGACGATCCGGAGAGCGAAGAGATGATCACCGATCTCCCGCTCGACGACATCTCTTTCATCTACTATGTGCGGACGCTCCCACTCGAGGTGGGTGAGACGTACACCCTCGACCGGTACTTCCGGGCGGACCGGAACCCGGTGATCCTGCAGGTGCTCAGGAAGGAAACCATCGAGGTGCCGGCCGGGACGTTCAACACGATCGTCGTGCGGCCGATCATCCGCTCTCGGGGACTATTCGGCGAAGGGGGCGAGGCCGAGGTCTACTTCACCGACGACGAGCGGCGCACGCTCGTCCGCCTCACGTCGAAGGTGCCCGTGATGGGCTCACTCTCCTTGCACCTGCAGGAGTATCAGGCGGGCACGCCCTTCGGGCGCTGACGTTCCACCGCGGTCCTGATCCGCTCCAAGAACGCGTCGTAGAGATCGTGGGAAACGGGTCCCACCGCGCCCGTGCCCACGGGCCTTCCGTCGATGCGCACGAGGGGTCGCAATTCGGTGACGCTCCCCGTCAGGAACACCTCCGAGGCGCGGGCCAACTCGTCCACCGGCGTGGGGCCCTCCCGCACCTCGTAGCCCTTCTCGGCGGCGAGCTCCAGGATCACACCCCTCGAGGCGCCCGTCAGGATCTGGTTCGACGTGGGGTGGGTCCAGAGCACGCCGCTGCGCACGAGGAACAGGTTGCTCCGAGCCCCTTCGAGCGCGATGCCGTCCCGGATCAGGATCGCCTCGTCGGCCCCTTCGCGTCGCGCCGCTTCCTGGGCGAGCACGTTCGGCAGGAGCTGGAGCGACTTGATGTCGGCACGGCCCCACCGGAAGTCGGGAAACGTGATCGCGCTCGCGCCCCGGTCCCATTCGGCGCGGGAGGGCCGCTCGTAGGCCCGCGCGTTCGCATAGACCGTGGGCGGCGTGCCCGCGGGTGGGAATTGGTGGGTCCGGGTGGCCGCGCCGCGCGTGATCTGTAGGTACAAGACGACCATCGGCGCGTCCGCGAGGTCGTTCCGGTCGAGGAGCTCCCGATATATCGGCAGGGCGGCACTCACGTCCCACTCGATGCGGAGGTTTGAGAGGCCGTTCCGTAGCCGGGCGAGGCGGGCTTCCATCGCGAGGGGGTGCCCCCGGTAGATCGGGGTCACCTCGTATACGCCGTCCCCGAACGTGAAGCCCCGATCGTCGGGCGAGATTCGCGCGTCCTCCCTGGGGAGGTACGCTCCGTCGAGGTACACGACTTCCGTGCCGGCCATCGGTCTTCAGAGGGCTCGGGCCCCCTTCCTCAGTTCGCGTCTTTGTGCTCGAGGCGGTCGAACTCCTCGAGGAGCTCCGCCTCCTGGACCTCCGCCGGTTGCTTCGTACCCCCGGCGTCCTGGACCGCCCCGTCTCCGGACGTGATCCGCGGCCGTTCGGCCTCAGGCGCCGCGGGCGGGAGGAGGCCCATCTCCCGCTTGAGCGCGAGAAGCCGGCCTTCCGCCTGGTCGCCCGCTTCCAGCCGCGCGAACTGCTTCTCGAGGGTCTCGCCGGAGAGCGCTTCGGAGACCTCGGCTACTGCGATGCTCCTCCGCTCTTCCTCTTCGATCCTCTCCGCCATCCGGTTGAAGGCGTCGAACGCGGACGTGTCCGAGAGCCCCGACATGGTCTCGTGGATGCGCTTCTGTGCCTGGGCCCGCTTCTGCTTTGCTATGAGAAGATTCCGCTTCCGCTTCGCCTCCTCGATCCGGTCGTTCAGTACCTTTAGCGACGTCTTGAGCTTCTCCGTCTCGGTCGCCTGCGACTCCCAGGTCGTCTTGAGCGAAGTCGCGCGCTCGGCGTGCTCCTGCTGCCGGAGGAGCGCCTGCTTCGCGAGGTCATCCCGGCTCTCCTGGACCGCGAGGACTGCCCGCTTCTGCCAGTCGCCGGCCTGCTTGACCTCGTCTTCGACCTGCGCACGGAGCCGCCGCTCGTCCGCGATCGCCACCGCCACGTCCCGCTTCGCGGCCACGAGCTGGTCCCGCATGTCCAGGATGATTTGGTTCAACATCTTCTCGGGGTGTTCGGCCCGAGCGATCAAATCGTTGATGTTCGACTTGAAGAGCGTCGACAGCTTGGAAAAGATGCTCATGGCTCCTCAGCCCTCCGCGGAGGCGACGGCCATCGCCCGAATGCGGCCCATGTGGCTCGACGCCGCGAACATGATGCTTTCGAGGGAAGCCTGAAATTCGGCGAAGGGGAGCGACTCGAGCTGCAGGGTCTGACTCAGCACGATCTCGCTGCCCTCGAGACCGTACGCCCCGTGGACCACCTCACTCGCGTTGAGCTCGAGCAGGGTCCGGTAGAGGTCCTCGCGCGGGCCCTCAGTCTGGTTCAGGTCCATCACCTTGAGCCGGACGTAAAGGAGCGGCGGCGAGTGGTTCACCACGACCGGGAGCCGTTCCTCCCCCGCACGCACCAGGTACATCCCCTCTTCGAGCTCCTCGTAGTCCAGGTTCATCCGGCTGAGGTAGCTCTCTAGGTCCTCACGGGTCAGCATTTCCCCTCCCTCGGCTGATGCAGGGCCGTTCGACACGCCCGCATCCATACGTGGCTCGGGCCCGAAAGATTCGCCAGGCGCCCGCGGGCTTGCTCGGCCGGGTTCTCCTGCGCGGGCCCTCGCCGGGGCGTCCGGCTCAGTGTAGCACCTCGGCGCCCGCCGTGTCGAAGATTCGGGCCAGGTATGCGCCCGTGTGCGACGCCGCGACGCGGGCCACCTCTTCGGGCGTGCCCTGGGCGACGACCGCGCCCCCACCCGCTCCCCCTTCCGGCCCCATGTCCAGCACCCAGTCCGCGGTCTTGATCACCTGCAAATTGTGCTCGATCACGACCACTGTGTTTCCCAGATCGACGAGGCGATGCAGGACCTCGAGGAGGACTTTCACATCCTGGAAGTGCAGGCCCGTCGTGGGCTCGTCCAGGATGTAGAGGGTCCGGCCCGTGGCCCGCTTCGAGAGCTCGGTGGCGAGTTTCACTCGCTGCGCCTCGCCTCCCGACAGCGTCGTGGCGGACTGACCGAGGTGGATGTACCCGAGGCCGACATCGGAAAGCGTCTGAAGCTTCTCCCGGATCCGCGGGACGGGCTCGAAGAACTCGAGGGCTTCATCGATCGTCATCGTGAGCACGTCCGCGATGTTTTTCCCCCGGTAGTGCACGTCGAGGGTCTCCCGGTTGTACCGCTTCCCGCGGCACACCTCGCAGGCCACGTAGACGTCGGGGAGGAAGTGCATCTCTATCCGCACCATGCCGTCCCCTGAGCAGGCCTCGCAGCGCCCTCCTTTCACGTTGAACGAAAACCGGCCCTGGTCGTAGCCCCGCATCTGCGCTTCGGGGAGCTCGGCGAAGAGCTGCCGGATGGGGGTGAAGGCCCCCGTGTACGTCGCGGGGTTCGAGCGTGGTGTGCGGCCGATCGGTGACTGATCGACCTCGATGACCTTGTCGATCTTCTCCAGCCCGTCGAGTCCGGCGTGCGGCAGAGGGAGCTGCCGGGCCCCGTAGAGCTGCCGCGCGAGGATCCTGTAGAGGGTCTCGTTCACCAGCGAGGACTTCCCCGATCCCGAAACGCCGGTGATCGCCACGAAGCAGCCCAGCGGGATCGAGACGTCGACCCCTCTCAAGTTGTGGCCGCTCGCCCCCCGCAGGAGGAGCCGGTGTCCCCGAGCGGGCGTCCGCCTCGACTCCGGGAGCGGGATGCGGAGGTCGCCCCGGAGGTAGGCCGCGGTGAGCGAATCGGGTGCGTGGAGGAGCTCGTCCACGGTACCCGCGGCCACGATGCGCCCGCCGTGGCGTCCCGCGCCGGGACCCAGGTCCACCACGTAGTCCGCCCGGAGGATCGTCTCCTCGTCGTGCTCCACCACGAGGACCGTGTTCCCGAGGTCCCTCAGGGATTCGAGGGTCGCGAGCAGCCGACCGTTGTCACGCTGGTGGAGGCCGACGGACGGCTCGTCGAGCACGTATAGGACCCCCACCAGCCGGCTCCCGATCTGAGTCGCGAGGCGGATCCGCTGCCCTTCGCCACCCGAGAGCGTATCGGCGCTCCGGCCCAGCGTGAGGTATTCGAGGCCCACGTCTTCGAGGAACCGGAGGCGCTCACCGACTTCCTTGAGGATCGGACCGGCCACGTCGGCGAGGAGCGGGGCGCCATCGCTCGGAGGGTGCGACTGCCCCTCCCCACTGAGCGGGAGCGACTCGAAGAACCGGCGGGCCTCCGCGACCGAAAGATGACCCACGTCGCCAATGGACCGCCCTTCGATGGTGACTCCGAGGGATTCGGGCCGGAGCCGGGCCCCACCACAGGCCCCGCACGGAAGGCTCGTCATGTATTCGGCGAGCTGATGCCGAACGGCGTCGGACGAGGTCTCCAGGTACCGCCGCGCGACCCCTCCGACCACGCCTTCCCACGTCGTCGCGTAACTCCGGTCCTTCCCGTTTCGACGGTACGGGAAGCGGATCTTCATGTCCCCCGAGCCGAAGAGGATCGCACGCTTTGCCTCTTCGGGCAGATCGTCCCAGGGAGCGCGGGGATCGAACTCGTACGCTTCGGCGAGACCGCGCACGACCGACTCCCGCAGTTGGCCGCGAGGCTCGCCCCAAGGGAGCACGACGCCCTCGAGGATCGAGATGCTGCCGTCGCCCAGCAGCAGCTCTGGGCTGGGCTCCTGCCGAACGCCGAGCCCGTCGCACTCCGGGCACGCCCCGTAGGGCGAGTTGAAGGAGAACTGGCGGGGCTCGAGCTCGGCGAGGCTGGACCCGTCGTGCGGGCACGCGTAGCGCTCGCTGAAGAGGTGGGACGTCGTGGCCCCTTCACCCGCGACGTGCTCCAGGATCTCGAGGATCCCCCCCGAAGCACGGAGCGCGGTTTCGACGGAGTCCGCGAGTCGAGCCCGGTCGGCCGTGCTCACGATCAGCCGGTCCACGATCACTGCGATGTCGTGGTTCTCGTACCGGCTGAGCTTGGGGGGACGCGCGAGGTCGTGCGCCTCGCCATCGATCAGGGCTCGGACGAAGCCGTCCTTTCGGGCCTTCTCGAAGAGGTCGCGAAACTCGCCCTTCCGCCC
>Ga0326597_10012471_pt1 | contig 11207 bp, 16 predicted proteins | sample RVTome_12_FD_203789 | JGI IMG/M metagenome (GOLD analysis project Ga0326597, IMG submission 203789) | Soil microbial communities from uranium-contaminated site in the Upper Colorado River Basin, Wyoming, United States - RVT100D185 | ecosystem: Environmental > Terrestrial > Soil > Contaminated >... | reverse complement strand
GAGGCCTCGACTATCTCCGTGACACCGGGACCGATCCCGATCCCCGGGCCGGGAATGCGATCGAAGTTATCGAGGGCAAGCGTCGCAGCGATGGCCGCTGGCCGTTGCAGAACCGTCACCCCGGCAAGGAGCACTTCGCCATGGAGGAGGGTTCGGGCAAGCCGAGCCGGTGGAACACGCTGCGGGCGTTGCGCGTCCTCGGCTGGCACCACAGCGTCTCCGTGGCCTGATCTGGCTCGGATCGACTGGGGCGGAAGCCGAGGTTTCAAGACGGGTTCTGGCTCGCCCAGGGGGTGAGGACCGCCTCGAACACCCCTCCGAATCCGGTGACCCGCAAAGGGGTTCCCACCGCCAGCGCGGTGCAGGGGCGACTCGAAGGACAGGGCGGCGGCGAACTCGCACTCTTTCGCTCGGATGCCTCTTTCACTGGGCTGGTGAAAGAGGGGTGGAGTAAAAGTGAACCAGGTTGAGCGAGCTGGGAACGGATTCTTGTGGACTCTTTGTGCTGGTGGGCCCAGGAAGACTTGAACTTCCGACCTCATCCTTATCAGGGATGCGTGCATCACCTCTCATTAGCCCGGCTACCTGGGCTTTCGTGATCGCTCGGTGCGTTTGTATCACATCTGTTGCACAGTCTCCTGGCTCTCAATGGGCGAAAGGGGGATTACCCGGGAACACGGATAACTCGTTGGGAGGCTGGCGGTGACGGGACGAGGTCTACTCTTCTGCCGCTGTGGGAGTGGTTGGTCTCTTCGGAAGCCGACACCATGCCTACGATGCCATCCGGCGAACCCAGCCAGCGGTTCCGAGGAAGGGGAATTGTGTGCTTCCAGTTCCATCCCGATACGGACTCTGATTCCCCGGGCTGAACAGCGCGGAAAGAAAGCAAGATATGAATACGTCGGCCCCTTCATCGGGGATAAGAACCGTTACTCGTGAGGAGCTACTGGAAATATTGGAGAGAGGCGACGACAGGTTCAGGCTGGTGATGGCCCTCAACGAGTGGGCGTTTCGGGCCAAGCACATCCCGGGGTCGGAGCACTTCAACACCGCACAGGAACTCTTCTCTTCTTTGAGTCCAGAGGACGACATCGTCGTTTACTGCACGAGTGATGACTGCCATGCCAGCGTCGCCCTCTACCACGCTCTTGTTGATCACGGCTATCCGAATGTCCGTCGATACTCCGGCGGATTGACTGACTGGGAGGCCGCTGACCTACCCCTGGAAGGCGAGTGGGTCGCGTGACCGCTGAGCACCGGGACAGCAACGGAGCCTCGGTCAAACCATGTAGCCCAGCCCAGAGGAGAGAGCTGACCGCCCTTTCCTTTCCAAACCGGTACAACATCCCCGACCGTGCAACGAGCCGAGCCATCGAGTGGCCTGCTTCTCCGGCGAATGGACAGTCGACAACACGTCCCAGTGTTGCTAACGGAAGCTCATGCCGAACCCGTGATCGATTCGCTTCGACGGGGCAAAACCCAACCGGGGGCGGGGAAAGTGACAGGTGTACCCGTTCGGATAGCGCTCGAGGTAGTCCTGATGCTCGGGCTCAGCCTTCCAGAAGGGCCCGGAGGGCGTCACTTCCGTGATGACCTTTCCGGGCCAGAGACCGGACGCTTCCACGTCGGCGATGGTCTCCTCGGCTAGGTGGCGCGCTGGATCCAGTCGGCGCCACTTCTCCTCGATGAGACCAGGTCGGTGACGACTCCCGTCGGAACATTCCCGCTGTCGATCGGGTGGAAGCCACAAAGTCCACGATCACGTAATCCCTTCAACCAACATGCTCATGCTTCGGCGGTCTTCAGATAATTATCGATGGCCCCGCGGACGTGGATCCGAGCGCTATTCAGTGCTTGTGCCGCGCGTGCCTTGCTGACGCGAAGCGCCCTCGCGGCATCGTCCAAAGAGACGCCCTCAATATCCACGAGGGTGATCAACCGCATCCCTGCTTCTGGGAGTTCATCGATTGCTGAATCCGTCACCCCGAACAGCTCGATAGTTGCGACGTCGTCCTCAGGCGCCAAGCGAAACGCCTGTCCCCAGGCGTTCGGCGAATCGACGAATCTACCCGCATCCGGGCCATCTTCGTAGAACTCGGGGTAGAACAGCTCAGCAATCTCACTATCCGGGTCGTACGCCATGGAGTCAGGGTCAGCCTCGTCGAGACTCTCGGTGGGGTGGCCTCCCTTTTCCGCCGCAGCACGCGTCAGCCTATCGATGAGCGCGCCGGAATCCAGAGTCGCTCCCTCACTGACGGCATCAAGAAGGGTCTGCTGCACCAGTTCGTCGGCATCCTCGACATCGAGGGCAGCCGCGACGCGGTAGAGCCTCTCGAGCGACGGCTCAATGCTGCTTTCGGCGAGTTCGGATTGGGATTCCTTGAGGGCGTCGGCTATTTCAGCAGTCAGTTCCGGCGCCGGCGTGGCGGCGAGAAGGTCACGTGTTGAATCCAGCTGCTCCTTGAAGAGTCGGCAGTCTGGGCATTCGCTGAGATGTTCAGTAACGACCTCTGCGTCGGTCTCGGGAAGCAATTGAAATTCGACTTCGGCGAGGTGAGCGACACATTCGGCACATGCAAGGTTGGTTATCGTGGTGGACTCTTGTTCTTGCCCGAATGCAGCGTAGCGGCGCACGGTCACCAGAAGACACGCCGGACCGTCGAATCACGAGCCTCCACGCAGCTCGACGAACTCCAGCCCACTATCTCGCCCCGTGCCGCCATCCAGCGGAAGTCGTAGCACGCTCGATGGTCCGGCGGCCAGAACGTGCAGAAACCGCTGTCGTCTACACCACTCGCCTGGGTCTCACGACCGCTCCTCCACATGAGTGATGGCACCTCAAAGTCGAACACTCGAGTAGCGCCGTCGTCATGTACGAAGCTGCCAGATGTCAGAGCTTTGGAGATCATCCCGGGAGCAACCGGATCACCACCCGCAACGCCGATTCCCCGAATCGCTTTGCACTTGGTGTCGCATCGGATGGCCACAACGCTCAGGCGATGCGGTCGAAGACCTTTCGCTAACCAACCGAAGCAACGGCTGCGATCGCCATCGGCGTTCGCAGAGCTCCTGAGAGCCGCCATGACGGCGCCGTCGTCAGCGAGGCAGCCGGAAATCCCAACGTCACGGCGCTCGTGTTCATCGCCACCCCGGGCCGTCGAATGGCTACCTCCGCAAGGTGTACCTCAAGCTCGCTATCCAGTCGCGCAGGCAGCTCCCCGCGGCGCTGCCTCACGCGAACAGACAGCCACCCGGTCCTGGCACACCAGTTGCGCGTGCGACACGGTGTCGCCCCTGTCCTTCACGCAGCCGAGAAATCGATTCTCGCCCGACCAGGGCACCGACCAGGGTGCTCCACGGGCGCGACAGGGGTCCTCATGCGCGATGGTGATCTCACCGCATCGAGGGATGCGGCGGACCAATGCGAAAGCAGTTGCGAGTGTGGCGGCGAATCTCGACGTCCTCCGCTTGCGACAAAAGGAGCCGCCACATCGTGACTACGCAAATCCAGGGGTACGGTTCATGCTGATGTCCGGCAAGTCTTACGGCGAGCAGCCGATCTTCAATGGCCCGTACGTGGACTGACCCTGTAGCGAGGTAATCAAATGAGCTTCATCACCCGCGGATTTCGGGGACGACGCCAACTCGATGCGCCGGCCGGTCGGGTTCCGCCCGGCCAGTACGTGACCGCCGACTTCCCAGTCCTCTCGGCGGGACCCACACCACGAGTCCCGCTCGAGGAATGGCGGTTCACAATCACCGATCCGCTTGGATCCGAGCGGTCATGGACCTGGGCCGAGTTCACATCCCTCCCCAGGGAGACGGTCACAGTCGATATTCACTGTGTGACCAAGTGGTCAAAGCTGGACACGACCTGGGAAGGGGTTTCGCTCGACACTCTGCTCGCCGACGGGACCGACCGTGCTGGCGGTCACGTGCTGTTTCATTCATACGGCGGCTACACCACCAATCTGCCTCTCGAAGACGTCACCGGCGGGAAAGCGTGGATCGCTTTCAACTACGACGGTCAACCACTAGAACCCGAGCATGGTGGACCCGCCCGCCTGCTGGTGCCTCATCTCTACTTCTGGAAGAGCGCCAAGTGGGTGGACGGGGCGACGCTCTCCGATTCCGACCGTCCCGGCTTCTGGGAGTCGTACGGATATCACAACTATGGGGACCCATGGCGGGAGCAGCGCTACCAGGGAGATTGAACTGGCTGATCGCCAGAGCAACGGAGATCATCGAAGAGACCGAACGAGTGCGAAGCATCGTCCTCGATTGCCCCGGCTGGCCGGGCCACCTCCCCGGGCACCACATCGACATACGACTGACTGGCGAAGACGGCTATCAGGCGCAACGCAGCTACTCGATCGCCAGTCCTGCCGACGATGAGCAGGTTGTCATCACCGTCGAACTGGTCGATGAAGGGGAGATTTCCCCGTTTCTCATCGGAGAGCTGCGAGTCGGGGATCGTATCGAGATCAGAGGTCCGGTGGGCGGCTATTTCATTTGGGAGCCATCGAGGGGTGGGCCGCTTCAGCTCATCGGAGGAGGCAGCGGAGTGGTCCCGTTGATGTCGATGCTGCGTGCCCGCGTCCGAGCTGGCAGCGACGTCCCGGTGTGGTACCTGAGCTCGGCACGATCTTTCGACGACCTCATTTACCGATTAGAGCTCGAGTCGATCTCGTCGGAAGCGGAGGAGGTCGAGGTGCTGCACACGTTGACTCGCAGTAAGCCACCCGATTGGACAGGCCTAACCGGGCGAGTGGACCGCGTAATGCTGGCCCGACATGTTTGGCCGGCCTTTACAAGGCCCCTCTGCTACGTGTGCGGACCTACAGGTTTTGTCGAGACCGTGGCGACCTCACTGGTAGCACTTGGCCACCAGCCGGGACGCATCAAGACAGAGCGATTCGGTCCAACGAATTGAGGTTGATCATGGACAACGAACGGCACCTTGATGGCAATGCACTCGCCGGGCTTTTCCATGACGTCTTTGGGCGGGAGATGACCCACGAGTGTGCTTGCTGTGCACGTTGCGGCGCGGAGAACCAGCTCGGTGCGGCGTGGGTGTATCGAGGGGCCGGTGACGTCCTCCGATGTCCCAACTGCGGAAGCATCGTCATGGTCATCGTGCAAAACAGCGACGGATTCCGGGTCAGCTTCGAGGCGATTCGCTGGCTCCAGACCAGCGCGTAGCGCATTAGCGCACGCATGGTGACCAGGTCACCGTGTCACTGGTCCGTGGACAAGCCGGTCGATTCGGTGTCACCTGATCCGGAGCCCAGCCGGCGGGTATTCCCTGAGTCTTGGTTTCTCAACTAGCCGCGGATCCAAGGAGCAGAGCGACCATGAATCCGAATGCGGTCACGGCGCCGATGAACCGCCTGTTGAGGTGGAAGGCTTCGGGGATCATGGTTTCGGCGAGCATCGCAAGAACACCTCCGGCGGCTATGGCAGTGATAGCCGCAAGAAACACGTCGCTCACACCTTCAAACGCAACCGCTCCGACAATGGATGCGATGGTCGATGCAACCACGACCATCGCCCAGACTCCCAATACGTATTCACGGGACCGGCCGGCGAGACGCATCCCACTGGCGCTCGAGATCCCCTGTGGAATGTTGGCCAGGAAGAACCCGGCAACCAGCGCGATGGAGAGGCTCATGTCGCCTTGTCCGCCCTCCGTCCCACTGGCGGCTGCCGTTGACAGACCTATCGCCAGGGACTCAGGGATCCCGTCGATCAGAGCGCCCACAGCAATGGCGCGTCCACTACCGGGGATCTCGGCTTCCGATGGCTGGGGTACGCACATTCCGCAGCGTTTCCGTTCCGCAGCGCCGCGCCTCTCTAACAACCAGTTGCCGAGCGAGAAGAGCAGAGCTCCACCCATGAACCCTCCTGCGGTAGCCAGGATCGATCCACGTTCACCGGATTCAGAGACGAGCTCCAGGGTGAGAACGGCGACCAGAACACCGGCGCCAAAACCCATGACATTGGCGATTAATCGGTGTGGCAGTCGCCCTGTGTACCCGACCAGCGCCCCGATGAACAGGCCAGACGCAGCCAGCAGACCGATTAGACCCGCCAACAGCCAGATCGTCATTCAGGTTCCGCTGGATGGTTCCCGGGGAGTCGACGCGACGATCATCAGGCGGCTCCATCTGGAATAACAGTCGGATAAGCGGATCATGTTGGCATCGCTCCTTCGGCCAGCTTTAGTCGCGTCCAGATGTTCATGTTGATCACGACCCCGATGATGTCGAGGATCTGGGCTTCGTCGAAGTGGTCGGCGAGGTGGTCGTGGTATGACTGAAACTGTGAGTGGACTGTCGTGTCACTGGCACGGGTCAACGCCTCGGTATAGGCAAGAGCTGCTTGTTCGGCAGGAGAGAAGAGTTGTGTCTCCCACCAGGCGGTTAGCGTATCGAGCTTTGTTTGTGATGTGCCCAAGTCTCGTGCCGCTTCGTAATGCCGGATGAGGCAGTAGGTGCAGTTGTTGATCTGGGCCACGCGCAGTCGTAAGAGCTGGGCGAGTTCCTTGTCCACGCTGAGCTCGGATTTGTATCCGAACGTGTCCGCGCCGAGCCGTGACAGTTTGGTAAGGAGTTCGTGACTGCTGCTGTCAAGCCGGCTGCTCTCGATGGTGTGCTCGTTTCTCATGTCGTCCTTTCCGCTCTCCAGTCCGCCGCGACCCGGATACGCGCCCAGACGGTTGGACAGTCACCAACCTCGCGCACAAGATTGCTCAGTCGCGTCCGTGGAGGCCACTTGTCGCTGCCCGAGTCTCGCGCAAACGTGCGCTACGGACTGAAGTGCGCTGCTTGAGGCACCATCGGGGGAGGATGGCGAACGATCGTGGAGTCGACGGCTAGCCCCTCGGACTGGAGCTATGAACCTCATCCTTTTCAGGGACGCGCCAGCCTCTTGGATACCCTACCTGAGCTGGACATCCGCGTGGGATGAGGTCGTTTGTGGGGCAGTTGTGGGGCGGGTCTGCGACGCTTTGCCCGTGCGGTATGACCGGGAGTTTTACCTCACCTACCAGGTACATAACGAGGCGATTGTCATACCCGAGAACATCGGCGCCATTCGCGCCCTCACCGGCTTCGAAAATGCCGAGGCGTCGATCGAGGCAACCAACCGTTCGCTCGGTATCACAACTGCGTTCCTTCCGGCGACCACCAGGCCGGTTCCACACGTGGTCGAGGGAGAGCATCCTGGGCTGGCGGCGGTGAGGGCGGCCCACGCCGATTCGTCTCGGTAGGTTTCAAAGGGTCCGAAGAGCCTACTGACCGGTGACGGTTGTGGGACAGGAGACGCTATGAGCACCCACACCCACACTCACGTGCACCCCGTAGCAGTCGTGCTCCAGGTCGGGGGCATGCAGTTCGCCTCGGAGAAGAGCAAGGTCGAATCGTTTCTCGGGCGCCAACCCGGAGTGCTGGAAGTCGAATCCAACCCGGTCGCCCAAACGGCAACCGTCACTTTCGACCCGGTGGCCACTACGGCAGAGGCGCTCCGGGAGCGGGTGATCGAATGTGGCTACCACTGCGCAGGAGAGTCGGTCCCCGACCACGTCTGCTACGTCGAAGCCCCAAAGGCCGAGCCGGGTGAGGAGCGGTCGCCGCATGCGGTCATGGGCCATGGCAGTCACGGTGAGATGTCGATGGAGGCGATGGTGGCCGACATGCGCAACCGGTTCCTGGTGGCGCTGATCTTCACCATCCCCATCGTCCTGTACTCACCGCTGGGTCGCGACACCCTCGGCTTCACGGTAGGTACGCCGTTCGGTCTTCGAGATGATGTGTTCGCTCTCCTGCTGAGCTTGCCGGTGGTGTTCTGGTCGGGGTGGATCTTCTTCGACGGTGCCGCTGCGGCGTTGCGGCGACGGACCCTGGACATGATGGTGCTAGTCGGCGTGGCGATCGGCGCTGGCTGGGTCTACTCCCTGGTGGTGACTCTCACCGGTGGTGGTGAAGTCTTCTACGAGGCAGCGGCGATGTTGGCCGTGTTCGTCCTGTTGGGCCACTGGTTCGAGATGCGGGCCCGGGGTGGCGCCAATGACGCCATCCGCACTTTGATGAACCTGGCCCCGCCGATGGCCGTAGTGATCCGCGACGGAGACCATATAGAGGTCCCCACCGCCGAAGTGGCAGTGGGGGACCTGCTGCTGGTCCGTCCCGGAGCCCGGGTGCCGGTCGACGGGAAGGTTGAGGATGGCGAGTCCGAGGTCGACGAGTCGATGGTGACCGGGGAGAGCCTCCCGGTCCACAAACAGCCCGGAGCCGAGGTGGTGGGAGCAACCATCAACAGAAACGGAACCCTCCGGGTTCGTGCAACCAAGGTGGGCGCCGATACCGCTCTGGCTCAGATCGTCCAGCTGGTCCAGGAAGCACAGAATTCGAAAGCGCCCGGGCAGCGTCTCGCCGACAGGGCCGCCTTCTGGCTGGTCTTCGTCGCTCTCATCGGCGGCGGGCTCACCCTGGGAGGCTGGCTGCTAGCCGGCGAGACGTTCCCCACCGCGCTGCTATTTGCCATCACTGTGGTGGTGATCACCTGTCCCGACGCCCTCGGTCTGGCCACGCCCACCGCCATCATGGTGGGCACCGGGATGGGCGCCCGCCGGGGGGTTCTGTTCAAGAACGCCCCTGCGATCGAGACATCGGCACGCATCGACACCGTTGTGTTGGACAAGACGGGCACCTTGACCAAAGGCGAACCTGAGGTGACCGACTTCATCACCGACGGATCTCCCGCCGATGTGTTGGGTCTGGTCGCCGCGGTGGAGCGAGAATCGGAGCATCCTCTGGCCGAGGCAGTGGTCCGCTACGCGACCGCTCAAGGTGTCGAGGATGCCCGTGCGGAGGCCTTTGAAAACGTGCCCGGCCACGGTGCCATCGCGACCGTTGCCGGTCACAGGGTGGTTGTCGGCAATCTCCGGCTTATGGAGCGGGAGGGTGTTGGACTCGGCGACCTCGGCCCGCGACGCGATGAGCTGGCCGCCGGTGGGCGGACGGCGGTCCTTGCCGCCGTGGACGGGAACGCCGCCGCGGTCATCGGCATCGCCGACGCGGCACGCGAGACCTCCGCCGAGGCGATCCGCGACCTCCACGACCTGGGCATTGAGGTGGTCATGCTCACCGGCGACAACCAAGCCACCGCCGACCGCATAGCCAGCCAGCTCGGCATCGACACCGTCATCGCCGAAGTGCTACCTGAAGACAAAGCAGGCAAGGTGGCCCAACTCCAAGCCCAGGGCAAGAAGGTGGCCATGGTCGGAGACGGGGTCAACGACGCCCCCGCCCTCGCCACCGCCGACCTGGGCATCGCCATCGGAGCCGGAACCGATGTGGCCATCGAGACCGCAGACGTTGTCCTGATGCGCTCCGACCCCCTCGACGTTCCCATTGCCATCCGCATCGGCCGGGGCACACTACGCAAGATGCGCCAGAACCTCGGCTGGGCCATCGGCTACAACAGCCTGGCCCTTCCTATCGCGGCCGGTCTGCTCTCCCCATCACTTGGGTGGGTGCTCCGACCCGAATGGGCGGCTCTCTCGATGTCTGGTTCCAGCTTCCTCGTCGCCACCAACGCCGTGCTCCTCAAGAGCCTCCGTCTCCCAGGAGCTGCTGAGCCGAGGGATTCCGGCCCGCCAATCCATGATGCGCACGAATCCCACCAACAGGGAGATGGCCATCATGGCTGAGACCGTCCTGGACCCGGTTTGCGGCATGGAGATCCGGCCCGAAGAAGCGGCCGCCAGCGAGGAGCACGACGGAGGCACCTTCTACTTCTGCACCGAAGCATGCCACCAGACCTTCCTCGCCGATCCGCACCGCTACGGGCATTGACAGCCGCCTTCTGGGTGTAGCGGGGCGAATGTGAGTGGCTTCGTCGTGTGACCACCCTGGCTTTTGCCGCCGCCGTGTTGATCGGAGGAGTGAATGTGGTGGCCGTTCGTTTGAGCAATAAGGAGCTGCAGCCTTTCTTCGGCGCTGGGCTTCGCTTCGCGGTTGCTGCCCCACGTCCTTATGAACGAACGCTGATGATCGTCTTCCCCTTGATCCGCTCGGTCGGGTTGAAGGCGGCAACGGCGTCGTCGAGGGCCGCCACGTTGCCGATGTTTGTCCGCAGTCGCCCATCCTGGACCCGCTGGACGATCTCACTCAGTTGGGCACGATCGGCCTCGACGACGAAATCGACCGCCAAGCCGTCGGCGGGCCGCGCCTCGGGCGGCCCGACGATGGACACCAGTGTTCCTCCGGCTCGAATCAGGTCTGCGGACCGCTTCCCGATGTCGCCGCCGATGACATCGAAAACCAGATCGACTTCGCCGACGTCTTCCAGCGCATCGTTCTCGAGGTCGACGAACTCCTGCGCTCCGAAGTCGAGCACCGTCTGACGGTCGGCGGCACGTCCGGTGCCGATGACGTAGGCGCCGGCCTCTCGTGAGAGCTGCGTCACCATCGAGCCGACTGCACCGGCCGCGCCGTGCACGAGGACGCTCTGCCCCGCCTGAACGCGGCCGTGCTCGAACAGCCCTTGCCACGCCGTCAGGCCCGAGATCGGCAGGGATGCGCCCACCGTGAATTCGACGTCTCCCGGCAGCGGCGCGAGGTTGCGTGCCTCGACGGCCACGTACTCCGCCAGGGTGCCGTCGCGAGTCCAGTCCGTGAGGCCGAACACCCGCTGTCCCACCGACAGCCCCGTCGTGCCATAGCCGAGGGCGCTGACCACTCCGGCCAGCTCGTGCCCGGGGATCGACGGTGTTCGGTCACGGTCGAGGCGATCGGTCCAGGTCGAGGGCCACGTCAGCTCGGTCGGGACGAATCCCGACGCATGAACCTGAACGACGACGTCGTTCAGCGCTGCCTGCGGCTCGGGCCGCTCCGCCAGCGTCATCCCGGCCGTTCCCGCGGCCTCGTCCGTCACCACAATCGCCTTCATCCGGCACCTCCCTCTATGTCTGCTATCTGGAATGTCGTTGTGGGCGTAACGCGCTGTTCCCCAAGGCTTGCTCGGCCGGTGCGCCGAGCGCACTGAGGTTGAGGACGGGTCTCGTTTACGTCGAAGGCGACCGGGAGGGCGAGACCGAGGAGCATTTCTCCCCGATCCTACGCGGCGTGGTTGCCATGGTCGAGGGGTTGGGCGGCAAACGAGCACCTGCTCGGCGTTCACGGCGCCGGCGGGCTACGCGGGGG
>Ga0326597_10012470_pt1 | contig 11207 bp, 9 predicted proteins | sample RVTome_12_FD_203789 | JGI IMG/M metagenome (GOLD analysis project Ga0326597, IMG submission 203789) | Soil microbial communities from uranium-contaminated site in the Upper Colorado River Basin, Wyoming, United States - RVT100D185 | ecosystem: Environmental > Terrestrial > Soil > Contaminated >... | reverse complement strand
GCCATCGTGAGCGGTCAGCCGGACGTCCGTCTTCTCCACCTCGATGCCGGACCCGGGGTGATGCTCTACGAGTTCAGCGATTGCTTTCCGACGCGGCTAAGCCTGCAAGTGACGCCAGCCGGCACCAGCGACGTGCTGTCCATCTTCTGCCAGGTTCAGCGTGTCACCAGCTTGCTGCGGCAGGGCTTCTTCCAGTGGCTTAACGACGTCCTTGATGGCGTCGCCGAAGGGCGGGATTTCGCCATTGACGCCAGCGACGCTCTGGGGATCCCGGTGCTGTCGGTGGACTACTTCGACACCGTGATCACGGGTTATCGCTTTCCGATCTTCGACAAGAGCGACGTGAAGGGCGCAGCCGCGGACGCCATGCGCTTCCAGCCCTCCCGCGCCGATACGTATTGAATTGTCGGATCGGCGTGCGGGCCGCCCGATTGGCCGATGGGTGGCCCGCCTTCCTGCCGGCGTCATGGCCGGCCGGAATGCGCCGGTCCCTTGCCATCGCGCCCCGTCTGTCGCAGACCTACAGGGTCACGCGTGCATCGCGCCCGTTCACAGGCCAGCCAGGGAGCCACCCATGAGCAAGATCGCCATCGTCGGGTCCTTCACCGCCACGCCCGGCAGCTTCGACACGTTCCTCGCCAAGATGAGCGAGCACGCCCGCGCCTCGCGCAAGGAGCCGGGCTGCCTGCGCTTCGACGTGTCCGTGCCGCAGAAGGCCGACGGCCGGCTTTTCATCTACGAGATCTGGGCCGACCAGAAGGCGCTGGACGTGCACGCCAACACGCCGCGCATCAAGGCCTACCGCGAGGAGACCAAGCCTCTGCAGGGCGAGCGCAACATCACGATGTGCTTCCTGCACGACAGCCCGGACAAGTGAGGTGAGGAGCCGCGTCCTGGCCCGGCGTGAACTCTGGAGCGGAGTCCGGCCGTGCCCTTCGAGACAGGCTCCTTCGGAGCCTTCCTCAGGGACACGGCCCCGTGTCAATCCCGCCCATACCCATCCGCGCCACTGAGGAGCGCCCGGAGGGCGCGTCTCGAAGTGCGCGCAGCACCCACAGGCTGGACCGTCAGGACAACGCCTGCACCGCCCGCAGCGCCGGGAGCAGCTCGGAGGAGATCAGGCGCATGCTGGAGAGGGCCGTGGCCACGGGCATGCCCGCCCAGTGCGTGCGGACGATGAGGTGGTTCACTCCCAGCTCCTCCCAGTACGGGCGGAGCTGCTCGAAGATCTCCTCCGGCGAGCCCAGCGCGAAGCGGTCCTTGAGCAGATCGTCGAAGCCCTGGTCGAAGGTCTCCTCGGCGGGCATGGCCTTGTCCTGGCCCCACTTGGCGTAGTCGGCGTACTTGCCGGCCAGGTACGGCCCGGCCAGCTCCAGCGCCGTGGCGCGGTCCCGGGCGCAGAACACCTCCTTGATCGCCGGCCGCACGGCGGGCAGGGGCTTATTCAGCTTGCCGAGCTCCTCGCGGTAGAGCGCCACCTGGCGGCGGATGGTGGCCACGGTGGCGTGGGGGTTGATGAACCAGTTGTCGCCCAGCCGCGCGGCGCGGCGGATAGCCGCGTCGTTGTCCGCCGCGAACCAGATGGGCGGACGCGGCTTCTGCACGGGGCGGATGTTCATGCGCACGTTGCGCAGCGTGCAGTACTCGCTCTCGAAGCTCACCGCCTCTTCCGTCCAGAGCCGCTGCACCACCTGCAGGCAGTCCTCGAAGCGCTTGACGCGCTGGCCCTTGGGCACGCCGAAGGCGTCGAACTCCACGTCGCGGTAGCCCAGCCCCACGCCGAAGACGAAGTTGCCGCGCGCGATCACGTCCAGCGAGGCCACGGTCTCCGCCACGTACACCGGGTTGTGCAGGTTGATGAGCAGGATGCCCAGGCCGCAGGTCATCTCGCCCGCCTCGGCCATCAGCCGGGCCAGGAAGGGCACGAGCTGGAGCTGCTGGTTGTCGCCCTCGTTGAGGTAGTGCTGGCCGGAGAACAGCGAGTCCCAGCCGGCATCGCGGGCATGGCGCACCATCAGGTACTGCTCCTCCAGCGCGCTCACCAGGTCCGTGCGCAGGTACTGCTGGTTGGTGATGAACAGTCCGACTTTCATGGGAACCCCGCTTGGATGGATGGCCGGCCGCGGGCAGTCGCGGCGCGACGCTCGCCCGCGCGCCGGCCCCAAAGGCATGCGAGCCGCAATTGCAGCGAGGGGGCGCTGCCTCCTCGCGCTTCCCCGCAAGGGAGCAAGCCCCCTTGAGCCCCTTTGGAGCGGGTGCAGGGGCCTTGGCCCCTGCCGGAGCTTGTGAGAGGCAGAGCCTCTCACAAGCTGTACACACCAAACCGGAAAATGCTCTAGCCCGCCAGGCGGCGCAGGCCCGCGTCCAGGTCCGCGATCAGGTCGTCCGCATCCTCCAGACCGATGTGCAGGCGCAGCACGTAGGCGCTCTCCTGCCAGGGCACGGCGGTGCGGCCGGCGCGCACGTCGGACCAGGAGACCAGGCTCTCGTAGCCGCCCCAGGAGGAGCCGATCTGGAAGTACTTCAGCCCGTCCACCATGCGCTCCACCGCCGCCGCGTCTTCCGTGTGCAGCAACAGGCCCATCAGGCTGCTCGCGCCGCTGAAGTCGCGTTTCCAGATCGCGTGGCCGGGATCGTCCGGCAGCGCCGGGTACAGCACGCGCTTCACCTCGGGCCGATCGGCCAGGAAGCGCGCGACGCGCAACGCGGAGCGCTCCTGCTGCCTGAGGCGCACGGCCATCGTGCGCAGCCCGCGCAGCGCCAGGTAGCACTCGTCCGGGCCGCCCACGTCGCCGAAGGCGCCGGCGTTGTCCTTGAGGCGGTGGTAGAGCGCCTCGTCCTTGGCCGTGATGACGCCGATCACCAGATCGGAGTGGCCGGCAATGTACTTGGTGGCGGCCTGGATCGAGACGTCCACCCCGTGCTGGAAGGGCTTGAAGTACAGCGGCGTGGCCCAGGTGTTGTCCATCAGCACGAGCGCACCGCGGGCGTGGGCCGCGTGGGCGATGGCGGGCACGTCCTGCATCTCGAAGGTCATGGAGCCCGGCGCCTCCACGAACACGACGCGGGTGTTCTCACGCAGCAGTCCCGCGATGTCCGCGCCGAGGGTGGGATCGTAGAAGGTGGTCTCCACGCCGAAGCGCCCGAGCACGCCGGTGCAGAAGCTGCGCGTGGGCCCGTACACGGAATCGGTGACGAGCACGTGGTCACCCGCCTGCACGAAGGCGGACAGGGCGATCGTGCACGCGGAGAGCCCGGTGGCCGTCACCACGGCGTTGTATCCGCCCTCCAGCCCGGCCACGGCCCTGGCCAGGGCCAGCGTGCTGGGCGTGCCCCGCGCTCCGTAGGTGATGCCGTCGTAGCGCGCGTTGCCCTCGAAGCGCTGCTTGTATGCAGCCAGCGTGGGAAATAGAATGGTAGATGCACGATAGACCGGCAGGTTCACCACGCCCGAATGGTGGAACGGGTCGCGGGAAGCGTGCACGAGCAGCGTCTCGTCTTTCATGGCTCCTGTGGCTGGCAAGGGAAGCATTCCGTAGGCCGTGCGCGGCGCCTTGCCGTCCAGCCCCGGGTTCACCGCCGTCCTAGCGCAGCGGGGACGGCGTTGCAACCACGCGGGGCGCGAATCGCCGCGCACCCGAGACATTGCCGGAGCGACATGCAAGGCTGGGCGTTGAAAGCGACGCACGCCGCATCTACTGCATTTGCCCTATGTACGCGATACGGTTGGGCGCATTAGGTTGACGCCCGCACTCGTCCGCTGCGAACGATGGTTCATTGCACCGGCGACCTCCAGGAATTTTCGCACACCCAGCGACGATGAAACCCTTCCCAGTCCCGCAGCGCGGCGCGCCCCATCGCGAGACGCCAGGCAAGCTGGCGCACGCGCACGCAGGCGCGCAGGCCCGGTGGCCCGCGGCGGCTGCCGGCGGCTCCCCCGCAACGCTGGAGACGCACCCATGACCGCGAAACCGGCAGTCATCGGCGACCTGGAGCTGGTGGGGCGCATCTACGATGCCGCGCTGCAGCCCGACTTGTGGGACGAGGCGCTGGCGGCCTTCGCCGGCCGGATCGGCGCCAGCTCCGGCTCGCTCTCGCTGCTCAACGTGGAAGAACGCGTGCTGGGCTTCTGCAAGGCGTACCGGCGCAGCCCGGAGGTCATCGCCACGTACCGCGATCACTACGTGCGGTTCGATCCCTATCTGGAGAAGCTGCCGGAGGAGCCGCAGACCCGCTATCTCTCGCACCTGCTGCTGCCCGAAGCGGACCTGATGGAAACGCTGTTCTACCGCGAGTGGCTGCAGCCGCAGGACGTGCACTACCAGATCGGCTCGGTGGCGTTGCAGGGCGCGGGGCGCGTGGCCCTGGTCGACTGGCAGCGCTCCCGGGCCGCCGGGCCGTTCGGCGATGCCGAGCTGACGCAGCTGGCGCGCTTCGAGGAGCACTTCAAGCGCGCCCTGGTGATCAACCAGAAGTTCTGGGACGCCCTTTCGACGCCCCAGGCCGCGCTGGACATGTTGGAGCACCTCGAGTTCGGCGTGATCTTCATCGATGAGCGCTACGAGGTCAGCTACACCAATCCCAAGGCCGTGGAACTGATGCGGCTGGAGGATGGCCTGCTGCGGCGCGGCGGCAGGCTCATCGCCGCCGAATCGGTGCAGACCGAGCGGCTCAACGAGCTGCTGGAGGGAGCCGTGGACACCGGCGCCGGCCGAGGTCTCGAGTCGGGCGGCGCCATGTGGGTGGGCACGCTGTTCGACCGGACCTACTACGTGCTGGTGTCTCCCTTGCGCACCCATCGCGCCGACCTGAGCATGACCGGCCGTCGCGTGTGCGCGGTGGTGTTCCTGAGCAGCCCCTACCAGCCTTATGCCGTGTCGGTGCAGACGTTCCGGTCGATTCACGGACTCACGCCGGCGGAAAGCCATCTGGTCGGCGAGCTCGCCAACGGGCTCACCCTGGATCAGATCGCGAGGCGCTTCCAGGTCACCAAGAACACGGTGCGCGACCAGCTCAAGTCCGTGTTCGCCAAGACCGGCATCCGCCGGCAGGCGGAACTGATCCGCCTCATCCGCGCCACGCCCACCACCTTCGTCAACGAGACGATCCTCTTCGGCACCACCAAGCCCAATCCGATGGAACAACGCCAGGACGTGGATCGCCGCCTGTCCGGTCGCGTCACGGTGCAGGCGGACTCCTAGCGGGCCCACCGCATCTCATCGCGCCGCACCGAGCCGGCGCCGCGGGGCAGCCCGGGAAGCCATTCGGCGCCCCGTTTGCATTCGGTCAGCATCTTTTTATGGCAGCTTGTCCTTCGCCGGTTCAGGAAAAGCAGCTTTTATTTAGTTTTCTGGTGCAAAAGGAAAAATGCGATTTTATTGGATCGATACTGGTTTTATGACATCCCCCATATGGGGGTTGCTACAACCTGACAAGGCCGCTAGGCTGGTACTAGGTTTGCGCACAGAGTGCTTGTAGCGTTGCTTACAAAGTCTGCTTGGCGGCCGAGGGAGAAGGCTGGTGGGCAGGTAGGGTTGGGGCTGACAAAGTGGGGGCAATGGGCCCGTCGCTGGCGCGGCAGCAGCAGGCGCGCGATGCAGCCCGACGACAAAGGAGGGGACTATGCGGTCATGCGCGCCCCACGCGCATTTCTCGCCGCGCGTCCCGGGCAGTAACAGCCAGACAAGTGAAAGCCAGATTCGAGATGCGACCCCGATTCGGGGCGCGTATCGAGAGGGGGTGGTTTAGCCACCTTCCGGTGTGGCGGCTTACCGGTTCGCTAAGCCCGGTGAGCTTGCCTTCGATGGACGCAGCACGATGGCCCTTGCGGGTCCAGGCTTGAGAGGCATTGGAGATCCAGCTCAGGCCATCGCACTGCGCAACCCAATGTCCAAAAGAGGATATCATGCTGAAACACGCAATGCTAGTCGCGGTGGCATTGATCGCTTCGGCGCTGCTGGTCGCGTTCTCGCTCTCGAGCGCGGTCGCGGCGGAGGCCCATGACACGATGCAGGTCACGGCCACGGTCGTCACCGTCTGCACGCTCGATGCTCCTGACCTCGATTTCGGCGAGTACACCGGAGCGGAAATCAACAAGGACAGCGTGTGGGGGCTGCAGTGCACAACCTCGGGAACCCCGATCATCGGTTGGACCTGGGGCTTCGGGCTCAACTACTTCGATGGCAACTGGCACATGAAGAAGACGGACAGCGACGATATGCTCGCCTACCGCCAAGTCGGCTATGAACCGTGGGCGCCGACGGACGCTGCCGGCCAGACCACCTTCACGCTGCATCTGAGGGCGTTGGGCGGACAGATCGTGCCGGCGGGAGCCTACGCGGACACGTTGTCCGTGTTTGCGACGTTCTAGCGGCCGTCGTCCGCAGTTCGAGCCGCTCCACTGCCTTCGCACGGGGCGCCTTCGCGGGCGTCCCGGCCAGGGCCGATGCGGTCTTGTAGTCCTGGACGCGCGATGGAACGCCCAGGCGTCCATTGCACCGAGTCACAGTACGGTGGCCCTGCGCTGGCGGGCGCCGCTTGGCGCCAGGCAGGTGAAGTGGGGCCATCGTGCTGTCGCTTGCCTGGACGAAGGTGAGAACATCAATGGCAAGCCAGCATGCTGACACGTCGGCGGCGGGCATTCGCCTCCCACGCAGGCCAGGCGACAGCGCCCGATGGCCGTGCGCCGTTCCTTTCCGCGCTCGACTCCGTGCGGAGAGCGCGTACGCGGTGCGCATTGTCGGCCGGAGCATGCTTCCGCTTGAAAGGGGGACCATGAATCGTACCCGCAATTCCGGTCGCTTCCTGCGGCCTGGACTCGCCCGTGCCTGTCTGGCCGTGCTGGCGGTCCTGTTGTTACTGCCATTCGCGGGGGCGGTCAGGGCCGGCACCGCGGACGACACCATGCAGGTCAGTGTCCAGGTGCTGGCGTCGTGCATCCTGCAGAGCGCGACGTTGGATTTCGGGGAGTACATCGGCCAGGAACGGACGGCGTCGACCCAGATTCAGTTCAGATGCCAACCCAATGTACCGTACGTTGTCGCCCTGGACAGTGGGCAATATTATGACGGCGTCTACCGCACGATCGCCAACGGCCCGCACCGGATCCGGTATGTGCTGCGACAGTCCAATGGGCACGAGTGGGGCGACAGCGACTTTGCGAACAGCTACCATTGGGCCGCCGGCGCGCCCGGCATCGCCAACGGGGCATGGCAGAACCTCATCGTCAACGGGACGCTGTTCGGGGGCGTGATCGTCGCTGCCGGCGTTTACACGGACACGGTGCTGATCACCATCAACTTCTGAGCGCCGGGCGTGACGTGCGCGGCGGCGGTGCGTTCCGCGCTGCCGCGCCGCACTATGCCCGGCGTTCAGGTGCGCGGAGCGCTCATGAGCAAGTGGTTGCCCCTGGGGTTCGGGCTATTGATTGTGTGCCTGGCCGGCGTCGAGATGGGTTGGGCCAGTTCCTTCAAGGTCGTTCCGATTCGCGTCTACGTCAGTGCGCGCGACAAGAGTGCGGTGCTCGAAGTCACCAACGAAGGGCCGCGCAACCTGACGGTGCAACTGGACGTGAAAGCCTGGAGCCAGGACGAGTCCGGCACCGACCGGTACGAGCCTACGCAGGACATCGTATTCTTTCCGAAGATCGCGACGTTGCAGCCCAAGCAGTCGCAGATCATCCGGCTGGGCATCCGCGGCAAGCCGAATCCCGAAATGGAGCGCACGTATCGCTTCTTCATCGCGGAACTGCCGGTGGAACGCCCGGGCGGCTCGACCGTGCTGCGGTTCGCCTTGAATATCAGCCTTCCGGTGTTCATCACGCCGCTGCAGCCGACCAAGAATTGGGAGATCACCGGCGGCAATGTGGCAGGCCAGGCCGTGGTGGCCACGGTCAGCAATCGCGGCAACCAGCACGTGTACGTCACGGAGGTTCAGGCCAAGGCGGCGGATGCGGCCGGCACGGAATTGTTCTCCGGCAAGAGCCAGGGCTGGTACGTGCTGGCAGGCCGCAACCATTTCTTCGAATTGCCCCTGCCCGCGCAAGCGTGTCCGGCCGTGCGTCATCTCGCCGTCTCGGCCACGGTTGGCGCCGAATCCGCCCGGAACGAGTTCAACGTTGAACCGGACGCCGCACAGTGCCAGGCCCCGCAGGAGCGTACCGGTGAACAAGGGGGATCCAAGCGCTGAATCTGGCGCGAGCCGTTCAGATCAAGGCATCTCCCATGCGGGTTCGAGTCCTTGTGGCCGTTTGCGCGCTGGGGCTGGGGTTGCTCTTGGGCCGGACAGCGCTCGCCGAACAGCTTCAGTACGTCCCGCTGCGCGTGGTGTTCAACGCCAAGGAGCAGGGCGACCGGCTGGTCTACCTGACCGAGCAGAATCAGGTCTGGTTTCCGCTGCAGGATCTGCGGACGTTCGGATTCATCGCGCCGGTGGAGCCGCGCACCGTCGAGGGTGTGCAATACGTGCTGCTCGACGCCCTCGCACCCAACGTCACCTACACCCTCGATCTCAGCAAGCTGCTGCTCCAGATCACCTCCGGCACCGAACAACTGGAAACGAGGACCTACGATTTCCAGCGCAAGCGAGCGGAGGAGGTACAAGTTCCGGATACAAACTCCGCCTTCCTGAACTACGCCGTCAGCCGCACCAGCGGGGACAACCAGGAATTGCAGTCCGTTCTGGCGCCCTACGAGCTTGCCGTCAGCTTCGGGAAGCCATTGCTGTATTCGAGCTTCATTTACTCGCGGACCAAGGAATCGGAATCGAAGAAGAACCAGCGCCTGGTCTCCAGCCTGAGCTGGGATGAGCCCGATTGGCTGACCCGGTTCACCGTTGGAGACGTACTGGCCGGATCGGGCGACCTGGGAAGCCAGGCGCTGGTCGGCGGATTCGGGATCGCATCCGAAGCGGAGCTCGATCCATTCCTGGTGCGCTTTCCGGGCATCAACATCTCTGGCGCCGCCACCACCCCTTCGAAGGTGCAGGTGCTGATCAATGACCTGCCCGTGTTTTCGGAGGACGTGGCACCCGGGCGCTTCGAATTCCGCAATCTCCCCTACGCCCTTGGCGCCGGCGTTGCGCGCGTCATCATCACGGACGCCTTTGGCCGGGAATCCACCGTCGAGGTTCCCTACTACAACTCCCAGTCCCTGCTGAAAGCCGGGGCGCACGACTTCGGGTACTTCTCCGGCTACCTGCGCCTGAATCTGAAGGACCCGCTCGAGACGAGGGAGTACGGCGACCCCGCCTATTACGCCTTCCACCGCTATGGCGTCCTCGACTGGCTGAATCTGGGACTGCGCGCGGAGGGTTCCAAGCAATTGGTCAACGTCGGGGCCACCACCCGGCTCCTGGTCGGGCGGCTGGGCGAAGTGGCGGCCGCGTACGCCACGAGCCGATTCGACGACCTGGACGGCAACCTGGACGGCGACAGCGCAAGCCTCTCCTATCAATACTCGGCACGCTCGTACAGCTTCGGAATCGCCGGTCAGAGGGCCTCGCGCGAGTACGCCACCATCGAGAAGACGCCGGCCGACGACAAGAACCGGCTGTCCTGGAGCGCAAATGCCGGGCTGTCGATCAACTGGCTGGGCTCATTGTCGCTGGCGCAACTCCACGACGAGCCGTACATCGAGCCGGCACACACCTCGACGACATTCACCTATCTGCGGCAGGTGGCCAGCAACGCGATGGTGCTGCTCCGCGCCACCCAGGACGTGCTGGAGGTTGAGCCAGAGCCCCAATCCGAGCTGACCTTGTCGGCCAGCCTGCTGATGTTCTTCGGCAACGGGCGGACGGCCAGCGTCAGCCATTCCAAGACCGAGGATGTGCGGCAATCGCGCATCAGTTACCAGAAATCCGTTGGCGCTGCCGCGGGCTTCAACTACGGCATGCAGCTCACGCACGATTCCAACATCGAGCCGGACGGCGGCTATGGTGGCGATGCCAATCTCCAGTACAATGGAAGATGGGGCCAGGTCGGCATCGACCACCGCAAGCTGGCGGGCTTGAACAGCACCACGCTGAATCTGGCCGGCTCGATCGCCTGGGTGGACGGCGGACTGTATCCTTCTCGGCCGATCACCGATAGCTTTGCGCTGGTTCGCGTCCCGGGCATCAAGGGCGTGCGCGTGAAGGGGGCCTACCAGGACATGGGCGACACCAACGCGGATGGCGAGCTGCTCATATCCAACCTCAGCGCCTACAACGACAACGCGATTGCCATCGATCAGCGGGATATTCCGTTCGAGTACGAAGTAGGCCGCCTGCAGATGCACGTGGCGCCGTGGCACCGCGGTGGAGCCGTCGCGGAGTTCCAGGTCAAGAAGATTCAGGCGCTCGTCGGCCGGCTTTTCGTGGTCAGCAATGGAGAACGCAAATCGGCCGACCTGGCCGGCCTGGAAGTCGAACTGCCCGACCGGACGATCAGCGTGATTATCGGCAATGGCGGGGAATTCTATCTGGAGAATATTCAACCCGGCCGCTACAAAGCGCGCATCTTCCGCGACGAGCTTGACTGCCGGTTCACACTGGAGATACCCGCAAGCAGCGAAACGATCGTGAACCTGGGCGAGAAGACTTGTGAAGCCAATTGAGATCGCATTGCTGATTGCCTGCATCGGGGCCGCCACACCGGCCTTTGCGCAGGATTGCGTGGTGACGTCGGGAGGGATTGAATTCGGCGCCTACGACTTCACGTCCTCCGTGCCGCTGGACACAACCGGATCGATCCTGGTGAACTGCCCACGAGGGCTGACGTTCCGCATTCGGATGGATGCCGGCCGCAACTCGGGTCTGAGCTTCAACCCGCGCTTCATGCGATCCGCGGCGAATGCCCGCATCGCCTACAACATTTATATTGATCCGTCGCACGTAAGCGTCTGGGGCAGCGGCGACCAGGCCACCGAGGTGTTCAGAGGTGTCGGTGCCGGCGTTCCCTTGCAGATTCCCGTGTTTGGCCGTATTTTCGCCGGTCAGCCGGCGGCCCCTGGCGACTACCGGGATAGCCTGACCATCATCCTGGATTGGTGACGCCGCGCCGATGAGATCCTGGCAAGCATCCAGCGTTACTGCGAGCGCATCCTCGCCGTGCACACCGATCATGATTTGGCCGCGAATCTCTGATTCAGGACACTAGAAAGCCTGTGACAGACCCTGCCGCGAGGGAGCAAGCCCCCTGTGCCGCTGGCGCCTCACGCGAGCGCTCG
>Ga0326597_10012469_pt1 | contig 11208 bp, 9 predicted proteins | sample RVTome_12_FD_203789 | JGI IMG/M metagenome (GOLD analysis project Ga0326597, IMG submission 203789) | Soil microbial communities from uranium-contaminated site in the Upper Colorado River Basin, Wyoming, United States - RVT100D185 | ecosystem: Environmental > Terrestrial > Soil > Contaminated >... | reverse complement strand
AGGGCAGCCGTAAGCACCGCAAGTGCCTGGCTGGGGGTGGCTGGGGTCGCTTCTGCGACCCCCCACCAACTCGTTCTTTTGGGGGGCTCTAATAATCGACTCCAGCCACACGTCAATTCCGCGGAGACGCCGGTGCCCAATGCGGCTTGGAGACTCACAAATCGCTACTACCTCGGCGTCACCTATCTGGGCGCGGGGCGTCCTGCCGACGCGCTGACCGCTCTGGCAGATATCACACCCGCCGTGGACGAAAGCGAGTTACGAGATAACATCTCCGTTGCCACCGCGAGCGCTTTGATGGCTTTGAAGCGGTACGAAGAAGCGGTCGGACCACTTCGCGCGTACATCGCTTCTCAACCGAACGGCCCCGATGCGCCAGCTTGCCGAGCCAAGTTGGCGGTTTGTTACTTGGAACTCTCCGACTTCGACAACCTTGAACCGGCGTTTTACCAATATCGAGACAATGACGCGACGACAGAGTCGTTTCTCCCCACAGTCGCCTATTTGGCGGATCAGTCAATCGCGAAGGGATACGTAGCGTTTGGGCGCGAGCTGTACGTCTTTCTCGCGGTAGAGGGCAATCCTGAAGAATACGTTGCGAAGGGATTGGCGGGACTCGGCCAATTGCAACTCGCGCAAGGTGATGCCAATGGCTCGGCAAAGACGTTCGCGCGACTGCTGGACACGGCGGCGATGTCGAACGAAGCGCCGCTGGCCGGTCTGATGCGGGCGCGAAGTTTGGAACAGACGCAACAATTCGACGCGGCGTTGGCGGCTTATCGCCTGGTGATTGAAAACTACGCGACGACGTCCGAGTCGTCCGCTGCCATCTTCGAGGCTGCCAAGTTGCATGATCGGCTCGGTCAGGATCGCGAGGCTCATGACCTGCTTCAGCAGCTGCAGACACGAACGCCACCGTTCGAGAAACGGGACGCCGTACTGTACCAACTGGCTTGGGTGCTGACCGACTTGAACAAGCCAACCGAGGCGGACGCCATTTTCGAACGCCTCGTGCGGGAGTATCCCGCGAGTAGCTATTGGGCCGACGCGACGTACCGCCTCGCCGAGCGAGCCTTTCACAGCGGTGACACAGCGGCAACCGGTACATACGTAAATCAATTGCTCGAATCAGACCTCGAACCGCAACTGCATCAACATTCGCTGTACCTGAGCGGGCAACTCGCTGCACAACTAGAGAAGTGGACGGATGTCGCGCCACCCATGCAGCGACTTGTTACCGAGTTTCCGAAGAGTGAGTTGCATCTGCCGGCCCGGTATTGGATCGCCGAAGCCGCATTTCGGCTGTCAGAGTATGCCGATGCCGGCGAGCAGTTCGGCAGCTTGGGTAACGACACTGGCAACCTCGATGCGGCATGGGTGCCGATGGTTCCGTTGCGTCAGGCTCAGTGCCTGGCTCACCAAGAGCAATGGGCTGAGGCTTTGGCGATCGCGCCGAGGATTGGCGAACGATTCCCCAGCTTCCGGCAACTCTATGAGGCGGACTATGTGATTGGCCGGTGCCTGGGTATGCAGGCACGTTTTTCCGACTCTCGTGATGCCTTCACACGCGTCGTTCGATCGACAACGGGTGGACGAACCGAGACGGCTGCGATGGCGCAATGGATGATCGGCGAAAGTTTCTTTCACCAGAAGGAATATCGCGACGCCATCCGCGCTTATCACCGTGTTGTTAGCCTGCACTCGTATCCGCAGTGGCAAGCCGCCGCCTTGTTGCAAGCGGGAAAGTGTCACGAACAAACGGGCCAGTGGCGCGAAGCCGTTAAGCTGTATACACAACTGCTGCGGGACTATCCCGAGACAGACTATGCGGCCGAAGCGTCACAGCGGTTGCGAGTCGCTCAAAAATCAGTCGCCGCGAACACAAACTAGACTTCAACGAACCCACTCCCGACGGGAGGAGACAACGATTATGAAGACTCCGGCATCAACGAAGCGGTCGGTCGTCGATGGGAAGTTCGCGATGATGAAAGCAGCAGGCTCGGTTGTAAATGCGGGTGGCAAGGGTCTGGCCTTTGCGCTACTTGCTTTGCTGGTCGTTCCCGTCGCACCAGCGTTTGGCCAAGGCAATCCAGATACCGCGAGAACAGCGGCCAACGACCTTGCCACCCCGGCGATCGGCGAGATTGCGATACCGACGAAGAACTTGCTGCAAGTCATTCGCGATGGCGGGCCGCTGATGTTGCCGATCGGCGTTTGCTCGTTCATTCTGCTCGTCTTCGTCTTCGAACGGACGATCGCACTGCGTCGTGGCCGAGTGATTCCTCGACCGTTCGTGCGGCGCTTCCTGGAACAGATCCGCGAAGGGACACTCGATCGAAATACCGCAGCCGAGCTGTGTGCACAGAACGGCAGTCCAGTCTCCGAGGTCTTCGCCGGCGCGGTCAATAAATGGGGCCGGCCTTCCGTGGAAGTCGAACAAGCGATTATCGATGCGGGCGAGCGGGTGACGAACGGACTGCGTGCGTACATTCGGCTATTCAATGGCATCTCGACAATCAGTCCGTTGCTGGGACTGCTCGGTACGGTGCTAGGCATGATTCGAGCTTTCAATGCGATCGCGACGGCGGATGCGATGGGACGCCCTGAGTTGCTGGCCGCCGGAATCAGCCAGGCGTTATTGACAACCGCGGCAGGGTTGAGTGTCGCGATTCCGGCTCTGATTGCGTACCTCTTCTTTGTAGGACGAGTTGACAAATTGGTGATCGAGATCGATTCGCTGGGCCAGCAGCTTGTCGCGTTGATTGCCGCGGACGCAAGGCCGCGAGAGGCGGCCGGTTCGAAAGCGAATTCGTCGAGCAGAAACGCGGCCTGATTCAGTTTGATTTTTCGAGGCAAGGACAAGCGACGCGATGCCACTGAAGACACACATCGACGAACAACCGTCTATCAATCTCACATCGATGATCGATGTGGTGTTCTTGCTGATCATCTTCTTCATGGTTGGGACGAAGTTCACGGAATTGGAACGAAAACTCGGACTGGAGGTGCCGGAAGTCTCCGAAGTCAAAACGCTGACACCCGCGCCCGAACGGAGGGTCATCAACGTCTTTAACGACGGCCATATCGAATTGGATCGTGAGACAGTGACCTTGGAAGAGTTGGTGCAACGGCTCTCGCAGTCGCAACGCGAGTACGCGGATCTGGGAGTCCTTGTGCGAGGTGATGCGGAAGGTGCATTTCAAAATGTCGCCACTGTGCTTGGTGCGTGTCGCCAAGCCGGCGTTTCCGACATGGGGATTTCGGTGCGTCTGGCGAGCCGACCGCGGTGAACAGTTTTTTGTGGAGCGCATGATGAAACGCAACGCGTACGATGGCCTGCTGAGGCCGTCGACTCCCAGAAGGATGTCCCGTTCGACGGCCTTGGAAGGCCGCCGTACCTGAATGTAATTGGATGAAACGATGACCGGGCGCTTTGAAATTATCTCGCTGTTCGACCTTTCGGCGTTTGCCGAATTGTCGCTGCGTGCGCCATTGCTCGCCGAAGCGTTGAATTGGGGACCGTCCGTTTCGCAAACGCTCGCGATGATTCTCTGGATTGGCCTGGCGATCTTAACCGTCTCGTTGTTAGTCCTGATGCGAACGCGTTGGGGCCAGGCTCAGCCACTCTCGAAATGTGTCGTCCTGTCGGTGTTCGCGCATATTCTGTTCATCGCCTACGCCTACGGTACGCGGTTGATCTTCGATGCGCCAGCATCTCGCCAGGATCAGGTCATTCGGCTCGCATTCGTCGCGCAAGACAGCAACGTCGTCGACAGGCCGCGTAAAAAACAGGCTTGGGACGAGTTTCCTGCTGAATTTGCAATCACGCCGGATCTTGCCAGTCCGAGCCAGCAAGACGTCCATATAGAAGCGGACTTGCCGCCCGTCGTGACCCAACAACCGGAGTTCGCAATCGCCGTTCGAGAGGCGCCCGTATCGAATCCTGGCGCGGAAGCTCTGAGCCCAGTGCCCCCGACACCGAGTGCCGAAGTCTTGGCCCCAGCGGAACCAAACGAAATCGAAGTAGCTCGCCCCCAGCCGCAATCCGAGCCGCAACCGCTTGCTGAGCTTCCGAGCCCGGAACCGTTAGAACGACTCGCCGCGGAGCCACTCTCGCAACCAGCCAGCGACGCGACCGCGATGACTGAAGTGCCGAACTCGCTACCAGATTCATCGACACTGCAACGTCTCACGGATGTTGACTTCTCGAATGACATTGCGGAAGCACGCCGTGCCACGATCGACATGACCGCGGCGGCGGATAACCGAGATGCTAAGACCCGGCGAGACGGTCACGACGGACTCCCAGGCAGTGGTACTCTTATCGCCGAATCACTATCGAATCCGTCGCGAGTCGCGGCCGAAAATGGCGGAGCAATGGTCGCGAGGCGACTCGGTGACGGCGCACCCCTTCCCGATGTGTACCAGCTTCGTATGTCGCGCGATCGCATGGCGCTCGTCGAGCGGCAAGGTGGGAGCGAGCAGACGGAGCAAGCTGTCGAATCGGCGCTCAAGTGGCTGGCAGCGCACCAGACGCCGGAGGGCCGCTGGGACGTTTCGCAGTTCGGTGGCGGTCGTGAAACGCAAGTCCTCGGTCACGATCGCAAGGGAGCTGGGCTGGAAGCCGATACGGGCATCACGGGCTTGGCGTTGCTGGCGTTTCTGTCAGCAGGGCATACGCACTTCGAAGGCGAGTATCGTCGGACCGTTCAGCACGGCCTGGAGTTCGTGCTGGGGCAACAGGCGACCGACGGAAACCTCGCGGGCTCCGCCAAACTATTTGCGCGCATGTATTGTCACGGCATGGCGACGCTGGCGATTTGCGAAGCCTACGCCATGACCGGCGATCACCGCATGCACGGCTCTGCCGAACGTGCGGTCCAGTACACCATCGACTCGCAGGATCCGGAGACGGGGGGCTGGCGTTACCAACCGGCGGACCGTGGTGACATGAGTCAGTTTGGCTGGCAGGTCATGGCACTCAAGAGCGCCGAGCTGGCGGGCATTAGAATTCCGGGCGAAACACGAGCCGGGATGATTCGATTCCTGCGAAGTGTCTCCAAGGGCGAGCATCGAGGCTTGGCCAGCTATCGGCCTTCAGAGCGGGCGTCGGAGACGATGACTGCGGAAGCATTGGCCTCTCGCTACTTCCTGGGCATCCAGCAAGATGAGCGTGCGGTCCACGAGGCGACAAGTTATCTCGGTCGGCAGTTGCCTGGCGGTGGTCAGGCGAATTTGTATTACTGGTACTATGGGACACTCGGACTGTTTCAAGCTCAGTCGGTCCCGGTTTCTCCTGGCCCGGAGGCGAACCAAGACGTCTGGCCTGAGTGGAACCAAGCCCTTCAGCAACAGCTGCTCGCGCGACAACAGCGCAGCGGCGACGATGCCGGAAGTTTCTCACCCGAAACGGTTTGGGGGTCGTACGGCGGGCGAGTCTATGCGACGGCTATGGCCACCTTGTGCCTGGAGGTCTACTACAGGTATTTGCCGGTCTATGAACGGAGCCCGGTAACAGCCTCCGCAACTCGCAACGTCCCGCAGTATCGTGTGTTTCGATGATTGTCCCGAGTTTGGGTAGTGGTACCACTTGGCGAATTAGACTTCCGAAGTCTCGCAAGACTTCGGAAGTCTGTGCGAAACTGGAACGCTACCGGAGTTTGGATACCATTTGACATGGGGACGAGTCTCGGTAGAATTGGACATTGATGGGTCGACCGCGTTTTGGTTGCGTGGTTACACACAGGTTTGGTCCAGGAGACACCCCTCTGGGCGTCTACCCGCTTTCGCCGCCGTTCGTGTGCTTGGCACCATCATCCCACCTTCTTTGTGCGAGAGCGTTGCTATGATGAATTCACTTCTGTTTGGCATGTTTGGGATGCCTGGACATCTTGAGCTGTTGATTATCGCGGGTTTGGCCTTGTTGTTGTTTGGACATCGCCTGCCGAGCTTGATGCGGAGCGCCGGTCGTTCGGTTGTCGAGTTTAAAAAGGGTGTGCAAGGCATCGAGGACGATATCGACTCTGCCGGCAAAGACAAAGCGGATGAGTAGACGGGTAATCCGTTGACGTTTTGAATTTGTTCGAAGCACCGATACCGGTTCCATCCACAAGGTGAAATGATGTTTGAACTCCAGCGAGCGCCGATTGTGGCCTTCATGGGAATGGGAATGCAAGAGCTGATGATCATTGGGATCGTCGCTGTGTTATTGTTTGGAAAGCGTCTGCCGGAGGTGGCGAAGTCGCTCGGCAATAGCTACTCGCAGTTCCGCAAGGGATTGAACGACCTTCAGTCGTCGATCGACTACTCCGATACTTACACACCTCACAAATCAAAACCGTCGCCACGCAGCTCTTACGATGACTATGACGATCACGACGAGCCAACAGCTCCCAAGTTCGAGCCACCCCCGAGCGAGCCGCAAATCGAGTCGCCACCAACCGGCGAGATTACGAAGCCTGTTTCGGAGAAGTGAGTTTCTCGCGGTTTGGTAAGTATTCGTCGAAGATGTGAGCGGAATGGCGCTAGCCACCGGTTCTTCGAATCGACAATAACCCTAAAAAACCGGCGGCTAGCGCCGCACCGCTCACATTGGATAAGGCTCCACCACATTACCGTTCTTCTGATCAGGCTGCAGGTCTTCTGGTCAGGCGCGCCGCGATAAGTTAGATTTACACAGCGTCGAGCAGCTAGCGAGTTGCTCGAATTGGGCGGTTAGCTCAGTTGGTTAGAGCGCCGTGCTCACACCGCGGAGGTCGTTGGTTCGAACCCAATACCGCCCACTAAGACCTAAATCCTGCCGAATCAAGAGTTTCTGATACCTGCCGACGGTCGGCAGTGCGGCCCGTTACTTTCAGCGCAAAACGGTAATTACCGTTTTGGCCCTCGAAAACGGGAGAACGCACTGTGCCACGTCTAAAGAACTCGACTCCGAAGTACCGTCTACACAAGGCCACCGGGCAGGCGATCGTCACGCTTGACGGTCAAGACTTCTATCTCGGTCCCTACGGCTCACGTCCAAGCCGGCGGGAGTATGAACGGCTGATCGGCGAATGGCTCCAAAACGGCAGATCGCTTCCGACTGACCCGCACGCGGTCACGATTGCCGAACTCATCAACGCCTACCGTAAACATGCGGAGGCTTACTACGTCAAGAACGGTCAATCGACCGGCACGGCGGAGAACATGCGACCGGTAATGCGTCTGCTGCGCGGGCTCTATGGGGATTCGCTGGTAAAGGATTTTGGCCCGTTGGCGCTGAAGGCAGTGCGTCAAAAGCTGATCGGCGAAGGGCAAGCGAGAATGTACGTCAACGAGAACGTCGAACGAATCCGCCGGATGTTCAAGTGGGCGGCCGGTGATGAGTTGATCCCTTTCGAGGTCTATCATCGACTGACGGCAGTCGAGGGATTGCGTAAAGGACGCACAGAAGCCCACGAGACGCCTCCAATTCCACCCGTTGCGGATGAAGTGGTCGAACACACGGTGCCACACCTTTCGACAGTTGTGGCGGACATGGTTCGATTTCAGCGTCTGACCGGCTGCCGGCCCGGTGAAGTCTGTATCCTGCGACCTTTTGACGTCGATACGAGTGGCGACGTATGGACGTACCGGCCCGAATCGCACAAGACAGAGCACCACGACCGCGATCGTATCATCATGATCGGCCCCCAGGCTCAGGACGTTTTGCGACCGTACCTCTTGCGTGAAAGCCAAGCCTACTGCTTTTGTCCGGCGGACAGCGAACGGAAGCGCCGGCAAGAGGCACACGAGCAAAGAGCAACGCCGCTCAAGTATGGCAATCGACCGGGCACGAATCGAAAACGCAAGCCAAAGCGATCGGCTGGCGACAGCTACACCAACGACAGCTACCGCCGTGCGATCCATCGCGCGTGTGACAAGGCGTTTCCCGCGCCGGCGGAATTGAGCGAAGCCGAATCGAAGGAATGGCGAAGCCGGCAACGCTGGAGTCCGAACCAACTACGGCATACGGCTGCGACCGAGATACGCCGCCAGTTTGGATTGGAAGCGGCTCAAGTGACGCTGGGACACAGTAACGCGAACGTGACGCAAATCTATGCCGAGCGAGATTTGAACAAGGCGGCTGAAATTATGCGTGCGGTTGGGTAACATGACGACTTCGGGCTTGCGGTTCGCTACCGCGTAGCTGATCGTCCGACGTGGTTTGCTCACCCGTTTTCCCCGTCGGCGGTCAGCGGCCTGATCCTTGGAAAACGGGCGAACCAATGAAGCAAACGAATCACGCGTCAGTTGCAACGACTCACGAGTCTATTTCTTGGGCTGTCGCTAAAGCGCACGTTTTGCAAACCTTGGTGGCAGAAACCAAGGAATCTTCGGAACCTGAACTTGAAACTGTGTGCGATTCGGCAGAGATGATGACTCGTGATCTACTTGAGATTCTCGAATCCTTGCCGAAAAACGATGCTACAGAGTTGAAGTTGTTCATTGCCCCGAGCTTGCCCAACGCTGTTGTCGGACGTTTTACGTTTGCGTCCTACCATCAAGCCGCACTGTATATTGCCCGCGAATTCGCCCGCATTTTTCGGAGCTGGCTTGACCCAAGCGACCTACCTTTGGTTGATCGCTGGGTTCTGACGTGTCGCGTCTTCTCGCACGAACTTCCGCAGGTCGAACAATCGATCTACGCTTGTCTCGACAAGGAATTCACGGCCATTTCCGAAAACGCTCCAGCGCCGCCAGCCGACAAAGGCAACGATCCACCCGACCCCAAGTCACGATTGAAATTCAACGGGAAGGAACGGAGTGTCTGTCTCGACGGCGAGTGGCACCATAATATTGGCGACGAAGCTTATCAGCTGTTCGAAGCCTGTTGGTTGGCATACCCGCGTTCCGCATTCGCAAGTCACCTCGATGGCGACATTCGGCCGCGCGAAGTGAAAGAGCAGTTGCCATCGAAGCTAAAGGCCGTGTTTCGCAGCGGAAGGGGCAGCCAAGGATGCTGGCTAAGGCTGTCCGAGACTGACCCGGACTGACGTTCGCGATATATCGCGAGATTATGACGCGATGTATCGCCACGCAGATCGTCCAAGCTACCTCACAGTTATTCGCACTCTCAGACTGTGAGGAAGATGATGATCGACATCCATTCAGAGCAACTCGTCCACGTCAACGAGATTCCCGCCCAAGTTCCAAAAACGACGACTGGCAAGAAGGTGTCGCTGGCGACTTGCTGGCGGTGGATTCAGCGAGGCTGCCGAGGCGTGAAACTCGAAAGCGTTTTGATCGGCGGAAAGCGGTACACGTCGCTTGAAGCACTCCAACGCTTCGTCGAACGCACCACAGCGGCGGCTGATGGAACTTCTCTCCTCTCGACATCAACACCATCCGCAGCGCGCAAACGTCACGAGCAAGCCTGCCGTGAGCTGGACGACGCCGGCATCTAATCCCCACTGAATCGCCCGGCAGCCGGCGCATGAGAATGCCCGGCAGCGCTCGTAACGCATACCGGGCCAAAGGAAATCTTCAATGGCTCATCATAACACAAGAACACCGACATCCGTACAGACGCGACGCCGCGAAAAGGTTCTCGTCCTACTTCACTTCGACGGCTATGTCGAATGCTTCGCCAGCAAGGATGTTGACATTCACATCACGAACGTACCGCAAGCAAGTACGCCGGCTGCGGAGATCCTGGCCCAAGAGTATGTCGGGCTGGCGATGCCGCGATCGTACCGCGACGTCTATTGGCCCTCTAACCGGCGTGCGGCTGAACAGGTTCGTAAGACCACGGCCGCAGACATCATGCGTCGTCGCGCTGACGTCGAGCTGCTACACGCGATCAAAGGATGGGACGACGATCGCAGCGAGGGCCGCCAGCGATGGACACTCTAAATGCACTCCTCGACGAAGCTGGACGCGAAGGTGTTCTGATTCAAGTGATCGGCGGCGAGTTGGTAGTCGAAGCCAATGGCAGCCAGCAACATTGGCTCGCGAAATTGCGCCCGCACAAAGCTGAACTTTTGAAAATACTCGCGGGCGAATCTGAACCCGCGCCGGCGGAAGTTGACTTGTGGCCCGAGCCGCAACCTTTGCCGGATGTTTTGCCACCAGTCGCGCCGTTCAACGCAAAGCTGTTGCCCGAGTTAGTTCGAGCGTTCATTGAAGACATTGCCGATCGAATGCAATGTCCGATCGACTTCCCGGCCGTTGCCATGATGATCGTGCTGGCCGGCGTCCTTGGTCGAAAGGTTGGCGTTCGTCCCAAACAACGCGACGACTGGACGGTAGTTGCAAATCTGTGGGGAGTCGCTGTCGGTCGACCGGGATTATTGAAGACGCCCGCGATCAACGAGCCCTTGAAATTCCTGAAGCGATTAGAGATCGAAGCAAAGAATCGGCATGAAGAGCAGTATGCCGCTTATCTCGCTGGCGAATTGGTCGCAAAGAGCGCGATGCAAGTCGCAGAAAAGGCAATTAAGAAGGCTCTCACGGATGGTGGAGATGCCGACGCAATCGCGCGAACAGCACTCGCCCAGACGAACGAACCGCCGGCGCGCCGTCGTTATCAAGTGAACGATTCAACCGTGGAGAAGTTGGGTGAGATTCTAAACGAGAATCCCAACGGCCTGACGCAGGTCCGTGACGAACTCTACGCGTTCCTGAAGAGTCTCGATAAAGAAGGACATGAGGGAGCCAGAGGCTTCTACCTGGAAGCGTGGAACGGGAACGGGCGTTACACCTACGATCGAATTGGACGTGGGACCATCGACATCGAGGCGACCTGTATCTCGATGATTGGCACGATTCAGCCTAGCCGGTTGGCGGAGTATGTCAGCGGCGCGGTTCGTGGTGGCAGCGGTGATGATGGATTGATTCAGAGGTTTCAACTCACGGTTTGGCCCGACTGCCCGAGAGAGTGGCGAAACGTCGATCAATGGCCCGATAGTGAAGCCAAGAGGATTGCATACGCTGTGGTCTGTCGTCTCGACGAACTCGTCGCGACGGACGTGGGAGCGGTTCAAAGTGAAAACGACGACGCGCCCTATCTGCGATTCGATCCTGACGCCCAAGTCACGTTCAACGAGTGGCGCTCGCAACTTGAAAACCGATTGCGAGGTGACGAACTCCCGCCGGCGCTCGAAAGCCACTTGGCAAAGTACCGCAGCCTGATCCCTAGCTTGGCTCTGCTGATCCACTTGGCAGACGAGGGCGTTGAAGAGATCCCGG
>Ga0326597_10012468_pt1 | contig 11208 bp, 9 predicted proteins | sample RVTome_12_FD_203789 | JGI IMG/M metagenome (GOLD analysis project Ga0326597, IMG submission 203789) | Soil microbial communities from uranium-contaminated site in the Upper Colorado River Basin, Wyoming, United States - RVT100D185 | ecosystem: Environmental > Terrestrial > Soil > Contaminated >... | reverse complement strand
AACTTTCGACGAGACCATGGTGGCAATGTGGAAGCAGGGTCGAGGTATTGGCGGCACGTTCTCGGAGCGGGGCCACGAAGCGGTTTCGGTCGGGGCTGGTCTGGCCCTCGGTCCAGACGATGTCGTAGCCCCGATGCATCGGGATCTCGGGACCTACCTGCTCCGTGGGATGACCCCTGAGCGAATCTTCGGAAATCTACTCGGACGGGAAATGGGTGTCAGTGGGGGACGGGACTCCAACCTGCACGGATTGGGCGACCTCGACTTGAACATCATCGGATTCATCTCGCACATTCCCCAGGCGATCCCCACCGCACTCGGGGCCGCCATGGCGTTCAGATACCGGGGTGAACCGCGAGTGGCGATGACCTTTGTCGGCGACGGCGGTTCATGTTCGGGCGCCTTTCACGAATCGCTCAACATGGCAGCGCTCTACAACGCCCCGTTCGTCCTTATCATCGAAAACAACCAGTACGCCTATTCGACGCCCCTTAGCCAGGAGATGAAGGTTGCCGACATCGCCGGGCGCCTGCCGGGATATGGGCTAAAAGCGACGACTGTTGATGGCAACGACGTCGAAGCGGTGTACGACGCGGCCACCGAAGCCGTCGAACGAGCGAGATCCGGCGGCGGCCCGTCCGTCATCGAGGCCCGCACGATGCGAATGCTCGGCCATGCCATCCACGACGGCGCCGAATATGTCCCCGCGGCCCTCCTCGCCGAGTGGGAGGGCCGGGATCCAGTGGCGACGTTCAGGCGACGCCTGCTCGGCGACGGTGTCCCCGAGGCAGATCTGGCGGGACTCGACCGCCACGCAGGAGCAGAAATAGCTGCGGCGGTACGGGTCGCCGAGGCCGCACCGCTCCCCGATCCCCGATCGGTCACGCAGGGCGTATTCGCATGAGCGACAACTTCGGATTCTCCGAAATGCCCGAGCGAGCAGGCGAAGATCGCACCTTGTCGTATCTCGAAGCCATCACCGAGGCACTCTTCGTCGAAATGGACCGGGACGAAAACGTGCTCGTGATGGGCGAGGACGTGGGTGGCGAGTTCGGCGGTGCATTCAAAGCAACCAAAGGTCTCGCTACCAGGTTCGGTGATCGTCGGGTAATCAACACACCCATCGCCGAATTGTCGTTCACCGGCATGGCCAACGGGATGGCCCTCATGGGACTGCGGCCCGTCGTTGAAATGCAGTTCGCCGACTTCATCTCTTCGGGATTCGATTCCATCGTCCAGTTCGCGGCCACGGCTCACTACCGGGGCATCGGCAAAGTGCCGTGGGTGATCCGGGCTCCGTCAGACGGAGGGATCCGATCCGGACCATTTCACAGTCAGAATCCAGAAGCCTGGTTTGTTCACACTCCCGGCCTGAAAGTGGTTGCACCGTCGACCCCGGCCGATGCGAAAGGCTTGTTGGCTGCCGCCATACGCGACGACAACCCGGTCATCTACTTCGAAGCCAAACCGCTGTACCGGTCGATCAAGGGTGCCGTGCCGGGCGGCGAACACGTCGCGGAGATCGGGAAAGCCGCCGTACGAAGGTTCGGGTCGGACGTAACAGTGATCGCATACGGCACTCAGGTCCATACCGCTCTCGAAGCGGCCGAGCATGTGTCGGCGGACGGTATCGAGGTTGAGGTTCTCGATCTCCGAACCCTGAAACCGCTCGACACCCAAGCGATTCTGGAAGCCGCGACCAGAACCGGAAAAGTTGTCATGGTCCACGCCGCCAATCGGATGGCGGGAGTGGGAGCCGAAGTCGCCGCCCTGATTGCCGAAGAAGCGTTCGAGTCTCTCGACGCCCCTATCGTCCGCATCGGCGGCCTCGACACCCCGGTCCCATTCAGCCCACCCCTCGAAGACGCCTACCGTCCCAACGCAGCCAAAATCGAAGCCGCCATCCGAAAACTCGCCGACTACTGATCGGACCGAAGCCCGGAGTGACCTCGGAGCAACGCGAATAGCGATCGTTCGTTGTCGGTTCCCCCAGGTGCACGGAGAGGGAACGAGCCCCCTCCGCTCACTGGGGGACCGACCACCGTCTACGCAACCCCGCGCCGGGTCCTTGGCGGCGATGGTCTTGGATTATCACGGCTGCGGCACCGCCGGCGGTGTTGACTACCAGGTCGAGCATGGTGTCTCCGTAGCCGCCGACATTGGCGTTTTCGATGACGATCGAGCCGACAAACTCGACAATCTCGACCAGGGCTCCCAGTCCTGCGGCGACGAGCACGGCAGCCACGGCGATGGCCGGGCGACTCGCCCGACCGACCGCCCATTTGGCGACGACCTCGTAGGCCGCCCAGGCGGCGATGGCCGTGGCCACCGTATGGAACGGCTTGTCGTAGCGGATATCACCGACCAGACGCTTCACGTACAGGGGTTGGCCGTCGATGAGGTAGATCCCGCCTGCCAGGTTGCCGATCGCCGCGGCCACCAGCCACCACAGGCTCGACATCGAGAGCTCCACCGAGCGGTGTATGAAGAATCCGGCCACCGCCAGAACGATCGTGATCGGGACGTAGATCCAAACAAACGGGCTATCGACTGCCAGGCCGTACGCAACAAAACCGGAAATGGCGACGGCTAGTGCCCCGACCGGCCTGCCCACTCGTTACCGGACGATCTCGACGGGTGGGATGTCGCCGGCCGGCACGAACCCGAACGCCCAGGCGTAGAACGACAGCTCGGATTCCAACGCGATGATCTGGTTGGCTGCCAACCGAAACCCGTGCCCCTCGCCAGGGATCGCAACATAGGCGTGCGGGATGCCCCTTTCTTTGAGCGCCGAGACCATCTGCTCGGCCTGATCGGGCGGCACCACCTTATCGTCGAGGCCCTGAAGAATGAGCATGGGGGTGGTCAGTTGATCAGTGTGATAGACCGGGGACCGTTCACGGTAAAGCGCCTCCGCTCGCGGGTACGGCCCTATCAGCCCATCGAGGTACCGGGATTCGAACTTGTGGGTGTGCTCGGCGAGCGCCGCGCAGTCGGCCACCCCGAAGTAGGAAGCGCCCACCGCAAATACGTCGTGGAAAGTCAACGCACACAAGGTCGTGTACCCGCCGGCCGAACCGCCCCGAATGGCCAGGCGATCAGGATCGACATCACCACGGTTGACGAGGAAGTTGGCGGCGGCAATGCAGTCGTCGGTGTCGACGATACCCCATCGGCCGCCGAGCGCGTTGCGATAGGCTCGTCCGTAGCCGGTCGACCCACGATAGTTCACATCAACCACACCAAACCCCCGGGTGGTCCAGTACTGCTTTTGGAGCCGAAATCCTGGCGTAGTCGCCCCAGTCGGGCCGCCGTGGGACATGACCACCAGCGGCGGTAGGTCGCCGTCCGGCGCCTCGAACTCAGGATTGGTCGGCGGGTGATAGAACGCATGGGCGACCGCACCGTCGGTGGTGGGGAACGTGATCGCCTCTGGCAAGGAGCACAGGGCCGGGTCGAAGTCGACGGACAGCGCCTGTTTCACAATCTCCACTTCACCGGTTTCGACGTCGACGCCGAACACCGCATCGGGTAGAGTCGGGCTGCTGCCCACCAGCCACACCTTGCCCCCTCCAACCGAGATCGAGGGGGCCAGGTCGTTTCGGTCGAGCGCAATGCTCAGCAGCCCTGCGTCGTCAATCACGCCGAGACGAAACCAGCCGTTCTCCTGGTAGATGGCGGCGATCCGACCGTCCGGGAGGAAGGCGTACCGTCGCATCCCGAACACCCACTGGGGGTGACCGAACTCCATCTCGGCATCGTGCAGAGCCGTGGTCAAGCCGTCCAATTCGTGACGGTACAGGTTCCACCAACCGGTCCGATCCGACACAAAATGAAGAAGACCAGCGGCCGACCACTCTGGCTGGAAGATCGACTCCGTGGCATGGCCGGCCACCAACCGGACATTGACGACGGAGCCGTCAACTGCCAGATCACCCACATACAGTTCGGTCCCATCCCACGGCATGCGGGGGTGATCCCAGGCCAACCAGGCGAGCTGGTTTCCATCAGGGCTTACGCGAGGACTGGAAAAGAAGTCGTGACCACCGACTACGACCGTTGGTGAAGCGCTGCCATCCACGGGGAAGACCACGAGTTCGTTGACCGGTTCACGATCGGCCTGGTGGAGCTCACGGACACAGATGACCAGGTCACCATGGAACGCAAAATCGGCGTATCGTGCCCCGGCCGGGATATCGGGTTCGGGTGTCACCGGAACCGGATCACCCTGATCGAGACGGTAAATACGCTGATCTTCGAATGAAGCGGCCAGCACGACGCCACGATTGATTCCGACGGCACCACCGCCGTATTCATGAATCCGGGTGCGGGCGTTGAATCCCTTGGGGGTCACGTCGCGCACCGTTCCGTCGGGATCTCGTCGAACCAGGGCGGTGCGTCCGTTTTCGGTTGGCCGGTCTTCTGCCCAGAAGACAACGTCGCCGATCATGGCCGCTCCTGCGAGTCCGACTCCGGCTTCGGTCAACAAGCTGGCGGTGAGTGGTGAGTCCCACGCCCCGTACGGTGCGATCGTTGTCATCGCTACTCCGTCAGAAACTTGTGGAGGTGACCGAACACCACCGGCAGATGCTCGATCGTGACCGATTCGGCCAATTGATGGGCCATCGCCACCTCGCCCGGACCGTAGTTGAGGGCGGCGATTCCATACTCGGCAAGGCGAGCCACGTCGGTCCAGCCCTGTTTGGGCGCTCTGGGGGCCCGGGTGATCGCCGCCAACCGATCCATATGGGGATTGTCTTGTGGAACAGGGGCCGCCAGGGCGCGGTCGGTGACTTCGATTTCGTCAGCCTCCTCGCAGAACGCCCGCAGGTGTTCTTCGGCTTCCTCAAGACTCAACGTCGGGGGAAATCGGTACGAAACGTTGAACTCGAAGTAGGCCGGTATCACGTTGCGACTTATTCCGCCTTTGGCGAGGGTTGGACTCATCACCTCCAGAAAGTCAAGGCCTCCATGAGTCGTGGGTTTTGGCTCACGAGCAGCGAATTTGGCGAGCAACGGTGCCGCCTTGGTGATGGCGTTCTCCCCCAACCAGGGTCGGGCACTATGCGCCGACCTGCCATAAAACTTCACAAGGGCGTTCATGGCTCCGTTGCATCCCAGCTCCAGATTGAGGTCGGTCGGTTCGAGCACAATGCCGAACTCCGCGTCGGTTAGGAACGGAACGGTATCAAGGATCGTCCCCAACTGATTGTCGGCGATCGGGCCTTCCTCCTTGTCATAGAAAACCCCGACAACGTCATACGGTCCGTCGATGACGGCCGGATCTTCGAGCAGGTGAATCATTACCGCCACTCCACTTTTCATGTCTGAAGCGCCGAGGCCGTGGAGTCGCTCGTCGGCGATATAGGCCGCAGGTTGGCCTTGATGGGGAACGGTATCGATGTGGCCCACCAGCAGGATGAGCGGATTCCCAACACAGCGCCCGACAACGAGACCATTACCGATCCGGGTGATCTCATCATGGGTGTAGGTTGCCGAAAAACGGCCCTCGATCTCATTACAAATCTGCTCTTCCTGGCCCATTTCCGAGCGAACGTCCACCAACCAGATCAGCGTGTCGAGCAGGTCCGTCATACGCTCACTCCAAAGGTCCGCAACGCGTCGTTCAAACTTACCTTCTTGTCCGTTTCCTCGGACCGATATCCGATGATGTAGGCGCATTGCAGGTAGGCGGTTCCCCCTTCAAACTCCCGGGGCCGGCTTCCTTGCACGACCACGGCCCGCGCCGGGATCTCGCCACGGTATTCGGTTTTGGCCGTTGTCGTCATGTCGTAGATCGGTATCGAGGCGGTCAGGGTCGTGTTGGCACCGAGGATCGCTCCATCACCGATCATGGCACCTTCGGTAACGATGCAGCGGCTCCCGATGAACGCACCGTCCCCGATGATGACGGGTCGAGCGTTGGGCGGTTCGAGTACACCACCGATTCCGACCCCGCCGGCGATGTGAACGCCTTTTCCGATCTGGGCGCACGATCCAACCGTTGCCCACGTGTCGACCATCGTTCCAGAGCCAACGTACGCGCCAATGTTGACGTATCCGGGCATGACAACCACACCCGGCTCACAAAAGGCACCGTACCGCACCGTGCCCGGCGGGACGACCCGCACCCCCTGGGCGGCCAGGTCCGTTTTGGTTGGGATCTTGTCGTAATACGTGAACGGCCCCGCCTGCATCTCATGAAGTTCGGTCATTCGGAAGTACACGAGGATGGCTTCTTTGATCCAGTCGTTGACGATCCAGGATCCGTTGGTCTTCTCGGCGACCCGGATCTCGCCCCGGTCGAGGAGCGCGATCGTCCGTTCGACGGCCTGGCGGGCGTCGTTGATGAGGGAAGAGTCCGCATAGGCGGCTTCGATTAGCTGGCGGTCAGACATTCGGTCACCACTTTCACGGCTGCTTTGCATTCTTCGATCGTTGGTACAAGAGCCAACCGTAGGTAGCCCTCTCCACCGTGGCCAAATACCCGCCCTGGCGAAACCACCACATGGGATTCGAGGAGCCGGGCAGTGACCGCCATATCGTCGGTCGCTTCGGGTACCCGCACCCACAGATACAAGCCCGCCCGCGAGGCGACCGCTTCGTACCCGAGGTCCTCGAATGCATCTCGCAGAATCGAACGTTTGGTCGCGAACGTTTCTCGCCGGGGCGCCACATGTTCATCATCGGCCCAGGCCACCTGGGCGGCCGCCTGGACGAATTCGGGTGATGCGGTACCAACCGTCGAACGCAGGGACTTCAGCAGAGAGATCGCCCGGGCATCGCCAACGATGGCGGCCGCCCGATACCCGGTCATGCCCGAACGCTTCGACAAGCTCAGAAAGGACAGGACCCCGGTTTGGTTGCCATCGGCGACCTCGAGAATCGACGCCGGCGGAGTCCCTTCGTAGAGGTCCACATAACACTCATCTGCGAACAGCCAGGTGTTCGACTGGAGCGCTTTTGCGCTGAAATCGCTTAGATCGTCCTTCGTCATTACCGAACCCGTCGGGTTGTGCGGGTTGTTGATCCATACCATGGAAGCCCGGGACCACACGTCATCGGGTACCTGTTCGGCCCGGAACACAAAGTCACCGTCAAGGATGACGGTGTGAACCTCGGCTCCGGCCAGGAGGGCACCTCGTTCGTACACCGGATAGCCCGGCGTGGCCTGAATGACGAGGTCGCCGGCCGATCGATCCACGAAGGCCAGCGGTGTCGAAAAGATCGCCTCTTTGGAGCCGGACGTCGGGATGATCTGTGTGTCGGGATCGACCGTGACCCCAAACCGTCGACTGACGTAATCGGCAATCGTCAGGCGGGTCTCTGGCAATCCGGCGGTGGTCGGATACTGGGAGATCTCCGGGATGGCCGACCGGATCGCCTGGCGGATGGCGGGTGGAGTCGGTTCGCGGGGATCCCCTATCGAGAAGTCGATAAGGGGTGCTCCGTCGGCGCGAAGCTGGCGGGCTTTGTCTTGAAGTTGGGCCATCGGGTACGAGCCCAGGGCCGCCAAAACCGGGTTGATCCGCATCGCCGCAACGCTAGCCGCCCGCCGACTGTGTTGAGGCCTGACCCCTTTAGACTCGCTTGCGATGACGGACCGACAATATCGCCTTGTGTTCATTGGCCTGGCCATGTTGCTTCTGGGCGTGATGGGTATCGGATGGGCGCTCACCGGCGCCACCACCTCTGAGGCCAGTCGGCCCGAAGTTCTTGAGGGCCTCCGACCGGAGCCCGACACCCAGGTACCCCGGCAAACCTCAATTGAGGTTGATGTGCCGGTTGATTATCGGGTTGAGATCTGGATCGACTATCGGGGCTCCGGCGACCTGAGCGCCAACTGGGTACAGGTTCCCGAATCGGAGATCATCGTCATCGAAGCAACCGGTCAGTACTCGTGGCGACCGTCCGCCCAAGGGTCCCTTCTCATCGAGTGGGAGCCCGGACAGCAGCGGGTCCGCATCGTTTGGGACACGAAGCTGGGCATCCCCGACCCGGGTGTCTACGAGTTCTCGTTCCGGGTTGGTTAGACACCCCGGGTGTTAGGCAGAGGTGGCTTCGGCCTCGTCGATCTCAAGCGGGCACGGCACCCGTTCGGGACCCTCATTGGCATAATCCACCCAGAACTCTTCAATCGCGTCGAGATCGAGATTCGTTAATTGCAGGCGTACGGTCCACGCCGTGAGCACGATTGGCGTTTCAAGGCCCTCGTAGGCGGCGACGATGACGTGGCTGGCCTTGTCCCTGGCGAAACTCTCAAGCGCGTCGATATCGGCCGGGTCCAAGCGGGGCGTGTACTGAATGATGACGGCACCATGTTCAAGGGAATGAACCTGGACAGCGTCGGGGATCATCTGACGATAAATCCCACACTGCGCCCAGGCCGGCGTGTGGGTCCCCGAGGTGGGAGGCACCGAGTTGTATTCGGGCGAGGCGACCGTCCCGTTGATTACACCGGTCGCTTCGGCGTCGGACAGGTGAGTGGCTCCGAGATCGGCAAAGGTTTCGACGACCGGGCGAGGGTTGGACTCTTCTGGAACACCGGTGCCCGGGTTGGCGGCGTCAGGTGCCCCAGGGACGAGGTCTGACGTACCGGCGTCATCGGAGGCGCTCGGGCCAGGGGGTACGCCGTCAATGGTCATGGTCGTTGTCGTCGTCCCGGTTATTCCGCAAGCCGCGGCTACCAGAGCCAAAACGGTGACGAGAACAACCACGGTCCGTTTCATAGTCCAAGCACTCCAGGGCCCTCCAGTAGAAGCCGCTCAAAGATAGCCTCGTCGATGACCGGGACTTCGAGCTCTTCGGCTTTGGCGAGTTTCGAACCTGCCGCAGACCCGGCTAGCAATGCCGACGTCTTTTTGGACACGGAGCCGATCACCTTGGCACCAGCCGCTTCGAGCCTGGCTTTGGCCTCGTCGCGGCTGAGGCCTTCCAGGGTCCCGGTGATGACAAAGGTCAAGCCGGCCAAGAGGTCGCTGGTCCCACCCTCGGACTCCGGATCGGCAAGTCTGACACCGCCCTCCCGGAAAGCCTCGATGAGTTCCCGATTCTCGGCCTGGGATGCCCATTCGACCCACGCAGCGGCGATCTTGGGGCCAATCCCCTCCAGCCCGGACAGTTCTTCTTCGCCGGCCTGCATGAGACGATCGATATCGCGGTAGGTGCGGGCGAATTCTTTGGCGGCGGCCGGACCAACGTGACGGATGCCGAGCGCGATGATCAGGCGGGCAAGCGATCGGTTCCTGGCGGCTTCGATTCCGGACATGAGGTTGTTGATCGAGACCTCACCCCACCCTTCTATGTCGGCCACATCAGCTGGTTTCAGTGTGAATATCCCGGCTGGACCGTTGATGAGTTGACGGTCGATGAGCATTTGGATCGTCTTGTACCCCATTCCGTCAATGTCCATGGCGGAGCGACCTGCAAAATATGCCAACCATTCCTGCAGCCGGCTCGGACAGGCAAGCCCACCGGTGCAGCGGGCGACGGCCTCGCCCTCGGGTTTGACGATGGCGTGGCCACAAAACGGGCATTCGGTCGGCATGGTCCATTCGGTTTCCTGGCCGGTACGCAGGGAGGGAACCGGACCGACCACCTCGGGAATTACGTCGCCGGCCCGGCGGACGACCACCGTGTCGCCGATCAGCACCCCTTTGGCTTTTACCTGGTCGGCGTTATGGAGCGTGGCCATGCCGACGTTGGCACCCCCGACAAACACCGGCTCGAGCACCGCGAAGGGGGTCACCGCCCCGGTGCGGCCGACGTTGATGGCGATGTCGCGCAAGATGGTGGTTTGTTCCTCCGGCGGGAATTTGTAGGCGATCGCCCACCGCGGTGCCCGCGCCGTAAAACCGGCCTGGACCTGATCGGCCAGCAGATCGGCCTTGATGACCACCCCATCGGTTTGATAGTCACGATCGTGGCGGGCCTCGTCGGCATGGGCAACAAAGGCTTTGACGCCATCGAGGTCAGGTACGGCTTGAGAGGCGGGATTGACTTTGAACCCGAGCTCGCCGAGATAGACCATCGAGTCGGTGTGAGTTTTGAGCTGGCGGCCTCCGCGAATGACCCCGATCTGATACACCCAGATCGACAGCTTGCGGGCGGCCGTCATGGCCGGATCTTTCTGGCGGACCGATCCGGCCGCCGCGTTGCGGGGATTGGTGAAGAGGCGCTCGTCGGCTGCCGCCTGTCGTTCGTTCAGTTCTTCGAAAGCGGCGGCAGGCATGTACACCTCGCCGCGTACTTCGAGAAGGTCGGGGGCATCACCAAAGAGGCGCAGCGGGATCGCTTCGACGGTACGAAGGTTGGCCGTGATGTCTTCGCCGGTGGTGCCATCCCCACGGGTCGCTCCCCTGACAAAGAGACCCTGCTCGTACACAAGCGATACGGCCAAACCGTCGATCTTCAGCTCGCAGGCATAGCCTTCGGGTGCTCGACCGAGGACTCGCTCGAGCCGCGCTTCCCACGCATCAAGGTGTTCAGTGGTTTCGGCGTTATCAAGAGAAAACAGCGGCTCAAGATGTGGCACCGGCGTGAACAGGGCGGAGACGTCGAAGCCGACCCGCTGGGTAGGCGAGGCCGGGCTCACCAGCTCAGGATGTTCGGCCTCGACGGCCTCCAACGCCCGATACAGCGCATCGTATTCGGCGTCAGAAACTTCGGGCGTGTCGAGTACGTAATAACGGTGGGCGTGATATCGAAGAAGATCCCGCAATTCTTCAAGTTGTTGCTCGACACTGGGTGGTTCGATGGAAGGCATGAAGCGCTCAGGCTACTTGTGGTTCACGACCGCTTGCGATCAAACCGTGACCGCTTCATGCCCATCGAAGTTCGAGCCAACGGTGATGATCGCCGGCAGGTCGATCTCCTCCGGAGCTGCCCTTGATCAAAACTCATCGCAATGGCCCAGGGACACCTCGCCCGGGCCGCGGTTCGGTCCGGTCCGGAATCGGCACGAGTAGACAGATCGGCTCACCTGCTTTGGATATGACGATCTCCTCACCCGCCGCCGCCCGGCCAACCAGTTTCGAAAGATGTGTCTTCGCTTCGTGGATATTCACCATGGTCAACCTCACGCTTGCCAAGTCTTCCATCCTGGGGTCTAGCCGACATGCCGAAGACGTAGCTGTTCCAGCCAATCCGGTTCCCCCAAATCAAATGTCAGTTGCTGTCGTTCCACTTCGCTCACTTGCATTCCGAGTC
>Ga0326597_10012467_pt1 | contig 11208 bp, 3 predicted proteins | sample RVTome_12_FD_203789 | JGI IMG/M metagenome (GOLD analysis project Ga0326597, IMG submission 203789) | Soil microbial communities from uranium-contaminated site in the Upper Colorado River Basin, Wyoming, United States - RVT100D185 | ecosystem: Environmental > Terrestrial > Soil > Contaminated >... | reverse complement strand
GCCGAGCGTGACCGCGCCGTCCGCGAGGGCGGTGAGCAGCGCGTCGTGGTGCGCACGGTGCCGGAGGAGAAAGGTCCCCGCCTCGGCCCGCACGTCCCGCCCGAGCTCCCGCCAGTGCGTGAGGAGACGCGCGGCCACGGTGCCGTCGTCCGCTCGCTCGATCTGGCCGAAGGCGGCGAGCTGCAGCGAGGCGGGGTGCGCGGTCTGGAGCAGCGCGAACAGCGCGTCGCCGCGCTCGGCGAACGGCAGGAGCTCGACGAGCCCGAGAGACTGCAGGCGCTCGTCCACGGGCCGGGCGGGATCGAGCGCGGCGGAGGCGGCCCGTCGCAGCCGGTCGGCCTCCCCCGAGGTCGGCTCGAGCCCGAGCCCGCGGGCGACCCGGCCCGCCGCCCCCGCCAGCGGCGGGGAGGCCCCGACGACGAGAGACCGGAGCCAACGCTCGGCCGCCGCGGACCGAAGAGACTCGGCGTCGCCCCCCGGCGGCGCCGCCTCGAGGCGCTCGGCCAGGCCGGAGAGCGTCGCCGCCAGGAACGGCTCGGGCGCGTCGGGCACGGAAGCGAGGGCTCCGAGGAGGCGGCCCACGTCGGGCGGCGGCACGCGGGCCGAGAGGCCGCGAGCGAGCTCGACTCCACCCTCCGAGCCAGAGAGCGATGGGAGGTTCAGGATTCCCCGCAGGCCGGCCAGGGGATCGCGGCCGAGCCCGGCGAGGACCGCGAGCCGCGTCCATCGGTCCTCCCCGTCCTTCGTCGCGATCGCGAGGAGAGCCTCCCGCGCCCGCGCGCTCTCGAGTCGGCCGAGAGTCAGGGCGGCCTGCATCCGCACCCGCGCATCGGGGTCGAGGGTCCGCCCGAAGACGGCGTCTTGCAGCGCGGGGTCGTCCCCGAGGTGCTCCTCAGCCGCCACCAGGGCGTTCTCGCGCACCCGGGGGTGCACGTCGGCGAGGGCACCGGCGAGCAGGCTGGTGTCGAGCTCACCCCGGCCCTCCAGTGTCCACAGGGCGTGGAGCCGGTGGCGGGGGTCGGGAGACGAGCCCACGGCCTGCCGCAGGAGGGGCGCCACGCGGGTCGCTCCCGACTCCACGAGGAGCCTCTGCGCCGTATCGCGCCACCACTTGTTCGGGTGCCCGAGCATCTCGACGAGCGCCTCCGGGCGTGAGCGGTCGAGCCGGGGACGGACTCGGGCGAGCCCCGCGCGCGGCGCGATGCGGTAGACGCGTCCCGCGTCCTTCCCTGCGTCGAGGTCGAGGGTCGCTTCGATCTCGTCGGGGATCCACTCGGGGTGCTCGATGACGTCGCGGTGCATGTCGAGGAGGTAGAGGGCCCCGTCCGGCCCCACCGTCATGTTGACCGGTCGGAACGAGCGGTCGCGCGAGGCGAGGAACTCCGTCCGCGGCCGCGCCCGCGAGGCCACCAGGCTCGCCCCCTGCGCGCGGACGAGGTCGCGGTGGACGAGGTTGAGGACCACGTCGGCCACGAACAGGTTGTCCTCGAAGTCGGGGCCGAACTCCCCGCCGGTGTAGGCGGTGATCCCGCACGCCCCCGAGAAGTGGCCGGACTGCTCGGGATGGTTGACCCGGGTCTGCTGGACTCCGATCGGGTAGACCCGGGCCGGGCCGTCCGTCTCGTGGTCGGAGATGAAGTCGCGCGTGTGCCGGTCGGCCGCGGGTCCGCCCGCGAGAGAGCCAGCGGGAAACACGAGGTGGCTGACGTGCTCGGTGTTGTGGGTGGAGAACGCGCGGCCCCACTCGTCGAACGTCAGGCCGAAGCCGCCCGCGCTCTCGCCCGTGCGCTCGAAACGGTGGCGGGCGGAGTGGAACCGGAAGTCGTCGTCGTAGAGGGCGACGGTGTGGCCGCGATCGTCGGGCCAGTAGACCTCGCTGCCCGAGCCACCCCCGTTGACTCCGTAGATCCAGTTGTCGAGTCCGTGGGTGAGTCCGTTGAAGTTGTGCTGGGGGTTGCCGCTCTCGAAGCCGCTCAGGACGACCCGCCGGGTGTCGGCCCGGCCGTCACCGTCTGTGTCCTCGAGGAAGAGGAGGTCGGGGGGCGAGGCGACGAGGAGCCCTCCCCGGTACGGCAGGATCGAGTCGGCGGTCCCCGCCAGGTCGTCCGCGAAGACCGTGCGGCGTTCGTAGAGGCCGTCCCCGTCGTCGTCGCCGAGCAGGACCACCCGGCCCGGGTCCCGGGAGAACGGGTAGCCGGGCATCTCGAGCACGAGCACCCGTCCGAGCTCGTCGAACTCGAGGTCGACCGGGTCGAGCACGACGGGCTCGCGGGCCACCAGCTCGATCGAGAAACCGGGGTGGATCTCGAACGAGGCCGCCAGGTCGTCCGAGCGGTCACCGCCGGCGGCGGCGAGGAGACCGAGGGCCGCGACCGCGCCGAGCATCCTCCTCATGGCCCGCCATTCTAGAGCAGGGGCGGGGTCCTCGCCGCCGCGTCCTTCGGGTTCGCCGACCGTGGCGCAAGGCGCCCGCGTCCGGCCGCCGGGCCAGCTCGAGTCGGGAGGGCTACCGCCTCGCCGCCAGGCGCGACGTCGACGCCGCGTAGTATCCCGTGCGGTGACGCACGAGGAGGTTCGGGCGGAGCGTCCTCACGCTGATCCTCCTCCACCCGCCGTCGAGCGCCGGGTCGCTCGGCACGTAGGCGACCCCGTACAGGGTGCGCAGCTCCCGGGCGATCCGGTCGTAGACGCCGTCGAGGTCGGCGAGCGAGGAGGGGAAGAAGACGAGGCCGCCCGTCTCGCGGGCGAGGGTGGTCAGGAAGTACGTGGGGAGGCTCTCGCGGGGCGGCGCCGCCGACCGGCCGTCCCGGAAGCCGATGGCGTAGACGCTCACCTGGGCCTTTCGGGCCGTCTCGATCACCTGCTCGTCCGTCACGAACGAGGCGGTGTCGCTCCCGTCCGAGAGCACCACCACCGCCCGGCGCTCGGGAACGCCGTCACGGCCCGGCGCGGCCAGCTCCTTGAGGGCGATGTAGAGCGAGCTGTAGAGGGCCGTGTCGCCGTCGACCTCGACGGCGTCCACCGCCGCCTCGAGAGCGCTACGGTCGGACGTGAGGTCCTGGAGGACCCGCAGCCGACGGCTGAACTGGGCCACCTGCGCACGGTCCCGCGGCTCGAGCGTCTTCAGGAGCCTCCTCGCCGCCGCCTGCACGAACGGCATCGCCCGATTCATCGAGTCCGAGCTGTCGATGAGCACGCTCAAGGTGATTGGCCAGCTCTCCCGGGTGAAGAGGCAGAGGGGCTGGCGCACGCCGTTCTCGAAGACCGCCACGTCCTGCTCGGTGACGTCGGCCACGTGTTGCCCGCCGGGGTCGGTGATGGCGAGGTTCAGGCTGACGACCTCGACGTCGATCCCGAAGGTGGGTATGCCGTCGCGCGTCTCGGCCCCGAGCAAAGGGGCCATCAGCAGGAGGCCGGCCGCCATCCGGCCGCAGCGGCGGAGCGCCCGTCGATCGGTCATCAGCCACCTCCCGAAGGCCGGGCGGCGCAAGAAGCGTTCCATCCGCGTGGCGACTCGTGGTCGCGGTCCGACCCGCGCCTCCGCCGCGGGAGAAACTTCACCCGCTCAGCGGATTGTGGGCGTCCCCGCGAGAGGCCCGCGCGCGAGATCAGCGTCGGCGCTCCCGCCGGGGTGGCCGGCTTCATGCCGCGCCCTGTCGCGGAGCGGACAGGCGGGTTTCAGTACCCCCGGGCCTTGTCCACGACGTTGCGGAGGGGCTGGCCGCCGCGGAACCGCTCCAGGTTCTCGAGGAACAGGCGCATGGCATCCTCGATCCAGCCGGGCACGTGGTCGGCGCAGTGCGGCGAGAGGAGCACGTTGGGCAGGCGCCAGAAGGGATGGTCGGGGGGCAGGGGCTCCTCGGCGAAGACGTCGAGGGCCGCGCCGCGGATGCGCCCTGTCGTGAGCGCCTCGACGAGGGCCGGCTCGTCGACGACCGGGCCTCGACCGACGTTCACCAGCACCGCTCCTCGCTTCATGGCCGCGAGCGCTCGCGCGTCGACGAGGCCGCGTGTCTGCGGCGTCAGGGGGGCGGCGACGAGCACGTCGTCGGACCGCCCCATGAGCTCGTGGAGCTTCTCGACCGGGAGAACCTCGTCCACGAGGGGATCTCCCTCGGACAGGGCGGGACGGCGCCGCAGGGCCAGGACACGCATCCCCAGGGCGCGGACCCGCTGCGCCGTCGCGCGGCCGATGTCGCCGTAGCCGACGATTCCCAGCGTTCGTCCGTGGAGAAGCTGCATGTCGAACGGCTCCCACGATGCGGCCTCCTGCCGCTCCACGAGGCCTCGCAGGTCCTTGGTGAAGAAGAGCAGCGCCGCCACCACGAACTCGGCGAGGGAGAGGCTGAACGCGCCGCGTCCGTTGGTGACCACGGCGGGGCTCGCGGCGACCTCGGGGACGAGCACGGTGTCGAGCCCGGCCGAGCGGGAGTGGAACCACTCGAAGCCCACCGCCCGCTCGAGGACGGCGGCGAGCCGACGCGGGCCCGCCCCACAGTCGAGGACGACGCGGGGCGGGGGCGCGCCCTCGAAGTCCCCGGCCTCGGCCCCGACGACGAACCGCACGTCCCGCGGCGCGGGACGGAGGACGGGCAGGCCCGGGTCGCTCGGGTCGGCGAGGACCCACACGATCGTGGACGGGTCGGGGGATTCGGCCATCGGCCGACGGTAGCACGGGCGACCGGCCCCGCACGCGAGGCCTCGCGTCGGAGCCGGGATACCATCGAGCCACGCCCATGCCCGATTCGACCGATCCCGAGGACGCAGCCGGGGAGCGGCTCAAGCCGTATCGCGCGAAACGCTCGGCCGACCGCACGCCCGAGCCGTTCGGGGGCGAGGGAGGTGTCGAGACCGCACCCGCCGCAGGGGCCGCCTCACCGGAGGGCTGGGCCCGGCCGCGGCTGTTCTGCATCCAGAAGCACGCGGCGACACGCCTGCACTACGACTTCCGTCTCGAGCTCGGGGGAGTGCTGCGCTCGTGGGCGGTGCCGATGGGCCCCTCGCTCGACCCCGCCGACAAGCGTCTCGCCGTCGAGGTCGAGGACCATCCCGTCGAGTACGCCGACTTCGAGGGAGTGATCCCCGAGGGCAACTACGGCGCGGGCGAGGTCATCGTCTGGGACCGCGGGTTGTGGCTGCCGCTCGAGGACCCAGAGGAGACGCTCCCCCGGGGCAAGCTCACCTTCGAGCTGCGGGGCTACAAGCTGCGCGGGGCCTGGCACCTCTTCCGCACGAGGAAGAAGGGCCAGGAGGCGGGCAAGGAGTGGATGCTCGTCAAGCGCACCGACGGCTGGGCCGCGGCGGGACGGACCCTCCCCCAGGAGTCGATCTACTCCGGGCTCACCCTGGAGGAGATCCGCGAGGGCAGTCGGCGGGCGGCCGACACGAGGGCGGAGCTCGAGCGACTGGGCGCGGCCCGGCAAGAGGTGAAGGCCGCGGACGTGAAGCTGATGCTCGCGGAAACGGGGGAGAAGGCGTTCAACGACCCGGCCTGGTTCTTCGAGCTGAAGTACGACGGGTACCGTGTCCTGGCCGCGAGGGAAGGGGGCGAGGCGCGACTTCTCTACCGGCGAGGCAGCGACGCCACTTCGCTCTACCCCGAAGTGGCGCGGGCGCTCGCCGCGCTGCCGTTCGGGGACCTCGTGCTCGACGGCGAGATCGTGGTCCTCGACGAGGAGTCGCGGCCGAGCTTCCAGCGCCTCCAGAGGCGGGCCCAGCAGCGGAGGAAGGCCGACATCCAGCGCGCCTCGCTCGAGATCCCGGTCACCTACTACGCCTTCGACCTCCTCGGGTTCGAGGGCAAAGACGCGCGCGGGCTGCCGCTCTCGGAGCGCAAGCGGCTCCTGCGCGACCTGCTGCCCCGGGCCGGGCCCGTCCGCTTCCTCGACCACATCGAGGAGCAGGGCGAGGCGTTCTTCGCCGAGGTCTCACGCCTGCAGCTCGAGGGGCTCATCGCCAAGCGGTCGGACTCTCCCTACCGGGCCGGTCGCTCGCCGCAGTGGCTGAAGCTGCGCGCCGAGCGGACCGAGGACTTCGTGATCGTCGGATTCTCCGCGCCCGGGGGGACGCGGACCGGCTTCGGGGCGTTGCACCTGGCCGCGTGGGACAGGGGCGCCCTCGTCTACTGCGGCCGTGCGGGAAGCGGCTTCGACGAGGACAAGCTGGTGTCGATCCGGGGGCTCCTCGAGCCCCTGCGGCGGGAGACCCCACCCTGCGCCGGACCCCTCCCCACCGGCCGCGACCACGTGTGGGTGGAGCCGCGCCACGTCGCGGAGGTGCGCTACCTCACGTGGACCCGGGAGGGTCTGCTCCGGCAGCCGGTCTTCCTGCGGCTACGCGACGACAAGCCGCCCGAGGAGTGTGAGGTGCCGCGAGGTCGGGAAGGTGGAGGAGAGGAGCCGCCGGGGCCGGACACGACGGGAGAGGGCCCGCCCACGGCCTCCCGCGGCCCCGAACGCTCGGCGGACCGGCCGGTGCCGGAGCGCGGCGGCCCCGGCCTCTCGTCCCTCATCGACGAGCCCCCCGTGGAGAAGAAGGTCCCCTTCAGCAACCTCACCAAGGTCTTCTGGCCGGAGGAGGGATACACGAAGGGCGACCTCATCGAGTACTACCGGGCCATCTCGCCCTGGCTCCTGCCCTACCTCCGCGACCGCCCCCTCGTGCTCACGCGTTACCCCGACGGGATCGCGGGCAAGAGCTTCTTCCAGAAGGACGCCCCCGGATTCGCCCCGGGCTGGGTGCGGCTCGAGCGCGTGTGGAGCGAGAGTGCCGAGCGCGAGATCGACTACTTCGTGGCCGACGACGTCGAGTCGCTGCTCTACATCATCAACCTCGGCACGATCCCCCTTCACGTGTGGGCGAGCCGGGTGCAGAGCCTCGCTCGCCCCGACTGGTGCATCCTCGACCTCGACCCGAAGACCGCCCCCTTCGTCCACGTCGTCGCGGTGGCGCGGGCCACTCACGAGCTCACCGAGGAGATCGGCCTGCCCGCCTACGTGAAGACCTCGGGCTCGACCGGCCTCCACGTCTTCATCCCCCTCGCCGGTCTGTGCACCTTCGAGCAGTGCCGTCAGCTCGGCGAGCTTCTCGCCCGGGTGGTGGCCGGCCGCCTTTCCGACATCGCCACCACCGTCCGGCTCCCCGGCGACCGCGGGGGACGGGTGTACCTCGACTACCTGCAGAACGGGCACGGCAAGCTCCTCGCGGCGCCCTTCACCGCTCGTCCGGTGCCGGGCGCTCTGGCCTCGGCCCCCCTGCGCTGGGACGAGGTGGACGAGAGCCTGGAGCTTCGGGCCTTCACGATCCGCACGCTCCCCGATCGCATGGCCGGGCTGGGGGGCGACCCGCTGCTTCCCGTTCTCGAGGAGAAGCCCGACCTCGTCACCGCCCTCGCCCGCCTCGCCGCGCGCGTCAAGGCCTGACCGCGGACGGCTGGGTGGCCCTCGTCCCTCGCCTCTTGCGCAACTTCGGCTAGGGAGGCCGCCTTCTCTGCCGGGACATCCGGGCCACGAGGAGGCGTCGAACGGGGCCGGACGGGGCCCTGTCCCTCGCCCCGGTGGCCCGACTCCGGACATGTCGAGCGGGACCACACGCGAGAGGGCTTGAGTAACGGTTGAAAATCAGTCGGCTAAGTGTTGATCACCAAAAGGATCTGATAGTCTGGGCGCCGGGATCACGCTGGCAGGCCCTTTGCACCCCCCCTGTCCACGGAGGAGTCTGGATGCATCGGATGACCCACGGCGCCGGCGAGGATCTGGCGACGCGGCCGCAGAAAAGGCGCCCGGGCCGGGGTCTGCGGGCGGCGCTCTCCGCGTTCTTCGTCCTCCTCCTGGTGGTCCCTGCCGTCGAGGCGGGGTTCGCGTTCCGCAAGCAGATCACGATCGACGGCGCGCAGGTCGTGGGCGGGCCCCACATCGACTTCCCGGTCCTCTTCGCCGTCGAGGACCCGGACCTGCGCTCGGTCGCGAACGGCGGAAACGTGCAGAGCGCCTCGGGCTTCGACATCGAGTTCCGCGCCGCCGACGGGACGACGGTCCTCGACTGGGAGGTCGAGTGGTACAACCCGACGACCGGCCGGCTGAGCGCGTGGGTGCGCTTCCCGGGCACGGTCGGCCCGCCGGACACCCGCATCCAGAACGGGGTCAGCACCGTGTTCTACGTCTACTACGGCGACCCCACGATCGGGTGCTGCCAGACGAAGCACGGCAACGTCTGGGATGCCAACTACCGCTTCGTCCTCCATCTGGGCGAGTTCACCGGGAACCCCGTCGACGCGACGTCCAACGGAGTGGGGAGTCGGGTCGACCCCAACGGTGAAGGCGTCGTGATCTTCCGTGGCGAGATGGCCAGCCCGACCGGGTCCGTGGCCTGGGACCTCGCCACCGACCTGCACCCGACGCCGTGGACCCCTCCGCCGGCGTTTCAGCCGAACACCGACACCTACCTCTCCGTGGTCGACGGGACGATTCTCGCGAACTCGTCCTTCACGGTCGAGGCCTGGTTCTACATGGACACCCTCGACCCGGGCTTCGTGGGCATCGTGACCAAGAACCGCGACTCGGGCGTCGACTGGATCGGCCTCTTCAAGAGCGGCGCGCCCCAGCACTTCCTCAATCTCGGCTGGCAGTGCTGCGCCCCCAACCGCCCGGGCAACCTCAACGGGCCGAGCCTCACCGCCGGACAGTGGTACCACGCGGTGGCGACGTACGACGGCGCGACCTCGACGCGCCGGCTCTACGTCTACGGAACGCAGGTGGCCACCGACACCGTCGGTGCCCAGTACACCAACCTCACGCTCCCGACCCGCGTCGGCGACGATTCCAACGGCAACTACATCGACGGCCGCGTGGACGAGATCCGGATCTCGAACATCGCGCGCTCCCCGAGCTGGATCGACACCACGGCCCGCAACCAGGCCTGCGCGTCGTCGAGCCTGCCGTGGGCTTGCGCGACCATCGGCCTTCCGATCACCACGCCGTTCCTGGCCCCGGGCGCGCAGCAGGCGGTGGCCACCACCTTCACCCCGAGCGACTGCTGCAAGGTGGCCACATCCACCGGTGGCACGACCCTCACGGTGCAGACGAGCGACGTGCGGATGGCGTGGGACACCGCCTTCGGTGCCGGTCTCTCCGAGCTCTACAGCGAGGAGGAGGCCAACGCCGCCACCAACCGGCGGGGCGACTCCGCCCGCTACAACGTCTTCACCGCCCAGGTGGATGACGGAGCGTGGCACTTCGAGCGCGACGCCGCGGGCACGCTGCAGGTGGTCGAGGCGAGCCCGGCACGGGTCAGGCTCCGGCAGCTTTACGACTTCACCGCCCAGATCCACCTGGACCGGATCTGGACCGTCTCTCCCTACCCGCGCCTCGCCATCAGCTCGACCGAGATCTTCGACGCGCCGATCAGCGTCCGTGGGGCCTCGGGCCTGCATCCCAAGGGCGAGGCGACCTGCTCGAACCAGACGTTCGGCAGCACCTTCTTCTGCGCCGGGCGGGCGGACGGGACGAACCTCCTCTGGCTGGTCACCGACAACGACAACACGTACGACGACATGCTCGCGATCCTCGAGACGGATCCCTGCGCCGGGCGAGGCCCCGCGGGGTGCACCTTTCAGCAGGCATCCGAGGCGGGCACACCCAACACGTACTACGCCCGCACCTGGGAGGCGGGGCCCCCACAGGTCATTCCTGCGGGCTCCTATGTCCAGCGCACGCTCTTCTACCCCCGCCTCGCGGGTCTCACGTCGACCGGTCCCGAGTGGCAGCCCTACGCGAACGACCACCGCAACCCCGACCCGATCTCGCCCGTCACCGGCGGAAGCGGCTGGTTCGACGCCAACGAGCTGACGTCGTCGCCCTCCGACTTCTACAACGAGGCCGAGGCCGCCTACCTCTTCGACATGAACCTCGCCGGCAGCATGAGCTTCGACCTCGACGGCGGGACGAACGCCCGGCTTCGCCCCTTCTTCAAGGTTCGCCAGTGGCACTCGATGAGCGTGGGCCTGGTCACGCTCGAGGCGGCGACCCTGCGCACGGGCGTGGACTACACGGCGGCGATCAAGCCCATCAGCCGCGCCTACTCCTGTCCGACCGCGGCCTGCGCCACGAGCACGGCCCGGGCCAACGGCGGCCTGGCCGGGGCCACGGAGTTCCTCGCCGACGCGAGCCCGGCCCGGAACTTCACCCTGGACCTCAGCGGCACGAACCACCTCTACTTCGGGTCGGACTCCCGCTTCCGGGGCCTGAACGTCCTCCTCGCGACGGCGGGGGCGGGAACGGGGCTCGACCTGCAGTGGGACTACTGGAACGGCGCCACCTGGGCGAGCCTCGAGGGGGTGGCCGGCTTCACCGACCAGACCGCGAACTTCACCCGGGGGGGCACGGTGTTCTGGACCGCCGACCCCGGAAGCTGGGCGAAGCGGACGCTGGTGGCCGGCGACAGCCTGCCGCTGTTCTGGGTCCGTGTGTCGCGTGTCGCCGGCAGCTACACGACGAATCCGGTCGAGGCTCAGATCAAGACCGACATCCTGCTCTTCCAGTACTGCGGTGACGTCACCGTCGACTTCGAGACGTTCACCTTCTTCGCGCCGGTGCCGACGGCGGTGAAGCTGATGGAGTTTACCGCGCTGGGACTCCCCGGCGCGGTGGACCTCGGGTGGCGCACGGGGTCCGAGCTCGACAACCTGGGCTTCCACCTCCACCGCGCTCCCTCGGCCGAGGGGCCGTGGACCCGGATCACCCCGTCGCTCATTCCCGGGCTTGGCACGTCTCCTCTGGGCGCCTCGTACTCCTGGCGGGACGAGGGCCTCGTGAACGGGCAGACCTACTTCTATCGCCTCGAGGACGTCGACACCGCCTCGGTGTCGACCTTCCACGGACCGGTCTCGGCGGTTCCGGAGACTGCGCCGGCCGAGGACGGGGACGAGGGTTCTGGAGACGACGGCGGGGACGACGGCGCGGGAGAGTCAGGCCCCGGCGACGACGGCTCGGGTGACACCGCTTCAGGCCCCCTGCCCGCCTGCACCTCTCCTGCTTCTGCTCTTCCCTGTGTGGAGACCTACGGGGACCCGAGTGACGTGTCGATCAGGGAGGTGAAGCGGACCTCGCGCCACGCGGTGTTGGAGCTTCAGACGGGCGGCTTCGAGGCGGTGCACGAGCCCGATGGCCGGGTGTGGGTGAGGATCCCCGGGTTCGAGGATCCGGAGGACCC
>Ga0326597_10012466_pt1 | contig 11208 bp, 10 predicted proteins | sample RVTome_12_FD_203789 | JGI IMG/M metagenome (GOLD analysis project Ga0326597, IMG submission 203789) | Soil microbial communities from uranium-contaminated site in the Upper Colorado River Basin, Wyoming, United States - RVT100D185 | ecosystem: Environmental > Terrestrial > Soil > Contaminated >... | reverse complement strand
CATGGAAGTGAACCTGTTCGAGAAAACCGATATCATTCAAGTGGTTGAAAAAGCGATGCGACAAGAAACACCACCTGAAAACGACAACCAGTTGAATTTGTTCACTTCTTAACCGGACAGCCGTGATATTACGTATGAAATCAATACGGGTGTCAAGGCGGGGGGAGGGGGAACTCCTTCGGGACGACGACCCGAAGGAGGGCGTCTGTCACCGTGAACCGGACCGGGAGCGGCCCGAGGTACTCGCCGTCCACCTGGCAGGCGGACGGGATCGCGCTGCGGACGAAGAGGGAGGGGCTCTCCCGGACCAGGACGTGGCGCGAGGCGGCGTGTTTCCCCCGGAGGACGTCGAGGGCGAACTTCGCGATCGACCAGCGCCCCTTCCGAAGGAGGGCGATCACCTGGAACGTCTCCCCCGAGATGTCGCCTTCCGACGCGATCGTCACGTTTCCGCCGTACTTTTTCCCCCGGGCGACGATGACGGCTTGCGCCTCGACCCGATCGCGGCCCGGGAACTCGAGCCAGAGGGTCGACTGGGAACGGAGGAGGTGCCGCGCGCCGCACAGGACGTAGGCGGCGATGCCGAGGAGGTTCTTCTGGCGGGGGTTCATCCGCTCCACCACCTCGGCGTCGAACCCCGCGGAGGCCAGCAGGACGAAGCGCCGGTCGTTCGCCTTCGCCATCCGAACGGAGATCGTCTTCCCGGAGGAGAGCAGGTCGAGGCACCCTTCCACCGATTCGGGGAGGGAAAACTCGCGGGCGAAGACGTTACCGGTCCCGTGGGGGACGAAGGCGAGACGGGTGGCGCTGCCCGCCAACCCGTCCGCGACTTCGTTCATCGTGCCGTCCCCGCCGACGGCGACCACGACGTCGGCCCCCGCCAGCGCCGCCTCGCGCGCCATCACGACGGCGTCCCCGGGGGCGGCCGTCTCCCGGATCCGGAAGGGGAGACCGCGCGTCGACAGGTACGCGCGGACCCGGTCGATCCGGTTCACGACCCCGGGGCCGGCGACGGGGTTATGGATCACGTCGATCATTCGGAGCGATTATAGGATACTTTGGGGTATGCGTCCCTTTTTCCCAGGCCGGGAGCCGGGGCGGCCGGTCTTCGTCGCCCATCGCGGCGCGTCCGACCGCGCGCTCGAGAACTCCCCGGCCGCGTTCGCCCTGGCGGTTTCCGGGGGCGCCGACATGATCGAGTTCGACGTGCGGCTGTCGGCCGACGGCGTCCCGGTGGTGTTCCACGACGACCGGGCGGGGAGGACGGCGAAGGGGGACCTGGCCGTCGCGCGCACGCCGGCGGCGCGCCTCCGCGCGGTCCGGCTGAAGAACGGGGAGAGACTCCCGTTTCTCGTCGACGTGCTCGAGATCGTCGGGGGGAAGGTTCCGGTCAACATCGAATCGAAGGCGTCCGGAGGGATCGCCGCCGCCGCGAATGCGCTATCGAAGGCGGGATACGGAGGGGAACTTCTCCTGTCGTCGGGGCTGCGCGACGAGTGCCTCGCCGCGCGGGACCTTCTCCCCGGGATCCCTTGCGGGCTGGTCACCGGACGCCCGTCGGCGTCGGACCTCGCCTTCTGCCGCCGCCACGGTCTCTCCTCGATCCACCCCGACCGCCGGCTCCTCACCGTGCTGCGGCTCCGGAACGTATCGGCGTCGGGCATCCCGTTCCTGCCGTACACGGTCGACGACCCGGCGCGGGCGTTCGCGCTGATCGCCGCCGGCGCCGCCGGCGTCTTCTCCAACCGCGCGCTGACCCTTCGCGAGGAGTGGACCCGGCGCTAATTCCTTCGCGGCGAATCGCCTCGGAGAGGGGGCTCCGTTCGTGGCTCGCCGTGCGGTGAACCTGCACGGCTGCGCTTTACCTCACTGCGCCCCCCTCCTGCGGCGACTCCGCCGCGAAGGGAGGGGCCGAAAAAGTTCCAGCCCCGGGTTTATCTCCCCAGCTCGTCGCTGATGATGTACTCCTTCGCGGTGTTGACCGCCGTGGCGGCCTCGCCGGACCCCGCGGTGATCAGCAGGATCTTGCCGGGGTAGGTGACGATGTCCCCCGCCGCGTAGACGCCGGGGAAGTTGGTGGACATGTCGGGGGCGACGGCGATTCCGCTGCCGACGATGTTCAGCCCCCACCGGCGGAACGGTTCGATGTTCGTGAGCATGCCGATCGACAGGACGATCGCGTCCACCTCGATCGTCTCCTCGAGCCCGCTGCGCTCGTTCCAGATCACCGCCCCGGTCACCTTCTCCTCGCCCAGCACCTCCTTCAGCGTGAAATACGGGTACTTCACGCGCACGCTGGAGGAGAGGAGACGGTGAACCATCGCCTCGTGGGCCTGCCACTTGTACATCCGGTGGCAAAGGGTCACCTCGGAGGCGATCCCGTCGAGGGAGAGCGCCCAGTCCACCGCGCTGTTCCCCCCTCCGACGATCAGGACCTTTTTCCCCCGGAGCGGTTCGAACGAGGGAAGGAAGTAGAAGATCCCGTGCCCCTCGAAGTCGATCAGGTTCGGGATGTCCAGCTTCCGGGGGACGAACGCGCCGCAGCCGGCGGCGAGGATCGCGGTCTGGGTGTAGTGGGCCCCCGCTGGCGTCGTCAACTCGATGACGCGCTCTCCGAGGATCCGCAGCCCCGTGACCCGCTCGTTGAGGACGACGGTCGGCCGGTACTGCATCGCCTGGTCGGTCAGCTCGCGGATCAGGTCCGCGGCGACGATGCTGCGGTGGCCCGCGACGTCGAAGATCTCCTTTTCCGGGTACATGGAGATCAGCCGCCCGCCGACCTGGGGGTACATCTCGATCAGCTTGGTGCGGCACTCCCGCAGCCCCGCATAGTACGCCGCGTAGAGCCCCACGGGTCCGGCGCCGACGACCGTGATGTCGTACATCTCGTCCGCCTTGACCATGATCGCACTATAGCAGAATCCCCCGGACCGCCGATCCCTCGAAAGTGGTGTGTTTCCGGCCCGTGTCTGGTATATATTGTCTGATTGCCATCCTGTTTTCCCCGGAGCGAAATCGATGGAGTTGATGCAGTTGAAACATCTTCCGCGGGCGTGGAAACGAGGGACCGATTTCCTCGGGACCCGGTACGCGATCATGTGCGGGGCGATGACCTGGGTCTCCGAGGCCGGCCTCGTCGCGGCCATCTCGAACGAGGGCGGGTTCGGCGTGCTCGCGGGCGGGAACATGCCGCCGGAGATCCTGGCGAAGGAGATCGCGAAGGCGCGGGAGAAGACGCGGAACCCCTTCGGCGTCAACCTCATCACGGTCGCCCCCGCCTTCAAGGAGCACGTGGAGGTGGTGATCCGCGAGAAGTGCCCGTACGTCTTCTTCGCGGGGAGCATCCCGTCCGGGCGGGACATCGCGGCGGTCAAGGCCGCGGGGCTCAAGCTCGTCTGCTTCGCCCCGGTCCTGTCGCTCGCGAAGCGGCTGATCAAGCAGGGGGTCGACGCCCTGGTGATCGAGGGGAACGAGGCCGGGGGGCACATCGGCCCCGTGTCCACCTCCGTCCTGGCGCAGGAGTTCCTCCTGAACGTCACGGAGGTCCCAGTGTTCGTGGCGGGCGGGATCGGCACCGGGGAGATCATCGCCCAATATCTTTCGCTGGGGGCCGCCGGGGTCCAGCTCGGGACGCGGTTCGTCGCCGCCGAGGAGTGCGTCGCGCACCCCCGGTTCAAGGAGGCGTTCGTGCGGGCCTCGGCCCGCGACGCCATCCCCACCTCCCAGTTCGACCCGTCGCTGCCCACGATCCCCGTCCGGGCGATCCTCAACGAGGGGACGAAGGACTTCAACCGCCTCCAGTTCGACCTGCTGAGCAAGGTGAAAGCGGGCGCGATGCCGCGCGAGGAGGCCCAGGTGAGGCTCGAGGAGTTCTGGGTCGGGGCGCTGCGGCGCGCCGTGGTCGAGGGGGACGTGGAGCACGGGTCGCTCATGGCGGGCCAGAGCGTGGCGTTCGTGAAGAAGATCCAGCCGGTGCGGGAGATCCTCGACGACCTGGTGACGGGCGCCGAGGCGGCGCTCGCGCGCATGGCGGGGGAGGAGTGATGTTCCGGATCATTCCGCGGGACCAGGAGTTCTTCGTCCTCTTCCAGAAGGCGTCGGAGAACATCGTCGCGGGGGCGGAACTCCTGAAGGACCTCCTGGAACAGTTCGACGACCTGCGGGAGCGGGTCCGGGCGATCGAGGAGGTGGAGCACAAGGGGGACACCCTCACCCACGACATCATCAAGAAACTGAACACGAGCTTCGTCACGCCGATCGACCGGGAGGACATCCTGGCCCTGGCGTCGTCCCTTGACGACGTGATCGACCTGATCGAAGCCGCGGCCACCCGGATGCTCCTGTTCAAGGTCACCGAGGCCACTCCACACGCCAAGGAGCTGGGGTTCCTGATACTGAAGTGCGTGCAGGAACTGCAAAAGGGGATCCTCCACCTTCCGTCGTCCAAGGGAAGGGACCATGTCTACGAGCATTGCGTCGAGGTCAATTCCCTCGAGAACGAGGCGGATCGGGTCTGCCGGGACGCGATCGCGTACCTCTTCGAGCACGAGAAGGACCCCATCACGATCCTCAAGTGGAAAGAGATCTACGAGACGCTCGAGACGGCCACCGACCGGTGCGAGGACGCCGCCAACGTGCTCGAGGGCGTGGCGCTGAAGAATGCCTGACGCGCCGCTGATCCTGCTCGGGCTCGTGATCGTCTCGGCCCTCGCGTTCGACTTCATCAACGGCTTCCACGACACGGCGAACGCCATCGCGACGAGCATCTCCACGCGGGCGTTGTCGATCCGGAATGCGATCATCATGGCGGCGGGGCTCAACTTCCTGGGCGCCTTCATCTCCACCCACGTGGCGACGACGATCGGGAAGGGGATCGTCGACCCGGGCGACGTCACCCAGATCGTGGTCCTGTCGGCCCTGGCCGGGGCGATCTTCTGGGACCTGGTCACCTGGCACTACGGCATCCCCGCCTCCTCCTCCCACGCGATCATCGGGGGGCTCATCGGGGCGGTGGTCGCCGCGCGGGGGTTCCACCCGCTCCAGTGGGGCGGGATCTCGAAGATCCTGATCGCCATCGTCGTCTCCCCCGTCGTAGGGACGTTCTTCGCGTTCCTCATGATGGTCGCCATCTACTGGGTCTTCCGGAACCATCACCCCTCCCCGCTCAACCGCGCCTTCCGGAAGCTGCAGATCCTCTCGGCCGCCTTCATGGCCTTCTCCCACGGCTCGAACGACGCCCAGAAATCGATGGGCGTCATCACGCTCGCCCTCGTCTCCTACGGGGCGATGCCGGTCTTCCACATCCCGCTCTGGGTGATCGCTTCCTGCGCCACGGCGATGGCGCTGGGGACCGCGATGGGCGGGTGGCGCATCATCAAGACCGTGGGGACCGACTTCGTGGAGTTGCAGCCGGTCCACGGCTTCTGCGCGGAGACGTCGTCGTCGGCCGTCATCCTCACCGCGACCGCGATGGGGATCCCGATCAGCACCACCCACGTCATCACCTCGGCGATCCTGGGGGTGGGGCTTTCCCAGGGGCGGAAGAAGGTGAACTGGGCGGTGGGGATCCGGATCGTCTGGGCGTGGATCCTGACGATCCCGGCCTCCGCCGCCGCGGGGTATTTCGCCTTCCGCGTCCTCTCCCCCTTCCTCGTCAAACTGTAGGCACGGGAGGTCTTCCATGATCCGCAGGATCCAGCACATCGGCATCGCCGTCCGTAGCCTCCGGGAGGCGGTCCCCTTCTACCGGGACGTCCTCGGGCTGGAGCTGGTCGGGACCGAGGAGGTCGCGGACCAGAAGATCCGCGCCGCCGTCTTCCGCGTGGGGGAGAGCACGCTCGAGGTGATCGAGTCGACCGCCCCCGACGGACCGGTGGGAAAGTTCATCGAGAAGAACGGCGAGGGGATCCACCACCTCTGCTTCGAGGTCGTCGACGCCGCCGCCGCCCTGTCGCACGCGAAGGGGAAGGGGATCCGGCTCATCGACGAGACGCCCCGGACGGGTGTCCACGGGATGCGGGTCGGTTTCCTCCACCCGAAGTCGACCTTCGGCGTGCTGACGGAGTTCGCGCAGGAAGGGGACGAGGGACATTGAGCGCGCCGACCCCGGCGCGGTCCCGTCGCGCCCTCCTCCTGTGCCTCCACAACCACCAGCCGGTGGGGAACTTCGACTCCGTGATCGAGGGGGCGGCGCGCGACGCGTACCTGCCGTTCCTCCAGACCCTCGCCGATTTTCCGTCGGTCAAGGTCACGATCCACTTCTCCGGCTTCCTCCTCCGGTGGCTGGCCGACCGGTCCCCCGACACGTTTTCGCTCCTGAAACTCCTGTCCGACCGCGGGCAGGCCGAGGTGCTGGGCGGGGGGATGTACGAGCCGGTCCTGACGCTGCTGCCGGAACGGGACCGGCTGGGGCAGATCGAGGCGCTCGCGGCCGAGGCGAAGCGGCTCTTCGGGAAGGCGCCCGAAGGGATCTGGCTCGCCGAGCGCGTATGGGAGCCGGATCTGGCGGCCACGCTCGAAGCGGCGGGGGTGAAATACCTCCCCGTGGACGACTACCACTTCGTGCGGGCGGGTTGTTCGCCCGGGGAGCTGGACGGCGTCTACCTCACGGAATACAACGGCGCCGCCGTGCGCGTCTTCCCCGGGAGCGAGCGGCTCCGGTACCTGATCCCGTTCGGGGACGTGGGGGAGACCTTGCGGGAGATCGAGCGGCTGACCTCCCGCGCCGTGCCGTACCCGGCGGCGATCTTCGCCGACGACGGCGAAAAATTCGGCGTCTGGCCCGGGACGCACCGCAGCGTCTACGGGGAAGGATGGCTTCGCCGTTTTTTCGGGGGGGTCTCGGAGCGCGCGGACTGGCTTGCGACGATGACGTTCGGGGAGTACACCGCCGTCGCCCCCCCCCGCGGAACGGTCTACCTGCCCACCTGCTCCTACGCCGAGATGGGCGAGTGGACCTTGCCGCCGGGACCCGCCGCCCGTTTCGGAGACCTGCTCCATGAACTCCGCTCGGGGAAGATGGCCGAGATGAAGCCGTTCCTGCAGGGGGGATATTTCCGGAATTTCCTGCGCAAGTACGACGAGTCGAACCAGCTCCACAAGCGGATGCTGTGGGTGAGCGAACGGGTCGCGGCGGCGCGGCGGAAAGCGCCGGTCCGCGGGCGTGCGGCATGCGACTTCCTCTACAGGGCGCAGAGCAACGACGTCTACTGGCACGGCGTCTTCGGGGGGCTCTACCTCAACCACCTGCGCGAGGCGGCGTACGCGAACCTCCTCCGCGCCGAGGCGGCGTCGGACGCGGTCCTGCACGGGGAGAAGGAGCGGTGGACCGAGGCGGAGCGCGGGGACATCGACCGGGACGGCGGGGAGGAACTGCTCCTGAAGACGTCGGGGCTGACCCTGCTCGCCCACGCCCACGACGGCGGGGCGGTGACGGAGATCTCCCTTCCCCGGCGGGCGGTGGCGCTCGGACACGTGCTGACCCGGCGGGAGGAGGGGTACCACGAGAAGTTCCGCCGGGCGGCCGGGTCGTTCGACGGGTCCACGAGCATCCACGACGCCATGGTGTTGAAGGACCCGTCGGTCCTGTCCGCCCTCGGGGTCGATCCTTGGCAGCGGGCTTCCTTCCGGGAGGCGTTTTACCGCGACGGGGACCTCCCCGAGGCGATCCTCTCGAGCGCGGCCGCCCCCCGCGGATTCACCGCGGGCCGCGAGGCGTCCGTCACGGTCCTGCGGCGGGGGAGCCGCCTCTCCGCGCAGTTCGCGGTTCCCCTCGAAGGGGAAGGGATCGCTTTCCACCTGCTGAAGTCATTGGTTCTGCGCGGGGGAGGGGAGCGGTTCGAGGCGCGTTTCCGGCTCGAAAACCGGGGCGCGGAGGCGGCGTCGGGATGGCTCTGCTCGGAGTGGAACCTGAACATGTTGTCGGGGGACGGGCCGGACCGGTATTACGAGGGGATGGGCGAAGCGCGCGCTCTCTCCTCTACCGGGGTCGCGAAGGGGGTGCGCGGGTTCCGCGTCGTGGATGCCTGGCGGAACGTGGCCGCGGCGGCGGACCTCGACCGGGAGTGCGTCGTGCTCCGGGAGCCGATCGAAACGGCCTCCCTTTCCGAGTCGGGGGCGGAGAAGATCCACCAGGGGGTCTGCCTGCGGATTCTGTTCCCCGTCCGGCTGGAGGCGGGGAACCATGAACGATATTCAATTCTTTGGTCGTTCAAATCCGTTGATTGACCATTCATAAATCGGTATGGTGGGGCCACAAGAATTCACTGGGGGCGGGTCACACCCGCGAGGAGGGTGCGCATGAGGGGATGGAAGACGTTGCCGGTGTTGGTGGTCCTGCTGTTCTCCGCGTCGACATCGTTCGCCGCCGGGTTCCGGCTTCCGGAGGCCGGGGTGAAGGCGATGGGAATGGGGTTCGCGTTCACGGCGCAGGCGGACGACCCGTCCGCGATCTACTTCAACCCCGCGGGGCTCACGCAGCTCAAGGGGCAGAACATCATGCTCGGCGTGACGTACGTGCGGGAGAACGGCGGGGAGTTCACGGGGACGACGCCGCTGACGGGCGGCGCTTCCACGAGCGAGACGCAGAAGGACCTGAACTTCTACATCCCCAACGCGTACTACACGAGAACGACGAACTCGGGGAACGTCTCCTACGGCGTCGGGATCTTCGCGCCGTTCGGGCTGGGGCAGGAGTACAAGAACGAGAACACCAGCATCTTCCGGAACCAGATCACGAAGATCGACCTCCAGACGGTCGTCGTGAACCCGACGATCGCGTTCAAGGTCGGCGAGATCCTCTCCGTGGGCGCCGGGATCGACTGGATGTACGGAACGGCGGAACTGGCGAAGACGCCCGTTGTTCCCGGCGTGGGCAACCTCTACAACCTGGACCTGGAGGGGGACGGGGATGCCTGGGGGTATAACCTCGGCCTCCTCGTGAAACCGACCGCGAATCTCCGGATCGGCGCCAACTACCGCAGCAAGTTCAACCTGAAGATCGAGGACGGGGACGTGGAGATCCGCAACATCAACACGACGCCGTTCATTTCCAATCCGGCCCCTCCTCCGGATGCATTCTCCGCCGCGCAGGTGTTCGGCGGGACCTCCTTCGACACGAAGGGAAACGCTAAGATCTATGTGCCGGCGACGTTCGCCCTGGGCGTCGCGTACACGATGGGCAGGCTGACGGTCGAGGCGGACGCGGACTGGACGTTCTGGGACTCCTTCAGCAGCCTCCCGATCGACATCCGGGACAACGTGGGCTCTCTCCTCCCGGACACGAACGCTCCGAAGAACTGGAAGAATGTCGTCGCGTTCCGCGTCGGCGCGGAATACCGGGTGACCGACCCGCTCGCGTTGCGGGCCGGCTTCGTCTTCGATCCGTCGCCGGTTCCCGCCGCAACGATGGGGCCGGAGCTCCCGGACGCGGACAAGCTGCACTACGCGGTCGGGGCGGGGTACAAGATCGGAAACGTGACGGTCGACGGAGCCCTCTTGTACATCGACAAGAAGGACCGGACGGTCAACAATCAGAACGACACAGCGGGCACCGGCTTCAACGGCACCTGGACCGGCGACGCCTGGCTTGCGGGGCTGGACGTCGGGTACCACTTCTAGCCCGCATTTCTCACCAGGGTTCGTAGCGAGGTGGTGGAGATGGGCGTGGATACAAGGCGCGCGACCGAGGGCCCCGGAGGCGTAGTTGAGACTACGTCGAGGAGCCCGACCGAGCGCAACGCAGTAGACATGTCCATATCCGCCCGCCGCAGTAGAAGCCTGGTGAGAAATGTGGGCTAGGATGACGCGCGGCGGGGAGGGGCCTCCCGGCCCCTCCCCGCGCGGGATCAGAGCGCGGCGAGCTCCTTTTCGATCAGCACCACGTGGTTCCGCTCGAACCCCGTGAGAAAGTCGAACACCTTCTTGAGCTCCGGGTCCCGCATCTTCGCCGACGCGTCGCTGAAGAGGGTGAACGCCTCCTTCTCCAGCGACAGCGCCATCTCCAGCACCTCGCGCTTCGTCGAGACTCCCCGGATCCGGGCGAGCAGCTCCTTGTGCGTCTCCTGCACGAACTCGTCGATGTCCGGAAGCCCTTCCTTGCCCAGGATGTCCTTGTAGGGCGCCCACATCTCGGACCGGACGTTCCGGTCGTAGATGTCCTCCAGCGACAGGAAGTGCCCCTTTTCGTCGCCCGCGAGCTTCAGCAGCGTTTCCCGCAGCCCCGCGTCCTGCACGATCCGCCCGGCCTGTTTGTAGAAGATGTACGCCGCGATCTCGGACTCGATTCCCAGGTTGAGGAACTTCAGCGCGTCCGCGGAAAGTTGCATCGATGACGTCCTCCCATGTTGGATGGATACCCTTTTCTACCACACTCCGGCTGAGTGTTGCGTTTCATAAATACGGCAACGATATTCCCGCTTCGGCTGCGTCGCCTCGGAGCGGGGGCTCCGTTCGTGGCTCGCCGTGCGGTGAACCTGCACGGCTGCGCTTTACCTCACTGCGCCCCCCTCCTGCGGCGACTCCGCCGGACCCTCCCGGTTTCGATCGGCCACCGGCCGACCCGTCAGACCCCTCAGCTTCCGCCGTAGCCGACGGTCGCCTTCCCCCCCTCCAGCACGACGGGCACGTCCCTGCGGCCGCCCACGAGCCGCAGCATCTCGGACAAGGATGCGGGATCCTTCAGGACGTTCCGGTACTCCACGGTGGCGCCTGCCTTCTCGTAGTCCCTACGAGCGTTGGTGGTGTACGGTCAGGTGTCCTTGCCGAAGATGACGACGACGCGCGGCATCTTCTCCCTCCTTCGAGTTCGGAACTCCCCCATCGGCTTCGTCGCCTCGGAGCGGGGACTCCGTTCGTGGCTCGCCGTGCGGTGAACCTGCACGGCTGCGCTTTACCTCACTCCGTCCCCCTCCTGCGGCGACTCCGCCGAATCCTCCTTTTGCGTGCGTCTTCCATACAGTCTTCCCCCTTAGTTTCCGGCGGAGACGCCGCCCATGGCCCGCAACCGTTGGATGCGCGCTTCCGTGGGGGGATGCGTCGACATCAGCGCGGAGGAGTCCGGGCCGAACGCCCGCAGCGGGTTGACGATGAACAGGTGCTGGGTCCCGCGGTTCTCCCCGGGGACTTCCGGCCCCCCGGCCGTGATCTTCGCGAGGGCGGAGGCCAGGCCGAGCGGGTTGCGGGTGAAGCCGGCCGCCGCCGCGTCGGCGT
>Ga0326597_10012465_pt1 | contig 11209 bp, 7 predicted proteins | sample RVTome_12_FD_203789 | JGI IMG/M metagenome (GOLD analysis project Ga0326597, IMG submission 203789) | Soil microbial communities from uranium-contaminated site in the Upper Colorado River Basin, Wyoming, United States - RVT100D185 | ecosystem: Environmental > Terrestrial > Soil > Contaminated >... | reverse complement strand
AGTTGCCGGATCGACCTCTGGATTCTCTGGCAAACGATCCTCACGGTCGCCCTCCGACGAAGACCGAAAGCCCTGTGCGCGGCGGGCGAGGCTCCCCGCCGCGCCACGGCATGAGCTCGACGGCCATGCGCTCAGTCAGCACGACGCTCCTTCGGCAGATGTACCGGACGATGGTCCGCATCCGCTTGACGGAGGAGCGCATCGCGACGCTGGTCGAGCACGGAGACATCAAGACCCCCTGCCATCTCTGCATTGGGCAGGAGGCCATTGCGACCGGCGTGTGTGCGGCTCTGCAGAAGGAAGACTACGTGTGGGGCGGGCATCGGTCGCACGGGCACTACCTGGCGCGGGGCGGCGACCTCACGAAGCTGGTCGCCGAAGTGTTCGGCCGGGTCACGGGATGTTCCAAGGGCCGGGGCGGGTCGATGCATCTGTTCGCCAGCAACGTGGGAATTCTCGGGACCGTGCCGATCGTGGCCGCGACGATCCCGCTGGCCGTCGGTGCGGGTCTCGCCAGCAAGATGCGGAAGGAGGCGCGGGTGTCGGTGGTGTTCTTCGGTGACGGTGCCGCGGAAGAAGGCCACTTTCACGAGTCGCTGAACCTGGCGGCGCTGCATCGTCTGCCGGTCCTCTTCGTGTGCGAGAACAACTTCTATGCGAGCCACCTGCCACTGCTCGAGCGGCGGCCGGCCGACACCCTGTACCGGATGGCCGAGGCCTACGGGATTCCGGGTGTGCGGCTGGACGGCAACGATGCGGTCGAGGTCTACGGCCGAGCACGCACTGCGCTCGCTCGCGCCCGGGACGGATCGGGTCCCGCCCTGCTCGAGTGCCGCACATACCGGTGGCGCGGCCACGTGGGCGCGTCGTGGGACCAAGATGTCGGCACGAAGCGCCGCGACGAACTGAAAGGCTGGCAGGCCAAGGATCCGATCCGCCGCGCCCGAAAGGCCCTGACCGCGCTCGGCGTCGGGAGCGAGTTCTTCGCCGCGGTCGAGCACGACATCCTCGCGGAGATCGACGAAGCGGTGGTGCTTGCCCGACATGCGCCGGCTCCATCCGCGTCGGACCTCCTGCGTCACGTTTTCGCCTGATGCGATCGCTCACCTACGCCCACGCGATCCGCGAAGCGTTCCAGCAGCTGCTGGCGAGTGATCCTCGCGTGTTCGTCATCGGCCAGGGCCTCTGGAGCCCATGGTATGTCGGCGCGAGCATGCAAGATCTCGACCTCGAGTTTGGGCGGGATCGCGTCATCGACACGCCGGTCTCAGAGAATGCGACGACGGGCGCGGCCATCGGCGCGGCCTTGGCGGGAATGCGCCCCATCGTCGTTCACCCCAGAATGGACTTCATGCTCCTTGCCGCCGACCCGATCGTGAACCAGGCCGCGAACTGGTCGTACATGTTCGGGGGGCAGATCGGCGTTCCGGTCGTCATCCGCTCGATCATCAACCGGGGCGGCGAGCAGGGCGCGCAGCACTCCCAGGCGCTCCAGGCGTTCTTCACCCACGTGCCGGGCATCAAGGTCGTCATGCCGGCCAACCCCTACGATGCCAAAGGCTTGCTCATTGCGGCTGTCCGCGACGGCAACCCGGTGATGTTCATCGATGATCGGTGGCTCTACGATTCGGTAGGGGAGGTGCCCGCAGAGATGTATGCGGTTCCAATCGGCTTGGGAGCCGTGCGTCGGGTGGGCTCGGACCTGACCATCGTCGCGAGCTCGTGGATTCTCGGGCAGGCGCTCGCGGCGGCCGAGACGCTCGACCGGCGCGGGGTGTCGGCAGAAGTCATCGACCTGCGGTCGATCAAGCCATGGGACCGTGGCCTCGTGTTCAACTCGGTGCGCAAGACGGGCCGGCTCATCATCGCGGACGGCGGGTGGACCACCGGCGGCGTGTCCGCGGAAATCGCCGCGACCGTGGCGTGCGAAGCGTTCGACTGTCTGAAGGGACCGATTCAACGAGTTGCGCTCCCCGATGCGCCCGCCCCGACGAGCCAGGCGCTGGAACGCGCTTACTATCCAACGGCCGCTCACATCATCATGGCTGCCGAGAGGATCCTCGCAGGCGCCCGGGTGCTGGCGGCCGTCCAGGTGACCTGAGATGTCCTATCGGGTTCCATTCGTCGATCCCCGGCGCCACTACCAGCGCCTCCAGCCCGACATCGATGCGGCCATCGCGTCGTGCCTGTCACAGGGCGACCTCGTCTATCGACGCCAGCTTCGGGATTTCGAGGAACATCTCGCCGCCTTCGTCGGCGTCAAGTACGCGGTCGGCGTCAACAGCGGCTATCACGCCTTGCACTTCGCCCTGCTCGGCGCCGGCATCGGGCCCGGCGACGAAGTGATCACGGTCGCCCACACGTTTGTCGCGACGGTGTCCGCAATCGTACACGCGCGGGCCACGCCCGTCCTGATCGACGTTGGCGACGATTACAACATGGACGCCGATCGCCTCGAAGCGGCCGTCACCGCGAGAACCAAAGCCATCGTGTGCGTCCATCTGAACGGCCGGATGTGCGACATGGAACGGATCCGGTCCGTGGCTGCGGGGCACCGGCTGCTGGTCATCGAGGACGCGGCTCAAGCGCTCGGCGCCACATTCGAAGGGCGGTGCGCTGGGAGTCTCGGTGTGGCTGGCTGCTTCAGCTTCTATCCCTTCAAGATCCTTGGCGGATTTGGCGATGGCGGAGCATTGACCACCGACGATCGGAGCCTCGCGCGCATGGCCAGTCTGCTCCGTTACAACGGAGAGGATCGCCGGACAGGCGAGTATCACTATCATGGCTATACGGCCCTGTTGGACAACGTGCAGGCAGCCGTGCTCGACGTGAAACTGAGGCACCTGCCGGCCTGGATTGGTCACCGTCGAGCGATTGCCGCGCACTACGAAGCCGGACTCCGGGGCCTTCCCGGAATCCGCCTGCCGCATTTCGGCGACGAGCGGCGTGTCGATGTCTTTCAGAACTACGTCATCAGGACCGCCGATCGGGACTCGCTGCGGGAGCACCTGACGCGATGCGGCGTTGAAACGCTCGCGCATTGGGTCAAACCGATGTGGATGCACCCGGGGCTCGGCCTCACCAATCCGGGCCTCGACAGGACGGAGCGCCTGTGTCGCGAAGTGCTCTCGCTTCCGCTGAGCGCGGAGACCACACTCGATCAGGTGGAGTACGTGGTCCAGTGCATCCGCGAGTCTGTCGCGAGCCGCTCCGTGCCGGCGGCCGAGGAGCGGCCTCCGAGGAGCCACGATTCGCTCTCCCGTGCGGCGGGCCGTCACCCGGCGGTCTGAGCTCCGTCTCAGAGGACGCCTCCTCATCGTCTCCGATGTTCCCCGACTATTCGACCGTCACTGAGACTCCGGGCGACCGGATCACGCGGGAGGCCGCAAGCATGCTCGTGACCAGGTACGCGCATGCGGCGAGTTACTGCGACGGCAAGGATGTGCTCGAAATCGCGTGCGGCTCCGGTCAAGGACTCGGCTACATCGGCGCGCGGGCCAGGCGCCTCACCGGTGGCGACTGCACCGAAGGGCTGATCGGGGATGCGCGTCGATGCTACGGCGACAGGTTCCCGCTCGTCAGGCTCGACGCGGAACGGCTTCCGTTTGCCTCGTCGGCCGTCGATGTGGTCCTTCTGCACGAAGCGATCTACTACCTGCGCTCCGCCGACCGGTTCGTGGATGAGGCCAAGCGCGTGCTTCGTCCCGGTGGGCGCCTGATCGTGTCAACGGTCAACCGGGAATGGGCCGACTTCAATCCCAGCCCGCTGAGCCACTGGTATCCAACCGCCGGCGAATTGAGAGCGCTGCTCGAGGCCCGTTTCGCGTACGTCGAGATCTTCGGAAGCTTTCCCGTCAGGTCTGCGTCCAGCGTGGACGCCGGTGTCTCTGTCGTCAAGCGTCTCGCTGTCCGATTCCAGTTGATGCCGAAGACCATGCGGGGCAAGCGACTCCTCAAACGGCTGTTCTTCGGCGAGCTGGTGTCGGTGCCTTCCGAGATCGCGGCGGACCTGGCGCCGTACGTGCCGCCCGTCCCGCTGCCGGACAACGGCCGCTGTTCCGGATACAAGATCCTGTGTGCGGTCGCGGCGGTCTCCTGAGCCAGGCGCCACGCTGCCGCCCGTCGCGTGACCACGGATGACCGGCTCTCACGCCCCTCCGGCCGACGATCGCAACCGCAAGTTGCGGGAGCAGGCGCACTACGATCGACGCGCCGGCGACATCGCCGATCCGCGTTACGATTGGACGTCCGGATCGGCCCGCCTCAATCCAGCACTGCAGGGTCCTTACCGATACCTGGAAACGCTGCTCGCAAACGGCTGCTCGGGCAAGCGCGTCCTGGACTTCGGCTGCGGCCACGGTATCTTCTCGATTCAGCCCGCCCGCGCCGGCGCGACCGTCATCGGTGTCGACATCTCGCCGCGGTCACTGGCGCTTGCCCGGCGACGGGCGGCGCGCGAGCGGGTGAACAATCGCACCCAATTCTGCCTTGGAGATTGCGAGAGGCTGCCGTTTCCCGACCGCTCGTTCGACGTGGTCGTGAGCTGCGGCATGCTGTCGTGCTTGAACTTCCGCCGGGGCGTCGCCGAGGTGGCGCGAGTTCTCCGGCCCGACGGCCACGCGATCATTATCGACACGCTCGGCCATAACCCGCTCATCAATCTCCGCCGCCTGTGGGCGACATGGCGGGGGGATCGCACGACCTGGACCCGAGAGCACATTCTCAAGCTGCCGGATCTCCAGGTGTTCGAGCAGCATTTCCGGAGCTGTCGAGTTCGGCCCTTCGATCTCACCACGCTGGCCCTCACGCCGTTTTCTCGGCCTGCCGGATGGCTCCTTGACAAAGCCGCGCAGGTCGACCGATGGCTACTCGATCGCCCGGCGCTGGCCAGGTTCGCCTTCAAAGTCGTGGTCGAGGTTTCCGCTCCGAGATCCTAGAGCATGGAGGTCTTCAACCGCTGCCGGAGTGTGACGATCGTGACTCTCCACTTCGGCCTCATCGCCCTCTCGAACTACGCGGCGTTCCTCCTCCGATTCGACGGCGCCATTCCGCGCCCGCAGGCCCCCCTGTTCGGCGAGATGCTGCCATGGCTCCTCGTGATCCGCGGCCTGATGTTCATTCCGTTCCGTCTCTACGAAGGGTTCTGGCGCTACACGAGTATCTCGGATCTCCGAAACATCGTCATCGCGGTGACCACGAGCACTGCCCTCTTCTATGGCTTCGTCCACCACGGCTTGCATCTCACGGCGTATTCCCGCTCGATCTTCATCATCGACTCGACGCTGCTGATCTGTTTCATGGGCGGCATCCGCGTTGCCCAGCGCGTGAATCGCGGGTTCTGGCGACCGACCGGGAGTCGTCGCGTGTTGATTTACGGAGCGGGTGATGCCGGGGAGATGATCGTTCGCGAGATGCTGAACGCGGCCGACTCCGAGTACGAGCCGGTCGGCTTCGTGGACGACAACCGGGCCAAGATCGGCCAACGCATTCACGGAGTGCCTGTCCTCGGCGCCGGGACGGATCTGCCGCGGATCGTCGCAGCGCGGCAGCCTCACGAGATGTTGATCGCGATTCCAGGTGTGGATGCCCCGACGATCCGCCGCATCGTCTCTACCGTCGAACCGCATGGGATGAAGATCACCACGCTGCCCACCCTCGGGCAGATCCTGGACGGGAAAGTGACGGTCTCGCAGATCAGGCAGCTGGCGGCCGAGGACCTGCTGTCGCGCGCGGCCATCGATCTGGATTCCGCCCCGATCCGGCGCCTGATCGGGGGCAGGCGCGTCATGGTGACCGGCGCCGGCGGGTCGATTGGCTCGGAGCTCTCCCGGCAGATTGCGGCACTGGAGCCCGCGGCGCTGCTGCTCTACGAACGCTCCGAAAACAGTCTCTTCGTGCTCGTCAACGATCTCGCCGACCGAGGGTATGGGAGCTGCGCCACCCCCATCATCGGCGACGTGGGCGACGTCGCGCGACTCGATGCGGTCCTGCGAGACCATCGCCCGGAGATCATCTTCCATACCGCCGCGCACAAGCACGTCCCGCTCATGGAGCAGAACCCCTGCGAGGCGGTCAAGAACAATGTGATGGGAACCCGGCTGCTGGCCAGCGCCGCCGAGCGGCATGCCGTCAGTCGCTTCATCCTGGTCTCCAGCGACAAGGCGGTGAACCCCACCAGCGTGATGGGTGCCACCAAACGGGTGGCCGAGCTTCTGGTGCGGGCGAGGGCGGTGGGCAGCAGAACCGCGTTTCTCACGGTCCGCTTCGGCAACGTGCTGGCCAGCAGTGGCAGCGTCGTTCCAAGGTTCCTGCAGCAGATCCAAGCCGGGGGCCCGGTCACCGTGACGCATCCCCAGGTACAGCGCTACTTCATGCTGATCTCCGAGGCGGTGCAGCTTGTGCTGCATGCGGCGGCGCAAGGGGCGAGCGGCGCGATGTACGTACTCGAGATGGGCGACCAGGTGAAGCTGGTCGACTTGGCGCGCAACCTGATCCGGCTTTCGGGCCTGGTACCGGATACGGACATCCCCATCACCTACATCGGGCTCAGGCCCGGTGAGAAGCTGTTCGAGGAGCTCGTCAGACCCGACGAGACCGCCGTTCCCTCCGGAATGGACAAGATCCTGCTCGTGCGTCAGCGCGCCGCACCGAGCCGCGATCGACTCGCCGGACAGGTGGCCTGGCTCGAGCGGCTGGCTCTCGAGGGCCGCACGGCGGAAGTGCTCGCACAGCTCCGAGCCGTCGTGCCGGAGTTCCGGACCAATGCGCCGGCGCAGGCGGTGGGAGCGCCCCCGACCCAGGACGTCGAGTTCGTCGAGCCCCTGCCAGCTGCAGCGCGGGTGGGCGCCCGGCTGTGAGGGCGCCGGACGTGAGAACGAAGGCAAGCGCGGCGGAGGGCCGACTCGCACTTGCGCTCATGGCCGGGACCTTCGTGCTGCTCGCCTGGGGAGTGCTCGCGTTCGGCGCCGTGTACCCCTGGGCCTATACGCCGCTGCTGATAGCTTGTCTGGCCCTCGGCCTCGCATCGTTCACGCTGGACTCGCCGGCGGGAGTGAATTGGCGAATGGCCCTGGCCATCCTGGCCATCGCGGCGGCCGGCGGCCTGCAGCTGGCGCCGCTGACGCCCGCCACGCTGAAATGGCTCAGTCCGGCGACTGATCATCTCGTGCGACAGGTCGACGTGGGATATGCAAACGCCGGTAGCGCTCCGCATGCGCTGTCGATCGATCCGACGAGCACCTGGCGCGGCATGGCGTTCCTCGCGAGCTTCGGGCTGTTGTTGATTGGGCTCGCGCGGATCCTCACCCGGAGGCAGGTCGGCCGGCTTGCCGCATACGTGACCGTCCTGGGCGCCGTCGTCGCGCTCGTGGGCATCGTTCAGCGGGGCACGTTCGCCGGAAAGATCTACGGATTCTGGCAGCCGCTGATGCCCAGCACTCCGTTCGGCCCATTCGTCAACCGTAATCACTTCGCCGGCTGGATGCTGATGGCGCTGCCCCTTGCGGTGGGGTTCTTCTGTGGGCTCGTGGCCCGAGGCATGCGCGACAGGGGCGGTCCCCAGCGTGACGACCGCGCCGCGGTGCCCTGGCGAAGCCGCCTGTTGTGGTTCTCGTCGCCTGATGCGAGCCGGGCCGGCATGGTCGGCTTCGCGATCGTGGCCATGGGACTTTCGCTGATCCTGTCGATGTCCCGCTCCGGTCTCTGCGGACTGGTGACGGCGCTGCTGCTGGCAGGATGGTTCGTCGCTCGGAACCGGACCGCTCGTCCACAACGGGCGATCGCGGGCGGGTACCTGTTCCTGCTGATCGTAGGAAGCGGTGCCAGCCTGTGGGCCGGTCTCGACCCTGTTGTTTCGCGGTTCACCGATCCGGGCGCCCACGATCTGGGCGGACGACTCCCGATCTGGGCCGAGACCGCGCGGATCATCCGGGACGTGCCGCTTGGCGGGACGGGGCTGAACACCTATGGCACCGCGACGCTCCTCTACGAGGCGACGCCTCGGGCCGGGCATCTGCGCGAGGCTCACAGCGACTACCTGCAGCTTGCGGCGGAGGGGGGGCTGCTGTTGGGAATCCCGATCCTCGTCGCGATAGTGGTCTTTGTCCGCGAGGTGTACCGGCGTTTTCGCGACGCTTCCGATGAAGTGACGGTCTACTGGGTTCGAACGGGCGCCGTCACCGGTCTCGTGGCCATTGCCCTGCAGTCCATCGGCGAGTTCAGCCTTCAGATGCCCGGGAATGCGGCCCTCTTCACCGTCCTCTGCGCCATCGCCATCCACAAGCCCGGCGCGCACCTTTCCTAACCCCGACAATCCCACTCGTGTTCCTGCACCCATGCGGGTGCAGAGGGCGGAAGCGCGCCTCGGCGCCAGGGCCGCCGAGGAGCACACCAGGAAGGTGGCGGACTATCACGGACCGAGCACCAGGTCGTCGATGTTCGTGTCCCAACCGTTGCTCGATCCAATCGTCACGGTCGAGCACGGATTGGTCCACCCCGTCGTGACCGTTACGAGTTGGTTCGGATTCAGCGTCACGGTCTGAGTCGGGTTTCCACTACAACTGATCGTGAGTACGGTCGAGCCGCCGCCGTTGTAAGCCTTCAGACTGATCAAGCGTCTCGGGCTGATGAAAGTGAACGACTGTGAAGTCGCCCCCGGGCCGTTGAACGAAATACTGTTCGTTGCAAGCTGACCCCACGGGCCCGACAAGTACCAGCGATCGGTGCCCCAGTCAGCCACGGAAGCGGGGTATTGACCGTTGAGCACTGCATTACCGGTCAGGGCATTGAAATCGATGGTCGAAGCTACAGGGTTGTCAACCGTGACCACGACAGGCGAACTGGTTGCCGTGTTGTCCGCCGCATCTCTCGCACGCGCAGTCAGAGTATACGAGCCATTCGCAACCGATGTGGTCTGCCAATTCACCTCATACGGAGAGGTTGGATCCTCGCTTCCTGAGGGTGCTCCATTCACGAGGAATTGCACTCCCATGACCCCGATGTTGTCAGCCGCATCAGCTCGGATTGCCACAGACCCGACCACGACGGCACCATGAGAAGGGCTGGAGAGGACCACCACGGGCGCGATATCGTCGGCCTGCGAGGTGCTGAATGTTCGGTCGGGTGAAAGTGCCAGGTTGCCCGCTGAATCCCTCGACAGGACCCGGTAATGATACGGGGTATCTGCGATCAAACCCGACACGGTCTGCGCATGAGACGTCTTCAACGCACCATCGACAATCGTGGTGCTCCCATAGTTCGTCGATAGACCGTATTCCACTTGCGAGTCGGCCATCTCGTCGGTCAGCCACGTAATCGTTACCCCGGACTGCGTCGCACTGGAAGCAATCGAGGAGATGACAGGAGGGGTCGTGTCAGGGGCGACCACCATGCCGCTTATCAATACTTGACTGGCCCCTTGACGCCTTATCTTCAACACCTGAGTGCCGGCATCATATTGCCAACCCGGCCCATCCAGATCATTTCGTCGAGGCAAGGAGGCGCCGTTCGCAAGGACGGTGACGGGGGCAAATGCGAGCTTCAGCACTTCGATGCCGTCGGCATCAAACACAGAGTAAACAATCTGCGACGAACCATATGTGATGGCTGTGACCACCGTCGTCGACCGGAGCAGGTGATCCTGGTTGAGTGGTGACCAGGCCGGGACGGCGCCCATCGCCCGATGGAAGTGCCGCGCGAAGTCGCCATAACCGTCCGTGAACCAGACGTTGTTGACGGCAGGCCCGTCGATGATTTGACCGACGGGAGAGGCACTAATCATGTACGTAGCCCAATTCAAGGCACGATACGCTTTCTCCTTCGCGGCCATATCGCCGGTCAGCTCATGATAGAACGCGTTCACGGCGGCGTATCGAGAGGTATGGCTGCCCATTTCGTAGAAGAAAACGACTTGCTCCTTTATCGTATTGGCACCGAACTGGCTTTGGGCGAAGGCGTTCTCAATCCACGTCAGAATATTCGACACGTGCAGGCGCCAATCCGGATCGAATTCCGGATGGCGGAGAAGGTAGTACGCGGTTTCACCCGCGATGTACTGGTTATAGTTGGCAAGACTCCCTTGCGCGCCGACATCCTCGAAATAATTTGACCAGGCGTTGTTCTGAATCGGATAAGTCATGAGCCAATTCCAGGCGACCGTGCGGGCGCTCTGGTACGAAGCCACATCGCCCAGACCCAACCGAATCAGCTCATCGAAAAGCATGATCGGCTTGATAACGTTGGCTGAATAGTTGTCGGTTCCGGTGTTGTTGTAGGCACTGACACGGAACGGCCAGGGCGACTCCGTGGCCGTGGCCGTCCGCACGTGGGAGGCCAGGGCGTCAGCGGCATTGATGGCCGCGGTACGATAGCGTATCTCACCAGTGTGTTGGAAAAGGCGCAGGAGTGCGTAGCCCAACTCGCCCACCTTGTCGGGCTCGATCCCGCCGAAACCATCGTATGTGCCGGCGCCATCATACGTCGGGCAGTTCCCGCACCCGCTGGCATAAGGGACCGATGCCCAATGCCAGTCGGGAGGCGTCATGCCGTTTTGAAGATGATAGTCGGCAGTCGCTTTGACAAAAGCTATCACGCGGAGATCGCCGGAGTAGGCGTAGTAGTGAAGGGCCGACTCAATGAACGCGGCATTCATGTGCGCAGGATTGTGCATCCACCCCGAGGGCTCCAGAGTGTCTTTGCTCAAATAGCTGTTCGTCAGATACGCCTTCAAGCCATTCCGATCCTCCGGTACGCGGTTCAGCAGGAAGTCCCACACTGTGTCGACGGCCCTGTCATACGCCGTATCCTGAGGGGTTAACCACGAGACGATGTTGCCCGTTTCGTCACCATACACGGTATGACCGTTGAGCGTGCCGATCGGCGTAGGAGGAATCGCATTGGTGACGGTCACAACAACTTGAGCCGAAAGACTGCTACGGCCAGCGTGATCGGTCGCACGAGCCGTCAGAACGTGACTTGCATTTGCAGCGGTGGTCGTGTCCCAGGACACTCCAAAAGGATGCGAAGTATCCTCAGTGCCCAGAGCGGCCCCATCGAGGAGGAACTGGACACCGCGCACTCCGACCTCACCCGACGCGTCGGCGGTGATAGGTATCACAGCTGACAATGTTGCGTAGTCCTGCGGGCTCGTGAGCGTGACGACCGGGGGGGTGGTATCTGGCGCCGACGTCGTCAACACGTTGTCCGGCGACAC
>Ga0326597_10012464_pt1 | contig 11210 bp, 9 predicted proteins | sample RVTome_12_FD_203789 | JGI IMG/M metagenome (GOLD analysis project Ga0326597, IMG submission 203789) | Soil microbial communities from uranium-contaminated site in the Upper Colorado River Basin, Wyoming, United States - RVT100D185 | ecosystem: Environmental > Terrestrial > Soil > Contaminated >... | reverse complement strand
GTCGTCTTGGGGCGGCGCGCGGGCACCCTTGCCGTTGGATCCATGGGGCCCCGCTGCAAGTGCAGGCCCCGATCAACCGCGAACGAGCACGGCGGCAGGCTGCGTGAAGTCTCCACCCCTGGGGGCATCACCGAACCGGGCAGAGAGGGCGCGGGGGCAACCCCGGCGCCTGCAAGGCACGGACGTTCGCACCTTCAATTCAGACCCATTCGCAAAGGACGGGGGTTTCATGAAGACAAAACTGTTCGCATTGGTTGCGCTGCTGGCCATGGCGCTGGCGCTGCCTACCCTGGCAAGCGCGCAAAAAACCCTGGCAGACGTAAAAGCCCGTGGCTTCCTGAAGTGCGGCGTCGGCGTCCAGAGCCCGGCGTTCGCCTTCGCCGATGAGCAGGGCAAATACCGCGGCTTCGACGTGGAATTCTGCCGCGCCACGGCCGCCGCCATCGGCGTGGATGTGAAGTTCACGCAGACCTCGGCCAAGGAACGCTTCCCCGCGCTGCAGTCGGGCGAGGTGGACCTGCTCTACCGCACCACCACCTGGACCATGAGCCGCGACACCAAGCTCGGCTTCGACTTCTCCGGCGTGAACTATTACGACGGGCAGGGCTTCATGGTGAAGAAATCCCTGGGCGTCAAGAACGCCAAGGAGCTGGACGGCGCGACGGTGTGCGTCTCCCCGGGCACCACCACCGAGCTGAACCTGGCGGACTACTTCCGCACCAACGGCATGAAGTACAAGGCCGTCGTCATCGAGACCGGGCCGGATACGGTGGCCGCGTACGACGCTGGGCGCTGCGACGTCTTCACGACCGACCGCTCCTCGCTGGCCTCCTACCGCCCCACCCTGAAGAATCCTGCGGAACACATCGTGCTGCCGGAAGTGATCTCCAAGGAGCCCCTGGGCCCGACGGTGCGCCATGGCGACAACAACTGGGGCGACATCGTGCGCTGGGTGCTCAACGCCCTGATCATCGCCGAAGAGAAAGGCGTGACGCAGGCGAACGTGGAGCAGATGAAGTCCAGCAACGACCCGGAAGTGCAGAGCATGCTCGGCGTCACCGGCACGTTTGGCCCGGACATGGGCGTGTCGGCAGACTGGGCGCTCAAGGCCATCAAGGCCACGGGCAACTACGGCGAGATCTTCGACCGCACGCTGGGTCCCAAGACGCCGATCGGGTTGGACCGCGGCATCAACCAACTGTGGGACAAGGGCGGTATCCTGTATTCGCCCCCGGTCCGCTAGGCCGTCGGAGCCGTTGCAGCCGTGAACGCGCAGCCGCCGGGCGTGCTCGCCCGGCGGCTGCGCCGACCGATTGATGAAGGTGTCCCCCAGGTGTACGGGGGCCGCTGGGGCCGGCATTGCGAAGGACGGGGAAGCCCGCGATACGGAGCGCTGGATCGACCGAGCCGAGCCCTGATACACGTCTGCGGGCTCGGTGCATGTGCACCCGCGCAGCCTGCTATCGGGTAGGCCCGTAAATTCCTGGCTCGCGGCCTGAGCGAACCACAGTGCGCACCCCTTGTACGCACCGGGAGGGAATGAGGGCATCGCCGGGATGTCCGATGGGACGCTGACACGTCGAAAGAAAGCGAACAGGCGAGTTGCCTATGAAGTCCGAGACGACTGCCCAGGTGCCGCATTCCGTCTTCTGGCGCACGACGGAATTCCGCTCCATTGTCTACCAGATCGTCGCCCTTGCGGCGGTGGTCGCGTTCGGCTGGTGGATCGTGGACAACACGATGGCCAACCTGGCCAAGCGCGGCATCTCCTCGGGCTTCGGGTTCCTGATGCCGCCCACGGAGGCGCGCCTGCCCATCGGGGAGACGACGGCGATCCCGCTGCTGCGGGGGGGCTTCCTGTATGTCGTGCTGGCACTGGCTTTCGGGTGGATCGCCTCGATCCTGCTGACCCGCTGGGGGCGCGGCCACGGACACGCAGCAGGCGAGGACTTGCGCATTCAGGCGGGGGTGGTGGGGCTGGTGTTTCTGTTGCCCATGCTGGTGCTGTATGCGACACGGGGGGACTTCCAGACTGTATTGTACGACGAGACGAAGCCCTACCTGATCGCCGTGCTGACCGGCGTGATGAACACGATCAAGATCTCCTTCGTCGGCTGCGTGCTGGCGACTGTGGTGGGCCTCGTGATTGGGATCGCGCGCCTCTCGTCCAACTGGCTGGTGGCACGCCTGTCGGAAGCCTACGTGGAGACGTTCCGCAACATCCCGCTGCTGCTGCAGATGCTGTTCTGGTATTCCCTCGTGCTCAACACGCTGCCTCCGGTGCGCCAGAGCATCCGCTTGTTCGGCATCGGGGAGCTGAACAACCGCGGCGTGTATCTGCCGAATCCGATATCGCAGGGCCCTGCCCCGCATTTCCTGCTGTCGGTGGGCGTCGCCATCCTCGCCATCTACGTGTACAGCCGCTTCACCAAGCGCCACCAGGAGCGGACGGGCGAGCAGCTTCCGCTGCTGTACCCCTCGCTGGGCGTACTGATCGTGCTGCCGGGCCTGGCGTGGCTCGTGCTGGGCACTCCGTTTCAGTTCGAGTTCCCCGTGCTGAAGGGGTTCAACTTCCAGGGTGGGCTGGTGCTCTCGCCGGAGTTCTTCTCCGTGCTGGTGGCGCTGGTGATCTACACGGGCGCGTTCATTGCGGAGATCGTGCGCAGCGGCATCCAGGCCGTTACCAAGGGCCAGCGCGAGGCGGCCTCTGCGGTGGGTCTGCGCACTGGGCTCGTGATGCGGCTGGTGGTGCTGCCCCAGGCGCTGCGGGTGATCGTGCCACCCCTGACGAGCCAGTTCCTGAACCTCACCAAGAACAGCTCGCTTGCCGTCGCTATCGGCTACCCGGAGTTGGTCAGCGTGGGCGGCACGGTGCTCAACCAGAGTGGCCAGGCCATCGAGATCATCCTGATCTGGATGATGGTCTACCTGACCTTCAGCCTGCTGATCTCGCTGTTCATGAACTGGTACAACGCCAAGGTTAAACTGGTGGAACGATGAGGATCGAGACGGGACAATCGCTCCAGCCGTTCCAGTTCGATGCCCCGCGCCTGGCCCGTGCGGCGTTGCGCTGGATGCGCCAGAACCTGTTCAACTCCTGGTTCAATTCGCTGCTGACCGTGCTCGCGCTGGCGATCATCTACGAGGTGGTGTCCGGCCTCGCGAGCTGGGGCCTCTTCAACGCGGCGCTGTTCCATTTCGCCGATGGAACGATCTCGTTCGGTCGGGATGCCTGCGAGGGGGCCACGGGCGCCTGCTGGGCCTTCGTCGTCAGCAACTGGTACCTGTTCTTCTTCGGCACCTATCCCTATGACGAGCGCTGGCGGCCGCTGCTGGCGTTCGGCGCCATCATCGTGCTCGGTCTCGTGTCGATCCATCCGCGCGCGCGCAAGAGCTGGTGGGTGCGCGGGCCGTTCCTGGCCTCCCCCGTGTGGGTGCTGCTGATGGTGCGCGGCGTCGGTGTGCTGGATATGCAGCTGGTGGATTCTGCCAACTGGGGTGGGCTGATGCTGAGCCTGATCCTGGGCACCATCGGGATCGTCGCCTCGTTCCCCATCGGCATCCTGCTGGCCTTGGGCCGGCGCAGCAAGAAGATGCCGATCATCAAGGCGCTCTGCGTCGTGTACATCGAAGTGATCCGGGGCGTCCCGCTGATCACGGTGCTGTTCATGTCCTCGGTGGTGCTGCCGCTGTTCTTACCCGAGGGATTCAACCTGGACAAGGTGCTGCGTGCACAGGTGGGGATCATCTTCTTCTCGGGGGCCTACCTGGCCGAGGTGGTGCGCGGCGGCCTGCAGGCCATTCCCAATGGGCAGGAGGAGGCAGCCCATGCACTGGGGCTCAACTATGCGCGAACGATGGGCTTCATTGTGCTGCCCCAGGCGTTGCGCATTATGATTCCTTCCCTGGTGAGCGGCGCCATCGGGCTGTTCAAGGACACGTCGCTGGTGGGCATCATCGGCCTGATCGACTTCCTGGCCATCGCCCAACTTTCCACGGGCAACCCGACCTGGATCGGGCGTAACGTGGAAGCCTACGTGTTCATTGCGGCGGTGTACTGGTTGTTCTGCTTCAATATGTCCCGCTACTCCATGCGACTGGAAGGGCGGCTCAAGACCGGCCACGCCTGAGCCCCGACCCGCAACCCGCACGACGTCCAATTCAGAGTGGGAGCCATGAACAACGCACAAGCATCGGGAAACGGCGGCCCCGCCAATGTCATCGAGATGGTGCACGTCAACAAGTGGTTCGGCGAGTTCCACGTGCTGAAGGACATCGACCTCACGGTCAAGCGCCAGGAGCGCGTCGTGATCTGCGGGCCCTCGGGCTCGGGCAAATCCACGCTGATCCGCACCATCAACCGGCTCGAGGAGCACCAGCGCGGCCAGATCATCGTGGACGGCACGGAGCTGACCAGCGACCTGAAGAATATCGAGATCATCCGCCGCGAGGTGGGCATGGTGTTCCAGCAGTTCAACCTGTTCCCGCACCTCACCGTGCTGGCGAACATCATGCTGGCGCCGATCTGGGTGCGCAAGACGCCCAAGGAGGAGGCTGCGCGCCTGGCCAGGGAACTGCTGGTGCGCGTGGGCATCCCCGAGCAGGCGGATAAGTATCCCGGGCAGCTCTCCGGCGGTCAGCAGCAGCGCGTGGCCATCGCCCGCGCGCTGGCCATGCAGCCCAAGATCATGCTCTTCGACGAGCCCACCTCCGCGCTGGACCCGGAGATGATCAAGGAGGTGCTGGACGTGATGCGTGAGCTGGCCCACGGCGGGATGACCATGATTGTCGTCACGCACGAGATGGGCTTCGCCCGCGAGGTGGCCGACCGCGTGATCTTCATGGACGGCGGCCAGATCGTCGAAGCGGCACCCCCCGCCGAGTTCTTCTCCAACCCCAAGGAAGACCGCACCAAGCTCTTTCTCAGCCAGATCCTGCACCACTAGCAAGCAGTCTCAAAAATGATCCAAATGGATCAGCGCCGGGTCCCCATCCCCCGTCACGCCTTCGGCATGACACCCCCTTCCCCACCCAGTGGAGAAGGGGGAAAAGCGCCTGTAGAGGGGCCGTACGCCCCTCTCCACCCGGTGGAGAGGGGCAGGCCCGCGCAGCGGGCCGGGGTGAGGATGCGGGCCGGAGCTCGCCGCGCCGGGCATTTTTGAGACTGCTCGTAGAGAGCCTGTGACCAATCGAGTCTTGGCTTTCGGGACATCTGCCCCCTCGCGATGCCGTTGAGGCATCGCGCAAGCGCTCCGCCCCGGCAGGGAGCACAGCCCCGTGCAACCCTTTCCAGAGCAAGCATTTGCGCGGCCGCAGGGCAGCCGCGCAAATCCATCAGGGGGTTGCGGGGGGACTTGTTCCCCCGCAACCGTCGTTCTTCACAGGCTCTCCAGACCCGCACCCCGCCACGGCGGGGCGATCCGCACGGGCGTCAAACCCGCATGAAAATGGAGTTTTTGCGCCAGCCGGGCTATAACGGGCGGCAGGTGGAGGGGCCGCGGCGGGCCGGCCGCCACGGGCGGCGCCGTACGGGCTTGCGCTCCACCCGCATCTGCTGCCGGGGGTGGACGACATGACGCTGTGGATCGGGCTCGCCATCGGGGCGGCGCTGGCGCTCTGGGTGCTCTTCGACGTGACCCAGCGCACGCACGCCGTGATCCGCAACTTCCCCATCGTCGGGCACTTCCGCTACTGGCTGGAGGCCGTGGGGCCCGAGTTGCGGCAGTACATCGTCACCAACAACGACGAGGAGCGCCCCTTCAGCCGCGACCAGCGGCGCTGGGTGTATGCCTCCTCCAAGCAAGCCAACAACTACTTCGGCTTCGGGACGGACAACGACCTGGAGCACACGCCCAACTACCTGATCGTCAAGCACGCGGCATTTCCCCTGCGCGAGCCCGTGCATGGCGAAGCGGACTACGACCCGCAGTACCGCATTCCCTGCGCCAAGGTGCTGGGTGGGCCGCGAGGCCGCGCCAAGGCCTTCCGTCCCGGCTCGGTGTTCAACGTCTCCGCCATGAGCTACGGCTCGCTGAGCGGCAACGCCGTGGCGGCGCTGAATGCGGGCGTCAAGCTGGCGGGCGCCCTGCAGAACACGGGCGAGGGTGGCGTGGCGCCCTACCATCGGCGCGGGGGCGACCTGATCTGGCAGCTGGGCACCGCCTACTTCGGCTGCCGCGATGCCCAGGGGCGCTTCAGCATGGAGCGGCTCCAGGAGACAATCGCGAGCGCGCCGGTGCGCGCGCTGGAGATCAAGCTCAGCCAGGGCGCCAAGCCTTCCAAGGGCGGCATCCTGCCCGCCGCCAAGATCACGCCGGAGATCGCGGCCATCCGGGGCATCCCGCTGGGGAAGGACTGCGTGAGCCCTTCGGCCCACACGGCCTTCCACGATGTGGACAGCCTGCTGGACTTCGTGGAGCGCCTGGCCGGGGCAACCGGACTGCCCGTGGGCATCAAGTCCGCCGTGGGCGAGATGCCCTTCTGGCACGAGCTGGCGCGGCAGATCGAAACGAGCGGCCGCAGCGTGGACTTCATCACCATCGACGGCGGAGAAGGGGGCACGGGTGCCGCCCCGCTGGCCTATGCGGATCACGTCTCGCTGCCCTTCAAGATGGGCATGAGCCGCATCTACCGCGTCTTCGCCGAGCGCGGGCTCTCCGAGCGCATCGTGTTCATCGGCTCCGGGCGGCTGGGCTTCCCGCAGGAGGCGCTGGTGGCCTTCTCGCTGGGCTGCGACCTGGTGAACGTGGCGCGCGAAGCGATGATGGCGATCGGCTGCATCCAGGCGCAGCGCTGCCACACGGGCCACTGCCCCACCGGCGTGGCCACGCAGAACCGCTGGCTGATGCGCGGGCTGGATCCGACGCTTAAGTCCGCCCGGCTGGCCAACTACCTCACCATGTTGCGCAAGGAAGTCCTGTCGCTGTGCCGCTCCTGCGGCGTGCCGCACCCGGCGCTCATCTCCGGGGAGCACCTGGAGTTCCTGGACGGCGCCTTCGGCAGCCAGCCGGTCAAGGATCTGTTCGGCTACCAGGCGGACTGGGGCTTCCCCGCTCCGGCCGATCAGGCCGCCATCCGCGCCATCATGGCCGCGCTCCCCGGCGAGCCCGGACAGGCCGGTCAGGCCGCCGCCGCGGATTGAATCGGTCGCCGATCCACTCCCCCCGAATCGCCGACCATTTGACCTGCATCATAGTGCGTTCCCGCCCGCCGCTTCACAATGAGACGAGAGGCCCCACCGTGGACTAAGCGCCCGGCGGACGCCGGGCCGGTGGTGGCCACTGCTCAACAAAAGGACGGCCGCAATGTCAGCTACCCTCAAGCCCGTGCCGGCGTTGGTCACGGTGCTGATCGGCTTGGTGATCTGGTTCGTGCCTCCGCCAGAAGGCGTGGATCCGAAGGCCTGGCATCTGCTGGCGATCTTCGTTGCCACCATCGTCGGGATCATCCTCAAGGCTCTGCCCATGGGAGCGATGGCCATCATCGCCATCGCGCTCACGGCGCTCACTCGCACCCTGAGAGTCGGCGACTCCCTGAGCGGTTTCGCCAACACGACCATCTGGTTGATCGTGCTGGCGTTCTTCGTCGCGCGCGGCTTCATCAAGACCGGCCTGGGACGGCGCATCGCCTACCTGTTCGTGGCGCTGCTGGGCAAGCGCTCACTGGGCCTTGGCTATGGCCTGGTGGCAACGGACCTGGTGCTGGCGCCGGCCATTCCCAGCAACACGGCACGGGCCGGCGGCGTGGTCTTCCCCATCATGCGATCGCTGGCGCACGCCTTTCAGAGCGAGCCCGATGACGGCTCGGCGCGCAAGATCGGATCGTACCTGTCCAAGACGGCGTTCCAGGGCACGGTCATCACGAGCGCCATGTTCCTCACCGCCATGGCCGCCAACCCGCTCATCGTCAAGTTCGCCGCGGACCAGGGCATCACGCTCACCTGGGCCGGCTGGGCCATCGCTGCGTCCGTGCCGGGCATCGTGAGCCTGATCGTCGTGCCGCTGGTGATCTACGTGCTCTATCCACCCGAGATCAAGGAGACCCCTGCGGCGACACAGCTCGCGCGCCGCGAGCTGCAGAACATGGGCCCGGTCTCGCCGCACGAGTGGATCATGCTGGCCGTCTTCGCGCTGCTGCTGGTGCTGTGGATTTTCGCCCCGCAGTTGGGCGGGATCAACGCGACCACGACGGCCATGACCGGCCTGCTGGTGCTGCTGGTCACCGGCGTGCTCACCTGGCAGGACCTGCTGGAGGAGAAGGGCGCCTGGGACACGCTGGTGTGGTTCTCGGCGCTGGTGATGATGGCGACCTTCCTCAACAAGCTGGGACTGATCCCCTGGTTCAGCAAGGAGGTGGGCGGCATGTTGGCCGGCACCTACTGGGTCACGGCGTTCCTGATTCTCACGCTGGTGTACTTCTACAGCCACTACTTCTTCGCCAGCCAGACGGCGCACATCAGCGCCATGTACGCGGCGTTCCTCGCCGTGGCGCTGGCGTTGGGCGTACCGCCGCTGTTCGCGGCGCTGGTGCTGGCCTTCTCCAGCAACCTGTTCAGCAGCCTCACTCACTACGGCACCGGTCCGGCGCCGGTGTACTTCGGCGCGGGCTACGTGGAACTGCGCACCTGGTGGGGGCTGGGCTTCGTGATCAGCCTGGTCAACATCGTCATCTGGGTGGGCCTGGGCGGAATCTGGTGGAAGGTGCTGGGCCTCTGGTAGGGCGGGAAGCCTCACCCCGCCCCACTGGCGCGGGGCTGCCCCTCTCCACGGGCGTGGAGAGGGGCCAGGGGTGAGGTGCCGTGGCTAGTACGGAACCGCCACGCGCCCCACGCGCTCGCGGGCGATGATGAGCTTCATGATCTGCGCCGTGCCGTCGCCGATCTCCAGGCCCATCACGTCGCGCAGGCGCTGCTGGAAGGGCGTTTCCCTGCCGTAGCCGCCGTGCCCGTGCATGAGCAGGCAGCTATGGATGATGTCGAAGGCGGTCTTGGGGCCCCACCACTTGCACATGGCGGCCTCGGCCGTGTGCGGCTTGCCGGCGTCCTTCAGCCAGAGCGTCTTGTAGCAGAGCAGCCGCAGCGCCTCGAGCTGCGTCTCGGCCTCCGCCAGAGGAAACGACACGCCCTCGAAGCGCACGACGGGCTGGCCGAAGGCCTTGCGCTCGGCCACGTAGCTCCAGGTCTCCTGCAATGAGATCGCCGCGGCGCCGGCGCACTGCAGCCCGATCAGGGCGCGGCTGAAGTCGAAGCCCTGCATGACCTGGGTGAAGCCGCGGCCTTCGTCTCCCAGCCGTTGCTCGACGGGCACCTTGACGTCCTCGAAGAAGATCGAGCCGCGCCCGACGATGTGCGAGCCCACGTCGTCGAAGCGCGTGCGGTGGATGCCCGGCAGATCCAGGGGCACGAGGAAGGCGCTCACGCCATGGGCGCCGTCGCCCGGCGCGCCCGTGCGGGCGAAGACGATGGCCGAGTCCGCCTGGTGCGCGAAGGAAATCGAGGTCTTCTCCCCGTTGAACACGTAATGGTCGTTCTCCGGGCGTGCCTTGAGCGCGATGTGCGCCGCGTCGGAGCCGGTCTGCGGCTCGGTGAGCGCCAGCGCCATCAGCGTCTCGCCGCGGCAGAGGCGCTGTCCCCACTGCGCGGCCACCTGCGGCTTGGCGTGGCGGAGCAGAATCTGCCCGTTGAGCGCCGCCAATAACTGCACGTAACCCACGTTGAAATCGCCCCGCGAGACCTCCTCCACCAGCAGGCCCATCGTCACGGCGTCCAGCCCCAGGCCGCCCATGGATTCCGGCAGCACCGGGGCGATCAGGCCCAGCTCGCCCATCTCGCGCACCATGTCGCGGTCCAGCGCGTCCTCGTTGTCGCGGCGCAGGTACTCCGGCGCCAGGCGCCGCTCGGCAAAGCTGCGCGCCGTGGCCTGAAAGCGCTCCTGCTCGGGCGTGAGGGCGAAGTCCATGGGGTCGGCTCCGGACGGGTGTGGGCGAAACAGGCGCCCATTGTTCCCCAGTCCGGGCGGCGATGGCAATGGCGGGGCGCGTGGTTGGCCGACTGCCCGGCGGGACCCCTCGCCAACCGCTGCCGCGCTTCAGTCGTCGGAGCGCGTAATGCGCAGGTCGCGCCGCAATTCCACCGGGTTGCGCAAGATGTTGGTCAGAGGGCTGTGCGCGTCCACCCAGTCGAGTACGCCCACCACCGCCTCCTCGTCAGCCGGGCTCTCCACGCACACGGCGTAGGTCACCGGGCCGTCGAAGCCCAGCTTGCCGCCCTCCAGCCCGTACTGCCCGCAGACGTCGAAGGTGCCGGTCACCTGAACTTCGATGTCGCTTACGGGCAACCCCCGCGCCGCGAAGGCGATGCGGTAGCCGGTCGCCAGGCAGGAGGCAAGGGAGGCCTCCAGCAGCAGTGTGGGCGAGGCTCCCCGATCGTTGCCCCCGACGATCGCAGGCGCATCGGCCACCAGCCGGTGTCCTTCCGCCTCGATGGCGCAGGTGAGGCCATCCGTAAGGCGGGCCGTGACAGTACGGGCGATCCTGCCCAGCTCGGGCCGCTTGGCGAGTCCTCGCGCACTGCGTTCCCACGCGGTGCGGATCTTGTCGGTGGCGTCCATGGAGTATCCCCCTCGAGTCAGAAGCCTGCGGGTGTGGGATGCGATTTGGTCTCCGCCGGTGCTCAGTCCCGGTTGAGCCACATACCATAGTAAGTTACCAGGAGGTCCGCCACGCCCCCGCGGGCAAACATGTCGTCACGTCCAGGTTCGAAGCGCACCGCAGCGCCATCAAGGGCCGCCCGGGCACGGCGGTGGCGAAGCCGGACCCGCGTGCGCTGCGCATCATCGCTGGCGTCGGCGTCACGGTGTGCCGCGTGCCGGATCGCGGTGAGGGCGCGGTACGGCAGCGCAATGGCCAGGTCCAGCAGCGAGCCCAGTGCGCTGCGGCGTCGGGGGCATGGGCCCAACGACTTGGTGAATTGCGGATGGATCGCGTTCATGGTTTCCCCCGATCTGGTAGTACCGGACCCGCCGAATTTGTATGGATGCAGGCCGTCCACGAGACCGACGACTTGTCTTCTCCGCCGCGGCGTCGCTCACGGCATTGACGAGCTGACCCATGGACTCCTGCACCTTGTCCTCGTCCATCTATCCAGCCTCCATGCATTCTGGACGGATGCTTCCTCCCCGCCCGTCAAGGTGCTATGCTCTCAGCGTGCGAGA